>OAUF01000070.1_pt1 | contig 109799 bp, 104 predicted proteins | sample 1495111 | NCBI WGS metagenome assembly OAUF01 (sample SAMEA2580002, study PRJEB22360) | human gut metagenome | reverse complement strand
CATTAATATAAACTAATTTAAATCATGTCTGAGAAAATTTCTTTGGACAGTAGTGAAGGGAATATAAAAAAAGCGGACAACTATATAAGTCATCCGCTTTGAAGTGCCCAGAACAGGACTCGAACCTGCATGCCTCTCGACACACGCACCTGAAACGTGCGCGTCTACCAATTCCGCCACCTGGGCAATTCAGCACTTTTCAGTGAAGCAATCTCTCTTGATTGCGGTTGCAAAGGTAGCAACTTTTTTGAAACTGCCAAACTGTAACCATACTTTTTACGCAAAAAAACGGCCACCTCCCTTTCGGGAAGCAGCCGTTTCAGATTTTATGCTTATGGGAAGAATTACATCATACCGCCCATGCCACCCATACCCGGGTTCATGGCAGGAGCTGCCGGAGCTTCTTCTTTCTTTTCAGCGATCACACATTCCGTAGTCAGGAACATACCAGCAATAGAAGCGGCATTTTCCAAAGCTACACGTGTTACCTTAGCAGGGTCGATTACACCGGCTGCACACAAGTTTTCATACTTGTCTGTACGGGCATTGTAACCGAAGTCACCCTTACCTTCTTTTACTTTCTGAACAACTACCGCACCTTCTTTACCCGCGTTGGCAACGATCTGGCGCAACGGTTCTTCAATAGCACGTTTAACGATTTCGATACCGGTTGTTTCGTCTTCGTTTTCACCCTTCAGACCTTCCAGTGCTTCGATAGCACGGATATAAGCAACACCACCACCAGGAACCGTACCTTCTTCGATAGCGGCGCGAGTTGCATGCAGGGCATCGTCAACACGGTCTTTCTTTTCTTTCATTTCAACTTCAGAAGGAGCACCTACATACAATACGGCAACACCACCGGCCATCTTAGCCAGACGTTCCTGCAGTTTTTCTTTATCGTAGTCGGAAGTCGTATTTTCGATCTGAGTCTTGATCTGGCCGATACGAGCCTGGATAGCATCCTTATCGCCTGCTCCGTTTACGATAGTAGTCGTGTCTTTGTCTACCGTAACCTTTTCAGCCGTACCCAGCATATCCATAGTAGCACCTTCCAGCTTTAAGCCTTTTTCTTCGGAGATCACAACGCCACCTGTCAGGACAGCGATATCTTCCAGCATAGCTTTACGACGGTCGCCGAAGCCCGGAGCCTTGACAGCACAGATCTTCAAAGAACCACGCAGACGGTTTACAACCAAAGTTGCCAATGCTTCGCTATCGATATCTTCAGCGATGATCAACAAAGGACGACCGCTCTGAACTGCCGGTTCAAGAATAGGCAGCAAGTCTTTCAATACAGAGATCTTCTTGTCGTAGATCAGGATATACGGATTTTCCATCTCGCATTCCATCTTTTCCGTGTTGGTTACGAAATACGGAGAGATATAACCACGGTCGAACTGCATACCTTCTACCACGTCTACTGTTGTTTCCGTGCCTTTAGCTTCTTCTACAGTGATAACACCTTCAGTTTTTACTCTCTGCATAGCTTCAGCGATCAGTTTACCGATAGCTTCGTCACCGTTAGCAGAAATCTTGGCAACATGCTCGATCTTTTCGAACTGGTCACCAACAGCTTCAGACTGGGCAGCGATGCTTTCTACGACTTTAGCCACCGCTTTGTCGATACCACGTTTCAAGTCCATAGGGTTGGCACCCGCCGTTACATTCTTCAGACCGACACCGATAATAGACTGTGCCAGAACTGTTGCAGTTGTCGTACCGTCACCGGCATTGTCGTTAGTCTTGGAAGCAACTTCCTTAACCAGCTGAGCACCCATGTTTTCAAACGGGCAAGCAACTTCAACTTCTTTAGCTACCGTTACACCGTCTTTTGTAATGTGCGGAGCACCGAATTTCTTTTCGATGATCACATTACGTCCCTTCGGACCCAGTGTTACTTTTACTGCGTTAGCCAATTCATCCACACCTTTCTTCAGAAGGTCGCGGGCATCCATATCGTATTTAATTTCTTTTGCCATAATTTCTATCGTTTTATATAAATGTATAAATATTTCTTAATTGTCAATTATCCACTATCAATTGTCAATTGTTTAGATAATAGCCAAAATATCAGACTGACGCATGATAAGATATTTTTCACCGTCCAGTTCGATTTCCGTACCTGCATACTTGCCGTACAGTACAGTGTCGCCATTCTTTACAACCATTTCTTCATCCTTTGTTCCGTTACCTACGGCGACAACTTCACCTTTTAAAGGTTTTTCTTTTGCTGAATCGGGAATAATGATTCCGCCAAGTGTCTTTTCTTCTGCTGCAGCAGGCTTAATCAGCACTCTGTCTGCTAATGGTCTAATGTTCATCGTTGTATATTTTTTAGTTGTTAATAATATTACGTTAATCTTGTGCTTTCTTATCGCACATAAACGTCTATGCGAATACTGTGCCAAAACTGTTGTCAGGAAAAAGACTGACAATTTTGCATTTTAGAAAGACAGACAATGCAAATATATCTGACAGGATGACCATCCTGTTACAAAAAAACTTCCCCATTACAACAAGAAAATGAATGGGGAAGTTCAATTATCAGTCTATTTATAGTAGAAACGGGTGTGCCTAAAGGCACAAAATTGAAATTGCAGCTAGAATCTTTCGATCAGTTCTTCTAATGTGACAAGAGACTGTTCGCCTGTCAACATGTTTTTCAGATTGATCTTGCCTTCATTTATTTCGTTTTCACCGACAATCGCCACAAACGGGATCTTTTTTGTATCGGCATATCCCATCTGCTTCTTCATTTTGGCTGATTCAGGATACAACTCCGTACGGATACCGGCGGCACGCACTTTCGAGATCAGAGGCAATAAATAGTTTTCTTCCTTCTCGCCGAAATTCACGAACAACAGTTGCGTGGTCTTCAAAGAATCAACTGGATAAAGTTCCAACTGATTTAGAACATCGAAAATACGATCGGCACCGAAGGAAATTCCGACACCTGACATACCGTCCATACCAAACACACCGGTCAAATTGTCATAGCGTCCGCCCCCCGTGATACTTCCGATCTGGACATCCAACGCTTTCACTTCGAAGATAGCACCCGTATAGTAGTTCAGACCGCGTGCCAACGTCAGATCCAGTTCCAAATCAGCTGTCAGCTCTAACTTCTCGATGCGGTCCAGAATAAATTCCATCTCGGCAATACCTTTCATCGCTATTTCCGATGCTGCCAGTTCCTTTTTCAAAACAGCCAGCTTTTCACGATTCGTACCTTTCAGCATAATGATCGGCTGCAAACGGGCTATCGCACCTTCAGACAATTCTTTAGAACGCAATTCATCATTTACATTATCCAGACCGATCTTATCCAGTTTATCTATAGCAACCGTAATATCGACAATCTTATCGGCTTCACCGATTATCTCGGCAATGCCGGAAAGAATCTTACGGTTGTTCATCTTGATACAGACACGGATTCCGAAACGGCGGAATACCTCATCCATAATCTGGATCAGCTCGACTTCATTTACCAACGAATCGGAACCTACCACATCTCCATCACATTGGTAAAACTCACGGTAACGACCTTTCTGCGGACGATCGGCACGCCATACCGGCTGTATCTGGTAACGCTTGAATGGGAAAGCGATATCATTACGGTGCTGTACCACATAACGGGCAAAAGGAACCGTCAGATCATAACGCAAACCCTTCTCGCAAGCTTTCATTCCGAATCTTACGGCATTGCGCTCCGACAGTTCTTCATCCGTTATTCCGGAAAAGCAATCGCCGGAATTTAATATTTTGAAAAGCAACTTATCGCCTTCTTCTCCATACTTGCCCATCAGCGTAGACAGGTTTTCCATAGCCGGCGTTTCGATCTGCTGAAATCCGTACAGATGATATACTTCGCGGATAGTATTGAATATATAATTACGCTTCGCCATTTCTTCTGGCGAAAAATCTCTTGTTCCTTTAGGGATAGACGGCTTTTGCATGATTCACTAATTTATATTATTTAGGCTGCAAAGGTAATGCTTCCTGTTTAATCCCGGCTTCTTCCCCCCAGGAAAATCATGATATAATATAATAATGTAGCAAGCGAACCCAAGGCAGCCACTACATACGTGTAAGCAGCAGAACGCAAAGCATCTTCAGCCTTGTCATGCGTATAGACATTTGTGATGCCGGCATTGCTCAACCATACCAAAGCCCGCTGGCTGGCATTGATCTCGACCGGTAGTGTAATGAAACTGAATAAAGTCGTCGATGCAAAAAGAATAATACCAAACAGCATCAACTGGGGAAACGTATTAATCAACAGCATACCACCCAACAGCACCCATGTCATAATGTTGGAAGCAAAGCTGACGACCGGAACCAAAGCCGAACGCATCCGAAGAGGCGCATAAGCCGTAGCATGCTGGACAGCGTGTCCGCATTCATGAGCTGCAACGGCTGCGGCAGCAATACTGTTACTGTAATAAACCGATTCACTCAGATTGACGGTCTGGTTTGCCGGATTATAATGATCCGTCAAATGTCCGGGAGTGGAAATCACCTTTACGTCATAAATCCCGTTATCATGCAACATCTTTTCAGCCACATCCTTTCCTGTCATACCATTCGGCATAGGAATCTTGGAATATTTTTCAAACTTGTTCTGGAGTCTGGAAGAAACCAACCAGCTAAGAAGGGCAAAACCGATAAATATAATCCAATACATGCTCATATTTTTCTAATTTATAATAGTTATACTAAATCATAAACGACAAAAAGTCTGCCAAAAATAAAAATGGCAGGAGATCATCCTTCCGGGATGTGGTCTTCTGCCATTTTGTATTATTTTCAGGTTTTATTCTTCGGTATATCTGACAATTGTTTGCTCACGGTCAGGACCGACAGATACAATCTTGATCGGAACTTCCAGCTCTTCTTCCAAGAAAGAGATGTAAGCATTGAACTCTTCGGGAAATTCGTCTTCACTTTGCATTTTCGTCATATCGACATTCCAACCCGGCATTTCCACATATACGGGTTCGATGCCTTCATTGATTTCAAACGGAAACTCTGTTGTTTCTTCGCCATTGACTTTATAAGCAATGCAAGCCTTTACTGTTTCGAAGCCATCCAGCACATCGCTCTTCATCATGATCAGTTTCGTCACACCGTTGATCATGATCGCATATTTCAGCGCAACCAAGTCAATCCAGCCACAACGGCGTTCACGCCCAGTTACAGCACCATATTCATGTCCGATCTGACGGATCTTGCTACCTGTTTCATCAAACAGCTCTGTCGGAAACGGACCGCTACCGACACGTGTACAATAAGCTTTGAAGATACCATACACTTCACCGATGTTACGCGGGGAAACCCCCAAACCTGTACAGCAACCTGCACAAATCGTATTGGAAGAAGTCACAAACGGATAAGAACCGAAATCAATATCCAGCATCGTGCCCTGTGCACCTTCGGCCAAAACAGACTTACCTTCTTTCAAATAGTTATTAATCACATGTTCGCTGTCGATCAAACGAAACTGTTTCAAATAATCCAAAGCCTTGAACCACTGTGCCTCCAATTCAGTAATATCATATTCATAATTCAGAGAACGCAGAATCGCTTCATGTCTTGCTTTTGCAGCTGCATACTTTTCATCGAAATTATGCAACAGGTCGCCTACGCGCAGACCGTTACGGCTGATCTTATCCGTATAAGTCGGACCGATACCTTTACCGGTCGTACCGATTTTGCCTGACCCTTTCGCAGCTTCGTAAGCAGCATCCAATATACGGTGAGTAGGCAAGATCAAATGAGCTTTCTTAGAGATACACAGTTGTTTGGTCAGGTCGTGCCCGCTGGCAGCAAGCGCTTCCGCTTCCTGTTGGAACAACAACGGATCCAGTACGACACCGTTACCGATAACGTTTACCTTACCCCCTTGGAAAATACCAGAAGGGATGGAACGTAATACATACTTTTCACCGTTAAATTCCAAAGTATGTCCAGCATTGGGACCCCCCTGAAAACGAGTTATCACATCGTAATTCGGAGTCAAAACGTCAACAACTTTTCCTTTGCCTTCGTCACCCCACTGCAATCCTAATAGAACGTCAACTTTCATCGTTTATATATTATATAGATGTTAATATTCTTACTTCTTCCGCTGAAGCCGGTACTTACATTTGCTACATAAGCCATAAATGTAAAGCGCATGATATTCCGGAGTGAAACGCGATATCTTCAACGCTCCGACATCTTTCTTCAGTGTTGCATCCTTCTGCTCTCTGATTGCCCCGCATTTCATACAGATCAGATGCAAGTGTGTCTCCGCCAGCATCCGTAATTCATACTGTACAGCCTGGGCCGTCAGCTGATGGCGCACAATCAAGCCGCTGTCTACCAAAACATCGACCGTGTTATAAACAGTAGCCCGACTGACATGAAAATTCATTTCCTCCAGTTTCTGATGAAGCAAACACATATCAAAATGACCGGGGAAACTGCATATACACTCCAATATGGCATATCGTTCCTCCGTCTTTCGTAGTTTTTTCTCAGCAAGATACCTGGTGAACAAGTCTTGCATCTCTGTGTACTTTTTTGCATCCATCTTCAAGTTGCGACTCCACGCGACCGACAAAGTTAGCGCATTTATTTTAAACGCAAAGCCTTAACGGCAATATTCAAATTCAAATTTTAAATCATTATATATTTCCTGCCCTTCGGGCGTCTGCATGAATTCAGGAAAATCATCGAACCCATCCAACATTTGCTGTGCCCGTTCAGCCGACTGTCTTCCATAAAATTTCATGGCTTTCACCGCAGCCTGCTTTTCTTTGAAGGACGCCTCGAAATCAGTCTGGGCAAGCGTCCGCATACATTCCGCGACAAATGCGGTCCTCACCGGTGCTATCAAATCCTTTCCTTCCTTAAACAGTTCGGCCCAGACTAGATAAGCCACCGTACGTGCATATTCGTCTTCCACATTAAAAATCAACCCGAGCAGCAAATCCTCCACATCCGGCAACTTATAAAACAAATTGTGGCTGCACTGCTCTGCAATTTCCAAATAAGGGATTTCTTTCACCCATTGCTTCGCCTCTTGGGACGAGAACTCGTCTACCGGCTGCAAGAAAGAAGCCAATATCTTGAATTCACGGATGTCTTCTTTCCACAAGGCAGCGGCCAGCTCAGAGTCCGGTTTATGCGTAGTGGCAATCTGCTTGATTTCAGGCAAAGGAACACCGAAATTCAGCTTATAGACAATACCCTTCTCGCGCATGCTGGTAGAGATCACCCCATTCATCGCTAGGCGAAGCTGAGTCCGTATTTCTTTTAATTCATTCTGTAACATACGCTTTATTATTCATTATAGGAAGGTAAAAACGAATACTCCTTGCTGTAACGAAGCATCTGATCGGTATACCCTTCGGTATAATCCAGCACAATATCCGTTACATCTCCCTTATCGTTCTTGACTTCCTTCATCACCGGGTTCACGAATCCCTTATACGGAGCCAGGTTCAATTTGGCATAGCGTTCGAGCACTTCGGCATGAAGAGCCGGATCGACCTTTACGGCATACTCCTCCACCAGTTTCTTTCCGGCAGAAAAATCACCTTCACTCTTGATACGCTGCACTTCCGCCAACAAAGTTCCGAACAGTTCACGCAACTTAGCATAGTCATTAACCACCACGTATGTCTTGCCATCCCGCTGTTTCAGCTCAATCACGTTATCGGCCTTTCCTTTTTCATAAACCCATTTGGCAATCAGCTGGCGGTTGCGCATATGGGCTTCTTCGACATTCTTGCCCTGCTCGATCCGAACCAGCTGTGTCATCAGGCCATTCATTATATATTTATAGTATTCGGCCTTATAAGCCTCTGCATCCGGCACAAGTCCGAGTTCCACCAGCTTGGCATCTCCGAGATAGTACAAACCGAAAAGATCAGCACGCGCCTCTTCCAAAGTCGAACTGTAAGCCTTCAAAGCATCCGGATCGGTATCGGGAAGCAATTTACCGGAACCATGTCCCAAGCATTCATGCAAATCGGTATGCAAATTGTCGGTGATGAATCCGTATTTCTTCAATCCTTCGCGCTCCTTATCGCTCCAGACAAATTCCTCATTGAAACCATTTCCCTGAGAAGCTTTGTCGTATGCCTCAGTGATATTCTCGATCGTAACGGATTTCGAACCATGATCGCGGCGAATCCAGTCGGCATTCGGCAAGTTGATGCCAATCGGAGTTGCCGGATAGCAATCACCTCCCAACATGGAAACCGTAATTACTTTGGCACTGACTCCTTTTACTTTTTCTTTCTTAAACCGTTTATCTACAGGAGAATGATCTTCAAACCACTGCGCATTATCGCTGATCACTTTTGTTCGCTTCGTTGCCTCCTTATTGATAAAGTTCACGGTCGACTCCCAGCTGGCTTTCATTCCTAACGGATCTCCGTATGTTTCGATAAAGCCGTTCACAAAGTCGACATCCGATACCGTATCTTCCACCCATAGGATCGAATAGGCATCGAAGATTTTCAAGTCGCCGGTCTGATAATATTCGATCAGTTTCCCGATGATTGACTTTTGCGCATCGTTCTCGGCAAAAGCCGTGGCTTTCTGCAATTCCGACACGATCTTTTCGATTGCCGGCGAATAGAGGCCGCCTACCTTCCACACTTTTTCGACCAGCTTGCCGTTCTCTTTTACCAAACGGCTGTTCAAGCCGTAAGAGATAGGAGAAATCGTGTCTTTCCCTGCTTTCATCCGGGCATAGAAATCCTCGACTTCTACTTGGGTAACCCCTTCGCCATAATAATTATTGGCCGAAGCCCGGATCAGGTCGACATCGCCACTCTGCACCGTACGCTTCGCCATCACGGCCGGATCAAAGATCACGGGACTGATCTCGGCGACAAACTGTTCCACCGTCTGCCCTTCACGTAACGGAAGTGCGGAAGCACCGACCTGAGAGATGCAAGTCTGGAAGAATTCGGGCGTAAAACCGGGAACAAATTTGTCTTCCGCATAATGGTGATGAATGCCGTTGGCAAACCAAACCCGTTTCAGATAAGTCTCCAAAGCAACAAACTGCGGATCCGTACGATCTCCTTTATAGCCGGAATACACAGCCTCCAGCGCACGGCGGATCGGCAGGTTATAACGACAGTTCTGGTCGAACAAAATATCCCGGCCCATCAGGGCGGCTTCCGACAAATGATATAATAATTGTTTCTGCTTCAAAGAAAGGGATTCAAATCCCGGAACCCGATAACGCAGTATCTGAAGATCAGCAAACTGATCCACGACATAATTGAAATTATCCTGAGTAGCTTCCGCCTTCTCAGCCTTCTGCCCCGTACAGGCAGTCATAGCCATTGCAGTCATAAGCGATAACATTATATTTCTCATATACTAACTTTTAGCTTTTCCTATATTATTATTTAAAAGGTTTTCTCGCAAAGGTACAGATATTTCAGAAATTATACTAGTCATCTTCCTCTATTGCAATCTGAATACAGATAACTTATAAGGCAGAAATATGAGTAGATTTGATTTTTTTCTTCCAAGGACATAGAAAGAGAAGAAATTTAATAACTTTGCCTATAGTAACGTTGACATAAAACAAAACGCAATGAAAACAAACATTCCTGAACGTATTGCCGCCCTAAGGGAAGCAATGAAACAGCATAAAATCGATGCTTATATTATTCCGACTTCCGATCCTCACATGAGTGAATATCCTGCCGATTGCTGGAAATACCGCGAATGGATTTCCGGATTCACAGGTTCGGCCGGAACAGTTATAATCACAGCCGATAAAGCCGGGCTTTGGACCGACTCCCGATATTTCCTGCAAGCCTCTACCCAACTGGAAGGGACAGGTATCGAACTTTTCAAAATGATGTTGCCCGAAACCCCGACAATCCCAGAGTTCCTGACACACGAACTAAAAGAAGGACAGACAGTCGGCCTGAACGGCGAGACATACAGCTTGGCAGATGCCCGCTCACTGGAAAAAGCACTGGCGGAAAAAGAGATCAAACTGAATACAAACGCTTCGCTGATCGATCCGATCTGGAAAGAACGTCCCGCCATCCCTGAAGCTCCGATGTTTGAAATGCCGATTGAACTCAGCGGAAAATCAACAGAAGACAAACTACTCGATATCAACAAGATGTTGCATAAGGCTGGAGCCGACTGCACCATTCTCTCCGCATTGGACGAAGTGGCCTGGACCTTCAATATCAGGGGTACGGACGTTGCCTATAATCCGGTCGTCATCAGTTATGCATTCGTTTCCGAGAAGGAAAGCGTACTGTTCGTGAATCCGAAGAAGATACCCGCTGAAATAGCAGAACATCTAAAGAAAGAAGGAGTGACACTGGCCGACTACGGCATGTTGGCGACCTTCCTGTCACGGCTGCCGGAACGGACACGGGTGTTCATCGACAGCAAACGAACCAACGTAGCCATTTACAATGCACTGCCCAAAAGCAGTATCCTGATAGAAGGAATCTCGCCCGCCAATCACTTGAAAAGCATCAAGAACGAGGCAGAGATAAAAGGATTCCGCAATGCTGTCCTGAAAGACGGTATCGCCATGACCAAATTCTATTTCTGGCTGGAAAAGATGCTTAAAGCCGGAGAAAAGGTGACGGAGCTGAGTGCCGCTGCCAAGTTGACGGCTCTGCGCTCCGAACAGCCCCAATATGTCATGGACAGCTTTGCCAGCATATCCAGCTACGGTCCTCACGGAGCGGTCGTACACTATTCTCCTACACCCGAAACGGACACGGAGTTGAAAACGGACAGTTTGTACCTGCTCGACTCCGGAGCCCAGTATTTGGACGGAACGACCGACATCACCCGTACGATCGCCCTTTGTGACGAGCCGAGCGAGCAGATGAAGAAGGACTTTACCCGCGCCCTGAAAGGCACTATCGGAATTGCCAAATGTAAATTTCCCGCAGGCATACGGGGCTGCCTGATCGACGCTTTCGCCCGTAAAGCCTTGTGGGATGCCGGCATCAACTATCTGCACGGAACCTGCCACGGCATCGGTCATTGTTTGAACGTACATGAAGGGCCGCAAAGCATCCGCATGGAAGAAAACCCGGTAATCCTAGAACCGGGCATGGTGATGAGTGACGAACCGGCCATGTACCGCCCCGGCGAATATGGTATCCGTACCGAGAATATGATCCTGATCCGTGAAGATAGTGAAACGGAATTCGGAAAGTTCCTCGGTTTCGAAACTTTGACGTTATGTTACATCGATACGAAGCTGGTTATCCCATCCATGCTCTCCGTACGCGAACATGCCTGGCTGAACAAATACCACCAGATGGTGTACGACTTGGTAAGCCCACATCTGAACGAGGAAGAGAAGGCTTGGTTAAAAGAGAAAACGGCAGAAATTTAATCAACGGACAATTGACAATGGACAATTGGTTTGCCGTTGTCCTCCTTAAATTGTCAATTGTCAATTATTAATTGTCAATTAAAAAGTTATGGCTTTAATAAAATCAGTAAGAGGCTTTACTCCTCAAATAGGTAAAGACACGTTTTTAGCAGACAACGCCACTATTATCGGCGATGTAGAGATAGGCGAAGGTTGCAGTATCTGGTTCGGGACTGTGTTGCGAGGCGATGTAAACTCCATCCGGATCGGCAACGGGGTGAATATACAGGACGGCTCCGTCCTGCACACCTTATATGAAAAATCGACGATTGAGATCGGCGACGATGTATCGGTCGGTCATAACGTCACGATCCACGGGGCAAAGATATGCAACGGCGCCCTGATCGGGATGGGCTCGGTCGTACTAGACCATGCCGTGATCGGTGAAGGAGCGATCGTCGCTGCCGGCTCGGTCGTACTGAGCAAGACCATCGTTGAGCCGGGAAGCATCTACGCCGGCATACCGGCCAAGTTTGTTAAGAAAGTAGACCCGGAACAGGCAAAAGAGATCAACCAGAAGATAGCCAAGAACTATCACATGTACTCATCCTGGTATAAAGAAGAGCACTGACCCGCTATCACGAAACAGGGTAAACAACACAATTAATTGAAAATGAAAGAGTACAAATACATCCTGCTGGACCTGGACGGGACGATTACAGATCCGATGATCGGCATCACCCGATGCGTCGAATACGCATTGAATCATTTCGGCATACAAGTGAATGACCTCCGCGAGTTATGTCCTTTTATCGGTCCTCCTCTTCTGGACTCGTTCCGGGATTTCTATCATTTCACAGACGAACAGGCCAAAGAGGCTACAGAAAAGTACCGGGAACGTTTTGCCGACACCGGCATTTATGAAAACAAACTGTATGATGGCATGAAAGACTTTTTAGAAGAGGCAACCCGGCAAGGGCGCATCCTGATGCTGGCGACATCCAAACCGACAGTCTTCGCCAAACGCATCCTGGACTATTTCGATATCGCCCGTTACTTCACCTTCGTCGCGGGCAGCGGCCTGGACGGTTCTTTCTATACAAAAGGAGATGTGATCCGTCATGTATTGGAAAGCAATAACCTGACGGACCATCCATCAGCCGTCATGATCGGCGACCGCAAACATGATATCATCGGGGCCAAAGAGAACAGGCTCGATTCGATCGGTGTGCTTTACGGTTACGGTGACCGGGAAGAGTTATCGCAAGCCGGGGCGGACTATATCGTAGAGGATATCGCCGGACTGCGCAATCTGCTGTTCCATCAATAGCACGCCCATTTTATCAGATAGCGGCAAAGCACATCTCCGCCGAAGATCCCCACGCAGTAGAGGATTCCCAATCTGTAACCTTTCAGGTTACAGGACACTTTCAATGCCTGGAACATCCAGACCAGTGCCCAGATCAAAAAGACAAAAGAGACAAGCGACAGCCATATTCCGACAAGGAATCCGGGCTGTTGCATGATCTCCGCCGGAGGCATGTTCACATCTATCTGTGTGAGTTTCTGCATAGGCGGCAAGAAGTTGAAAAGGTTCATGACAATCAACGGCAATTGTGCGAAAACGACCGTTCCCAACACATCGATCATCCGTATGCGTGAACGGGAAAGCAGCAATCCTCCCCAATAAAACATAACAGCCGGAATCAGCCAGACGGCAAGGTGTTCCACCGCATAGCACCACCACGCCGGATTCGGAGCCGGACCAAAATGCAGCAACCCGTGATAATGCCAGCCGGAATAATAAGAAAGAGCTGTCGATACCACCATTCCAGCCAGTCCCCAAAGCAATGCTTTCAGGCCGGCAATCCGTTCAAAAGGATTTATCAATCCATAAAGATGTTGTTTGTTCATAACCTATTCGATTTTATTTAGTTTATCAATCAGATCGTCTAATACATTCCGGACAGTAGGGTAACTGACTCCCATATTCTTCGCCATATCCTTCAGGCTTCCGCTGGATTTGATGAAGTCGATTACAAACTGTTGTTCCTTATCCGTCAGTTTTGCCAGCACGGGCAGTTCAAACGTTCCGCACACCTCCGTATCGCATCGCCCACAAAACATCCGGCCCACTTTCAGAGGCGCATCACAAGCCGGGCACTGCAAGGGGAGTCTTCTTTTGATCTCGTTATTCATAGGCTTCTCTATTGTTATTGTTTATAATCAGATTAAAAGATTACTTTTCCACAAATGTATTCAAACATTCATAATTATGCAAGCAAAAATAAATATTATTCAACAATAAATAAATATTATCAAACTATACATATAATTACTTGAATAAAGTTCATCCAAATATTATTCCGGCAAGTGAGCTAAATAGCCCCTCGAACGCCTGCATGTAAAGAAATTAAACTACTTTTGTGACAGAACACTTAAAAACTAAACGAGTTACATCATGAGAAAGAACAATCTGTGGATAACAGCCCTTGCATTCGGGCTATCGTTATCGGCTTACGGGCAGCAGGCAGAGGGCGGCATCTCGTCCGGAATGTTGCAGGAAATCAAGCAAGCCTACAAAGGAACGCCGGCCGACAAAGCCATTCACAATGCGATCGCGGGCAACGACATCAACAAGCTGGCAGTCAACAACGACAGTAAAAACAATTTCGACACCTACTTTTCCCATAAAGTGAACAGCAAAGGCATCACGAACCAGAAATCGTCCGGCCGTTGCTGGTTGTTTACAGGATTGAATGTTATTCGTGCGCAGGTCATCGCCAAGTATAACCTCCCGGAATTCGAACTCTCGCAGAACTACAACTTCTTCTGGGACCAGCTTGAAAAAGCAAACCTTTTCCTGCAAGGAATCATTGATACACGGGAAAAGCCGATCGACGACAAAATGGTGGAATGGCTGTTCAAGAATCCGATCGGAGACGGCGGACAGTTTACCGGTATCTCCGACAACCTGATGAAATACGGCATCGTTCCTTCCGATGTCATGGTCGAAACCTATAGCAGCGACAATACCAGCCGTATGTCCAACCTGATCGGCCTGAAACTGAAAGAATACGGATTGGAACTACGCGACGCAAAAGGCTCGAAACCGGAAGCGCTGGCAAAACGCAAAACCGAGATGCTGGGCGAAATCTACCGTATGCTGGTCCTCAACCTCGGAGAACCTCCTACGAAATTCACCTGGACACGCAAAGACGCAAGCGGCAAACCGGTCGAGACAAAAGAATACACCCCGCAATCATTCTATCAGGAATTCGTGGGCGAAGATTTGAAGAACAACTATGTCATGCTGATGAACGATCCGAGCCGCGACTTCTATAAACTATATGAAATCGACTTTGACCGCCATGCCTATGACGGCAAGAACTGGACATATGTTAACCTTCCGATAGAAGATATCAAAGAGATGGCGATCGCCTCCATCAAGGACAGCACCATGATGTATTTCTCCTGCGACGTGGGCAAATTCTTCGACCGCAACCGCGGAGTGCTCGATGTCAACTATTATGACTACGGCTCGTTGATGGGCACGACTTTCGGTATGGACAAGAAACAACGCATCCAGACATTCGCCAGCGGCTCTTCCCATGCCATGACACTGATGGCGGTAGACTTGGATGCCAACGGCCAACCTAAAAAGTGGATGGTGGAAAACAGTTGGGGACCGGGTGCCAACAATGGCCACCTGATCATGACGGACGAATGGTTCAACGAATACATGTTCCGCCTGGTCGTCAACAAAAAATACATCACCGACAAAGTCCGGGAAGTATTGAAACAGACACCGACACGGTTACCGGCCTGGGACCCGATGTTTGCAGAAGAAGAGTAATGGAAATTGAAAGTTGAAAATTGAAAATTATAAAAACGGTCATTGTTCTTGGAACGGAATTTAATTTTCAATTTTCAACTTTCGATTTTCAACTATCAATAGTATCCTTCATTCTGCGCCTCTTCGGCAGATGGCTTCGGAGACAGGCGGTCGATATGGTTTTGCGGAATCGGACGTAGTTTGTGATATTCCTTTATGTTTGGAGCGGCATCCGGATTAAACTCCTTCACACGCTCGTACAACGTTTCCGTACGCACCAAGTCTTCCCAGCGGTTCATCTCGCCGTATGTTTCACGGGCACGTTCATCCAGCATAAAACCGATAAAATCGTCACTGATCTCTGCCGGCGTCACCAGCATCGACTTTTCAGTCGAACCGGCCAGGTTAGCCATATCGCCACCATCAATCTGCCACCATTCCTGCGGCTTGGCTTCTCCTTCCTTATAGGCGGCACGTTTACGGACGACGTTAATCAGCGAAGCCGCTTTCTCGAAATCACCCTTTCTGCCATAAGCTTCGGCAGCTATCAGATACGTCTCACCCAGGCGCATACGGACAAAATTACGTCCTCCCGGTTCGTAGTTCATATCCGGACGTTGCGTATCGAGCCATTTCTTCAGACAAGGGAAAAAGTGGTTCGTGTTTTCATCGATCGGAATCAATGTATAAGGCGCCTTTGCGATGTCCAATTGCATCTGGCGGTCTTTCGCTTTGTCGATCACAGCACCTTTATAATCTTTCGCTCCATAGTATTTCGGGATAAAGTAAGCCGCCGTATCTCCTAAAGCGAACTTTGGTTTGCCAACCAGTTCGGCAGGCGTTTCATAAAGCAGATCACCCGTCTCCTCTCCATTTTCATTTACGTAATAATATTTGTCTTTCCAGACAGGGATGGAAGATTCTTTATTCGCATAGAACACCCAACTGAACATCTTATACATACGGGAGTCATTCAGGTGGTCGAACAACTCGGTTTGCAAATAAGGAGTCGGTCGCATACGTTTCCAAGCACGCCCTTGCTGAAGGTCGCGTTGCAAGCCCGGCAATTTTTCGTAAGTCGGAACCCAATACAGGTGCATCTTGTTTCCTTCCGAACCGTTAAACAACACATCGTTTGTAAACTCGACACCCCAGATTGTTTCAGAAGACACCTTCTGTCTGTCCTGATCGAATGTCATTGAATAATCCGAATCCAAGGCGAACTTTCCGGAGTTGATAACCGCTTCGGCAAAATAAGCCGTACTATCCATATCGGTCGGTTGCTGTCCGCGTTGATCCTTCACGGCGCTCCCCCTTGTCAAATAAACTTTCGACAACAAATTAGCCGCCGACCATTTGGTTGCACGACCACGATCCGCCTGCATGGCCACATCAGGCAACACTTCATAAGCCTGACGCAAATCGCTAATAATAAACGCATACACATCCGCCACCGAAGCACGTTTGAAGTCGGTCTTGATTTCAGAAACGTTTCCTTCCGTCAATAAAGGAATACGTCCAAATTGCTGAACCAGATCAAAATAGAAATAGGCACGCATGAAACGGAGTTCACCTTCACGCGCCGTTTTCTCGGCATCGGTCATATCTCCCACTTTCGGCAGATACATCAAAGCCGTATTGGCCCGTGTAATACCTTTATAAGCATTTTCCCAAAATTCATACAACATACCGAAAGAAGAGTTCAACTGATTGCTGTATTTATTGAAAGCATCCTTATTACCGCCATCGGCCCCTTCCCAGACATAATCCACGCCATACTCGGTCAGGCAATAATAACGCTCGCCACCGACATACCAGCGCATAGTCGAATAAACGCCGTTCACAGCAGTTTCTATACCGGTCTTTGTTTCCAGATAATCGTACGACACCCCGCTGACCACCTTTTCATTCAGGAAAGATTCACACGACACGCTGGCCGCTGCCACTAAAGACAGCAAACCATATTTTATTATATTTTTCATACTATCGTCTATTTATCATGTTAGTTATTATCAAAAGCTCAGGTTCACACCAAACAGATACGTCCTCGGCATCGGCTCATTGAAGTCGCCTCCACTTTCAGGGTCCGTACCTGAATAGCCTGTAAAGACATACGCATTCTGTACGGTTGCATACACGCGCAACTTCTGAATGCCGACAGCCTGCAACAATGTCTTCGGCAAGGTATAGCCCAACGTCACCTGCCCGATTCTCAAGAACGAAGCGTCTTCCTTATAAAGGGAAGAAATGTAGTTCGGATTCTCGAAGTCGATATTCGGGCGCGGAGCCTCATTACTGTGGTTACTGATCGGATTGCCGTTTTCATCCTCGCCGATAATACGCCAGTAGTTCACTTTCGCACCGTTATAACGCCCGTTCAAGCTCCATCCCCTATCGAAAGATTTTGTCTGCCCGAAAGCACCATTCAGGAAGAAACTGAAATCAAAATCCTTATAATTAAAATAATTACTCATGCTCAACGTCACGGTAGGATTCTCATGACCAAGAATAAAGCGGTCTTCGGAAGTGATCTTATAGTCGCCATTGCGATCGACAATCTTGATATCGCCAGGTTTAAAGACGCCTCCCCACTTTTCGAGTTCGGCTGCATCTTCCAGTTGCCAGATACCATCAGCCTTATAATCATAGAATACTTTCACGGGTTGGCCGATAAACCATTTATTTCCTTCGTCGTCGACTTTCCCGTTATAGAGTTCCACGATCTCCTCCTTGTTGACGGAGAACATAAAGTCGGTCGTCCATTTGAAATCTTTCGTATCGATATTGACCGTATTCAAGGTTACTTCCAGACCTTTGTTGCGGATCTGCCCGATATTGGTCGTCACATTGCCAAAACCGGAAACAATCGGCAACTGGCGGTCCATCAAGAGGTCGTTCGTATTCTGAAGATACAAATCTACGCTCCCCCCTATCCGGCCGTTCAAGAAACCGAAATCGATACCGGTGTTCCATTGTTCGGTCTTTTCCCATGACAGGTTCGGGTTCGGCATCTCTTTCTGGTAGAAGGCCAGCACACCGTTCGAACCATAGCTGTAACGACCGTATTCGAGGCTACCCTGTGTCTTATAAGGATCGATGGCCGTATTGCCGGTGATACCCCAACCCAAGCGGAGCTTCAAATTACTCAGACAGTCGACATCTTTTAGAAACGATTCTTCCTTGACACGCCATGCAAGGGCAGCGGAGGGGAACAACACCCATTTATGCCCCGGCGCCAAACGGGAAGAACCGTCGTAACGGGCAGACACCGTCAGCAGATAGCGGTCTTTGTAGTTATAATTCACACGTCCCATGAAAGAAGCCAGATTCCAACGCTGATAATCGCTCGATACGGACTCGATCGTCTGAGCCGAACCGACATTGTTCCAAGTCTGGTTCTCGTAAGGCAGGTCTTTCACCTTGATTTCCGACTTCTCGTATGTTTCCTGCTGGATAGACTGCAAGAAAGTCAAACCCAAAGTATGATCTTTTTTGAAGGTCTTGTTATAGAACAACAGATTTTCCCACGTGTACATACGACGGTTATCACGAGCATTGACAGCACGCGCCGGACTACCGGAACGATCCGAACTCAACGCCCCGTAGAACTCGTTGCCGTACCACGGACCGATGTCAATACCAACATTCGAACGGTATTTAATATCGAACGGAAGCGTAACATCCAGATAATAACTTCCCAGGAAACGGTCTTTCTTTATCTCCTTCTTCATATTGTCCAAATTCAAGAACTGGTTCCAAAGCTGGGGATCATTCCCCGGACGGGATGTAATCAAACGGCCGTCCGTATCATAGATATCAGCCAAAGGATACACGTTTTTCACATCACTATACAAGTTACTCCCGTTATTTCTGTCGACATGGGAAAAAGAGGTCGAACCACCGACTTTGACAAATCTGTTCAACGTCCAGTCAAAATTGACACGGACCGAATAGCGGCGATAATCCTGCCCTTTCACAATTCCGTCCTGTCCGAAATAAGTCGCGGAAGCCAGCATCTTCAATTTTTCCGTTCCGCCTCGCACACTGACTTCGTGGTTATGGATCGGAGCCGCCCGCAACACCTCATCTGTCCAGCTATTGTAAGGCAAACGTTCAGGACACCAATTTCCAGCTTCGTCATAGGCTTGTTCTATCTTCCCGATCACGTTTGGGTCCGCATTGAAGTAACCGATCTTCCGGTCCCAGTCCAATGTAGGGACGAGCGGGTAGGGAGTCGTCTTCGATGTCGCCCGGTTTGCTTCACGTACCAGATCTACCCATTCAGCCCCATCAAACATTTCTATTTTACGGGCGGCCTGTTGTACACCCATATAGCCGTTATAATCAATCTGGACTCTTCCCTCCTTTCCTTTTTTAGTTGTCACCAGGATCACGCCATTGGCTCCACGCGAACCGTAGATGGCCGTTGCGGAAGCATCTTTCAAGACCTCGACCGATTCGATATCCGAAGGGCTCAATTCGTTTAATCCGACAACAATCGGAATACCGTCGACTACATATAACGGTTCGTTCGTCGCCTTCAACGAGCGGTTCCCACGAACACGTATGCTCGCCTCTTCACCAGGCTTCGCGCTTGTTTGTATAATCGTTACACCCGCAGCTCTCCCCTGCATCGCCTGCACGGCACTCAAAGAAGCCGTTTCCTGCAACTTCTCCCCCTTCACGGAGGCTACCGAACCGGTCAAGTCCCGCTTCTTGGCCACACCGTAGCCGACAACCACGACTTCGTCCAAGTTCTGCAAGTCCTCTTTCAATGTGATAATCACACTCCCTTGTCCTTTGTAAGCATAGTCTTGCGGCTGATACCCGATGTAGGAAACAGACAACGTAACAACCGGTTTAGAGATGGAAAAAGAGAATTTACCGTCGATGTCGGTAATGGAACCATTCGTAGTCCCTTTCTCGACTACGTTCGCCCCGATGATAGGCTCACCGGTCACATCCTTGACAACGCCGGAAACCATATGCTGGGCATAGGAAAGCGTGGTCGTGCACACAAAAAACAAAAAGACTAACATGGGCAGATGCAGCCTTTTAAACGTTTTCGTTTTGTTCATAATAATAAAGAATTAAATTATCCGGCAATTCCCGAACCGGATGATTTTTTCATAAAAAGAGGCGTGGGAACTGTTGATATACCTGATATTGAGGCCTTCGACTGCCCGACCAGTGATATAAACAACAGCCCACGCCCTTCTATTCTTGAAGACATACCCATGCCAGGCATGAATATATATAACAAGGAAGGTACGTGAGCGTTCAGTTGCCTATTATCCTCTGGTCTGAAAGTGTCGAAGTTTCAATATCCGGATAATATCTTTTAAACGCTTCTTGTAATCAATAAAATGCAGGGACCTGCAACGCCATGCAAGTGTACGGACACAAATATAGAGAGAAGAAACTATACAGGCAAACAAAAGTAAGTATTTCTCGTTTTTCTTACGAACAGGCTATATTTAGAGGATAGCAATCATATTACTATTGCAAAACCATGCAACCTATAAACATTTGACCTTTGTCGAATACGTTTTTGCCCTTAGTCAAAAGGGCTTTCGACCTTAGTCAAAAACCTTTTCGACCAAGGCCGAAAACTAAAGAAGTTAGCAAAAACGACATAAATATCCATATCATTGCATATTATACAATATCAAATACCACTTTAGGACGGGACAGTTTGTCTGTTGTTTACATTTATGAATAACCTATAACAGGATTTTTTAATACACAGTCAACCTATTTCAGGACGAGACAGGGTGAAGCCAGAAAACGTCTCTCCGCCGAAAGGTTTCATCTGATCAATCTTTTCCCCAATCCGAAGGTTTTGCGCCCATTTGGAGGACAAGCGTTCCACCGGCCGCCAGATCATCGTGCGTCAGGTAACATTTATCATACTTCTTCCCGTTGAGTGTCGCACTTTGGATGTAGATATTCTCCGGACTGTTGTCACGGGCCTCGATCACAAAAGAGCCACCGGCAGCATAAGCCGGGTCCAGACGGAACTCCACCCGGTCGAATACCGGACTGGTAATCTCATAGCGGCCATCGCCCGGACATATCGGATGTATGCCGGCAGCCGCCAACACATACCAAGCCGACATCTGCCCGACATCTTCGTTTCCTACCAAGCCGGTCACTTTATCGTGATAAGCGTTCCGGCAAATGTCGCGTGTCCATTTCTGGGTAAGCGAAGGCATCCCTAACCTGTTGAACAGGAAAGGCACATGATGGACCGGTTCATTGGCATGGTTATAATAGTCATTCCAGAGATAGTCGCCCGGTGTTTTCTCAAACATATCCGTCAGGTCGGCCAAAACCTTTTCACGGCCTCCCATCAGGCGGATCATCCCTTCGACATCGTGCGGCACGAACCATCCTTGCTGGTAAGGATTGGATTCCACGCAGCCATAGCCCTCTTGCAAACGTCCTTTTTCAGGCAAAGAAGAAAAGACGCCTTTCTCATTACGCGGACGGAACCATCCCGATTCAGGATCGAAGATAGTTGCATACGACAGGGCACGCTTGTCAAAATGAGCCCGGTCGCCCTCTTTCCCCAACCACTCGGCCAAACGGGCCATGCACCAATCCGTATAATCGTATTCCAGCGTGCAGGATATATTGCCGGGCGTATAGCCGTCGCCATTATTGCTAAAGCGCCGGGAGGTGTTCAGAGCATAGCGGTATGCTTTCTCCACGTCATAATCCCGAATGCCTTTCCGGTAAGCATCACACAAAACCGAAATGGCGGGATTGCCCACCATGCAGCCGGAGTAAGCATTCAAGAGCTCCCACCGTTCAAGATATTCGTTACCACTCTGGTCGGCTATCTCCACAAGCGAGTTGACAAGATCGTTCACCATCTCCGGGTTGATGATGGTCTGAAGAGGCATCTGGCTACGGAAGACATCCCATCCGCTGAAGATCGTCCGTTTACGGAACTTGCCAGTCTGATGGATCTTTTTATCCGCCCCGGTGTACTCGCCGTTGATATCGCTGCAAAGGCGCGGATCAATCAACGTATGATAAAGAGCCGTGTAGAAAACCCTCTTTTCCTCGTCGGTTCCTCCCTCGACGGAGACTTTCGCCAACTCGTCATTCCAAAGACGGACACACTCGGCATGCGTCCGGTCAAAATCGAAGTCTTTCATCTCCGCCGCCAAATTCTCCTCCGCATTCTTCAAACTTGTATAAGAGATACCACTCTTTAGCAAGATCACTTCATCTGGTTTGGTTTCAAAATTGGCATAAAAGCCTAAATGCTTGCCTTCAAATGCCGAAACGGAAGGATGAATGGCGGATTGGCGGATTGCTTCGCGATAGCGCTCGCTACAAACATCTTCACGTTTACGTCCCCAATCGTCCGGAATATCGGCAGACCAAACGCCATGTCCGGAAAAAGGTTTGGAAAATTGGGCATAGAAATAGACCGTATAGTCGGCCTTGCCGTCTCCGTTTCCCCAACCGCCTCCATCAGGCGTACATTGCATCCAGCCCTTGATGGTATGGTCGTCCACCACCTCTACGCTCTGAAGTGTCGATGTTCCTCCTACCCGCCGGGCCAGATCGACTTGTATGCGGGCCTCCTTGCTTTCCGGAAAAGTGAAACGAAGCATTCCGCTATGAGGCAAAGCGGTCGCTTCCGCCTGAATCTTATAATCGGAAAGAAAAACAGAGTAATAGCCTGCCGAGGCTTTTTCGGTCGACTTGTCATACCGGGAACGATATCCTTCTTCCGGCTTGTCTTCCGTGCCGGCGAATGTATGCAAATCCCCGATTGTAGGCATCACCAGAAAGTTCCCCAAATCGCCGTACCAGCCGATACCGGACATTTGCGTAAATGCGAATCCTTCGATTGTCGTATGCTCATAACTATAGCCGGGACCGTTGTCGCCTCCGGTAATCGTGTTGGGACTGACCTGCACCATACCGAAAGGAGCAGTCGCTCCGGGGAACGTTTTTCCAAGCCCATGACTCGCACCCGCCAGTTCCGTATTCGTCGAAGCTCCTACAAACGGGTTAACATAAGAGGACAGAGGGTACCCGTCCGCTTCCTTCTCCACCGTATGGCAGGACAGCAAAGAAAGGGACAAGAATAGCCCTAACAAAGAAAGTCTAATATTCATTATTACCAGATAAAAAAAGGCTGCCTCAAAAGTCGTCATCCGTCATCCCGGACCAAGTCCGCCATAACAAGAAACTTTTGAGGCAGCCTCGTTCTACAAAGCTTATAAAGCCAATTCCTTCAATATCCCATCCGTCGCACCCGCATTGCCTTTCACAAACTGGCCGGCACTTTCGCCGGCAGCCTCCAAGACCTCTGCACAGGTCAACAGCTCATCCATCTTGGCCGCGAACTCATCTTTCGATGCGACTGAAAATCCCCCGCCTACCTTGATCAGGTCACGGGCCTCCTTGAACTTCTGGAACCGGGGACCGAACAACACCGGAATACCGTAAACCGCCGCCTCCAACGTATTATGGATGCCGGCTCCGAAACCGCCGCCGATATAGGCGATCGTCCCATACCGATAGATGGAAGACAGCAGCCCGAAACTATCCACGATCAAACAATCTTTCCCTTCGAGCAGGCTCTTGTCCTGCATCACATCGGACAAGCGGACAGACGGGCGTTTCAACAACGACTCGATATACATCAGATGTTCCCGGTGAATCTCGTGCGGAGCGATGATCAGCTTCATCTCCGGATGCTCGTTGAAATAAGGGATCAGTATCTCCTCATCCTGCGGCCAGGAACTCCCGGCGATCAGCGTCTGACATCTTTCCCCTACAAACCGTTCGAATTCTGGCAACTCACGCGCCTGATTACGCACGTCCAACACACGGTCGAAACGGGTATCGCCGTAGACCGTCACGTTACGGATTCCATATTGCCCAAGCAGTTCCTTCGAACGTTCGTCCTGCACGAACAAATGCGTAAAGCAGTACAGCATCTTTCGGTAAGGGACTCCGAACCATTGAAAGAACAACTGGTCGGGACGGAAGATCGCTGAAATGATATAAACCGGGATTCCCCGCCTCTTCAACTCACGCAAATAGTTTCCCCAAAACTCATACTTGATGAAAACAGCCACAGCAGGATTCGCCAGATTCAGGAACTTCTTTACCCGGTAAGGCGTATCGAAAGGCAGATAGCAAACGATATCCGCCCCGTTATAGTTTTTCCGCACTTCATAGCCTGAGGGAGAAAAGAATGTAAGTAATATCTTATATTCCGGATATTGCGCCTTGACCTTTTCGATCATAGGACGCCCTTGCTCAAACTCTCCCAACGAAGAAGCATGAAACCAGATGTACTTCGCATTCCGGTCTATCTTCTCACGCAAAATGCTATTCGTCTTCCACTGGCCGAAACGCATCAGGCGTGCCTTCCGGTGGAAAGGAGAAATCATAGCGACAATAAAGGCATAGAAATGTATGAGTAAGCTGTACATGATAAAAGAATTGTCAATTATCAATTGTCAATTGACAATTTATCTATCGCTCTCTGGATGCGGCGGATAGACTCTTCCTTACCCAAGGCTTCCGTTATGTCGAAGATATGCGGACCTTTGCCTTCACCGACAAGGGCCAGACGAGTCGCATTCATTATATTTCCCAAATGGTAGCCTTTGCTTTCGATCCAGGCTTTTACCTCTTCTTCCGTACCTTCGATATCGAACGGTTCACGTGCGCGAAGCACTTCGATCAGTTCGGCAAGCTGGGCGGCACTGTCTTCCTTCCAGCGTTTTTTGCGTGTCTTTTCATCATATTCCGTCGGAGCGATGAAGAAGAACGAGCAAAGATCCCACAAGTCCTTGATAAAGGTGGCACGGTCTTTCATCATGGCTACGACCTTCTCCACATAGGCTGGGTCTGCTTTCACACCGTGGCTTTCGAGGATCGGCATAAAGAGGGCGGCTGCTTCCTTATTGTCCATAGCCTGGATATAATGATGGTTGAACCATTTTCCCTTTTCATAATCAAATTTGGCTCCACTCTTGCTGCAACGGCTCAGATCGAAGCTATGGATCAGTTCGTCCATGCTCATTACTTCCTGATCATTACCAGGATTCCATCCCAACAAGGCCAGGAAGTTGACAACCGCTTCGGGCAGGTAACCGCTCTCGCGATAACCAGAAGAAACCTCACCGCTCTTCGGGTCATGCCATTCCAACGGGAACACCGGGAAGCCCAGGCGGTCACCGTCACGCTTGCTCAACTTGCCGTTGCCTTCCGGTTTCAAAAGCAAAGCCAGGTGTGCAAACCGGGGCATCGTGTCTTCCCATCCGAAATAACGGTACAATAGTACGTGAAGCGGGGCACTCGGCAACCATTCTTCACCACGGATCACATGCGTCACTTCCATCAAATGATCGTCCACGATATTGGCCAGATGGTAAGTAGGCAACTGGTCGGCTGATTTATATAAGACTTTATCGTCCAGGATAGAAGAGTTGATAATCACTTCGCCACGGATCAGGTCGTTTACATGGATATCTTCATCCGGTTCGATCTTGACGCGGACCACATACTGGTTGCCGGCATCGATCAAGGACTTCACTTCTTCTTCGGAAAGAGTCAGCGAGTTGCGCATCTGCATACGGGTAGACGCATCATACTGGAAATTGGGAATTTCCTTCCGTTTGGCATCCAACTCTTCGGGGGTATCGAATGCGATATAAGCACAACCGGCGTCCAACAACTGATCGACATACTTCTTGTAAATATCCCTGCGTTCGCTCTGACGGTAAGGCCCGTATTCGCCTCCGAAGCCGACACCTTCGTCAAACTTGATCCCCAACCAGGTAAGCGCTTCTATAATATAGGCTTCCGCTCCGGGAACAAAACGCTGCGAGTCGGTATCTTCAATACGGAGAATCAGATCTCCACCATTCTGTTTGGCAAATAGATAATTGTATAAAGCTGTACGAACACCTCCGATATGCAAGGCCCCAGTGGGACTCGGTGCAAACCGGACTCTAACTTTCCTTTGAGTCATAATCTTTCTATGTGATTTATGATTTGTGATTTATGATTTGTGATTTATAACGACGCATAAATCACAATTCATAAATCATAATTCCGTTTACTGCGGCAAAAGTAGCCCTTTTTTTTCTCTTAGTAAACTTTTTTATGTACATTTCGCCTTTCAATACATAAAACAGAACATTATGAAAGCAAATAACTATAGCATACATCCGAGTGTCTATTTTATTGTGGCGGCCTTGTTGATCGCTTACTTCTTTCCGAGGGAAGGAAAATTCCGTTACCAGTTCTATGAAGGAAAACCCTGGCGGTACGGGTTGCTTACCGCTCCGAGCGACTTCCCGATCTACAAGACTGATGCGGAAGTACAGGCCGAACGCGACAGCGCTCTCAAAAAGTTCGAGCCTTATTACCGACTGGATACCACAATCGAATCTGAAGAGATAGACAAACTACGCGCCGACTATCAGGGCACGCTGAGGAACCGGGCGACTCCGGCCTATATGCAGTATATCGAAAACAGCTTGCAAAAGCTATACCGGGATGGTATCATTTCTACCCAGGATATGGATGAACTCAAGAAGGAGGAATATCCCCGCATCAACCTGCTCGCGGGCAGCGTAGCGCACCCCCATTACAGTAGCGATTTTTTTACAGTCAAGACGGCGTATGAGTTTATCATCAACAATTGCCCCTCTTATCTGGACAAGTCGGTATTGCAATCTTGCGATATCAACAATTATTTGGTGGAAAATATCACATACGACAAGACGATGTCGGAAAAAGTCAGGGAAGATATCCTGAACAGCATCCCGCTGGCCAACGGCATGATACAGGCAGGAGAACGTATCGTTGACCGGGGCGAAATCATCGACAACCATACTTACAATGTGCTCCGTTCCCTTAAGATCGTACACGAGACCAAGTCCGGAGGAGCCCAACGGCAAGGTATCATCATGGGAGGCCAGTTCGTGCTGGTATTCGGTATTCTCTTCTGCTTCTGGCTGTACCTGTGGTCTTTCCGGTTGAAAATCCTGCATAACAGGAGGAATGCGCTTTTCCTCGTACTATGCGTATTCGTGAGCTGCATACTAACAGAGCTTTGCGTGACGTACGGGTTGTTCAATGTCTATATCCTTCCGTTCGCTATCGTGCCAATTGTCGTGCGCACGTTCTTCGACTCGCGCACGGCGCTGTTCACACACCTGATCATCGTGCTGATCTGCTCACTGATGGTGCCTTTCCCGCACGAATTCCTGTTGCTACAGGTGATTGTCGGCATGGTCGTGACATTCAGCTTGAGGGATTTATACGAACGTTCCCAACTGATCCGCTGCGCTTTCTTCATCTTCATGTCCTATGCGCTCTGCTACATCAGCCTGTCCATCTACCAGGAAGCAGACTTCAAGAAGATCAACTGGATGATGATGCTCTATTTCGGCATCAATTTTATCCTGCTGATGTTTACTTACATATTAGTCTATATGCTGGAAAAGACATTCGGCTATGTGTCCAGCATTACGTTGGTCGAACTCTCCAACATCAATACGCCGATCCTAAAAAAGCTGTCCGAAATATCTCCGGGAACCTTCCAACATTCTTTGCAGATGTCGATCTTAGCGTCGGAAGCGGCTGCCGCTATCGGAGCAAACGCGCAGCTCGTACGTACAGGAGCCATGTATCATGATATCGGTAAGATGGCGAATCCGGCATTCTTTACCGAAAACCAAAGCAGTATCAATCCGCACAGCCAGCTATCGTTCGACCAAAGCGCGAAAATCATTATCAATCATGTGAACGACGGTGTCAAGATCGCAGAAAAAGCAATGTTGCCAAAAGCCATCATCGATTTTATCCGTACCCATCACGGACGCGGAAAAGCCAAATACTTCTATAACTCTTTCAAAAACCAGTATCCCGACCGCGAAATAGACGAAGAGGCTTTCACCTATCCGGGGCCGAACCCGTTCTCGAAAGAAACTGCCGTCCTGATGATGGCTGATTCCGTAGAAGCGGCCTCCCGTAGCCTGAAAGAACACACGGAAGAAAACATTCGTGCCTTAGTCGACAAGATCATAGACGGACAGATTGCCGACGGACTGATGCGTAATGCCCCGCTGACGTTCAAGGATGTGGAAACGGTCAAGAATGTCTTTGTGGAAAAACTGAAGATCATGTACCATACACGAATCAGTTATCCGGATTTGAAGAAATAAACTGTACAAGCTCATCCAGTAGCCCAGCGCAAGCATCCTCCAGCAGATCGAGGACCAGCTCGAAACCTTCCGCTCCACTATAGTACGGATCGGGGACATGGTCATACAGCTTGTTCCGGGAATATTCCGTCATCTGATGTATCTTTTCCACGGATTCCAAATCCGGGGCTTTCCGTTTAAGATCGTCTATGTTACGGTTGTCCATTCCGATAATCAGGTCGAAGTCGAAAAAGTCTTCCGTACATACCGGACGGGAGACCGAATCTAACTTATATCCCCTACGGGCCGCATGCGAGCGCATACGCGGATCGGCTTTTTCTCCTGCGTGATACCCGATGATACCGGCAGAATCGATCTTGATCCGGCCATCCAGTCCCGCATCCTGGACCAACTTCTTCATCACGGCCTCAGCCGACGGTGATCGGCAAATATTCCCCAGACATACAAACAATATCTTATATTCTCCTTTCTTCTCTTCCATCATTCTTAATTTACAATTTACACCGGGGGATTAATCCCCCGGCTATTGACTCGGGATTAATTTCTCCTGACAACCGACTCTCAAGCCGGATCTACATCATAGTGCACGATCAACTGCTTAAACGGCAAGTAGCGTTGCATTTCAGTGTGTACCAATTCCAGTATCTCACGTACTGGAGCAATCGCGGCGGCAATCTCTATCTTTAAAACGATTTTCCGGATATGGAGAGTTTGCACACGGGTTATCGGCGGAGTGACCGGACCCAGCACGCGTTCGCCCAAACGACGGCGCAGGTTCTCGGCATACAAAACAGATAGTTCCTGCAGGATCGAATCATTCCGGCTACGCAAGACTATCACTATCAAACGATAGTAAGGCGGATAACGGAACATGCTCCGCTCACCCAATTGAAGACGTACCATTTCCTTATAGGCGAAACGTTCTACCATCCGGATTAGCGGATGGTCAGGCTGAGAAGTTTGTAGGACAACCGTTCCCCGCTTATCCCGTCTTCCGGCACGGCCGCTCACCTGTACCATCAACTGGAAGGCGCGCTCATGGGCACGGAAATCCGGGAAGTTCATCAGGCTATCGGCATTCAGGATACCGACCACACTGACGTTCCCGAAATCCAGACCTTTCGAGAGCATCTGGGTTCCGATCAATATCTGTGTCTTACCTTTCTCAAAGTCCGCGATGATCCGCTCATAGGCCGCACGGGTACGGGCGGTATCGAAATCCAGACGCTCGACCTTAGCGGAAGGGAAGAGAGTAGCAATCTCTTCCTCCACCATCTCAGTTCCGAACCCCATCGTACGAAGTTCCGGGCTCTGGCATTCCGGGCATTGATGAGGCAACTGGATTTTATATCCGCAATAGTGGCATACCAACTCATTACGAAACTTATGATATGTCAGGCTGACATCGCAATTGATGCAATGGGGAACCCAACCGCACTCCTTGCACTCGATCACCGGAGCGAATCCCCGGCGGTTCTGGAACAGGATCACTTGTTCTTCCTTTCCTAACGCCTCGCTCAACTTTTCTACCAAAACCGGCGAAAAAAGCGTGTCTTTCATTATCTTCTTACGCCTCAACTCCTTGATATCGACCGTCAGTATTTCCGGCATCAGCCGGTCGCCATAACGGGTAGTCAGTTCCACCAGACCATATTTGCCGATAGTGGCATTAAAATAAGAATCAATGGAAGGGGTAGCGGAGCCCAACAATGTTTTCGCCCCATGCATACCGGCTAACACCAAGGCTGCATTGCGGGCATGATAACGCGGAGCCGGGTCCTGCTGCTTATAGGTATTCTCATGCTCCTCGTCTATAATAATCAGACCTAGATCCTTGAATGGCAAAAACAAAGAGGAACGAACGCCTAACACTAGCATCGGCTCGCCCGTATGCAGCAAACGGTTCCAGACTTCCACCCGTTCGTTATCAGAAAATTTGGAATGATAAACCAGCAACTTGTCACCGAACAACTTGGCCAGCCGTTCCGTGATCTGGGTGGTAATGGCAATCTCAGGCAGCATATACAAAACCTGGCGTCCCATCTTCAGCACTTCATCGATCAGCCGCACATAGACTTCCGTCTTTCCACTGGAAGTAACACCGTGCAAGAGACAGACTTCTTTCTCCCGAAAAATATCATGTATTTCCCCGTAAGCCTTCCTCTGCGCCTCACTTAAAGGGTTCAAGGGCTGTAAACGGCAAACCGGAACCTGCAACCTTCCTACCTCTTTTTCATAACTTTCCAGCACACCTCGCTTCAGCACACCGTCCAATATGGCTGGAGAACAACCGCAGCTCTCCAACAATTCCTTCTTCGACAATTCGCGTACCAGTGCCGGATTAAGCGCATGACTGAGTTCTAGAAAACAGATCAGCAAGTGTTCCTGCTTCTTCGCCCGCTTGAAGTCCGCAAACACGGCCTGTAACTTTTCTTCATCCTTATACACCTCGGCAAGACGAATAAAGGTCTGCATTTTCGGCATAAAGCCCCGTTTCAATTCCTCGCTCACCTCAACCGCACCTTTAGCCATCAGGGAGGCGACAACAGGTACGACATTCCGTAGCCCGGTTTTCTTTTCCAATTCGGAAACCGTCAGTTTCAAAACACCGGTAAAGGCATCCAACACAGCCTGCTCATTTGGACGCAAGGACCCGTCGGCTTCGAAATCTTCATTATAAGTAACAGCCGTTTCACTCTCCAGTTTTAGCCCGGAAGGCAAAGCGGCCTTGTAAACATCTCCTAATTTACACAGATAATAGGATGCGATCCATTTCCAAAAACGAAGTTGCGGACGACGGAGCACAGGCGTGGCATCCAGCAAAGCATAAATCTCCTTTGTCTCGTACTGGCTATCGACCCCACGCTCATGCACATCCATGACGATAGCCGTATAATAACGCTTCTTTCCGAAATGGACGATCACTCGGCAACCGGGTATTACCACTTGTTCCAGATCGGATGGTATGCTATAGGTATAGCTATTCTCCAACGGGAGCGGGAGTATAACGTCTGCGTACTTCATTCTTATTCTTATTTATACGAACCAATGTTCATAGCGATGCCAAAAGTAACAAAAAAGGCCGGACTGCTAAAGCCCGGCCTCTGTTTATCTGATCGCAGATATTCTTTATTCTTTTTAGAACAGGATGGCAGCCGTAATCGACCACCCCCGGTTCTTACCGTTTAATTCCAATTTTGATGCACTATAATCATCCGTCAAACCAAGAGCATAATTGAAACCTACCTGCAAATGTTTGATCAGTTCCACACCGGCACCCAGATTCAAACCAGCATTAAAACTTTTTGCCTTCAACTGGTCTCCGACCGATCCCGGAATATCCCATAACTTATCGCCACCCACACGGAAACCGACATACGGACCGGCCGCCAGATATCCTTTGATAATAGGCAAGCCGAATTTCCATTTCAAGTTAACCGGAACATCTATATAATCGTTCTTTATGTCTTTCTCACTCTTCACACCTATCCCTTTTTGCGAATATAAGATAGCTGCATCAAAACCGACTCCCATTATCGGAGCCATTACCTCCACCATCGGACCAATATTAAATCCAGTCACATTATCCTTTCCGACGAGATCTTTGTTAAAATGGACAGAGGAAATATTCAAACCGCCTTTTATACCGAACTTAATCTGGGATTTCGCAGGTACGGCAATCAACGCCATCACCGCCAACAATATAAGCCCAACAATCTTCTTCATACTTTTTTCCTTAATTAGTTAATACGAATTACAAATAAACGCACTTTTCCTATAATAAACAAATATCACCACCTAAGTGTTGCTGCTGTGTAGAATTTTGTGTAGTACCAAAGTAGCATCAATTATCCAAATCCGAAACAAAGCAAAAAAATGCCAATCGCCTTACTATCAGCAATTAGCATTTTTACCAAGTGGTGCCACCAGGAATCGAACCGGGGACACAAGGATTTTCAGTCCTTTGCTCTACCAACTGAGCTATGGCACCGTTGTTTTGTTTAACGGGTGCAAAGATATGAATCTTTTTTGAGTCTTGCAATAGGTAGAGCTACTTTTTACTGATTTTTTATTCTTCCAAAGAATTCCAGCCTTGTGCTTTTAGTTCGACTTCGCCTCCATCACGACCTACCAAGTAATTACCGAGATCGGGTTTTGTAATATGACCGATTACTTTAACACCTTTCATTTCAGATACTTTATCATGATCAGTGAGAGGAACAGTGAAAAGTAATTCATAGTCTTCACCGCCATTTAAAGCTGCAGTTACCAAATTCATATTAAATTGTTCAGCCATTGCAGCCGTTTGATAATCGATAGGAATTCTATCTTCATATACGCGACATCCGACATTACTTTCTTTTGAAATATGCAAAAGTTCGGAAGACAGACCGTCTGATATGTCCATCATTGCTGTAGGGATAATCCCCGCATGACGAAGCATCTCTATAATATCTTTACGAGCTTCCGGCTTCAATTGACGTTCCAACAGATATTCTTTGCCTGTAAAATCCGGTGTGAAATCTTTTTCACCTTTAAATATCCTTTTTTCGCGTTCTAATAATTGCAATCCCATATAAGCAGCTCCTAAATCCCCGGAAACACATATCAAATCCGTTTCTTGGGCTCCACTGCGAAGGACAACTTTATCTCTTTCTCCTTCCCCAATACAAGTGATACTGATGCAAAGCCCTGTTAAAGAGGCAGAAGTGTCTCCTCCGACAATATCGACTCCATACACATCACAGGCCAACTTTAGCCCAGCATAAAAATCTTCTACATCCTCAACAGAAAAACGTTTGGAGATGCCAAGTGATACAGTGATCTGCTTAGGCTGGCCGTTCATAGCATAAATATCGGAGAAATTTACAACAGCCGATTTATATCCGAGATGTTTTAAAGGTACATAAGTCAAGTCGAAATGAATACCTTCCAATAATAGATCGGTAGTGACAAGCACTTGTTTATCCTCATAGGAGAGAATTGCCGCATCATCGCCTACGCCCTTTATCGTACTATTATTCTTTATTTCAATCCTGTTAGTTAGGTGGCGAATCAAACCGAATTCGCCTAATGTTGATATTTCTGTCCTGTTACTCATATTTGTTTTGTAAAATATTATTTTTGGGAAATGTGATAATATGTTTTTCTATTGTCTCATTAAAACTCTGCTCATTGTAAAACCTGATTACAATCGGTAGATAATATAAATATTTCTTCCAACTTTCCGGAACAAGAGGACTGTTTTTTAAACGTGCTGCATCTTTTTCTGTTACTAAGATCAATTTTCCCGGTGAAGTCATCTTTTCGAATATCACATCCAATTTCTTGAAATCTGACTTGCTAAACGTATGATGATCAGGAAAAACGACCGGCAACACTTTATTTGAATACTTTTCTGCCTCACGAATAAATGGAGTGGGAACTGCAATACCTGATATCAACAATATATCATCTTCTTTTCCAATATTTTTATGGTTTAAGAAACGAGCTTCCGAGGGGAATACAGGTTTGACTTCTCCATAAACGATGCTGGTAAAAAAAAGTAACTGGTGAGCCCGCAACTTCATATTTTCTTCAATAACACGAAAATCGATCGGCTTCATATCTTCGTCGCATTTAGTAACAACCACGATATCTGTTCGGTTTATATTACTTATCGGTTCTCTCAGGTGTCCGGTAGGCATTAGTTTATCATTATAAAATAAACGATGGTAGTCACTCAACACGATCGAAAGGGAAGGGTGCACATATCTATGTTGATATGCATCATCTAACAAAATTACTTCAGGTCTGTCTTTTTCAGGGAGGGATAAAAGATTTTGAATCCCCCGGCGGCGATTAGCGTCGACAGCGACAAGTATATCCGGAAATTTATTTTTCATTTGAAAAGGTTCATCTCCGATCTCCAAACTGGAACTTTCAGAATCAGCAAGAATAAACCCCGATGTTTTTCTTTTGTACCCTCGGCTTAATACTGCAATGCGATATTTATCTTTCAGTAAACGTATGATATATTCTGTATGGGGAGTTTTACCCGTTCCTCCTACAGATAAGTTTCCTATGCAGATCACAGGAATAGAATATTGTTCGGAATGTAAAATACCCCAATCAAAAAGTCGATTTCGCAACCATATCCCAATTCCATATAAAAAGGAAAGGGGAGCCAGGTAGGAATTAAGTTTTATTTTGTCATTTTTTTGCATGTAACTTCTTATCTGCTGACAAATATAGTTAACTTATCGGTGGCTGTCAGTTTTTTATTTGTTTATTTCAAAAAGAAGATACAATTTGAATCTCTTTGAAAGATAAGTTTGCGTTTATTCTGAAATATTTTCAGGGAGTTTGTGACTATACACATTTATTGTAGAATTAAGTCAATATCCGGATAAGATATCCGTCGTATCTTTGTTGTCTTCTTGATAATCTCTTGTAAATTATATACTTTTGCATTGTCCCAATTAACATGCTATGCCATGAATGTCAAAATAGAAGAAAGCTGGCGAAAACGCCTTCAGGAAGAATTTGATAAACCATACTTTGAGCAGTTGGTCACATTTGTCAAGAACGAATACAGAAGCGCCCATGTGCTTCCTCCCGGACACCAGATCTTCCATATTTTTAATGCCTGTCCATTCGAGAAAGTGAAGGTTGTTATACTTGGACAAGACCCTTATCCCAATCCGGGGCAATACTACGGAGTCTGCTTCTCCGTCCCGCAAGGAGTTCCCATTCCTGGATCACTGGCCAACATATTCAAAGAAATACACCAAGACTTAGGCAAACCGATCCCCACATCCGGCAATCTGGACCGTTGGGTAGAGCAAGGCGTGTTTCCTATGAACTCGGTCCTGACTGTACGGGCTCACGAAACCGGCTCACATCGGAATATGGGATGGGAAACTTTTACAGATGCAGTGATAAAGAAATTGAGCGATGGACGTGAGAATCTGGTATTCATGCTGTGGGGAAGTTATGCAAAAGAGAAGATCGCCCTTATCGACACCCATAAACACTTGGTGCTGACAACCGTGCATCCGTCTCCACGCTCTGCTGACCATGGTTTCTTCGGCTGCAAACACTTCAGCAAGGCGAATACTTTCCTCCAAAGCAAAGGTATTCAAAAGATTGATTGGTAAGAAGTACGAGTTCCGGACATCCGGGTGTAGCCATTCCGGACATCCGGGTGTGGAGAGTGGTAACATCCGGGTGTAGAAAGGCAGAAGATGGGCATGTTTCCAAACTTTTCTGCTTGCTTTTCGTTCTTTTCCTACTTGTTTTAGTAAAAAAGTACCTTTATGTTGATGAAACTATCTCCACACAGATGTATATCGGCACGGTTCCCTGCGTTTTTGTAAACAATACCGGCTACCCGTTTCAACGGCAGGTAGTGATACAAGTGTGATACAGGAATCCGGTATGTATCACTCCTTGCACACCATGTTTGTCAATGCTTGCAAAACAAAGTGTGATAGAGTGATAGAGAAACTGGATTATTGTGCAAGAGAGAACCGCAAACTGATACCGTAGTTTGAGTTTGAAGTCGGATAAGATGCACTCGATATCAACGGTTCATTGATCTGAATATCATAGAATGCACGGACCGTCAACGCACGGCTCAAACCGTAATCAGCCGAGAAGGAGATTGTCTTTGCGATGTTACCGCTAGTAGCCTGCGTCAGTTGCGTGTCGATTTTACGAATCAACGACTGCATCTTGTTGAACGAGAAATCGAGGCGAACGGTGAGGTCATTGCTGAAATCACGCGTTTTCTTCATCTTCAAAACCTTGTTGAACTCGGCATATTTGTAACCCAAACCGATCGTCACTTTCTTGGAAAGTGCTTCGACCAATTGGTAGGATGTCGTGTTCAGGCTTAAATTGCGGGTAGTCGAATAGTCCGCCCGAACCGTCACGTTATTCAACAGCGTCGCATCTGCACCCAACAAAGGACTAAACGCTTCGGTAAGGCTGACAGACGAAATCGAATAAGGAGACGATGGTGTCGGGTTATCGTTCAGAATCGACTGGATATATCCCAGTCCGTCCTGCCCGGCATCCACCCAATTCAAGAAGGATGTGAAAGCACCTACCGAATAAGAACAACGGTACTGGTGACTCAACGTCAAGCTCTTGAAATATTTCTTGACAGCCGGAATCTTGATCAAGCCGTCGTAAGTAACGCGCCAGTTAGGCAACATGCTCTTCAACGAAGGGAAAGCCGTCAAGCCTACCTTCTTCGGGTCCTTACCGGTATAAGCGGCCAGAAATGCAGGAATCAGGACATCCGCCGAATTCCGGTTGACGCCGTTCACATTATCTGTTCCCGGATTATAAGGCATTCCTCCCAAGCCTTTATCATGGATAAAGCCCACATCCGGATATTTCAAGCCGGAATACTTGCTTTCGATACGTTGGGCAATGATCTCGCGGTTTGCCAACAACTTGTCAAAGGCTTTCGAAGAATAGTTATTCATAGCATTGCCACTGCCTCCGAATGCGCTTCCCAGCGCGATTGTCGTCATGGTAAAGTTTCCCCCCATAATCTCCGGCATACCTTCATACATAAATTGTATTTCCGTATTACGCGTATCGTTGCGAAGAGCCGTCAAGTCGATCTTCAATCCAGTGATCGGTTCGAGGTTCGCCCGTATATTCAGATTTTTCGTACTGGTCATGACTGCGGCATTCACGTCTCTCTCGGTATCCGTAATCAGCCAGCCTTTTTCATATGCCTCGTCTATATAGCTACGACGCACGTCACCGAACGCAAAACCGATCCCCGGGGAAAGTCCGAATGAAGAACGTCCCTGGCCAAAGATATCACCGATCTCCGGACGGAAACCGGGCAGCATCATACCGGCAGAGTTCGTAAACTGAATATTGAAACGGCGCACCATCATCAAAAAGCGGGCACTGTGTTCAACCGCCTTGTAAAGAAAATCCTCAGTAGGGGCCGGTCCCGGTATGATCGTCAACTTCAAGCGCACCGTGTCTTGGTTCAAAATCTTAACTTGTGCGAAGTTGATCGGCTTGAACTTTACTTTGTAGACACGCCCGTCCGTTCTTCTGGCCGTGATTTGCACCTTTTTCGTAAACATTCCATGCTCGACAACCGTAGCGCTGTCCGGACTCAAGACAATTTCTTTTTCCAATTTCGGCTTTTTCTTCTTCTCCGTTTTTTTAGCCGTAGTCCGGGTATTGTTAAACTTCTGGTTGATCTTCTTCAAATATTTGTTTTTGTTGTAGAGAGATAACAGGTTCAAGTTCGCCTGCAAATCGAACTGACGCTGGTTCTTGATCGTATTACCCATCTCGATATCTTCGCTTACCGTCGCTCCACGATCCCAGTTGTAAGTAGCATTGTAGCTCAAAGAAGCATTGGTCCAATCCAGAACCGGGATCAGCTGCAACGGCAACTGCCAGGTCGCCATAAACTGCTGGTCATACTTCATCGGGGTTCCCAGGTCAGCGATGCTCTTCTTCACGGAATCTTTCCATAACTGGTAACCGTCCGGGTTCAGTTCCTTATTCACCTGCACATACGGTTCTTCGATACGGGCATTCGTACCGGAACTGAACGTTATGTTCAGGTTATTCGTAAAAGCCCAGTTCAAACTGAAAGCACGGTCCCAATAGAAGTTCTGGCTGAATGTCACTGGTATATCGTTGGGGACACCTGTTGCCGCTCCTGTCAGGTCGCGTAATTTTATTTCGTAATAATTACGCATCATGGCCGTCTGGAAGTTGATAGACGGGGCCACATTAAACGCCAGTTGTTTGGCATAGCGCGTATAGCCGTTGTTTTTCTTCAATAACTTATCAAATGGCTTGATCGGCTTGACATAAGGCACATAGCTATAGGCGAAATTGGCACGGTAATCCTTTGTCGTTTCATATTCAGTCTCCGGGTTTTTCTTATCATTAATGCTGTACGAATACCCGAGCGTGAAGTTTGCCGGATCGTAAGGCATCGGGTTCTTACTCTTGATATTCACACGCACATTATTAAACGAAACACTCTTGATAACCGTCCTATCTTGAGAATAATTACGAATCGAGTCCTTCTCGGCTTTCGTTTCCGCCTTGTCGATAGCATCCTTCAACTTGACATCCTGATCCAGCGGATTGTATTTTGGATCATATGTTTCCTTCGAATAAGCATAATAGAACGGGATACTGACTTGCGCCTTTTCCGGGAACAGCTTACCCAATTCGATAGAGGTCGCCACGTTATACTGTTTGAAGTCTTCCATCCGGCGTTCGTTCAACGACTGGTCGAGAGCACCGAAACCAGCCGTTTCGATACGTCCGCCCACATTCACCGTTCCCAAGTCGGAAAGCGCAACATTCAAATTCGCATTGGCCGCCCATCCACCTTCTTCATTGAAGTCGGTCAGGCGCAATTCGTTCACCCAAACTTCCCCGCTCTTCAACTTATTACGCACGTTACGCACACCGATCATGACTGTCTTCACTTCGGAAAGACTCGGATTACCTTTGACACGGATCGTATTGCCATCGTTGTCCGGATCCCTACCAGAATAGACAGTCTGGAAAGACACTCCATTCGTACCGGATCGTTTTTCCCGGTTACGCTCCAGTTTCAGATCCGTCAGAATCTCCAAACGGAAATTCAACATGTTTTCTGCCGGCCAAACGATTTTCTGGTGTTCCGAATTGTTATAGTTATACTCCCCGTGCGGAGTCAACTTCAACGGTACTTCATATTCGTAATAGTTATTCTTATAGTCCGATCCCAGGCGGATAAAAACAGCGAGATCGCCATCTGCAAGATCGTTTACATCCAATTTCGGAGCCTCGGCATGTGTAAACAGTTGCAAGCGCTTATACTGCCGCAAATCATAATTCGTATTCTTATACACGGCACGTGCATCTTGAGCGGCAAGGTCCGTTATCTTTAAAGAAAGCGCCTGTTCGTTCTCCTGACGAATCTGAGGCTGGCTTGGATCCAGTACACGGCTGACGCCCGGGGGCAATGTATAGCTGACCGGATCCCTGTCACTGTTTTCCTCGATATTGACAGTCGAGACTTCCAATTTACCCTTCACTGCGGGCGGCATCTTCGGATCGGACAAATCCTGCTCGTAGGATCGCCATTCTCCGCGTACCAATTGCAGAGTACCGAAGCGCAACACGACCGATTCCTTAAATCCTGTCATATACATACGCATGAAACGAATCGTCTTGAAATCATTGATTGCCCCCACACGACGCTGATATTGTTTTACCGGAATCTTAAATTGATACCAGGTAACGGATTCTGTCGTACCATCCGCCAATCTTACTGATGAAGTACGTTTATCCGCAATGAAGTTTTCACCGACAACCGTATCCTGCGGAGTTATCCTGACTTTGTATTCGAAATATTTTTCATTTTTATTCAGAGTATTGTCCTGATTGATGTCTTCTACATCAGGCACGGTCTTGGAAGAAGTGCTGTAGCGCTCGCCCGAATCGTTGATATCTTTCGAGTTTCCTTCCGTTCCATTATAGCGTTTGTAACGTGTTAAGATATCCACCTCCTGAGAATCATAGTCCGAACCACGAAAATAGTGGAACTTGTCACCGGCCGGATCAAAGAAAGGGGACAGCTGTAACGGGTCGTTCTCCATCTCGGTTAGGGTTACCGCATTCAATTTCTGGCGTAATTTATTCAGATAATCCTGGTAAGCCGGATATTCCTTTTCTTCATCCGAGGATAAACCGTTCAGGCCGACATCCTGCAACAGACGTGCACCTGCCGTATTGTCGAAGGCATAAACTGTACTCTGCTGTTTTGGAACCTTACCCCAAACAGTATAATCGACCTTAGAGGTATCGCCATCGATTGGCAATCCGTTTTCGAAGAACTTCTTTTCATCCTTCAATATGTCTTCCGATATCTCACCCAAATTAAAATACAGATCCCCCCCTGTTGTCTGACGATCATAAATGAACGGATCGAGCATCCAAAATTCGATATATTCGACATTCGCCGTCTCAAAGTCACTCTGGTCTATCTTTCGCATCATTCCACCGAAACGCTTTTCCGGGTTTTGCAATGTTCCGTCAGGATTAATATTATCGGCATCCAAGTTATACGGTCCGCGTTCCTGCGGATAGTAAGCCATGTTCAGAACTGTCAACGTATTACTTTCACTCATGCTTTGCTGCCGTTGCGGGAACAACTCTCTCGTCTCGATAGCACGGACATAATGGTTGGACAAATCTTTTGTCGTAATATATTTCGGACGCAAAGAAGAATTTTTACGCGTGAACAATCCGTCGATCGTGTACCAAGCAAGCAAAGCACGACTTTTCCCGTAATCGATATTATTGGTCAGCCCGGCTTCCGGGAACAATTGGGGCGTACCATCGTCATAAGGCACACTGGACAACTGCCAGGGATAAGGGTCGGAGAGGTCGAAATTGCTCTGTGTCGACTCGAAGTCATCCAGATACGAATATCCCCCCGTGTTCTTGTTTTCGTAATGCCCGGCAATCAAATGAGCGAACTCCGCATTGAAAGATATCTGGCTGGGTTTGCTTAGGTTCAGCAACGGCAGCTTGTCGAACATATTGGTAAGCCACTGACTCTCGCCCTTATAAGCCATATTGACACCCCAGAGCGTATTCTTTATCGCTTCGTCGCCCATCGTCGTCTTGGTGGTCAACGGCATTTCGGACATGTGCATGATGGTAGCGCCTACCATCAGATTCGGGTTGAACTGATAGTTCAAGTCCAATCCCATCATGGTCTTACGCTGCATGTTATAGGCTGTCTGGTTTTCCAGCGAGACGCTGACCGGCGTGCCTGCAGAAATAATACTTTCGTTCAGGATCGTTACCACGCCGGAAGTATAGTCAACAGTATAATCTACATTCTCGGTTAATATCGCTCCGCCAGCCGTTACTTTCACTGAACCTCGCGCTACGTTGGAAGCTCCCAACTGTATCTCGGCACCCGAAGAGGCTTTGTATTCCCCCTCCAGTTTGAACTTATTCTTTTCAGCAATCTGTCTGGCGACAGTCAATGTCGAGTCGTAGAGTTCCTGGAATACATATTTGTCAGCAATCGCATCATTGTTAATCTTTTTACGCAGATAGGAGCCGAATGGTTCCACACTTGGAAAAATAATTTTCCCATTATCGGCAAGGACGGTCACACCTTCAATAAAGTCGTATATACCATCCGGATGCGGCTGATTGTTGGAATCATAGCTATCTAGGTTCAGCACTCGTAACAAGATTTGGTTGGCAATCGCCCCTTCCGGCAAATAGTTGACATACGTACCGGTTGTATCGCTTTGATACATGATATTCAACTTGAACTTCTCTTTTTGGACAGAGTAAGCTCCTAATGAATAGATATTTTTCATCATCAGGTCCCAAAAAGGCATATCAGGCGACATGGTAATTCCTTTCAACAACTTCACATACAGGCAAGAGGCAGCCGATGAAGGGTTGTCAGTCGAGAACTCGCCAACCTGATAAGTCTTTCCATCCGAATAAGTATAATTGTAAGCGACAGCCAATACCTCATCTGCCTGCAACTGTGTTTTCAGCGAGATATACCCCAACTTCGTATTGACCGTATATTCGGACGCATCCAGCAAACGAGCGCTTTCCACTTCTTCATACTCCGTACCGTTAACAAAAGTTCCTCCCAACGCCTGATTTACCGTGCTGATATCACGAGCACCGGTAAATTGCTGGTTAAGGGTATTATATAATGTATTCGTATTATTATAGGGGATAGACAGCGCCCCCGAAGGAGAAACGACCGTCGTATTCGAAATATTATCATGCTCGGCCAGATCGGCAAAAGCGACCACGTTACGCGCCTGGTCATAAGTAGCCCGTTTGTTTGTCACCCAAACTTCCACCTTGCTGATCGTGACGGGAGAGGAAATCGTATTCAGGTTCTTCACCGCCTCATCATAGCGGTCGCGAAAATAGTGTGACAGGAAAAAGTGACGATTCTCGTCATACTGGTCAATCGTCAATTCGAAAGGTTTTGTCTGCACGCCCCCTTTAGAACTGACCGTTTTCGATTCCGACTCCTGCTGTGCAAACAACGCATTGACTCGCAACTTCCCGAACTGGAGATCCGCTTTCATACCGAACAGGGCTGCTCCTCCGTTGATTAGGGAGTTACTGGTTGTCATACTTACATTTCCGGCTTCCAGCGACTTGATAATTTCATCTTCCTCCCCGGTATAAGCTAATTTCAGTTTTTTGGAGTCGAAATCAAAAGAGGTTTCGGTATTATAGTTCATATCGAAATTCACTTTGCTGCCAACCGATGCCTGTACATTCAATTGAACATTCTCATCGAAATTAAAGAAGGTACGGTTACGAGCACGTTCCGGCAAAGAGGGATTTTTGGTTTTATTCTGCTTCAAGCCTAGCTCCACTTCAGCCGAACCTTGCGTTTTCACCCGGACACCGCCCGGCCCAAAGATACGTTCCGCCGCACCGATATTGAACTGCATATCAGCTAAATTGAACTGCTTATTAGCCGCCTTTTGAAATTCTTCCTCGTTTTTCTGGCGATAGTAGGATTGAACGGATTTTTGGAAACTATAATCCTGGTATTCCTCAGGGGTCAACGAAATAGGAGTAGTCAGATCGGCATCACCTAACTTGGTACGGACCACATATGTCCCGGTTCTGATATCATATTCGACCACTGATTTCACGTTATCCGGCGTCTTCAAGTCAGCAGGTGACTGCTTGGTAAGATCCTGATATTCTTCAGGGACCGTCTTGGCTACCGGAAAGCGGGTGCGCACCTTCGGCACCGTATCATCCGGAACGACCGGCTGTTCAGTATCCGGCAACGACATCTCATAGGCCAGAAAATCCGTATTCATAGAATACAGACCTGCACCAAACAGTAGAATTGTTATCCAGAGTATAAATTTCAGTGTCCTTCTCATGTTAATTGACAATTGACAACAGACAATGACAACCGACAATTCCAAATTCTCCTAAATTGCCAATTGCCAATTATCCATTGCTTAAAGCATTCTTAGGGCTGTTTTAATGACCTGCTCGACAGCCAGTGCAGGCGAACCTTTCAATATCGAGTTAACCGCCTTTTGCGAAGCGGCCTTCTGGAATCCAAGCATAACCAATGCCGCCACTGCTTCTTCTGTGACAGCACCACTGGCAGCGACAGAAGAGGAGCCACCTGTCACTGTCATTCCCTCTATCGGCTTTACCTTGTTTTTGAGATCAACTAGAATACGTTGAGCTGTTTTCAATCCGATTCCTTTGACTGACGTCAGAGCTGTTTCGTTCTTATCGGCAATCACCCGGATCAATTCAGATGGTGACAGGGAAGAAAGGATCATCCGGGCAGTATTGGGACCGACTCCCGACACGGAAGTCAACATCAGAAACAGTTCGCGCTCATCTTTTCCTGCAAAGCCAAAAAGCAAATGGGCATCTTCACGTATTACTTCGTACACGTAAATCTTCCCGGTCGGTTTCCCATTATAAAAAGTATATGTATTCAAGGAGATATTCAGTTCATAACCGATTCCGGCACATTCCAAGATCATCCTGGCCGGTGTCAGTTCTACTATCTCTCCCTTGATATATTCTATCATGTATCTTACGTCTTTATGATTCGCACCTATTATAACGCAAAATTAGGCAAAAGCGTATATCCGAACTATCTTTTTTGGTATTATTGTTTCCAAAACCCCGGCAACAAGATTGTCAACACCGTAAAGATCTCCAAACGTCCGACCATCATCAGAAAAGACAAGAACCACTTCGATACCGCCGGGACATCAGCATAGTTTCCGACCGGTCCCAGACTACCAAGTCCCGGTCCAACGTTACTGATCGAAGAGATAGTAGCCCCGATAGTCTCCTCAAATCCTACCCCATCGATCATCAGCACCATACAGCTGACAAATATTAAAGCAATATAGGCAAAAGCGAACGCCAATACCCGGTGGACGATATCACCAGAAACAGCATGCCCGTTCATTCGCACCGGAATAATGGCATGTGGATGCGTCTGCTTCTTAAATTCATTAAAGAGGTTCTTGGTCAAAATCACAAAACGGCCCATTTTCAAACCTCCACAAGTAGAGCCAGCACAACCACATACCACCATCAGAACTAGCGCTAACAGCCAGAAAAACGGTCCCCACGGAATATAATCGACCGTTGCAAACCCACATGTAGACACCAATGTCACGACCTGGAATACCGTTTGCCTAAAAGCTGTACCAAAATCGTCCACAATTCCTTTATACATGATCCAGACTGTCGATATTGCCGTAATAATCAGTACGAACCAGAAAAACCAGCGTGTTTCTTCATCCGCAAATAACTTCTTGGGCCTACCGTTAAAAAAGAAATATATCAAAGTAATATTGGTCGCACCGATAAACATAAAAATCGTAATTATATATTCGATATAGGCAGAGTCCCAGTAAGCGATACTGGCATTTTTCGTAGAATAGCCACCTGTAGAAATACAAGTGAGCGCATGATTGACAGCGTCATACAAGTCCATTGGACCCGCCCATAAAAGACCAATAAGGATAATGGTCAGGAACAAATAAACTCCCCACAGGCGCTTGGCCACCTGGGTAACACGCGGACGGAAACGTTCGTGCGTGATACCCGGAGTCTCGGCATTGAACATCTGGGTAGCCCCACCTCCGATAATAGGCATCAGCGCTACAGTAAACACGATCATTCCAATACCGCCCTGCCATTGCGTAAGGCTCCGCCAAAACAATATCCCGTGCGGAAGTGCTTCGATATCGGTCAATATGGTAGAGCCTGTCGTCGTAAAACCGGACATCGTTTCGAAATAAGCATCCGTCACATTATCTATATAGCCACCTAAATAGAATGGTAACATCCCCAAAAGGGAGAAAAGAGCCCAAGTCAATGTAACAGTCAGCATCCCTTCCCTGCGCCCGGCCGTATGTTCATTGGCTCGTAGTCCGATCAGCATAAAAAGGACTCCCGTTCCGAACATGATACCACTCGACTGAAGAAGCGGATAGAAGTCATTTCCTTCATATAAGAAAGCGACTGCCGTTGCAGCCAGCATAAACAACGTCTCAAGGATGAACATCATCCCTAACATCTTAATTATAAAACGAATGTTCAGCATAATATGCTATTAACAATTGACACATTGAACAGAGAAAAGAGACAACCCTGAGTTGTCCATTGACAATTAATTAAAGTAGTCCTCCAATTTACGCATAGCCGTATCCAAACAGAACACCACAACGTGGTCATAAGCTTGGATATGTGTATCACCCTTGATCATCATAGGCTCACCGTCACGAATCAATCCGCCCAACGTCAAATCTTTCGGAAGATTCAGATCTTTTACCTGCTTACGGGTAATTTTCGAATCGGGACGGGCAACAAGTTCCGCCACATCTGCATTGGCAAAAGTTAAACACTTCACGTTCGACACGTCTGCATCCAACAGGAATTGGTAGATATGGCTAGCAGCAATCAGTTTCTTATTGATAACCGAGCCGATGTCCATGCTCTCCGCTAAAGGTATGTAGTCGATATTTTCGATCTTGGCGATAGTCTTGAATACTCCGGCGCGTTTAGCAGCCAGACAAGCCAAGATGTTCGTACTCGAATTATCCGTCAGTGCGATAAATGCCTGTGCATCTTTGATCCCTTCCTGCATCAACAGATCGGTATCGCGTCCGTCTCCATTGATGATCAAGACATTTCCAGGGACAACCTCAGCTATACGGTGACTCTTTTCTTTGTTAGTCTCGATTACTTTTACACGGATATTGTTCGGAAGGTACTGGCAGGTACGGATCGCAATACGGCTTCCTCCCATAATAATGACTTTCTTTACTTCGGGGTCTCGCTTGCCCGCATGCAACCGGACGTCTTCGATATGGCTTTTAGTCGTTGTAAAAAAAACGATATCTCCCGATTCTATACGATCCGTACCACGGGGAATAATGGTCTCGTTCTGCCGTTTGATGGCAACGATATGATAGAGTTTCTGTTCGTTCAGTAATTCGGACAGATGTTTGTTCACAAGTCGGGAATTATCGCGCACCTTTACACCGATCAGAATCAGAGCGCCTCCGAACAACTCCCAGTATTGCCGAGTCCACGGGCGTCTGACAGCCGTGACAATTTCTTTGGCTGCCAGCATTTCCGGGTAAATCATGGAATCGATCCCCATTTTTTCAAACAGTTCCTTGTTTTTAGGGAGCAAATATTCGTAATTGTTGATACGCGCCAACGTCTTATGTGCTCCTAATTTAGAAGCCAGAATGCTGGCTGCCACATTGGTCGTTTCTTCCGGCGTGACACTGACAAACAGGTCGGCCTTTCTGATACCGGCTTCTTCCAGGTCCCGAATGGATGTCGGATTACCCACCATAGGAAGGATCTCCATGCTTGAATTCGTGAAATTCAAACGTTCCTCATTCGGATCCATCAGGATAATATCCTGCTTCTCCTGTGATAACATTTTTGCCAGGTGGGTTCCTACTTCACCGGCTCCGGCTATAATAATTTTCATTTTATATAATAGATTAATTATAAGGATATATTATCCTCTGATAACCATCTTTTTTATTTCTCCTGCAATACTTTTGGCATCCATACCACACAGCTTATACAGTTCGGGAATCGATCCATGTTCGACAAACTCATCCGGCACACCAATCCGTTTTACCTGAGGAGCATATCCGTTATCAGCCATAAATTCCAAAACAGCACTGCCCAGTCCACCTTTGATTACGCCGTTTTCAACAGTGATGACACGGCTGAACCTCTTACCGACTTCATGCAGCAGTTCTTCATCCATCGGTTTTAAAAAAATCATATCATAATGGGCAATCGATATACCATCACTTTCAACCTCCTTCATGGCCTTTATCACTTCGTTGCCAATAGGTCCAAGTGACAAGATCGCAATATCATCCCCATCACGAAGTTTCTTGCCTTTCCCGATCGGAAGGATATGCATCTCATTCCTCCAATCTGCCATCTCTCCCTTACCGCGTGGATAACGGATCACAAAAGGACCGTTACATTCCTTATACCCGGTGTACATCAAATTCCTCAAATCCAGTTCGTTCAAAGGAGATGAAATAACCAAGTTCGGGACTGGACGCAGATAAGCGAGGTCGAACACCCCGTGATGGGTCGCCCCGTCTTCGCCTACTAGACCGGCACGGTCCAGACAGATTACCATATGAAGATTCTGAAGTGCAACATCGTGTATCACCATATCGTATGCCCGCTGCATGAAAGAAGAGTAGACATTGCAGAATGGGATCATTCCCTCTTTGGCAAGTCCGGCAGAGAAAGTTACCGAATGCCCTTCGGCAATCCCGACATCAAACGCCCGTTTCGGAAACGCTTTCATCATATAAGTCATAGAACAACCTGTCGGCATAGCAGGAGTGACTCCCACGATCCGTTCGTCCTGTTCGGCCAGCTCGACAAGGGTATGTCCGAAAACATCCTGATAAAGTTGGGGTTCGTTCAACTTATGGACAATGATCCGTTCTCCTGTTTCTTTATTGAACAGCCCTGGTGCATGCCATTCCGTTGCCGACTTTTCAGCAGGCTTGAATCCTTTGCCTTTTTTAGTTTTGATATGTAATAGCTTCGGACCTTCCATATCCTTTATATCATTCAGAACCTTGATCATATAACCGACATCATGCCCGTCGATCGGACCAAAGTAACGGATGCTGAATCCCTCAAACAGATTATGTTGTTGAGTAAGCAATGCTTTCAGACTATTGTTAAAACGAAGGATATTTCCCCGACGGTCATTATTGATCAGTTTCATCTTCCGCAATCCGCGGTACACATCATAACGCATTTTATTATATGCCTGGCTGGTTGTGATATCCACTAGATACTGGCTCAATCCACCGACTGCGTGATCTATAGCCATGTCATTATCATTAAGAATGATAAGCAGGTTGTTTGGATTAGCCGACGCATTATTCAGACCTTCAAATGCCAAACCACCCGTCATAGCTCCATCACCGATCACAGCTATTACATGCCTGTCTTTTTCCCCTTTCAGCGCAGAAGCGACCGACATACCCATAGCCGCCGAAATGGAATTTGAAGCATGTCCGGCAACAAATGCGTCATAAGGGCTTTCCAGAGGATTAGGAAATCCACTGATTCCTTTAAATTTTCGGAGCGTATGAAAAGCCTCTCGACGTCCAGTCAGTATTTTATGACCATACGCCTGATGCCCCACATCCCATACAATACGATCATAGGGAGTATTAAAAACATAGTGTAGTGCAACCGTCAGCTCTACCGTACCGAGACTTGCCCCTAAATGTCCCGGATTCTCCGATAGTACATCTATTATATATTGACGCAACTCTGCACATACCTCTCCCAATTTATCGGGGGACAACTTGCGCAAATCCTCCGGGTAATCAATGGAATTTAATATGTGTTCATCCTTGCATTCTGTCATAATCGCTATAATTTTGTGGCAAATGTAAAGAATTAACGGGAGATAAAATAGTTTTAGTATGTCATTCTTTAGCAGTATGACACAATTAAACCGCTTCTTCTCCTTTCCCTATAATCAAATTTAATCCCATATCATCTACCTTGTAATCCCGTTTAACCAGTTCCATGAGGTATTTAAGGCAATTGTCGTAACGTCTTACGGTGATGTCGGCATAGTCTGTCCCGATTAGCTTCCGGCAGTTGTCATTATGCTCCTTGAATACATTATACAATGTCTTGAAAGTTTCGTCCTTTCCCTGATAGCGGTTCACTATGGCACGTGCGGAGATAATCTTTCCCTCCAGTTCCAAGTCTTGGTAAATCTGATAGAATTTCACACGCAGGGCGTCAATGTAATGGTTAAGTTCTACGGAGTTTCGGTCTTTGCCTGTCGATTTCTCTTTTTCCTGCGACCAAAGTGGGACTTTTACGCTCCACTTTAGTTGAAGTTCCACGTATAGGCGGTCATAAGTGACACGCACACGCACGGGTGCTTCCCCGTTTTTTAACAGTTTGCTACGCTTGATGAAGAACAACACGCTGAATCTTTTTCTTTCCATACGGCTCAATTTTTAATGATACAAAGTTAGGAAATCGAACCAAGAATCCTGTTATGTAAAATAGTGCAACGTGCTGTAAAAGAACAAAGTAAACACCTCGCAGTGGAACATTCCGGGCTTTTGAAAACAGTCCCTTGAATAAGGACGTATGGTTTGCTTCAATCCCACTAATTTTGCCTATTCTTGGAAAAGAAAAATCCCCGAATTTCTTTGAAATTCAGGGATTTAATCGTTTTGCCTTCTTAAAAAGTGGTGCCACCAGCAAGAGAACTTTAAGCTTCTCTCTGTTGATTATCACCGTTTTATAGTTTCTTCCATTTGGAAATCCACATGATTTAGCACACGATTATGTTTTATCGTTTTGCTTGCTATAAGAACGATTCTTTATTCAAATATCTCATTGTTTATATATCGCTTGGGGTTCTCCTTGCAGAGTTATCGCGCTGTTATTTAAAACTTTATATTTTTAGCTTCAAGTATATTCCATGAATTATCCCACTAATTTGCTACATGCTTTTGCGGTAGTTTGCTCATGGAGAATACTGAAAGCAAAGATAGTCGTTTCTCTTGAATTTACAAAAATACAAAACTGTTTTTATTTAATCGTCACCAGCAAAAGAACTGCTCTTTTCTTTCTGTTGATTGTCATAGTATTACAGTTCTGCTCATTTAGATATCTACAAATTTAGCATACGATTCTCTTTTTTTTGCTAAAATGTCAAATGAACTAATTCTTCTATTACAATTCTAATATCTGATTTTAACTTATCCAAATCTGGCTTTCGAGCGTTAAATCGTCTATTGTGGGCACTTAAATCTCCATATTTTTTTATTTCTGGAAGTGCTTTCTGAGCATTTCTTGATATACTCCATGATCTAGTTTCTGCTAATAAACAAGAAATCAAATCCGATAAGAAATAGAAATTTTGAGTTTTAGGATCTTTAATTTTATCTTGTTCTTTATGTTTTTCAAATAATTCTATTATTAATGTTTCTATCAGTTTCCGTAGTAGAACTAATGATGCATCATAAAAACCGTAATCGTAACATTGCATAGCTTGCTTTCCACATATTTCAATATATCCTCTAGTATTTTCTAATAGTACTAAAGGAAATAAATCATTTGTTGGCATAGTTGCAACAGTATCACCTATATTTTCTTTAATAGTATTATTCAAACTACGTTCTAGTAAGTATCCTTTTTTTCCTTTTAGAAAAAATCTAGATACGCCTTTTGATTTATTTATCAGATAAGCAGATACATTCGAATATGGGGCTATTTGTAATTCAGAAAAACACTTAACAATATCAGTTCCTGTGAAATATTCCTTTTTCATTTCATTAATTACATAATACGCCAAGTATGGTATTTTATCTGCTGGTGATAAATTGTCGAAATCTTTAACTCGACTGACAAATGACTCCAAGTTCATATATTTCAATACTGTTCTACTTTGTTTTCACCTACTGTTGTTATAGTAATATTATTCATATCAGATGAATCTATCCAAGCTTTTCTTTTACTTGTATCTGCTATATTTTGATAAATATTAGTTGGGAATTTAACTCCTAAATCTTTATAGCAAGAATAAATATGGTCAGGTGTTATATTTTCTAATAAGAGGATTTTTTGCATGTAGTAAATAAAATATACGTTATAATCCATGCCATTACTCGGATTGTACTTTGCTATAAAATTCTTCAGTGAGACTTTATCTTTTGGGGATAAATTCAAATCTTTAACAATGTTATAAACTCTTTTCGAATTAGCTTTATTAGTGTTTGAATTAGAAATTGAAGATGATTTTCCGGGTGTCCATTTACATGTAAGATTATCATCAAAAACTTCAGATAAATATTCCTCAGCCTTTTCTATCCCAGCTTGACATAAAGAACATTTTCCGTTAGATATATCTACCATTGCTTTATTTCTAGATAACCACTTTCTGTAGTTACCGTCATATAAATGTTGAGCTGAAATAAAACTATTTAAAATATCTCTATCTATATATTTTTCTCCAGAATTATACTTATATAAGAGAAATAGAAGTGTTAATCTTCCTGCATAATCTACTTTTGATTGTGCCTTTAACCGCTTCTCATGTAGCAAAATTTGTTCATCTCTAATCTGAAATATTTTTTCTAGTAATGAAGATGTGTTTTGTTTAGGCTGTTCGCGTTCTGGATTTTCCGCATGTAGTGTGTCAATAGCAATAATATCGGTGTTATTACCATTCTCCTCTGTATGTTCAGAAATTAAAACCTTTTTATTAGTAGGAATGAAGGGTGATATTACATCTACAATATTACATGCGGTTGTATCAGTAAATACAGCTTTAAATCTTCGTCCATTGGCATCTTCGCTAAATTCAACTTTATTAAAGATACTCTCAGAATGATTATTAGTATGTATTTCACTGCCGCAGAAAACGCAAATAGATGCATCTTTTAATAATGCTTTGCCACATTCTTGGCAAATAATTTGATTTCTGCATTTATGGCAAAATTTGGCTCCTTCTGGAAGCTCCTGATTACATATTGGGCAATTCATCTATAGATTTTAGTTTTAAATGGTTGATTTTTTTCTTTGCAAACATTTAAATTCGCAAAAGACACGTACAAAGATACGAAGAAAATGAGAATTAAAAGATTATTTGTCAAAAACATATTCTAGAAACCAACTATTGCATCTAAAGAAGCATCTATCTTATACTATTGGCATCTAATTTGTATAAAAACAAAAAAGTACTTGTTACAATGATTATATTGTATATTAGAAATTATGAATTTTAGTGGACTCGACCCCGTTCTTTGTGGTGATCTGTATGGCGGCATCTGCCAGTTTTAGCACGCCAATCGGTTACCAGACCAATCTGATCGTGCAAGGTATCGGTGGTTAAATGAAGCATCATGTAGTTCCAAAGAAATGAATTCATAGGTATTTTATGTTATCAACTAAACATTTCATCTATAATATAAAGAGTTCCATTGGTGAAAAATATTTTTTTAAGGGATGAGACGAGAATGGCAATAATATTATCTACTGTCAGGCAAACAAGCGATTTATGATACTTGAAACCTTCCATCAGGTAACGGTCTATTTCGTTTCTTAGTTCTTCGTATTCAATCATCGTCTTATCCCTTTCTTCTTACGTTTCTCTGCCTGTAAATCTTCTGCTAATGTTGCATCGTAGTTGTTACCATCTGTTAGTGAAAAGATAGACAAGAGAGAATCATCGTTTCTGCTATCTGACTGATTAAAAGAGTGTTTATTGTCTTTTTTGCTATCGGGGCTATAAGAAATCATGTTTTCTTTCTCACTGGAGTGTTGAACCTCTTTTTTATTTTCGCCAGTAAAATATTGTTTTGGCTCTTTCAATTCCCGTTCTTGCATTTTCAGTTTCTCATCAATGCTTCCGTTCTTCATCGTGTTGGCATATTCAAAGGATTCAGATAATTGGCGGTCGTAGCCGAATAGCTTATCAAAGTCCTGTTCGGCCCGTTGGAATAGGTTCCCACGGTCAAAACCACCTGTAACCGTTCCTTTTTTGGTATTCTTGTGGTTGGTAAGTGGTGATAGTTTCTTTTTATTTGTTTGGTCTTTCCGGCTTACAATCAAATGGCAGTGCATATTCAGTTCATTATCAGAACGGCTGCGGTCGAAATGGATTTTTCCGTAAAATTTTATATCCGCTTCGGATAGTCCTTTATTGAAGTTCTTGGCATATTCAGGAATAAATACTTCCCGGATATATCGTTTCATGGCTTCGGCTTTCTCCTGTTCCGTATTGCCCATCGCTTGTAGTTCGTTTTCCGATGGGCTGACATGGATAGCGAAAAACTTAGCATCTGTTTTTAAGAGTTGCCCGATATTGGTATCTATATCTTTTATAACCTGTGATTTATAGATATTATCATCTGTCAGGTTGAAAAAGCCATCGGTATAGATACCTTGCTGCATCCGTTCCATATCTTCATGTTCCATGTACGAAGCTAATTGTCGGCTACTCCCTGCATTGTTGTATGTTCCTTTCGATAGTGGGGTAAAATCTATGTGCATAGCTCTATGTGTTAATCAGATTAATAATTTCCGTCTTTAGGCTCTCTTTCCTTTTACTATCCATCACACCACAGGCAGACAGTTCAGAATAGAGTCGTATCAATTGAAGCAGTTTCTTATAATCCCGTTGGTGTATCTGATATAGTGCGTTAAGTTGCTTTCCCTGCTGGTTGATTACATTGGCGTGCTTTCCGAACTGTTCACTTACTTTTTGCAGTATGGCTGTTTGTTTTCCTTGACTGGATTCCAGCCACGAAAGAAGAAGTGTTTCCAATGTTTTGCCGATAGTATCAAATCGAACAGCAATAGAATTGGTGGTTCGTATCATGGGATTCAGTTGTTCTTCCTCGTAATGACGAATGAAGCGGATAATATCATCCTGTCTCTTATTTATTTTCGCCAGTTCCGATTTTACAGATTCAGGTGCTTCGGATGGATTGATATGTGCCTTATCTATATACCCGAACGCCAACTTTACAACTTCACTCTTTTTCAGTGAATAGCGTTTGCATATCTTCTCCACCAAAGTTGCCGTTTCCTTGTCTATGGAAATGGTGGTGAATATCGTTTTTCGACTGCTATTTGGCATGGTAATTACTTTTTTATAGAAATATGAATAGATAAATACCTGATAATAAGCGTCGAAAAGAAAATGCTTATTACAGGTGTCATTACAGTGTGTTTTGTAACACGCTAAAGCCGAAGGCTTTGCCCCGCAGGGCAAGAGGGAAGAACAGGACTTGTCCAGTTCCCTCTTGCTCGATTTAGCGAAACGGGCTGAACCGATAGGTGAAGCAGTTTCTGCTAAATCGTGGTGGTAGCACAGAGAAATAGCCTAAACACAGACTTCTTTCTCTTGCTACCTTTTGCTTTCAAGGCTGATTCTCTAATTGATTGGCTTTTTCAAACTGTTTGTAGGTTTGGAAATCGGCACGTTCACGAACGAAAGACCGAATATCACCAGCACGATAATAAGTTTTCTTTCCGATGGTAAAGAAAGGTAGTTGACCGCTTACCCTATAACGTTGAAGAGTTCGGAAAGATACTTTCAGAAGAAAGGCTAAATCCTGATTATCGAGTATCTTTTCATTATCATCTAATACTTTATCTGTATTGATTAGGGATTTTAAGTCTTTCCCTATTTCAGTAAGTTTCTTGGATAGCTTCTCCATCCATTTCTCAAAGTTTTCGTTGTCTATATACATTTTGCTTCATTTTTTAGTGATACATTATGAATGTCAATCGATTGATGATGCAAAAATCGGCAGAATGGAGAACTAGAAAAAGAGGAGTAGTTACCTACTCCCCTAAAAATAAAATTCAAATAGTTGTAAATAAGAGAATTATAAAACCATTTTGTCTAATGTTTATTAGCTCGTTTACGGGCTTCTTTGTTAATTGCATTCTTTAAAGCATCTAATGTTTTGGTCAGATTGAATGGTTTACGCATAAAAATAGCATCCAGTTTATCGTATATACTTCCAAATTTTAAATTGAAAAGGACTTCAAAACCGTGAGCTAAACGAACTAATGGGACGGGTTTTCCGTCTTTTCCGACTACTTCGCCTAAAAAAGATAACCCTATTACTATTTCAGCAATACCAATAATCCCCAAGTCCTTTGACTTAGGGATTACATATAGATCTGATTCGAATGTTGGTGAGGTGGGAGAATCAAATGATTCAGGATGCTTAATTTTTAGACTTAATAGTTCCAATTCTACATTGATAATAGCCAGCACTTTGTGCAGATAAGAATTTTTAAGCGCATTTTTCCCCCTGCCCGTACTGATATAGCTCTTTTAAGGGTGCTATCTCAATACGAGTGAGATTCAGCATCCGAAAGATATTGGAGTTATCTTTTGAACTGCCAATTGTTGCTATGCACCTGATAAATTTGTCATAAGCGTCTTGCATTTCTGTGTCAGTTACTTTTTGTGAGGAATCAGTCAATAAGATGATAATCCTCGTTTTTGATAAATCATTCATAGGCATGAGTGTTTAATAATTAATGAGTATTAATAATCAGACCAAAGTCTGTTACATGTTGCTGAATGATTTCTTTATGTCTTTAAAACATGAATCCAATCTTTATTGAAATAGCATGATGGCTTAACTTCTCTGCAAACTCAGCTGTAAACAATGATTGTTTTTGCGTTTTCAGCCGTTCAAGTTTCTGGGATTCATATCCTAAAGTCAAGAATAACTTCTTACTTTTACAAATTGAATATTCTACCCCAACAGACGGATTCAAATAAAAACCTCCATTAGCATTTTTATCCGGTGCAAAACTATATCCAACGCCACATTCTATATAAGGAGTGAATTTTCTAGGCTTTATGATTAACAATTTTGCATCGGCAAATAGCGGAATCAGAGTTATCTCATAAATAGATAATCCTGTCCCGATACCGACCGATAGCCGTTTGTTGATAGCATAATAGCCAAGAGCTTGCCACGTAAACGGAGTGGTTGCCGGCTCGTTCATATCAATCCCTGTTCCTACACTTGTGGCAAGAGTGAAGCGTTCTGTTTGTTGCGCTGTTGCAATAGCAGTAGCGCAACAAACTATAATAAGTAGAATAATCTTTTTCATTGGATTATTACAGTTATACGTTTCACAATATGTAAAGCAGTTGTCAGCCCCGATGTATCTTTGCTAACTTCTCCGGAACTACCGTCAGGGCTGCTATGCCCCACCAGATTTGCTTCAAATGATTTTTCACCTGACGATAAATCTACATTGGCAGCATATACGATTGCCGGTTGTCCGCTTCCTTCTTTACCTCCTGAATAATTGGCTTCTCCATCTTTGGCTGATTTAGGGAAGGATTCATTGAAATCAGTGGAATGATTTATTTCTATTTTTACTACGAACTTCTTTAATGCTGTTGCCGGATTTAATTTTATATCAAAGCTTTCGTGTGGGGTCGCTCCTGATATGCCATCTATTAATGGCTCTTTCTTTGTTGGCAAATAAAGTCCATCATCGTATTTAACTCCACGTGAATAACACCAATGAGGTAGAGCTTCTTTTCGTCGGTTTCCTCCCGATGCTTGCCAAGATTGAGTGGCGATTTTATAAGTTACATAAACCGTTGAAAGATAATTCCCTTGTGTATCTTCCAACCAAATAGCAATTTGCGGTGGATTCTTTTTATTAATACCCAAAAACAAAGGAAAATCATGCAGCCATTGTTCACCCTGCTCTATGCAGATTTTTACATCTCCTTTCTCATATTCAATTAGTTCCTTTTGGCAGGAACAAAGGCTAATGAGCCATAAATAAATGAATGTCAATCCCATTTTATTCATATTAGTTTTATTAAATTGTTATTTTATTATTGTTACTAATCGGGAACATGGTAATCAAAAAAATATTAGACTAGTAATGTTTCAATCTTTTTACGGGGAGAATAAGGGATTTGCTTTGCATAACCAATTCTCATTATTAATGTTGGGTGTTCCTTATTGACAGGTAATTTCTCTCGTAAGTCAAAAGCTAATGCCGCAACTTCGCACGGCTGATTCAAAAAAGCATAAGAAATCCCGATCTCAGTTACTTTTAACAGAAAGCGTTGGAGTGTTCGCCCCAAGTTAATCCACTCTTCGATTGTATCTTGTTGTGTGGTGCATACAACAAAATGCGAGGAAGAATCTATTTTCTTTCTATCCGATTTGTTTTGCGCATTAGGTTTTAAGAATAAGCTAACTATGGGACGTGCTAATATTCTAGGAAGTGGTGGATTCCCGAAAACCAAATAACTTAGCCCGTTATGTGTAGCCTCAACTTGTTTTTTATTAAACCTCATCCACGAAAGCAATTCATTCTTGAAAGCAATATCAGCCATTTGAATTTCATTCCCTTTCATTATGTATTGGGTTATTGTATTTGCAAATGGCGTATTTATTTCAGTAAAGTAGAATTGAATACCATTTTCTTTTGGAATGGATTGAAGTTGTTGTAGAATTCCATCTGATATTTTATTGCCATTATAGATATTGCGGTTTGTCTGTCGTTTCTCAATTTGATGGAATAGGGAATCTTCAATTGTGAGATCATTTTTCGTTAATTCAAGAATAATCGCTTCTATACTGCATTCTATTATATGGGTAGTGTAACCAAAATAACTGGCAGCGATGCATAAGTTTTCAATAGCACAACCTAAGCTAATAAATAACTCACGATTGTTTCTATCAACGACAGGTAACGCTACATCTAAGTTGGGGAGAACCGTAATAGTACTGTCCGTAATATGAAACTTCCAAGGCTGTGTGTTATGTCCCGAAGGAGCTTTGGAAGCATAACTGGCTATTTGTATGAAATCAGTTTTCATCTTGAAATACCTTATTTATTAAAACTTCAATTCCTTCGTTTATCTGTTCCCATCCTGAATTCTCATTCAGAGGAATGCCATTGTAAACCGGACAAAAATCTTCCAGCATCACCAGATAAGTAATTGATGCTGTCAGCATAGAGGCTATTGCTGCAATTTCCTTTTGGGGATGTCCTGTTAGTTCGCTTACTTTCTTTACAAGGTCTATTCCTACTTTTTCCCGTTGCTCTCTTAGCTTTACAATCATATCATTATTGCAAGATAATTCCCAGCGATAAAGCCTTTTCAAAGTAGGATTATTCCTTAATTGATCAATCTGTCCTTGAAACATACTTTTCACGAATGCAGGTAGTTTTTCACGGCTGGGATATTCAAGTGGAAAATTGATCCAAAAATCATGTTGCCGTATGTAAGCAGTCATAAGTCCCTCTACCGAACCGAAATAGCGGTATATCAATATCTTTGAAACACCTGATTGGGTAGCTATAGCGTTAATGCCGATTTTCTCGAAGCCATCTTCGGCAATCATTTTACCGATAGTATCTAGCAACCGCTTTTCGGTAGCTTCCCGATCTCTTTCTCCTGTTATGCTTTTTCCTTTCATTTTACGCATTGTTACTATTTGGGAACAAATATATGTTACTTATCGGAAACATGCAAATAATCTGCTTGCTAAATTGCGATGGTAGAAAGTTTTTTGCCATCAAGCCAATGCAGAACTTACTATGCCATCCTTAGACAGTTTTGAAAACGGCTCTTAATTCTTCCTTTATTTGCCGATGAAAATAGAATCACACGTTTTATAAACCATTAAAAATTAAAAGTATGGAAGTAGTAACCATCGAAAAAAGAACATTCTCGTATGTCTGTGAGAGGTTTACGGAGTTTGCTAAACGGATAGAGAGTTTGTGCAGCACTCATACTCAGAAAGTAGAAAACTGGCTAGATAGTCAGGAAGTATGCCTGTTGTTAGGCTTTAGTAAGCGAACGCTGCAATATTACCGAAGTAGTGGGCGACTGGCTTATTCTCAAATAGGGAGCAAAATTTATTATAAGTCTTCTGATGTTGAAAGAATTATTGCGGATAGTGAAACACAAAATCAATCACCCAAACAAATCACGCCTTATGAAAAGAACTAAAGAAGATTATCCGTCTTTCAACCTGTTCTCCATTGTTGGCACATGGGAAAGCATTAATCTGAATCCTACAGTAATCATCTACCGGAATGACAACGATTATCTTCTCTCTATTATATATGTATCGGAAACCACCAAACAGGCTTCACCCGCTACTTATGAAATACAGAAAGAAGACAGTCTGTATTTTATAGCTCCTGTTCCTAAACGGATTTACATAGATTATGATCCAGCAAAAGACGTGCTTAGCCTTTCATCACTGGGTGACTATCTGCGAAACTAATAATCAGCTAATCATTCAACTGATTAGCTATCAAGCAATCTTGAAATCAATATTTCAATAAAACAATCTTTCGATCATGGAATTAATAAGTAAAGATACACCACAAGTCAAAGAATTTATTTCTTCACTTGATTCAATACTGAACGGTATTGAATCGATTGTAAAGCATTACAAGCCCCACCTGAACGGAGAGCGTTTTCTCTCCAATCATGAAGTTTCTAAAAAGCTCAATGTCAGTTTGCGAACTCTGCAAGAATGGCGAGATACAGGATTAATACCATTTATCCGAATAAAAGGAAAAATCATCTATCGACAAAGTGATATTGATAAACTACTGCAAAAGCACTACTTTGAAAGCTGGAAGGAATAACGTGCCGTCCTCGAAAACATTGTTTTTCGGAATTTAATTTGAATCATTGACTTTTCCAGTGAAGTATTTAGTCTGTGCAAGTCTTTAGATAAAAATACGCTCGAATGTTAATGAGAGGAAGATTTTTATCTAAACCGAAGACTTGGACTTGAACAGGCTAAATACGGAACTTACCTTTGTCAATGTTTCATATTAAGTTCTGGAAAACTTAAGCTAAAAGAAAAGGATTGAGAAAAAGAATTTTGAAAAGTAATTTATATATGGATATAGTAGCAATAGAGAGAGTTTCCTTCGATTTTTTTAGAAAGAAGCTGGAACAGATTATATCATTGGCAGATAATATTTCTTTATCTCCCTCTGATATGTGTATTGAGAAAGAATGGATTGAGGGTAGGACATTGGCAGCTTCCTTAAATATTCCTTTGCGAACATTACAGTCTTTACGTGAGAGTGGCAAACTTTCTTTTTCGACTGTTGGCAAGAAAGTATATTATAAGGTTACCGAAGTACAAAAACTATTGGATTTAGGTAGAATAAAAGTAACCACTAAAGAATAATTGCTTATGGATTTATACACGAATGAGGATAGCCAAGAATTATTGCAATCGTTAGATAGGGCTTTACCTTATATAGAATATGCATTGAAGAATAATAAGCCCATGTTTGAGGGTGAACGGTATCTGACAAGCGAAGAACTTTGTTCTATACTCAAAATTAGCCGTAGGACTTTGCAGTATTATCGGGATGATGGCATTTTCCCTTTTATTCAACTTCCGGGCAAAGTGCTGTTCCGTGAATCGGATATTAGGGAGATTTTGGAGGATAGGTTTCGTTCTGCCTATAATATAGAAGATTATTCTCTTTAGTCTTTAATATGATGAAGAAGGAGAAACGGCTACCGTCCGAATGGATTGGGTAGCCGTTTCATTTTAGGTGGTTTTAGTAGAGAAGTTCTCCCGTACATTCTGCATATCTCGAAGAATACTCTGATCTAATACTTTTGCGTACCGTTGTGTCATTTTTGTATTGGTATGACCAAGCATCTTAGATACATTTTCCAATGAAACATTGTTAGCTAGCGTAACGACAGTCGAAAATGTATGACGCCCTGTATGAGTGGTCAGGTTCTTCTTAATTCCGCAGAAATCAGCTATTTCCTTCAAATAACTGTTTGCCTTTTGATTGCATGGAACGGGTAATAATGTACCTTTCTTTTCACAAAGCGGATAGCCCTTGTATTTATCCAATATAGCTAACGGAATATCCAAGAGTGGAATGTTACACATGATTTTTGTCTTTTGGCGAGCCTTTCTTATCCAGATGTTACCTTCATTATCTGTTACCAAATGTTCGGGCTTCAATTCCGATACATCTATGAACGCTAACCCAGTCCAACACTGAAATAAGAAAATATCACGTACCAATTCCAAGCGTGGTACATTGAACACTTTAGTTCGTAAAATCTCTAATTCTTCTTTGGTTAGAAACTCCTTATGCACTTCTTGCTCATGGAAGTGGATATTCATAAACGGATTCTTATCTATCCAGTCGTTTGCAAGAGCCATGTTAGTAATCTTCTTGACTACTTTCATGTAGCGGATAACGGTATTTTCTTGCAGATTCTTTTTTGATTTCAAGAAATGAATATAATCCTGAATGATAGTATTATTTATTTCTTTCATCGGAATATCCTTTAGATGATACTGTTTTAGAAGCATTTCTTTAAAATACTTCAAGCATGTATCAAAACGGGAGATAGTGACCTTTGCATAATCCTTGCCTATCAGTTCCCTGCATTTGTCGTTATGTTCTTGGAATATTTCAAAGAACATCTTATGTTTTTCATCCAGTCCGAGAAAACGTCTTTTAATCTCCATCGGATTAATTAGTTTGTTTTCGTTTTCCAAAGTCCGATGAATCTCATACAAGCGTAATTTTACCGATTCAAGATAACGGTTTACTTCTACAGATTTAGAATCTTTACCTGTACACCGTTCTTTAGCTTGTGACCAAAGTTCAGGCTTAACGGTTCGTTTTAGCTGCATTTCAGCTAATTGACCTTGAATAGTTATCCGCAACATGATAGGTGTTTCACCTGATTTTACTGTTCTTGTCTTGCGGATGAAGAACAGCACGTTGAAAGTCTGTCGTTTCATACTCTAAAAATTAATGTTTAAAGTTACTGAATCGTGCAGAATAGCAAGAATTAAACGATAAGACAATCAACGACTTACGGTACAATTCGTGGACATTTTTTTCAAGACTAAAATTGTCCACGATTTAGCACTACGGAAGTGCGTTATTTTGCCAAAAATATGCGGATTAGGAGAAAAAGAAAATCCCTGAAATGTTTAATTTTCAGGGATTTACCAAATTAGAAGTCTTTTGAAAGTGGTGCCACCAGGAATCGAATAAACTTCATTCAATATTCTGATTAACAGCGCTTTATATAGCGTTAAATTTCTTTGAACCACTGAATTAGAAACTATTCAAATTCACTAATTTTCGATAGTTACTCGTTATTATTTTTTTGACACTGCAAATATAAGCATTTGGTTCAATTCCTACAAACTTTTATCTAATTATATAGATATATATTTCCATTGTTTTTTTATTAGATCTGTAATTGTCTTAATTGTCATCTTGTTTTAATAGTCTAATAAATTCTACTCAAAAGGTAATATTTTGTTATTTTCTAATATTTCTATAATATCCTGTTCTTTATAATAGATCTTTCCTCCAATTTTGTAATAAGGTAATTTCCCATTCATTCTATATTCAATGAGTGTTCTTTTTGTAATTTTTAGAGCATCTGATAAATCCTTTTCTGTTATATAACGATATCCTTCCAATATTGGTCTGTATATCAAAGATTTCTCTTCCAAAAAACTGGAAATTTTTTCCAGGGTTTCAATAAATCTTTTAACTTCTTCACTATCCTTATTCAATACAACCTGTCCCATTTCCATTATTATTTATAAATGTTTTGATGTTCCTTTTCATGTAATCCATAATATCATCTTTTTTATAATACACTTTTCTTTCGATACGGCTATATGGAATCATTCCTTTCTGTCTTAGAGATAATAATTTCCTTTCAGAAATATCTAAAATAGTGCATACATCCTGATTATCCAGCCAATCATTGAGACCGGACTTGCAGGTTTCCAGACTCTTCAATTGTTTTTCTATTTTTAATAATGCATTGTTCATTTCTATAAATGCTGATGTCTCAATATTCACAATCTCCATAATCATTGTTTTTGTGGTCAAGACAAAAGTAATGCTGCTTATTATCTAAGTCAAGAACTTGTCATCATATAGCACCATATAGCATCATATGTCAATGTTGTTAACCTGTTATCAATTATTCGTTTAAAAGTTTACACATTCGGTTTACACTAATATGGAACAGATAAAATTTATATACCTGATTATCAGTGTGTAATATCTTTTTTAGTCATTATCTGAAATTAAGGCATACTATTTTCACCAATATAAGTAAATACTCTTAGAGTGCGCACAACGGGAGTATCGATTTATTCACTTAATAATATTGGAATTATGTCATATATAGATAATGAGATACTCGAAAGACTTATAGGAACTATGGTAGAGGGATTTGCCCGCATTGAAAAGAAACTGGATCAGATGAACCGTCTGAAAGAATGTATGAACGGAGACAGACTGCTTGATAATGTGGATCTGGCAGAACTCCTTGGTGTGTCGCAAAGAACCCTGGCACGTTACAGGCAAGAGGGCAAGATTAAATATTACTCGGTGGAAAAGAACGGAAAATCATTCTATCTTGCCTCAGAGATACAGAGTTTCCTTCTCCAGCGAGGTAAGAACATGGTAAATAATAAGTAGCAAATAGAATAAGTGACCGTATTCTGATGGAAAGATAATACGGTCACTTATGCATTATACCGGGATTGCGGTCACTTTCAATGTCTCCAGATTGACATAGGCACCGCGGTACAAAGTCTTTCCTTCCTTGAACATTCTCCACAGCAGGTCACAGCCGATATGTGCCAGAGTGGAGTTGATGAACAGATCCTGTTTGTCCAGTGCTTCCGCCAGTGAACAGCTCGGTCCCGATTCTTTCTCCTTGATTTTGGCATAGTCCACCTCTTCGGTGATGACATTCATCTTAGGCATGGGAATATATTCCTGTGACGAAGGCTGGAGGACTTTCTCCCTGATCGTGCCGATGATGACCTGTCCTTTTGTCTGGCTGTTCCCGAAATCCATCCAGTATATGGGATCCGAATGGTCACTGGAATTCTCTTTACGGACTTTCTTCAGGAATTTCCAAAGCGTAAGACGTGAACGTATATTGTCCGTGCAGGTAATGATTATATTGGCAGTATTATTTTCGGAATAGTTTCTTGAGGGGAAACATTGCGGTTCGGCAGTCCATGCGTATCCGAAGAAACGGTTGATACGTGTGACGAGTGACACGGCCTTGTTCAGTCCCAGTTCCGTCTCACTGAACAACTGGCGTCCGATATTTGCCTGGCTTACCGTATCGGGATCGAATACGGTGACATGCAGTCCCGGATGCCCCAATGCCTGGAGTGCCATGCTCATGCGTGCCAGATTGGTTATCACTTGTGAGCCGGTACCTCCGGCTCCGATGACAAACACCGTTACCGGATGACGCGGATTGAGCAGGTAGCGGTCGGTAAAATGTATCTTTTTCATGGAAGTATGTCTTTAAGTTTTTTATTCATGGGTTTTAGTTCGTTCATGTCGAACGGATTGTCTCTTATGTTCCCGGTTACGATGACAAGATTTGAAACGGTAGGATTGACATTTCCTCCAAGATGGGAGAATTCTGTCAGCCAGAACCGTTTTTCCCAGTATTCCAGCAGGGACAGGAAAGTCGGGTTCTGTGGCTTTTCCAGTGAACTGCTGCCAAGGCAGACACTTGATCCGGTCACGTTGAAGAACGGGGCACGGAACAGCGGTGTCGTTTCCACCGGGCGTTTCCCCTTGAAGGCGAACACGTCCATGTTTCCGTTTTTTACTCGGTAGACAATTCCCGGCAGATTGAATATGCCGTCCTGTATGTTGAGATCCTTGTGGAAGAACATCTGTCTCTTTCCGGGCGGATTGTACCATACATATTCTTCCTGTCCTTTCCTCGGATTACATGCCAGCATGTTTTCGGGTATTCTTCCGGACGGTATCCCGCTCATTTCTTCCGTATAGGATTCCAGCAGGGTGTTCATGAATTCGTATGTTACGGGGATTCCTGCCCCCATCTGTCCGTTTTTTCCGATGGGACGCAATTCTATGAAGTACCTGGAATCAATATTTCTCCTGTCTTCATACTTGTAGGCTATGATGGCCGCTTTTGGAACCATCATTTTCTGCATGTTTCTGGTCAGCTCGTTCATATCTTTTATAAATTATAGGTAACATGTTCTACAAACTTCTCAAACCATCTGGAAAACCGTTCCGGATAGTCGTCGGGTCTGAACAGATTATCTGTTTCGGGTGTGATGAAGGTAAATGATACCGGAGTCTGGTTGTATGTCTCCTGGCAATCTGTAGAAAAACAACTTTCCATGTCGTTTGTAACCGTATCCGTAATGGAATATGTAAGCAGAATCTGGTATTCAAGCGGTGGCGGATCGAAGTCCCTTTCCCTTTCGCTTGAAAAATCATAGTCATAGCTCATTATGTGGGGGCTGTCCTTTGATATCAGGGACATACCCTCATTGACCAGTCCCAGAAGAATCCTTTCCTTTTCGTTGGAGGGAGTACAGCTGCGGATGTGCCTTTCCAGATTCCGGCAGAATGCCCTGGAGTGCATCCTCTCCAGTTTTCTGTGTACCGTTCCTTTCTCGTATGACCTGAATAGCCTTTCCTTCCTGTACAGTTCCCTTTTTTCCTCGTCATCAAGCCGGTCCATGTCCATATAGTCGATGCAGCACTCGGACATCTCAAAATATGGAGTGTCGGTTATATCCTGTATCCTGTGGTATTTGATGAACCGTCTGATGAACTCCAGTGTAATCTTTTTTATTTCGCCGTGCAGCTTCTCAGCAAAGTCTATCGGTATGAGGAACAGGGTGTAATCGGGCCATTCATGGAAATGGTAGATACAGAACTGGAGCCTGCCGGCGACAAGCTCCAGATTGACATGATGTGACACGATGGAGTCCAGCGCATCATACAGCCGGCATATTTTCTCCCTTATGGATATTCTTCCTTTGGGATGGTACGGCAGCTCCGTATTCAGGAGCTGCGCATACTTCTTTGCTGAACGGTACAGGAAATCGAGGTTCTCTTTCGTAGTGACGTTTACCGTTGTATCCCTGTCATCCTCTACATACAGGTCGGGAGCGATGGACGGTATTCTCGCATTCAGAAAACCATGAGGCTTTCTGCCGGCGGAAGCCTTCTTTTCTTCCTGCTCCTGACACCACGGCTTATATCCGTATTTTCGAGTTCCGATATGATAAGTCTGGCCAGGTTTTCCATAGCCTGTTCCGTAAGTTGTGTACATGGTTTCTTGTCTTTACATTGTTCTTTTTTCATGTCTTTACCCTTTCACTCCGATGGTTGTCTTGAATTCATATACCGCCCGGTCGTCCTCTATTTCCGGTCCGTGCACGGTTGCCGTGGTCAGTTCCGGGTAGTTCATGGAATAGAAGTCCATCACTTCTGCCGGTGACATGTTTACGTTCGGATCGTCAAGTACGATTTCCTTACTGTTCTTCTTCATCTTGAATGTTCTTTTCATTCCTTTAATTTCCAGTGCCATATCCTTTATTATTTATACGTTTGACATTTGTCCTGTTGAATCAGCAATATACCATTTCTATCTGTGCCTCGTCCTTCATACGGTATTCCGCAGGGAAATCCGGATATTCCGCATACGGGTCTTCCTTCAGGAGTTCCCTGTCATTCTCGTCTTCCGGATCGAAACAGAATGTTTCATTCGCGGCCGGTACGCTCTGGTATTCACGCCCATTTCCGTTCTGCACTTGCACCGTTCCGTTCTGAATATGTCCGTTTGACGGTTGCTGTGTCTGTCGTGGAGGATAAGAGACAGCTTCGGGCTGGTGGAAATCCTGCGGATAAGGCTGCATCGCTACACCTTGCGGCATGCCTGTCCCTTGCATTGCCGGACGGTTTGGGGCCGGCTGTACGTATGTACCGTTCTCAACAAACGCCGTCTGGTGTGTTTCATGAGGGATCTGCTGATGGACCGTTTGCATTACAGGTTCGGGATTGGTTACATGGACATGCTGTTCCGGGAACATTTCCGGCTGCTGCATGACCGGTTGGGACCGGCCGTTCATACCGACTTGCGGTTGTGACATGACCGGCACCGGTTCTTCTGCCATACCGAACAGGCTTCCCTCACTGGCCTGTTTCTGTACCTCCTGCATCTTTACGTCAATCTCCTTCTGTTTTTCTGCGGAAGCCAGGACTCTGGCCTGTTTCAGCCATGTCATTGATTCTGAGAATCTTCTGGCCGTAGCTGCGTCATCCGCCTTCTTAATGAGTTTTTCCATCTTTTCCCGTTTTTCTCTGGCTTCTTTCGTTTCCGTCGGTACCGACGTTGAAGCTTTTGGCGTCTTTGCCTGTGCCGTTGCCTTTTCTGCCTGTTTCTCGAAATTTTCCGCATTGGCAAGCAGTCCCTGCACCTTTTGCAGCGGCTGTATTATGGTCTGCAGGAATCCCATGTCAAGTTCTGCCGGTGTCCCGTTCACTACCAGCGGTACCATGTTCTGCCGCATGTCTTCTTTCAGGTTGTTCCTCCTCGGCATGACCGCCACGCTAAGACTGTTTTCCACTTTACGGATATTGATGCTCAGATCCGTACCTGCTGTAATCATCTGATAAATTGATTGAAAAAACATAATTTTAAAGTTTTATGGTTATACATAAGTTTCCTTGAAGAATTCCTTCAGTATATTCTCCCTGTCCGGATTGCTGGAAATATCACGTAGCGATTCCAGATAGTAGCCGATGTTTTTGGGTTCGTCGACCGTATTGGGCAGGCGTCTTCTGACCGGTCTGATTTGTTCGCCCTGTGGCCATGCAGCCGGCATGACCGGAGCCTGTGAGGTGAAAGCAACTGTTTCCATATATTTAATGTTTTGATGGTTATGCGACAAGTAATCCCACAATGAACAGAAGAATGAAAACCTTGATAATCATGACCAGTATCCTGAACATGAAACCGATGAATCCTCCTGCGAGCAACAACAGCGTAATCATCCCTGTGGGGACAATCCCTTTGCTTGTCAGCAGACATATTCCCGTAATCAGGAATATTGCCATTGCATGTCTTCCGATTTTTCCTATGACCTGTAGTTTCATAATCATTGATTTTTGAATGAATAATCCCATCGGGATGTGTTTTCCCGATTTTATAGGCCTTCGGCCTCTTGGATTGCCTTTTTGCGCAAGGCCTGGCGGGAAAAAATACCGGAGCGCAGCGAGGATGATTTTTTCCTGTCCAGCCAAGCCCGCAAGGGCCGCCTTGCCGCAAAAGGCAGGCAATCCAAGACCTTTGCCGCTTAAAAGCGGAAAAACAGCTTCTTTCTTTACGGGTAAAAAGAATGCAGACCTTCCGGCCTGCATTCTTCTGGTTGGTATGTCTGGGATGTCAGATCTTCTTGGGAGTATAGGTGTTGAATATATCATCGGTCATTTCCATGGCGAGAGTCCTGATTCTGTCCAGGAATTTCTGTCCGGTCGTCATTCCGTTTTCAAGTCCGGCAAGCTGCTTTTCCCACTCCCCGGTTAGAGAGGCGTCCGCAATCCTCTTTCCACGGATGGTTTCATAGGTGAACATGCCTTTCGGTGTCGGTACGATATATTTTCCTGAATAGCGGATATATTTTCTCTTGATCAGTGTACGTATGATGTTTGTACGTGATGATACTGTTCCGAGTCCGTGCTGTTCCATGTATTCCACCAGTTCCGCATCCGTGAACGGATTTACAGGAAGCTGTTTCTTGTGCAGCATGTTGCATCCGCACAGATTCAGGCTTATACCCTTGTCCAGCTGTGGAAGTCCGTTTACGGAATATGCTGATTGTGGAATTATGTCCGGGTGTTTGAATACACTGTACCAGCCTTCTTCTATAATCTTTGTATGCTCCGCCTTGAAGTGCTGTGCCGCACATACCGCTTCTACGCTTGTTGTCTCTATGCGGCATGGCTGCATGAACGCTTCAAGCATTCTTCCTGCCACAAGCCTGTAGACCAGCATTTCCTTTTCTGACAGTCCGTCAGGACGTACTCCTGTCGTTATGATTGCATGGTGTACATTCGCTTTTTCCCGACTGATTACACTGCGTGAAAGTGTCAGGACATCTATTGCGGCACTTTTCCCGGAAGTGGTGAACATATCCCATGAAAGCAGATCTGACATGATCGGCGGAAGCGAGTCAAATACGTCTTTCGTAAGGTAACGGCTTGATGTCCGTGGATAGGAGATCAGTTTCTTCTCATAAAGTGACTGGGTGATGTCATACACTTCCGATGCGGTAAGTCCATGGCGGATGTTCGCTTCCTTCTGCAACTGTGTCAGGTCAAACAGTTCCGGCGGCAGTATTTCATTTATGCTGCGGGTGATGCCGGTAATCTGTGCCGATTGTGCCAGCCTGCAGTCCTGGAAAAACATGGCGGCAGACTCCCTGTCGGAAAGGTCCTGAGTACGGCGCATCTTGAAAAGGATGCCGTCTTTCTGCAGGGTTATGTAGACGGGCCAGCTGTCAGATGAAATATGGTTCTCCCTTTCCCGGTAACGTCTGCTTATGGCTGCCAGCACCGGTGTCTGCACCCGTCCGAGGGAATTGTTGCCGAGTCCCGTCGCCTTGCACATGGCATAGCTGGCGTTGATTCCGAGAATCCAGTCCGCCTTGTTGCGGCAGTCGGCGGAGAGGAACAGGCTGTCGTAGCAGCTGTCCGGCTTCATGTCCTCCAGTCCCTTGCGTACGGATTCGTCTGTCAGGGATGAAATCCACAGGCGTGAGCACGGCTGGGTACAGTTCAGATACTGGTAAACATACCGGAATGCCATTTCTCCTTCACGGCTTGCATCCGTAGCCGCGATGATCGTATCGCAGTTCTGGAATACCTTTTCAATCACTTTAAGCTGTAGAACCGCCTCTATGTCCGGTATCCAGCCGTTTTCGGTACGGGTGTGGCGTATCATCAGCCCGAATCTGGCAGGGATGAAAGGGAAGTCGTCACGTTCGAGCTTCTGTGTCCCGTAGTCTTTCGGCATGGCCAGTGACAGCATGTTCCCGAAAGTCCACGTGACCATGTAGCCGTTTCCCTCCACATATCCGTTTCTTACTTTAGTTGCGCCGATTATCCGTCCTATTTCTTTTCCTACACTTGGTTTGTCTGTCAATATTGCAATCATGATTAATTCTGTTTTTATGTCTTTCCATACGGCAAGTCCGTATGGAAAGGAAAAATGATACATAATGGATTGTTATTCACCTGAGCGGTTGATACCGTTTATGCTTACGACCGGATTTCCGTTCTCGCCTTCTGTCAGACTGAGCGTGGCATCCATGGTCAGTGAGAATACGGGTGTCTTGATTTTAACGGACATGACATTGGTTTCCTCTCCCTGAAGAAGCAGGTCAAGGTTGCCGTCCTTTTCAATCAGTTCCTTGCTGATACCCACTGATTCAAGTTTTTCCCAGTCTATTTGTTCAGCCTTGTAGATATGATGGTTGTTCTTGCTCATATTTGATTCCTTTTTTGTATTTGATGATTTGATTGTTTGTAACACCGGTCGGGTCAGACAGCCTGTTTCGCCCCCTTCTTCTGTTCCTGCTGCTGGGTGTTGTCTGTCTGTGAGGCACGCTGTGAAGTGTTGCGTCGGATATCTGGATTTTCCTGGAAATATTGCAGCTGTCCGGTATTTGCGTTTACTTTCAGGTACGAGTCGAACGGTTTTCCGTTGGGACCTTTCATGCCCGTCACAAGGATGGCCTTTCCGTCCTGAAGGTTTGCTCTTTCCTGTGCCGAAAGCAGGTGTCCGTAAACCTCAGCCGGGATTGCTGGTGCCTGTCGTTCGTTGAAACCGTCCGGGGTTCTTGAGTATTGCGGTCTTCCGCTTGCAAGGTCCAGCTTTACAAATGACGAGAATTCCTCACCTTTACGGTTGATCATGTTTTCAAGATAGATTGGCTGTCCTTTACGCAATGCTTCCTTGTCCTCCGGTGTGAGCTGTACCGAACAAATCTCCTTCGGTATGTAGATTTCTCCCGTTTCAGGGTTGTGGCGTGTGTATTGGAGTCCGCCTGTGACCTTGTCCATGGTGACAAAGGAAGAAAAAAGTTCACCGTTCTTTCGCTTCATGTCCTCCACAAGAATGGTATGGCCTTCGTTCAGTGCCTTGAGCTGCATCGGTGAAAGCTGTACACCTCCGAGAGACTGTTGGTTGAATGCCTGGTCCTTTGGGAATATGAACTCTATACCCCTTCTTTCCGCACTGTACTGCAAGGTTGCGTTGAATTCCTTTCCCTGGTTGGACTTCATGCCGTCCACAAAAATCTGTTCTCCGTTTTTCAGTTTCTGGATTTCGTCCGGAGTCAGTGTAACCCCTTTGATCTCATTCGGGATATAGACATGCTCCTGTCTGACGGCTACCAGTTCGTTGGTATTCTTGTCAATGGAAATCAGGCATGGCTCTGTCGTATTTCCACGAAGGTTGAGGTCTGCCACACGTCCCATGTTCCCGCTTTCACGCAGGTTTTTCTTGTCCTCTTCCGTAAAGATGTGTCCGAAATAAGGACGGTCAAGTTCCGGTTCCTTTCTGATGCCGTGGATGCCCAGCATGACCTGTCCGTCGCTGGATATGAATGAGAGACGTGCGTCCAGCTTGGCGGTCAATACCCCCGGAATGCTGAGTGTCAGCGGCATGGTCTTGTTGGTTTTGTATCCTTTCAGCATGCTGTCAAGCTGTCCGGACTGTTCCAGCATTTCCTTTGACACACCGAACTTGCCCAGTTCATCCCAGTTTATCATGTTCTCGTTATAGCGGTATGTTGGTGTCTGCTGGCGTTGCGGTTCCTGTTGTTCGCGTCCCTGTGCTGCCGCTTCCACCTGTGATACCTGTTCAGGCTGTGCCTGCGCTGTCTGTTCCTGTTTTTTTGCCATTGCTTTTTCCTCCTCTTTTGTTTGATTGTTTTTCTGACTGTTTGCCTTCGGCACGATTTCATAGCGTTTCAGAAACTCCTTTACCGCAATAGTATTCTTGCCTTCGGCCAGATCCTTGAGTGCCTGCTTGTTCTGCTTGTAATCATTGAAGGTCATGCGGATAAGCCGGAAGTGCGTCGGTTCCTTCAGCTGGCTCCAGAAATTCTTGATGAAGTTTTCAAGGATACTCGAATTCTTGTCGAACTTCATGAATGAGTTCTCGTTCTTCTCTTCCGGTGTGACCGTCTGATAATTGCCTTTCCCGTCCGCCTTGCTGACCACTCCCAAACCTCCCTTGGGGTCGTTCTTGTTATGTACGAGCAGAAGCTCGTCAATTTGTTCCACATAAGGCTTTTCCGTTTTCTTTGTCCGGCCTTGCCTTTTTCCCTTGTCTGGACTGTTTTCTTGTGCCATAATCTTTTGTTTTGAGTGACTACTTGATTTGTTTCACAGTCCAAATGTAAGATGATAAATTGGGTAAACAATTGATTTGCAAATAGATGGCATTAGATGGCATCAGATGTCATCAAATGTCATACGAAGGATTGGAAAGAATGTTGAAACAGCAGGAAAAAAGGATGAAAAGAAGTATGAAGAGTAGAAGTAAAAGCATGGCGAAGCCACCGGACTATGCAGATCGGAGGGAGCTGAAATCCCTGTCTTATTTCGGGAGTTGATAAGCAGGTTATGTTTTTATTATTGGGTAAGGTGGATTTTCACAGTATTTGTGAGGTCATATATGGAATATAAGGATAGCCGCCTTTAGTTTACGGCTATGCGTCACGTCGGTCGCAGTTAATCCCTGTAATCTTTCCTTTAATTCTAATCCTTTTGCCGCCGCATTCTTTTTCAGGAGAATTTTCATGGCGTAAGCCATAAAGAAAATTCTCCTGAAAAAAGGAATAAATGCGGCTGGCAAATCAGGATTGGGATTTATTTTTGATGGAAGGGATAACAAGTGTTTTTAAAGATTAAAATATGATAATTCATTCGACTTATTGAAATATATTCGTATTTTTGCGAATAACAAACAGAAAGAGGGATAGAAATGATAAAAAAGAAGTATACAGAAGAGCAGGAGAAGTTAGCCCGTTTTGCAAAAGCGATGGGACATCCGGCACGTATAGCCATACTCCAGTTCCTGGCATCTCAGGAATGTTGCTTTTTCGGTGATATTCATGAGGAACTTCCCATTGCAAAGGCTACGGTATCTCAGCATCTGAAAGAGTTGAAAGAAGCCGGACTTATCCAAGGGGAGATAGAAACACCGAAAGTAAAATACTGTATCAACAAGGAAAACTGGGAAACTGCAAAAAAAATGTTTGCAGATTTTCTTGGCCAACCTATATGTAAGAAAGAGGGCTGCTGCAAGTAAGCTCTTTTTTTGACAAGAAGATTCGTAGTTTTGCGAATAACTAACAACAAAAAATAGAAAGACATGAAAAAGATTTTAGGTTCATCCGACATTTCGAGTGATGCGACAGTCATGTAGGGCATATAGCCTGAGAGTGAAATACCGGTCATCCCTGAATCCGTATGCATTGCGTTTCATTACTTTTATCTTGTTATTGATACCCTCTACTTTTCCCGTTGAGACATGAGAATCATACCATGCCAGTATGCCTCTCCTGTGAGCGAGTAATGTTGCGGCCATCCTCATGAGCTGTGGAATCTTGCTTTCTCTGGCCTGCTTTACCCAATCATCAAGTACGGCTTCTGCTTTTTCCTTGCTTATCTGCGACCATATTTCTCTGAGTTGTTCCTTCAGATAGTAGGCCTTCGAGAGTGGCTCGTTCATGGCAAGGGCATTGTCAAGTCTCGTCTTATGCTGCTGGTCAAAGATGTCCTCTCCATTTCCCAGGAGCAGGTATCTTGTTCCCTTGAGGACTTTACGTTTGTTGACATCCTTTTCCATTGCATACACCTTTCTTCTTATGTCATCCAGATGATCATTCATCAACTTTACGACATGAAAATGATCGAAGACATGCACGGCACCGGGACAGTTCTCAAGGACTGAGGCGATGAAGGCGACAGACAGATCTGTAGCGACATGCTCAATCTTCACCTTATGCCGCTTGACTCTCTTCCAGAACTTGTCAAGTGCGTCAACTCCCTTTCCGTCACCCACATAGAGAATCCTTCCCGTGTCAAGATCTACGACAATGGTCTTGTATATGTGACCTTTCCTCACAGCAAACTCATCAATGCCGATGTTCACTACTCCTTTCAGGGAAGGCGGACTATAGTGGCGCTCAAGATAGATGGAGTGAATCTCCTTTACTATGTCCCATGACACATTAAGATGATTGGCAACATCCTGCAATGTCATGCCGCGGAGTAGTTCTACCACATACTTTGCAAAGCGATGGGTGTATGAGCGGCTGCCTGTGGCAAATGGTATATTCTCCTGCTGGTCATAGTCGCATTCTTCATTCTTGCATTTGTAGCGTTGTACCTTCATGCGGATTATCACTTTCTTTCCACCTATGGGAAGACCGATAAAGTCTCTGAAACGGTACCCATTCTTGACTAAATGGCGCTTTGCGCACTTCGGGCATACGGATAATCGCTTTTTGCTTTGGACATGTAGGATAATTGTATTACCTTTGTACTCCTCTTTGGTACATTCGAGGCTGTAAAGCCCCCAAGCGTGATATAGAAAACTGCTGTTCATGGTGGTATATTTGTTTGTGGTTATTCAAATATACAATAAGTTCAGCGGTTTTCTTCTTTTTTTTACAATTATCTACAATCTATCACTCGAAATGTCGGATGAACCAGATTTTATTCTTAATTGCTGTATGTTTCGCCTTTATCTCTTGCAACATGAACGCAAAGAACGGAACTGAAGCACAGACTCAAAAAGAAGTGACAGTAAAAGACCATGTAGAAGTATTGTATTTTCATGGAAAGCAGCGTTGCGCAACCTGTATGGCTATCGAAAGCAACACAAAAGCTGCGATGGAAGAAAGTTTTGCCGAGCAGATCAAAAAAGGTGAGGTCGTTTTTAAGGTAATAGACATCAGCAAGAAAGAAAATGAGAAGATAGCTGAAAAGTATGAGGTAACCTGGTCATCACTGTTTATCGTTAAGTATAAGAACGGACAGGAGACATACGAGAATATGACAGAATTTGCTTTCGGAAACGCCCGTAAGTCACCGGATGTATTCAAGGCAGGTATAGTGAAATCTGTAAATGAAATGTTGAAATAATATAAGGGCTATGGATTGGTTACAGACATTGCTGGATAACAGCTCTACTCCCGTTCTTACGGCATTCTTACTCGGACTGCTGACCGCACTATCACCTTGTCCGCTTGCAACAAATATAGCGGCCATCGGATTTATCGGAAAGACATTGAAAACAGAAAACGCATTTTCCGGAACGGTCTTCTTTATACGTTGGGACGTGTCCTTTCATACACCCTGCTCGGAGTGGTACTGATTATGATTCTGAAAGAAGGTTCCAGCATGTTCGGCATTCAGAAGACTATCGGGACATGGGGTGAACTCGTTCTTGGTCCGCTTCTGCTTGTAATAGGCCTGTTCATGCTCTTTGGTGACAAACTTAATCTTCCGAAATTCGGGTTTAACGGAAATGCGGAAGGTCTCGCCAGGAAAGGCGGATGGGGTGCCCTGATGATTGGAATACTCTTTGCCCTGGCTTTCTGTCCGACAAGCGGAGTTTTCTATTTCGGTATGCTTATACCGATGTCTGCAACGGCTACAGCCGGTTATCTGCTGCCGGTGGTATTCGCTATTGCCACAGCCCTGCCTGTACTTGCCGTTGCATGGATTCTTGCTTTCAGTGTACAGCAGATGGGAAGTTTCTACGGTAAGATGCAGAAGGTGCAGAAATGGATGAACCTTATTGTAGGTGTGGTATTCATCATCATCGGCATCTATTATTGCTGGATAATGTATCTGTAAAACAGATTTGATAACAAATAAAATATTTACGAATATGGAAATTAAAGTATTAGGTCCGGGTTGTGCCAAATGTAAATCAACCTATAATGTAATTGAGAAGGTATTGAAAGAAAACAACATCGATGCAAAACTGACCAAGGTGGACGACATCATGGAAATGATGAACTACAACATCATGACTACACCTGCCGTTGTCATTGACGAAGTAGTGAAGATGAAAGGACAGGTGCCGACAGAAAGTGATGTAAAGAAACTTCTTGGTATCTGATAAACAGAGTTATTTAACGATGAGCGGCAGATGCCATAACGGTTGTATCTGCCGCTTTTTTAACTGGAACAATGTTCGTATTTAGACGAATAAAAACAATTAAAATATGATACAGGATTTTGCAGACTGGCTTGTTTACGGACTGTTCGGACTGAGTGCCGACACTCCGATAGGAGTGGCCGTAAACTTCTTTTTTTATGACACTATAAAGATTTTAATCCTCTTGTTTTTCATCAGCGTACTAATGGGAATTATTAATGCCTATTTCCCGATAGAGCGTTTGAGAAATTATCTGGTAACACACAAAATGTACGGACTTCAGTACCTGTTGGCTTCGATTTTCGGAGCAATAACCCCGTTCTGTTCTTGTTCCTCCATTCCGTTGTTCATCGGGTTTGTAAAGGGAGGTATTCCGTTGGGAGTAACCTTTGCTTTTCTGATAACCTCACCATTGGTGAATGAGGTTGCCGTTGCCATGTTCTTAGGTTCTTTCGGACTGAAGGTTACTCTGATTTATGTGATTAGTGGTATATTGCTTGGAGTTATCGGCGGTTTCGTCCTCGGAAAAATGAAGCTTGCACCCTATCTCAGCGACTGGGTAAAGCAAATACAAGCCAATTCTTCAGTACAAAGCGAGGAATGGGAAAAAGACCATACAACCTTTATAAAAAGACTGCCAACCATTATCCGTGATTCGTGGAAGATAGTAAGCGGCGTACTTGTCTATATCCTTATAGGTATAGGTATAGGTGCTTTTATGCACGGCTTTGTACCGGAAGGTTTCTTTGAGCAATATATGTCGAAAGACAACTGGTATGCAGTTCCTCTTTCCGTAATTCTTGCCGTACCGATGTATGCCAATGCCGCAGGTATCGTTCCGGTTATCGAGGTATTTGTAGCAAAAGGTATCCCTATGGGAACAGCCATTGCCTTTATGATGGCCGTTGTCGGGCTATCATTACCGGAAGCAACCTTACTCAAAAAAGTAATGACATGGAAACTGATTGGTATCTTTTTTGGCACAGTTGCTTTCTTCATTATACTATCCGGTTATCTGTTTAATTACATTTTATAAAAAAATGAATATGAGAAGTATTATAAAATGGTGTTCATCAATTATGATGGCCGCCATTTTCATTCAACCGACTTTTGCACAAAATGATGAAAAATTATTTTCCGGCAAACCCATACTAACCCTCTTTGCCAACTACAAGGCAGGGGTCGGACACTGCAACGAGAATAGCGGATTCAACCTTGACCGTGCTTTTGTAGGATATGAAGGATTTTTTACAAAAGGTTTTTCTGCAAAAATTCTTATGAATGTGGAAACAATGGCAGATGAAAACGGAAATACCAAATTCAACGGATATTTGAAGAACGCACAGATAGACTGGAAAGGGAAGGGATTTTTTGTGTCTGCCGGACTGGTAAATCTGAAGCAGTTCTCGGAACAGGAAAATTTCTGGGGACATAGGTATATCTTTAAATCTTTTCAGGAAGAATATGGAATAGCCTTTTGTGAAGATATAGGAATTGTAGCAGGATATGAATTTTCACCTGTCATATCTGCTGATATGGCTCTGACAAACGGAGAGGGGCGTAAGTTTAAGAATATGGACAACAATTACAAATACGGAGCCGGACTAACTTTAAAACCGGTAAAAGGATTTATGTTCAGACTGTATGGCGACATATACAATACACCGGAGTATATGAAGTCGGTTTCTGGAAATCAGAAAGATCAGTATTCAATTGCGCCTTTGCGGGGTACAGCCACAGCAGGTTTTCTTTCGGTGCAGAATATAACCGTGCTTTCAACTATAAATTTTCACCGGAAACAGATGTAAACGGATATTCGGTTTACACTACCATAAAAATAAATTCAAAAATACATCTGTATGGAAGATTCGACTTATTGGACGCAACCGAAGAAAACCAAAATACAGTTAAGGAAGGACATACCATTATAGGAGGTTTTGAATATGCTCCGATTAAACAAGTCAGAATATCTCCAAACTACCAAAGTTGGAAGGCAAAAAGTGGGAAACGTGAAAACTACCTGCTTATGAGTATAGAATGTAAAATATAAATCAACAAATTAAAAAACTATTTGAAATGAAAGTATTGATACTTTGTACAGGAAACAGTTGCCGCAGCCAGATGGCTCACGGATTTTTGCAGTCATTTGACAAACATTTAGAGGTATATTCCGGCGGAACGGAACCAGCCGTTCAGGTAAACTCCAAGGCTATGGAAATGATGAAAGAGGTAGGAATAGACATCAGTTCACATATTCCGACACATGTAAACGCCTATATCAATCAGGAATGGGATTATGTAATAACTGTATGCGGAGATGCAAATGAAAGCTGTCCTACATTCATAGGAAAAGTAGGAAAACGTCTTCATATCGCCTTTGACGATCCTTCACACGCAACAGGTACACTGGAGTTTATTGACTCGGAGTTTCGCCGTGTGCGTGACGAAATCAGAAATGCCTTTGCCCGTTTCTACATTACTGAAATCAGAAAAGAAGAATTGCCAAAATGCTCTTGCGGTGGCAACTGCTAAAAAGGATATGGAAAAAGAGAAAAAAGGAATAGGTTTTTTTGAACGATACCTAACAGTGTGGGTGGCTATCTGCATTGTAGTAGGAATAGCAATAGGACAATGGTTTCCTGCCATACCCGAAACACTCGGTAAGTTTGAATATGCGAATGTATCCATACCGGTAGCCATTCTTATATGGCTGATGATTTATCCCATGATGATGAAGGTGGATTTTCAGAGTATTAAGAATGTTGGAAAGAAACCTAAAGGAGTGTTTATCACTTGTATTGTAAACTGGCTGATAAAACCGTTTACGATGTTCGGCATAGCATGGATATTCTTCTTTGTTATATTCAAACAGTGGATACCGGAAGCACTGGCTGGTGAATATCTTGCCGGAGCCGTACTGTTGGGTGCTGCACCCTGTACAGCTATGGTATTTGTATGGAGCTATCTTACTAAAGGCGATGCTGCCTATACGTTGGTACAGGTAGCAGTGAATGACTTGCTTATTCTGGTGGCTTTTGCTCCGATAGTGGCTTTTCTTCTCGGTGTTGGCGGAATAATCATTCCTTGGGACACGCTTACACTTTCTGTAATTTTGTTTGTGGTCATACCTCTTGTAGGTGGTGTAATTACACGCCGTACTGTAATATCGAAAAAGGGAGAAGACTATTTTAACAATGTATTTATAAAGAAGTTCGACAATGCTACTATAATCGGACTATTGCTCACATTGATAATTCTGTTTTCGTTTCAAGGTGAAACAATCCTTGTAAACCCACTGCATATTCTATTGATTGCAGTACCCCTGATTATACAGACATTCTTTATATTCTTTCTTGCATACGGCTGGTCAAAGGCTTCAAGACTGCCACATAACGTAGCTGCTCCGGCAGGTATGATTGGTGCAAGTAATTTCTTTGAACTTGCCGTTGCTGTCGCCATATCGTTGTTCGGTCTTCAGTCCGGGGCTGCACTTGCAACAGTGGTAGGTGTTCTGGTAGAAGTGCCTGTAATGTTGAGCCTTGTACGGATTGCAAACAATACAAGAAAATTCTTCTGATAAAAAGCCTCCGGCGGGGTAACTCTCCGGGGGCTTCGTGCGTCTGCACATTAAAAAATACATAAAATTTATATCTGGGGGTTGGTTGATAAAAAAACACATCGTATATTTGCGATATAAAACAATGAAAATATTATGGCATTTAGTAAAGCTGAAGAATTTGAGGAAAAAGATATTTTGGCAGCCCGTTTTGCAAAGGCTCTGAGCCACCCGGCACGAATAGCAATCGTAAGGTTGTTGGCTAACCATAATGCCTGTTGTTATTGTGGAGACTTGACAACGGAATTGCCAATCGCGCAGTCTACCATATCACAGCATTTGAAGGTACTGAAAGATGTAGGTCTGATAGACGGCGAGATAGCTCCACCAAAGGTTTGCTATCGTATTAACCGTGAAAGCCTGCTTTTGGCAAAGAAGTTGTTTTCAGAACTCTTATGATTTGAATAAGAGTTTTTTTATTGGTATATAACATCGTATTTTTACGATATAAAATAAACTATGGAACAGATAACGGCAAAAAGAGAAAAAAGAAAATCACTGCTGAGAATAGCAATCCCTATCATATTATCATCCTGTCTTCAGATCTCATACGATATTACGGATATGTTCTGGGTCGGGAAACTGGGAAGCGGAGAAGTGGCTGCTGTTGGAACAGCCGGATTTTATATCAAGTTGGGTTGGTCTTTGATAAGCGTGATAACCATTGGTACCATGGTATCGGTTTCACACAGTATAGGGGCTGAAAAGAAGGACAGAATACAACACTTCATATCATGCGGAATACGCAGTACATTCGTGTTGGGGATATTCTATGCCCTGTTCGTCTTTATGCTGGCAGAGCCTCTTATATCCCTTTTCAATATCGAAAGACCGGAAGTAAACACGATGGCTCAGAACTATCTGAGGATAAGCAGTATCACTGTTCTTATCATGTTTATGAACCTTTTGTTTACCGCCATTATAGACGCACACGGAAAGACACAGTTCTCGTTCAGGGCGGTACTTTATGGGAATATCGTCAATATCATTCTTGACCCTCTGTTTATATTTTATTTCGGACTGGGAGTGGAAGGTGCGGCATGGGCTACGGCATTTTCACAGTGGGGTGCCATGATGTATGCGATATATCTTCTCAGACATAGGCTTGAACTTACCTTGAGTATAAAAGCGGTACCCCGCAAGTTTCTCAGGAAAATACTTGGAATAGGCACAGCACCTGCCATGCAGCGTATTTTGTTCTCGCTTATCGGTATAGCCATCGGGCGTATAGTAAGTATATGGGGAACAGATGCAATAGCCGCACAGAAGCTGGGTCTTCAGATAGAGTCGCTTTCGTTTCTTCTTATGAACGGTCTTATGCAGGCAACCTCCATACTGATAGGGCAATATTACGGGGAAAGGAATACGGATATGATTAGGAAATGCTATCGTACAAGCATCAGGCTTGGATATTGTATTTCCATACCTGCCACATTCATATTTTTAGCTTTCCCGGAAACCATACTGTCATTTTTCGTGAAGGAGGCTGCCACCATAGAAATAGGCAGTGCCTATCTGCGTATAGTCGGCTTCTCACAGCTGTTTGCCACACTTGAAATACTCACTTCGGGAGCTTATACCGGACAGGGGCTTACCAAATATCCTGCAACCGTGAGCATCGTGTTCACCACAATGAGGATACCTCTTGCCCTTCTGCTTGGCAAAAGTATGGGAATGGGAATAGATGGTGTCTGGTGGAGCATATCGCTTACTAGCGTGATAAAGGGCATTGTACTTTATCTATTATATAGAAAAAGGGAAAAGGAACTTGAAGAATCAAACATACAATATAGCAGTATATGAATACACAGGATTTTTGCTTTATACTTAAACAGAACAGCCATCTGCTTAGAGAGGGGTGTTTCGGACTTGAAAAGGAAAATGTCAGGGTCAATCAGGACGGTACGCTTGCCCTGACTCCACACCCGGCAGTATTTGGCGACAAGGGGAAGCACCCTTATATAACCACCGACTTTTCAGAGAGTCAGGTGGAAATGATAACTCCGCCGCTGCCAAGTGTAGGAGAGGCTTTGGGATTTATGGAAACGCTGCACGATGTGGTTACGGAGAATATCGGCGATGAGCTTCTCTGGCCTCAGAGCCTTCCTCCTGTATTGAAGGAGAATCAGGAGATACCCATTGCACATTATTCGGGAGAGTTCAAGGACAAGGAGTATTACCGTCAGAAACTTGCCGGAACCTACGGAAAGGAAAGGCAGCTTATTTCGGGAATACACTTCAATTTCTCTTTTTCGGAAAAACTGATGGACGTTCTGCTAAAAAGCGGTGTTTGCGGCAGCTCTATGGAGGAGGTCAGGGAAACGGTATATTTTCGTGTGGTAAGGAACTTTCTCAAATACCGCTGGCTTTTTATCTGGCTGTACGGTGAATCTCCGCTTGCAGAAGAAACCCTGAATGTGATTTCGCTTAAAACGGGAGAAAAGCAGCCCATGAAGTGTGGGGTAAGCCTCAGTCTGAGGACAAGTCCATTAGGGTATCGTAACCGTGAGGAGTTCTTCATCGATTATTCCTCACTTGAAGCCTATAATATGTCTATTGACAAACTGATAAGGGAAAACCGTATTGACGGACCTCACGAGCTTTATCTTCCGGTCCGTATCAAGTTTCTGGAAAAGGATAATGGTTCTCCTTCTTATATTGAGGTACGAATTGTGGATCTTGACCCGTTTACAAAATCGGGGGTATGTGCAAGTGCCATTTATTTTTCTCACCTTCTGCTTGTCTATTCTCTGCTGAAGGAGGAGAACGGAAGTCTTACGGAGGAAGAACTGCAAAGGGCAACACGTAATCAGGATATGGCTTCATGCTATGGAAGAGACGAAAAGAAGGAGTTGAAATGCTGCTCGACCACTGTACAGCAGAAAGCTACTTCTATTTTAGAAGATATGGAGAGAATTCTCTCAGAATATGGGGTGCTTGACGATGAAATCTACCGTCAGGAGATGCAGCATAATCTGTACCTTGTACAGAATCCTGAGAAGCGTATAGGCATGGTACTGTATGAGAACATAAACAGGGTGGGGTTTGTACCGTTCCATCTGGAAAAGGCAAGACAGTATAGGGAAACCACCATAAGCGGAGGTTACAGATTTCATGGACTGGAGGATATGGAAATGTCCACACAGCTTCTGCTGAAGGCTGCAATACTTAAAGGGATAGGTTTTGAAATACTTGACCGTAAGGAAAATTTCATACGTCTGTTTGACGGTAAAAAGGAAGAATATGTGATGCAGGCAACCAAGACCTCTCTGGACTCATACGTGTCTGTACTGATGATGGAAAATAAGGTGGTAACGAAGAAGGTGCTGGAACGTGCCGGAATAAGCGTGCCGGGCGGTTATGAATACACGTCACCGGAGGCAGGTATGGCAGACTACCGCCTGTATGCAGGGAAACCTGTGGTAATCAAGCCTAAGTCCACCAATTTCGGATTGGGTATAACCATACTGAAGCACAACTATGATGAAACGGACTTCAAGGCAGCCTTGCAGATAGCCTTTGAGCATGACAACACGGTGCTTATAGAGAAGTTCATACCGGGAAGGGAATTCAGGATATTCATCATCAATGATGAAGTGGTAGGTATCCTTCACCGTGTTCCGGCAAATGTGACGGGTGACGGTGTTCTGAATATCGGACAACTGATAGACAGGAAGAATGAAGATCCGCTCAGAGGTAAAGGATATCGCACCCCTTTGGAGAAAATCAGAAAGGGGCGTGAGGAAGAAATGTTTCTGAAGCAGCAGGGAATGGATTTCAACACTGTACCCAAAGAGAGGGAAGTGGTCTATCTTCGTGAGAACTCCAATATCAGTACGGGAGGAGACAGCATAGATTTTACAGACGATATAGACGATTCGTACAAGGCTATTGCTGTGGAAGCTGCAAAAGCTCTGAACGTGAAGATTACCGGACTGGATATGATGATACAGGATATTCATGCTCCTGCCACACCGGATAACTATGCGATCATTGAAATGAACTTCAATCCTGCCATACATATACACTGTTATCCGTTCAAGGGCAAGAACAGACACCTGAACCATAAGATGATCAAGGCTTTGGGATTTTAAAGACAGTGCAGACAATAAAAAGGATATGACCTATCCTTTTTATTATAGGTTTAACCAACGTATATTTACGATTTAAATATATATAATCACATGGAACATATTACATACATCGGAGAAGTTGTTGAAAAGTTGGCGGATTATTCATCATTCCCTGAACTTTTCATCAAATATGAAGAAGGAGACCCGATACCTTCAGGTAAAGCCATACATGAGATAATAGAACTTTGCCGTGCAGTCCTGTTTCCGGGGTATTATGGAAATCATACGGTAAACAGCCAGACACTCACATTTCATCTTGGGGTGACACTGGAGAAGCTGAGCAATATCCTGACGCAGCAGATACAGGCGGGTATGCTCTTCGGAAATGAGAACATGAAGGAAAGGATAAAGGGAACTCCCTGCTGCCAGACGGCAAGAAAGTATGCCGAGAGGTTCATACGGAGCCTTCCCGAAATGAGAAGGGTGCTGGCAACGGACATTCGTGCAGCCTTTGACGGAGATCCGGCAGCGACCTGTATCGGGGAGATAATATCCTGCTATCCTGCCATCAGAGCCATTTCAAACCACAGGATTGCCCACGAACTATATAAAATGGAGATACCGCTCATACCGAGAATTATCAGTGAGCTTGCCCATTTTGAGACAGGGATAGATATTCATCCGGGGGCTGAGATAGGAGAATATTTCAATATAGATCATGGAACCGGTATCGTGATAGGGCAGACTTGTATCATCGGGAATCACGTCACACTGTATCAGGGTGTCACACTCGGTGCAAAAAGTTTCCCGACTGACGAAAACGGAAATCCGATAAAGGGAATACCACGCCACCCCATATTGGAGGATAATGTGACGGTATATTCAAATGCTACCATATTGGGGCGTATAACAATCGGCAGGGGGGCTGTTATCGGGGGTAATCTCTGGGTAACAGAAGATGTGGAACCATACGGAAAAAGAGTACAGAAAAAATAATCTGATAAATATGAGCAATATAAAGGACAATTTGCTGCAGCTTATAGGTAAGACTCCATTGGTGCGGCTTTCTAATATATATAAAGATGAATACGGAACGGAAATCATAGCCAAAGTGGAATATTTCAATCCGGGAGGCAGTGTAAAGGACAGGGCAGCCTATGCTATGATTGAAGCAGCGGAAACTTCCGGAAAATTAAAAAAAGATGGTACAATCATTGAACCTACAAGCGGGAATACCGGAATCGGTATGGCTTGGATTGCAGCCCTAAAAGGATATAAAGTCATTCTTACCATGCCGGAAACTATGAGTATAGAAAGAAGGAAACTTCTCAAAGCATTCGGCAGTGAGTTGGTTTTGACACCGGGAAGTGAAGGTATGAAAGGTGCGATAGCAAAAGCAGAAGAATTAAATTCTCAAATAAAAGGATCTGTCATATTACAGCAATTCAAAAATCCCGCCAACCCTGATATTCACTATATGACAACAGCAAATGAGATTATTGAAGATGCAGGAAAGTTTGATGTCTTTATCTCTTGTGTCGGAACAGGAGGAAGTATTACCGGTATTGGTAAAAGATTAAAAGAGAAGAGTCCTGAAATAGAAATAATAGCAGTAGAGCCAAAAGGTTCACCTGTTTTGTCTGGAGGAGTAGCTGGTCCGCATAAGATACAAGGCATTGGTGCAGGATTTATACCTGAAATTATAGAGACGAGTTATATTGATAAAATAATTCAGATAAATGATAATGATGCTTTTAAAATGATGCGAGATTTGGCAAGGAAAGAAGGACTTCTTGTTGGTATTTCTTCAGGAGCAGCTGTTTCAGCCGCTGTTAAACTTGCCTCAAACGATTCTTATAAAGGGAAAAGGATAATTGTACTATTACCTGATACTGGAGAGAGATACCTTTCTATGGATATTGCAAGTATTCATGACTTGGAAGATTACTGATTTATCTACTACAAAAAGTATTTTATAGATTTTAACGCCTTACAAATGCCTCTGAGAGGGGGTAAATTTGAAAGAATGTACTTTTTAAAGGAGACTCATCTATAATAATATTTTATGAGATACGGTTTGCTGATACTCATAAATGTAGGAAAACGAATAATTTGTGCTGATTTACGATACAGAAAATTAAACACATATTATAAATATGAAAATCAATGATTCAAAATTATATGGAAGAGTTATATTTGGATACATTATTGTTTTTTTTATTATAGCATGTATATCTTTAATTTTTATATATCAGAAGATTAAGCTAGAGGACATAAATAATAAGCAATATCAAATAAATTTAGTTCATAACAAAATATTTGTTTTACCTTTATATGTCAATAAATTATCATCTTTAAGCGAGTCTGTATTTACATGGAATTATAGAGACTATTTAGAATATCAAAGGAATCGTTTGTTTACAGATAGTATTTTACAAGATATAAAAATACATTGTAATGGTTTTATCCAGATTGAGCAAGTTGATTCTTTATGTAATATGTTAGAGCAAAAAGAATATTCTCTTTTGCATATCATGAGAACTATTAAGTCCAAAGAGAAGTCAGACAGTTTATTTTTTGAATCCCAAATTCCTAAAAAGAGTTTAAAAACACGAACAGTAACGAGAAAGAAGAAAGGTTTAGCTGGATTTTTTGGAAAAACCGAAACAGTTCAAGAACCATATTATGTGATAGAATATTCAGAATTAAAGAAAAAAACAAATATAGATCATAAAAATTATCTGATTCAGATAGAGATGGAATCAGATAGTTTAATCATGAAAAATAAATTGATAAATAATCAATTAAGCGAGCTTTTATGTGTTTTAGATGATGATATTCAAAAGAATTTTATTGAATATAATAAAGAAATTATAAATGCTCAAAAAACGGCTTTTCGCTTATTCTCTATAATTATAATCATAGCTATTATTTTATTATTGCTCTCCTTTTTTATTATACGTTCGGATTTTAATAAAGAAGAAACGATTAAACGAAAATTAAAACAGGCTATTAAAGAGAATGTAGATTTACTTGAAATGCGCAAGCAAATTATTTTAACTATTTCTCATGATGTACGAGGCCCACTTGGTAATATACATAACTGTGCCGATTTGGTTTCGGAAACGCGAGAAAAGAAAAAGCGCGAAATCTATTTAGATGACATCCGTCATTCTTGCCAACACGTCCTACATTTAGTTAACGACCTGATGGATGCTTACCGGATTAATGACGTCGGTAGCTTACGTAATGATGCACCTTTTCATCTAAATCGTTTTTTGCTGCGCATTTCAGATGAATTCTCCCGTAAATCGGTTTCAAAAGGTCTGATTCTATATTCGGAACATAATGGTTCAAATGTAACTGTAAAAGGAGACGCGGACAAACTTGAACAAGTACTAGACAATCTGCTTACAAACGCCATCAAGTTTACATCCAAAGGAAATGTCTGTTTCCATACTGAATATTTAGAAGGGAAACTGTTGATTGAAATAAGGGATACAGGTATTGGAATGGATGAAGAGACGCTTAAAAAAATATTTTCTCCCTTTGAACGTGCTGCGCAGAATGTTAATTCAGAAGGTTTTGGTTTAGGTCTTTTTCTGACTAAGGGACTAGTTAAAGTCCTTGATGGAACAATAAATGTAGAAAGTAAGCTTGGTAAGGGGAGTGTGTTCAAACTTGAATTTCTTTTACCAGAAACGGATGAGCTTGTGGACGAATGTAATTCTTATAGTGAGTCTATAACCATTTTGCCGAAAAATGTACTTGTTGTGGATGATGATCCTATATTGCTAAAAATAGTGGAAGACATGCTTGGGCGTAATGGTATAACTTGTACGACCTGTATGAATGTACGGGATGTAGTAACAGCTATTAGACAATCAGATTATGATATGATACTTACTGATGTACAAATGCCGGATATCGATGGGTTCGCTCTATTAAAACTACTTAGAAATTCAGACATAGGAAATTCAAGAACCATTCCTGTTGCAGTCATGACTGCCCGTGGTGACGGAAATTCCGGAATCTATGAAAAAGAAGGATTTGCGGGTTGCATTCATAAGCCGTTCAACATCCATGTATTACTTACTTTTTTATCAACCATTATGTCTCAAATAAAAGTTTCTCAAACTGGAGATTTTGACTTTTCCTGCTTGTTGGATAGTACAGATGATCATGAACATATGATGTCTCTTGTTATCATGGAATCAAGAAAAGAAATTGAGGAACTTAAAACAGCCATAAAGACAACCAATCGTGAATCCATGAGAAAAACAATACATCGAATGATGCCTGTATGGGAAATGCTTGAAAAGGAACAGTTGTTGCGTGATTTTCAAGAAAAGTTACACGATATGGATATTAGTGATGATGTTATTTGTGAAAATGCTATCCAGATTATAGAGTGGATTGAAAAATTAATTAATGAAACAGAAAATGAACTGAAAAGATATGAAAATTCTGATAGTTGAAGACAATATGATACTTTGCGGAATGATTGAAAAATGGCTGCAGAAGGCCGGTTACGAAGTATTGACAGCTATAGATGAACCCGGTGCACGTAGTATTCTGAAGAAAAACGAAATCAATCTTGTATTGGGAGACGTACGTCTGCCGGAAGGTGATGGTATTAGTCTTCTGGAATGGATGATACGTTCTAAGATGGAAGTTCCATTTATTGTCATGACAGATTATGCCTGTATCACGGATGCAGTCCGTGCTATCAAACTCGGTGCTAAGGATTATTTGCAAAAGCCTGTTCATCAAGAGCTACTGATAGAATTAGTACATAGTATGCTTAAGCAGCCAGTTATTGTACGTAAAGAGCGTTCTTTTGTTGAACGTACCAGTGAAGCTGCCAGAAAAGCCGCTTCACTGGCTCGTCGTGTGGCATCTTCTGAACTTTCAGTTCTGATACTCGGTCCGAGCGGAAGCGGTAAGGAAGTGATAGCCCAGATGATCCACCGTTATAGTGACAGACGTGATAAACCTTTCGTTGCTGTCAATTGTGGAAGCATACCTAACGATTTACAGGCTTCTGAATTTTTTGGTGCGGTCAAGGGCGCCTTTACCGGAGCAGTTGCTGATAGGAAGGGATATTTTGAAACGGCCAATGGAGGAACCTTATTTCTGGATGAAGTCGGTAATATGCCGTATTCCATGCAGATTCTTCTCCTTCGGGTTCTTCAGGAAAAGGAGTTTAATCCTGTTGGAAGTGATAAAGTCAAGCATATTGACGTGCGTATCGTATCTGCCACCAATGAGGATATGGAAAAGGCTGTGCAGGAAGGTCGTTTTCGTGAGGATTTGTATTATCGCCTTGCAGAACTCGAAATTGTTCAACCGCCATTAAAAGATTGCAAAGATGATATTCTTCCGCTTGCCGAATTTTTCAGGAAAGAACATTCCAGCAGAATACGTGTCAAGAATGAGGGATTTACCGAAGAAGCGAAATCATGTATGTTGGGGTATGACTGGCCGGGTAATGTACGGGAATTGAACGCAAAAATCAAACGTGCAGTAATTGTTGCAGATAATGCATTATTGAATGTCTGTGATTTGGGATTGGAAAATGTAGATTGTAATGACAATCCGGATATTCGTATCATTCAGGAAAAGGAAAGGATACGAAATCTGCTTGGTAAAAATCATGGTAATGTCAGCAAGACAGCAGCGGAACTCGGTTGTAGTCGTACAGCCCTGTACAAGAAAATGAAGAAACTTAATCTGAAGTAATCTTTATTCTTTAAGGCGGTATACCAATCTGCATATATTGTTTCGGAATGTTTTGGACTCACGCAAAGTCCATTGTCCGAATTGAATCTTTCCGGTTATGTTTTTCCCATTTTTGTATGATATTGGAAGCAGGTAAATGACCAGTTCATCTGCGAGTCGGAAGAGAAATACTCCACCAGCATATTCGGCACTTTTTTCGTCCTGTACTTTCATAAAAAAGGTACAGTTATTGTCTCGTCTCTCTTTTGCATCCATCAAATCAAGCATACCATAATGCGGAAACATGTTGAATGTAGCCCGCTCTTCCCAATAAGGGAATCCGTTCCGGTCTGTCCTGAGCCATTCCATCAGTTCCTCATTTTTGTCCGGCAGGAAACCGTCCAATGTGACGGGCATAATAATCTGAACTTTTGCCATACCTCTGCTATTAAAAATAAAAGCATGAAACCCATGCTGTTTTTAAACTGAGGCTCTGGCAAGCCCAAAACGAAAAACATGCATGGGCTCACGCTATAGGGTATAGCATAAGCCTCACGCAATAGTCTTCGTTTTTGAAATTTTGCCAGATTTCAGTTTAAGACACTTGCGACTTATGTATATAATCGACGGAAAACATCCCGTTATCCGCCGTTATGTTCTATTTCAAGTTCAAAGATAAGGAATGTTCCCTGAAAATCAAATTGATTCAGGATTTATTTGTCATTCTGTATCTATTCAGCTTTTCTTTTCTCCTCTTCTACACTTTCTATTCCCAGCCGTTCACATAGTTCCGGGTCGTTCTTTATACGTTCCATTTCATCGTTGATGATAGCCTGGGCATCCGCCTTTATCTGGTCATAATTACGCTGTATCTGCTGGAGCATGATGTCATTCCCTTCACTGTCCTTGAACGTGTTGATAACCGGGATTTTTTTATAAGCCTTTTCTTCCGCACTTACTTTGGCATGGTCCACGATAATTTCCGCATGGAAAATCTTTTGGTCGATTTTCTCACCGAAATTGTCCGACACGGAACCGACAAACGTCCCCTGTGAGAGGTTGGAAATCTTGGAAGCAGGAATCAGGGAGTCCAGCTGGGTGTTGATCGATGTGGAGACATCCTGACGGTTGATGGATATGGACTGACGTTTCTGCAAAATCTTTCCGAAACGTTCGGAAAGTGTCTTGGCCGTTTCACCTACCACCTGACCGCTGAATATGTTGCCGACTGTATTTTGAATTACCTTGCTTTCCTTTTCACCGTAGTCACGGTTAAGCTGGCTGAAGTCCTGAAATCCCAGACAGACTGCCACTTTGTTGGAACGTGCCGTTGCAATCAGGTTGTCCAGTCCTCGGAAATAGATGGTTGGAAGCTCATCTATGATTACCGTGCTTTTAAGCTGCCCTTTCTTGTTTATCAGCTTGACGATTCTGGAATTATACAGTCCGAGCGCAGCGGAATAGATGTTCTGTCGGTCCGGATTATTGCCTACACAAAGGATTTTAGGCTCCTTCGGATTATTAATGTCCAGAGAAAAATCATTACCTGTCATGACCCAGTACAACTGTGGAGAAATCATTCTGGTAAGCGGAATTTTCGCTGAAGCTATCTGGCCCTGGAGCTGATCCTGTGCCCCGCCTTTCCATGCATCCATGAAAGGAGAAAGGTAGTTCTCCAGTTCCGGATAGGAAGTCAATATGGTAAACAAATCTGAGTAAGGCTTGTTCAGCAGTTCCACGGCATGAGGGAACGTGCAGTAGATACCGCCTTTGAATATTTTGAGATACCATATAATGGCTGCCAGCAGGATAATCGGAGACTCTACAAAGAAATCACCCTGCTTTTCAATCCAGGTGCGGTTTAAGTTGAGCATAATGGTATAGCTTGCTTCGTATGCGTCAGAGATGTCCGTCATGAACTCCGGATTGATGGGATTGCAGCGGTGTGAACGGTGCGGATCATCAAAATTGATGACGTAAAAATGCGGCTTTACCTTGTATTTGTCCATATTGTGCAACAAGGTGTTGTAGGCAATGGTAGAAAGATCATCGAATTTATAATCATATATATAGGTACTAAAACCTTTGGAAATCATCTGTTTGATGTAGTTGTTTACCACTGCATAGGATTTACCTGAACCCGGTGTTCCCAATACGATGGTCGCACGGAAAGGATTGACCACGTTGATCCATCCGTCGTTGAGTTTGCCGCCATACTGGAATCTGGTGGGCAGATTGACAGAATATTCATTCTCCATCAGCCTTGTCTCCTGCATGAAGGATTCGTTTTCCATATTGAACACATCCTCCATCAGGTTATGTCTGTAAAGCCTGCTGATCCACAGTCCTGCCATGAGCAGGCATAGATAACCGGCTGCAAGTGTTACCACATACAGGGCAGTAATCGCTTCGTGTGGAAAAGGCAGGTCAAGCAGCCACCAGTTCATGAAAAATAGAACCGCCCCGGCAGTAAGTACCGCCCATATACGCTGCCAGGTTATTTTCTCACCCTTGACTCCGATAGTACCCATACAGGATATGGCCAGCAGAAGAACTGCCATCAGTTTTGTCCAAAGGATACAGCCGAATATACCGGTTGTCCTGTCAAAGTTCATCAGTATCCGGTCTATGACATCCAGATTCAGATGCCAGGCACTCATACTGGGATAGCAGTACACATAAACGTGGACTACCAGAATAAAAATACTGACTGCCCTGCCGAATTCCATAATCTTGGCAAGGGCTCTCAAATCGTCTTCCTGTTGCATAATGATGTAGATGATTGTGGGGGGAATCCGTTGTTCCCCCTGTTGTTGAGTCATTTTGATTGATCAGATACCGCGTGATTTGCGTTTATGAGGTTTCTTTTTCCGTTTCATACGGCGACGGAACGCTTCTTCCTCGTAATCGACTGCCGGATTTGCCTCAAAGGAGAATATGCCTGCCGCCTGTTCAAGCGCACTGCCTTCTTCCATACGGTGGCCGTACCGTTTCCAAAGTTCCTCCGGACCGGACTGTTGTCTCTCCTGCCAGGGTATTCCTTCCCACCAGCAGACAAGATCGTTGAATACGTTGGCAGAAAACTCCTTTCCCATACGTGAACCGTTGAACGCCTCGCGTCGTTCATGGTCTATGAATGTGACGCCATAGATACGTTCGGTATTGTTCCTTCGGAATACCACATCAATGTGCTCCTGTTTCAGCAGTTCCCTGAATTCCTGTTCCGATTTTGCGTTACGCATGGCCCATACGACCTTGCCGGATATGGCAGGAGCCCATCTGCCTTCCTTGAAGTCCTGTGTATGCCGTAACATAAGTTCGGACAGTCCCGTATTTCCGAAACGCTTGCCGAACCTTGCACTTTTTATTGGAGAGCAGACCACTTTCCCTCTGTCGTCTGTAGCCGAATAGATGATACCCGTATAGGGTGTTCCCATGTAATCGCCCCGTACCTGTCGGGCTTCAATGTTCAGTGTGGAAAGCAGTGCGGAATACTCTCCGAAAGTCTGGAAACGGTAGCTTTCCAGTACAGCCTTCAGCGTGTTTCCAATCTGATGGCGTATATCCCCCTGTGAGACATCCACTTTTTTCAGTTCCGCTTTCGGATTCCGTCTTTCCGTATCCGCACTGTTACGCAGTCCGAATTCCTGTTCCAGTTCCCGGCAGGCTGTCATTGAACGGCGGTGTTCATAGGAGTCATTGATTTTCCTTCCTTCATCGTCAATGCATACACTCACGATATGTACGTGCGTGTTGCAGGTATCGCCATGTCTGTACACGATGAACGGCTGGTCACCATATCCCATTTTCTGCATGTATTTTTCTGCCAGTTCCGCCAGCTTGTCATTGTCCAGCCTGTCTTCAGGTGCCGGACTGAGGGCGATATGCAGGACCGGCTTGTCCGTCCTCCTGTTTGCCGTCAGATGGTTTTCAAATGAAAGGAGAGCCAGACGTATGTCCTCGCTCGGCAGTCCCGGGCGGTCGGAAATCATCCGGTGTCCGGACAGGATTTCCGCTGTCCCCTGAAATACCTTTTCATGATTATAGACCAGCGCTCCGTAAAGGCTTGTCCCGTGACTTATCTTTGCAACCATTTCTGTTCATATTCTTTGGTTAATGCCATAATCTGCTTGTTGAGCAATATTAGTTCCAGGGTAGCCTTTTCAAGTTTGTAAAGTAGGGACATCGCCCTTTTGTCCCCGAAATTTTTCTGTACGGCCCTTACGACCTGATTGTAATTGTTGCCTATTGCCTGAAACTGCCTGTAAAATTCCCCGAGCCGGATATAATAGTCCATGGAAACCTTGTCCACCTTGATTACCTTCAGTTGTTCTGAAAAGATTGATTTCTTGATAAAGATTGTCCTATCCCTTGCTCCGGATTCCAGAAACAGTTTCTCAAATCTGCTTTTCTCCTGTGCGTTCAGACGGAAATTGTACTTGTAGTCCGCCGGATCAGTCTTCGGTTTTCTGCCTGTCCTTCTTGCCTGTTTTTTCTCCATGCTTTTCTGCTTTTGGGTTGTTTTGCTTTCTCCGTCAGATTTTCCGACTTTGGAGGAAAATCCCCCGACCGTTAGGGAGGGCAAGTTGGTTTTTGTATGGCAGAATAATTTCTGTCGTACAAAAACACAACTTGCTCTGTTCGTTTGAACAGAGAATCCACCTCCGGCGGATTGCTGCGCGACGTGAGCGGCGTGCTGCTGTCCGTCGGAAGATGTTCCAAGCCATCCATTGGTTCTGACTTTGCAAAATTATGGCCGGGTAAACAGTTGTGAAATAGTGGATTGTATGACATATAACGACATCTGATGACATCTGATGTCATGGTGCCGGTTACATATTACCTGTATGCCTGAAAGACCTTATTTTTGACGCGGTTTAAGCGTGCAATATTGCAATAACATAATAGTGCAATAACATCAAGGACATAATAACATAAGGACACAATAACATAACAACATAATAGTGTAATAACATAAGGACACAATAACATAACAACATAATATTGCAATAATATAAGGATACAATAACATGGCAACATAATAGTGCAATAACATAAGGACATAATAACATGGCAACATAATAGTGCAATAACATAAGGACACAATAACATGGTAACATAATAGTGCAATAACATAAGGACATAATAATATGGCAACATAATAGTGCAATAACATTACAATGTATATATGTACAGGATTATTGCAGCATGTCCTTAAACGGTTATGCCGGTATCACAATAGCGTAATGCCATTGTTGGATTAGTGAAAGAAAAAAGTGAATATTAACCCCAAAAACAAGAGGTATGAACAAACGTCCGATTCTTGTCGCCTTCAGCAATCAGAAAGGCGGTGTGGGCAAGTCCACGGTAACAGCGGTTCTTGCCAGTTATTTTAATTATGTAAGAGGTCTGAAAGTTGCTGTCGTTGACTGTGACTATCCCCAGTTCAGTCTGGAAAAACTGAGGGGAAGGGATTTGAAGAACCTTGAGAAAAGCGAGTATCACCAACGTCTTTTCTGCCGTCAGTTTGAGGACGGTTCCCGCAAGGCCTATCCGATTGTCACTTCCTCTCCTGAGTCAGCCGCAGAGATTCCCGGCAAACTGGAAGGCGACTATGACCTGATATTTTTCGATCTTCCAGGAACGGTAAATTCCCGTGGCGTATTCGAGTCCGTCATGAACATGGATTTTATCTTTACTCCCATCGTGAAGGACCGTATGGTCATGCAGAGCAGCCTTTCCTTTGTCTCGACCGTTCAGGACTTTATCGGACAGCACCCGGAAGCTCCCCTGAAGGACATACGTTTATTCTGGAACCGTATGGACAGTCGTACTTCCAAGGAACTGTATGTAATGTATAATGCAATAGTGCTCCGTATGGGGTTGAAGGTCTTTGAAACCGTACTTCCGGATCTTGAACGCTTCAACAAGGAAATGACACCTTCTTCCAGACAGCATTTCCGCTGCACCCTTCTTCCTCCTTCCGAATCACTACTGAAAGACAGCCGTCTTGAGGCTTTTGCCCAGGAGATGGAACGTATCATATTTCCGGGATAAGAACTATGGCAAAGAAAAGAGAGATATTCAAGGTGGATGAGGATGCCTTGAAGGACATGATGGCCAGTGAATCCATTTCCTGTGGTAAATCTGGAGCAGATGTCGGCGAGAATGTTCTTCCTGTCACAGAAAAGGAAAAAAATGTGTCGGAAGTAAAAACACAGGGACAGGAAAAGTCCCGCAAGACGATACGCGCCGATCCTGGACTGGAAGAGAAGGTGGAAGTGTACAAGAATCTGTTTCTGGACAGAAAGAAGTCCGTACACCGAAAGCAGACCTATATCAGCTATGACATGTATTGCAGGCTGGCGCGTATCCTTCCCCTTCTGAGTGATGACATGAGTGTGCCCGCTTTTTTGGACAATGTGCTGGCACACCATCTTGAGACTTACAGTGAAGAGCTTGGCGAGCTGTTTCGCCGCAAAACCCCAAAAACATTCTGAAAATGATGTGGATTTTATTGACTGTTGCCGTATTGGTATGCGGCATTCTGCTGTTTTGTGTTTATGTGCTGTCCAAAAGGATTTGCTCACTGAAAGAACAGGTCAGGGAGTTGAAAGAGAAAACAGGAATAGCGAATCGCTTTCCCGAATACTGCCGTGTCTATCTGAACGATGTTCCCGTCGGGAACGGTCGGCAGATACGTATCCGTGGCTATCTGTATGACAAGGCAAGCCGCCTTATCCCGTTTATGGCTCCCGGCATGAGTGTATCCGCCTATGTGAGCAATATCGTGGAGGAACATTTGAAACGCCACGGAGAATTGCTGAAGGATGAACTTGAACGTTTTCTTTATAAGGATTCTTTATGGAAGAACTGATATACCTGTGTGTACGTATTGCCTGTATAGGCTATTTGCTGTACCGTGTTTATGGCTGGAAAAAACGTATCGGAGCCATCTGTACCCTGCTTTATGCCAGACCTTGCGTAAAGAAAGAAAGGAAAGAAACCGGCGGAACGGAATCTGCGGCTCCAGATGCAGAAGTGATGGGAAATACCCGTTATGTCTATCTTGACGAGAATGCCGGAAAGACTGCCGCTCCTTTCATGAGCCAGCCTCTTGAAAGGAATTTTATCGGTGAAGAGGAGGACGTGCAGCAGGAAGATGTGGAGTGCAATCTTCAGTTGGAAAAGATGAAACTCCTGCAGGAAGTCCAGGAAGACCTTGATGCGGAGTCTCCCGAAGTGGAATCCGTATCACCGGTCCTTTCCAGCAGGGATATGGAAGTACTCGGCGAATATCTGGCACATCAGAAGGATGCTGATGAGGAAAAAGCCGTACAGGCAGCCCGTGTCCTTTTTTCCATCCGGCAGACCAGCCTGATTGACGTGTTCCTTTCCAATATGGAGAATTCCGCGATTGTTGAGGAACTGATAGAAAAGTATCTTGACGAGGACGGCAATCCCAAACCGCTTAAAGTCAAGGATGGGAATGAACCGTCTGACGAGTGGCGGAAATATATCTGACACCGATATATTCAGGCATCCCGGAAATCTTTTCGGGGTGCTTTTTTTTATGTCTGTAAGGCTTCCTGAATGACATATGGTGACATCTGGTGACACCTGATGACAGTGTTGTATCACAGCGGCTTAAGCCTTATATATTTGCAGTCGAATTCAAAATTTATGTCAAACCCCAAAATGATTCGACAATGAGAAAAAGAATCCTTTTATCAGTATTGTATGTGCTGGCAACGGCAGGTGCTTTCGCACAGGGACAGGGTCTTGCCGGCATCAATGAGGCTACCAGCCTTATGACCTCGTATTTTGATCCGGCCACCAAATTATGTTATGCCATCGGAGCCGTACTTGGTCTTGTGGGTGGTATCAAGACGTATGGCAAGTTCAGCAGTGGTGACCCGGATACGTCCAAGACTGCGGCGAGCTGGTTCTTCGCCTGCATCTTCCTGATTGTGGCCGCCACCATTCTCCGTTCCTTCTTCCTGTAAGCCATGGATTACCGTATCAACAAGGGAGCAGGCCGTCCGATTGAGTTCAAGGGCTTGAAATCACAGTACCTGTTCTTTTTTGCCGGAGGCCTTGTATCGGTCTTTCTTGCGGTGGTTGTCCTGTATATGGCCGGTGTCAGCCAGCTGGTATGCCTGTCTTTCGGGGCGGTATCCGGTACCCTGGCCGTATGGCTGACCTTCCGCATGAATGCCCGCTACGGTGAGCACGGGCTGATGAAGATGCTGGCCGAGAAACGCCATCCGCGCTATCTGTCAGCCCGTCGCAGAATATTCAGAGCATTAACCAAAAAGAAGAGAAAGAAATGAGAAGTGTATTGAAGGCCTGTGATCTGGAAGACAGATTCCCGATTCTGGCCGTGGAAAACAACTGCATCGTAAGCAAGGATGCGGACATTACGGTAGCCTTCGAGGTCGAGCTGCCTGAACTGTACACGGTGACGGCGGCGGAATATGAAGCCATTCACGGTACCTGGGTGAAGGCTATGAAGGTGCTTCCCAATTATTCTGTCTTGTACAAGCAGGACTGGTTCGTCAAGGAAAACTACCGGAGCGAAGGAGACGGGACGGAAAGTTTCTTGTCCCGCAGCTATGAGCGTCATTTCAACGAACGCCCGTATCTCAGGCACCGCTGCTTCCTGTACCTGACAAAGACCACACGCGAACGCGCCCGCCGCCGCAGTGATTTCAGTACCCTGTGCCGCAGCCATATCCTTCCCAAGGAAATCACGGACTGGGATTCGGTCGTGAAATTCCTGGAGGCGGTGGAGCAGTTCGAGCGTATCATGAACGATTCGGGGCATGTCAGGATGAAGCGTCTCAGGACGGAAGAGGTGGTCGGAACGGAAGAATGTCCCGGTCTGATTGAAAGATACCTGACTCTCGGTATGGAAGACACGCACCCCGTATTACAGGACATCTGCCTTGATCCGGAACGTATGCGCATCGGTGACAAACGTCTTTGCCTGCATGTGCTTTCCGATACGGAAGACCTTCCCGGCAGTGTGGGCACGGACATACGTTATGAGCGCTTGTCCACGGACCGTAGCGACTGCCGTCTTTCGTTTGCGGCTCCGGTAGGACTCCTGCTTTCATGCAACCATGTCTATTCGCAGTACGTGTTCATCGATGACGCGCAGGAAATCCTGCAACGTATGGAAAAGACTTCACGCAACATGCTGTCCCTGTCGAAATACAGCCGCAGCAATGCCGTGAACTATGAATGGGCAGAAATGTATCTTGACGAGGCGCATACGAAAGGGCTTGTTCCGGTACGGTGCCACTGTAACGTACTGGCCTGGGCGGAAGACGAGGAAGAGCTCAGGCGTATCAAGAACGATACCGGCAGCCAGCTTGCCATGATGGGATGCGTACCCCATTACAACACGATAGATACCCCGGTGCTGTATTGGTCAGGTATTCCCGGCAATGCGGGCGATTTTCCGGCTGAGGAAAGTTTCTATACCTTTCTTGAACAGGCTGTCTGCCTGTTTGCTTCGGAAACGAATTACCGCAGTTCGCCCAGTCCGTTCGGTATCCGTATGACGGACAGGCAGAGCGGCGTACCGCTTCATCTGGACATCAGTGACCTGCCCATGCGCAAGGGAATCATCACCAACCGCAACAAGTTCATACTCGGTCCCTCCGGCAGCGGTAAATCCTTCTTTACGAACCACCTTGTCCGCCAGTATTATGAACAGGGTACCCATATCCTGCTGGTGGATACCGGAAACAGCTATCAGGGACTTTGCAGCCTGATTCATGACCGGACACATGGCGAGGACGGTATCTATATCACCTATGAGGAGGACAATCCCATCGCCTTCAATCCGTTCTATACGGATTCCGGGGAATTTGACGTGGAAAAGCGTGAAAGCATCAAGACACTGATACTCACACTCTGGAAACGTGAGGATGAAGCCCCAAGGCGTTCGGAAGAGGTGGCCCTTTCGGGAGCGGTGAACGCATACATCCGCAGGATAACGGAAAACAGGGATATCAGACCCGACTTCAACGGATTCTATGAGTTTGTGCGTGATGACTACCGCCGGATGATTGAGGAGAAGAAAGTCCGTGAGAAGGATTTTGACATCGACGGTTTCCTGAACGTGCTGGAACCGTTCTACCGTGGCGGTGATTATGATTTCCTGCTTAATTCGGACAAGGAACTGGATCTTACCAACAAGCGCTTTATCGTATTTGAACTGGACAATATCAGCGGAAACAAGGTGCTTCTGCCCGTGGTCACGCTGATAATCATGGAAACCTTCATCGCCAAGATGCGCCGTTTGAAAGGTATCCGCAAGATGATACTCATTGAGGAATGCTGGAAAGCCCTTATGTCCGCCAATATGAGTGAGTACATAAAGTATCTCTTTAAGACCGTTAGAAAATATTTCGGGGAGGCTGTGGTGGTCACCCAGGAAGTGGATGACATTATCAGTTCCCCTGTCGTGAAGGAAGCTATCATCAACAACAGTGACTGCAAGATTCTTCTTGACCAGCGGAAATACATGAACAAGTTCGACCATATCCAGCGGCTTCTCGGACTGACCGACAAGGAACGCGGACAGATCCTGTCCATTAATCAGGCCAACCATCCCGGACGTTTCTACCGTGAGGTCTGGATCGGTCTTGGCGGTACCCACTCGGCCGTGTATGCCACGGAAGTCAGCGATGAGGAATATGCCGTATATACCACGGAAGAGTCGGAAAAGCTGGAATTGCAGAAGCTGGCCAAGGAACTGGGCGGAAATCTGGAACTGGCCGTGAAACGCATTGCGGAAATGAGAAGGGAAAGGAAAAGGTCAAACGGTAAAGCATAACGGTTATGAATGACAGTTTTGAATCGGATGAAAGAAAGCGTAAGGAGACAATCGAATGTCTCTACTGGTCCCTGATGAACGGATGGGACATACCGAAGGATATACGTGAACATTACGGATTTTCAGAAGACTATGAGTTGTATCACCGGCTTGAAAGTATGGAACCGGAAGATTACAGGGAAAGAAGGCTCAGAGGCGAGATACCCGATGCCATAGAGGTTGATGTAAGACTGACACATGCCGTGGAGAAGGTCTTTGAGCGGCTTTGTTCCCCTCCTCCCGTGCAGTATCTCGACAAGCTGTACGGGGAACTGGAAAAGCTGGGAGGTTTCATAGCCAACCCGAAGAATATTGACAGTCCTTTCATCAATTCCGGTTTTCTCATGAAATACGGCATTGACCGGAATTCCCCGGATGAAATCAGACGGCAACAGGCAGAAAAGGCCTATAAGGAACTTTATGCCAGGTTTGAAACCATGGTCGGCCTGAAATCCCCAAACAAAAAGGACGATACCATTATCCGCAAGGAATGTCGTCAGTCGGCCTGCAAAGACAGGCTTTCCGGGAAAGTCCGCATTCCGGTCAGTCCTAAGCCGAAGGGACGAAAGATGGGACTTTGAAAGATTCAGTAAAACAAGAACAACATCATTAAAAAAAGACAAGACATGAAAAACAGACAGTTGTACAGACTGGCCGCCTGCCTGATCGGGGCGGCATCACTGCTGCTGCAGAGCTGTAGTGAAAGCAGGTTCAAGGACTGTGACCGCCTGTGCGGTTCATGGAGCAGTGTGGAAGGCAAGCCCGATGTCCTTATATATAAGGAAGGGGACGCCTACAAGGTGACGGTCTTCGCCCGTAGCGGCAAGGCGCGTAAACTGAGGCCGGAAACCTATCTGCTTGTGGAGGAAAACGGGAACCTGTTCATCAATACCGGCTACCGCATAGACATCGCCTACAATGAGGCGGCTGACGTATTGACCTTTTCTCCGAACGGTGACTATGTAAGGAAGGAGGTGCGTCCATGAGAAAAAGACTGCTGCTGCTTTGTGCAGGAACCTTTTTTCTTGCCGGACAGATACGGGCACAGTGGGTGGTGACAGATCCTGGAAACCTTGCCCAGAGTATCATCAACATGTCGGACAATATCGTGCACACTTCATCCACCGCAGCAAGTACCGCCAAGAATTTTGCTGAGACCGTGAAAATCTACGAGCAGTACAAGAGGTATTATGATGCCCTCAAGTCCGTAAACAATCTGGTGAAGGATGCCCGTAAGGTCAGTGAGGTCATCCTGATGGTCGGTGACGTGTCGGAAATCTATGTGACCAATTTCCAGAAGATGCTGGGTGACGAGAACTTCTCTCCCGAAGAGCTGGATGCCATCGCTTTCGGATATACCAGGCTTCTTGAAGAGAGCAACGGGGTGTTGCAGGACCTCAAGCAGGTAATCAACGTCAGCACCCTTTCCATGACCGACAAGGACCGTATGGACGTTGTGGATGACTGCCATGCCAGCATGCGCCGTTACCGCAATCTCGTGAATTACTATACGAACAGGAATATAGCCGTGAGTTTCCTGCGTGCCCGCAAGAAGAATGACCTTGACCGTGTCCTGAAGCTCTATGGCAATGACACCTCCAAATACTGGTAGCCTATGGTATTGTTATCCGTGGATTTCTCGAATCTCCATACCATTCTGGAGAGCCTTTACAATGAAATGATGCCTCTTTGTGAGGATATGCTGGATGTGGCCAAGGGACTTGCCGGACTCGGTGCCCTGTTCTATGTGGCCGTTCGTGTCTGGCAGTCGCTTGCCCGTGCCGAACCGATAGACGTGTATCCGCTTCTGCGTCCGTTTGCGATAGGCATCTGCATCATGCTTTTCCCGACCCTGGTACTCGGAACGATGAATACGGTGCTGAGTCCGATTGTGCAGGGAACCCACAGGATGCTTGAGGGGCAGACGATGGACATGCAGCAGTACCGTGAGCAGAAGGACAGGCTGGAACATGAAGCCATGCTCCGTAATCCGGAAACGGCCTATCTGGTCAGCGACGAGGAGTTTGACCGTCAGCTGGACGAGCTCGGATGGTCGCCCGATGCCATGGCAACCCGCATGGGCATGTATATGGAAGTGGGCATGTACAATCTGGAAAAGAATATCCGTGATGCCTTCCGCAGTCTGCTGGAACTGCTTTTTGCCGCGGCATCCCTGCTGATAGATACGGTAAGGACCTTTTTTCTGGTGGTATTGTCCATCCTCGGTCCCATTGCCTTTGCCTTCAGCGTGTGGGACGGTTTCCAGTCCACGCTCAGTCAGTGGTTCACACGTTACATTTCCGTCTATCTGTGGCTTCCCGTGAGTGACCTTTTCAGCTGTATGCTGGCCAAGATTCAGGTACTTATGCTGCAGAACGACATCCTGGAGCTCCAGAACAATCCGAACTATTCGCTGGACAACTCCAATTCGGTATATGTGATCTTCATGCTGATAGGTATCATCGGATATTTTACCGTGCCGACCGTGGCCGGATGGATTGTGCAGGCAGGCGGTGCCGGAAACTACAACCGCAACATCAACCGTACCGCGACCAAGGCCGGAGGCTTTGCAGCCGGTGCCGCAGGTTCCGGACTTGGAAATATCGGAGGTCGTCTGCGTGGAAAATAAACAGAACAGGAACATTAAAATGAAAACAGATGGAATTCAAATCACTGACCAATATTGAAAGCAGTTTCAGACGGATACGCCTGATGCTTGCGGTCTTTGTCGGATGCTGCACGCTTGTGACCGTCTTTGCCCTGTGGAACTCATACCGCTTTGCGGAGAAACAGCGTGAGAAGATTTATGTACTTGATGGCGGCAAGTCACTGATGCTTGCCCTTTCACAGGATCTTTCACAGAACCGTCCGGCTGAAGCCAGGGAACATGTAAGAAGGTTTCATGAGCTCTTTTTCGGGCTGTCGCCACAGAAGGATGCCATTGAGCACAATATCAACCGTGCCTTGCAGCTGGCGGACAAAAGCGCCTATCATTACTATGTGGATTTTGCCGAGAAAGGATATTATAACCGTCTCATTTCCGGCAACATCAATCAGGTGGTACGGGTGGACAGCGTGGTCTGCGACTTTTCCGGCTACCCCTACAGGGCCAGGACGTATGCCCGCCAGATGATTATCCGTGAGAGTAATGTGACGGAACGTTCGCTGGTGACTGACTGCCAGCTTCAGAATACGTCCCGTTCCGATGACAACCCCAACGGCTTTATCATCGAACATCTGACCATACTGGAAAACAAGGACATAAGGAGTGTGGAACGATGAAAAGGAACCTGACAAGACAGGCGGACCTGCAACTCAGGGGGTTCTGTCACAGACTTACCGCGAAACAGCGCAAGGCCGTCCTCTGGATACTGTTTGTACCGTTTGCCGCCGCATGTGTCTATACGGCATTCCGGCCGTTTATGGGCAGTAAGAACCGGGAGTCCGGAATGGAATTTATGGAAAAGGATTCACTCCGTATGGAGTTCATTCAATCTATTGTAAGAAATGGAGAAAGAAAAAGTCAAGAAAGTAATGGAACGGCTGATGAAACCGTTCAGGCTCCGGTCCTCAAAGGACAGGAAGCCGCTGAGTGAGGAACAGAAACGCAAACGCGCCGGATTTGTGGTGTATCCGCTGATGTTCCTGCTGTGTCTGGGAAGTTTTTATCTGATATTCTCACCTTCCGGGCAGGAACGGGAGCGGCAGGATAAAGGACAGGGTTTCAATACGGAAATCCCTTCTCCCGAGGACAGCCGCCTGGAATGGAACAAGAAGGATGCCTATGAAAAGGCCCTGATGGAACAGGAAAGCAGGAAAAGGAAGACATTCTTTGAAGCTGCGGAGTCCATGTTTGCCAAAGAGGAACGGAAAGACAGTGTCCGTCTTCCCGATAACATTATACCGGAGAGGCAAACAAACACGGAAACGGAAACAGAAAAAGGCAATGCCGGACCGGTCAGTTCTTCGGCCGGAGCCTACCGTGAAATGAACCGTACGCTGGGAAGCATCTATGAACCGCGGACCGATCCGGAAAAGGAAAGGCTTCTGGAAAGGATTGAAGAACTGGAGCGTATGCAGCAGCAGAAGCAGGAGCCACTGTCAGGCATGGAGGAAAAGATGGCCCTGATGGAAAAATCCTACGAACTGGCCGCCAAATACAATAACCGTCAGGCAGTGGAGACTCCTTCTCCCGTCAGAAAGGCGGAGGACAAAAAGGCCATACCGGTGAAACAGGTCCACAATGAGGTGGTATCCTCGCTTTCCAGACCTGTGAGCGACGAAGAGTTCATATCCGCCTTTTCGGGAGAACGCAATGCCGGTTTCAATACGGCTGTCGGACGGAAGACAGTAACGGAAGGCAATACCATTGCCGCCTGTGTACATGGTACGCAGACCGTATCCGACGGACAGGCCTTGCGCCTGCGGCTTACCGAGCCTATGTCCGTTGCCGGACGTTTCATACCGAAAGGGACCGTACTGGTAGGTGGCACACGCATACAGGGTGAACGTCTGGAAATCATGGTCAATGCCGTGGAATACAAGGGAACTATCCTGCCGGTGGAACTGGAAGTCTATGATCTTGACGGACAGCAGGGAATCCTGGTGCCGGGTTCACTGGAATATGACGCTGCCAGAGAGATTGCCGCCAATATGGGAACCTCGATGAACAGCAGCATCAACATTTCCACCGATGCCGGGGCGCAGATTGCCTCCGATCTGGGAAAAGGTGTGATACAGGGCGTTTCCCAGTACATATCCAAACGGATGCGTACGGTAAAGATTACTTTGAAGGCCGGACACCGGGTACTGCTCCATTCACCGGAGAAATGAAATACAGGAAACTATGAAAGAAAAGACAACCATTAAACAAAAGCACATGAAGAAGATTCTGATGATGTTTGCCCTTTTGCTGGGCGTATCGGCTGCCTGGGCGCAGCAGAGTAGCGGTGATTATTATGAGGGGCTGACCCGCAAGATCGGTTTCAGCCAGATGATTCCGCCGCACGGACTGGAAATAACGTATGACAAGACTGTCCATGTCATTTTCCCTGCTCCGGTCAAGTATGTGGATCTCGGTTCTACAAACCTGATAGCCGGCAAGGCCGACGGTGCCGAGAATGTAATCCGAGTAAAGGCCACGACACGCAATTTCAGGGAGGAGACCAATATGTCTGTAATAACCGAAGACGGGAACTTCTATACATTCAACGTGAAGTATGCCGACGAGCCGCTGCTGCTGAATGTGGAGATGTGTGATTTCATCCATGACGGAGAATCGGTGAACCGTCCCAACAATGCCATGGAAATCTATCTGACCGAGCTGGATAACGAGTCCCCCCGTCTGGTACGTCTTATCATGAAATCCGTGTATGAGAATGACAAGCGCCGTATCCGTCATATCGGCTGCAAGCGTTTCGGTATCCAGTATCTGCTCAAAGGTCTGTACACCCATAATGACCTGCTTTATTTCCATACCCAGGTAAAGAACTCCTCGAATGTTCCCTTTGACGTGGATTTCATTACGTTCAAGGTGGTGGATAAAAAGGTGATGAAGCGTACGGCCATGCAGGAGCAGGTGATTTATCCGCTGCGTGCCTACAATTATGTGACACGTGTAAACGGCAGGGATTCGGAATGTACGGTATTTGCCCTTCCCAAGTTTACAATACCGGACGATAAGAAACTGGTTGTGGAGATGTATGAGAAACAGGGCGGCCGTCACCAGAGTTTTGAGGTGGTCAACGAAGACCTGGTGCGTGCGGAAACCATCAATGAGCTGAAGGTACGATGAGAACGAAAGTATTGTATATGCTGGCATTGCTGCTTGTCCTTTCCGTGGGACAGGCAGACGCCCAGCGGATTCTGCCAAGGATGCAGGGTGTGGAAATGCGTGGAGGTATGGCTTCCGATAACGGATACTATATGGGAATGACTCTTTCAAGCTATGCCAAAGGCGGGAACAAATGGGTATATGGAGCGGATTACCTGCACATGAAGCACGGTTACCGTCATGTGACCATCCCTTCGGCGCAGTTTACGGCAGAAGGCGGATATTACCTGAATTTCCTTTCCGATGCGGGAAAAGTGTTCTTCCTCAATCTGGGAGGATTGGCACTGGCCGGATATGAGACGGTAAACTGGTCCGATAAAAAGCTCTATGACGGGGCCACCCTGAAAAACGGCGATGCCTTTGTGTACGGCTGTGCCCTGACGCTGGAGATGGAACTGTACCTTGCCGACCGTGTGGCATTGACGGCTTCCTTGCGTGAGCGTTTCCTGTGGGGCGGAAGTCTCGGACATTGCCATACCCAGTATGGAATCGGCATTCGTTTTATGATAAATTAGCGGGTTATGGAACTGGAACAGATTAGACGGATTTCCCTTGTAGGTTTTCTTGAAGGTATGGGGCATGTACCGGTATCCCGTAAAGGAAATGATGTCTGGTTCAGATCACCTTTCAGAAATGAGAGAACAGCATCCTTCAAGGTGGATACACAGCGGAATGTCTGGTTTGATTTTGGACTCGGAAAGGGAGGTGACATCTTCCATCTTGCCGGGGAACTGACAGGAAGTACCGGTTTCATGGAGCAGCTGGAGTTCCTTTCAGGGAAATCCGGCATCCTTCCTCTCCGGCCTTTACAGGAACGTAAGAAGATACCCCGCGTTTCCGGATTCGAGGACGTGAAAGTGACGGAACTGAGTCATGAGGCATTGAAAGGCTACCTGAAAGAGAGAGGCATTGATCCGGCCATAGCCGGGAGATTCTGCAAGGAAGTGGCATACGGAATACGGGGCAAACGGTATTTTGCCATAGGCTTCATGAACCGGAGCGGCGGTTATGAACTCCGTAACCCGATGTTCAAGGGATGCATCTCTCCCAAGGATATTTCCTGTGTGTCCCTGTCCGGAAAGAAACAGGATACGTGCTGTGTGTTTGAAGGGTTTGTGGATTTCCTTTCGGCATTGGGATTGCGGACTGTGGCGGACGAAGACTGCCTGGTGCTGAACTCTGTATCCAATCTGGAACGGTCGTATGCCGTTCTGGAGGGTTACGGCAAAATCCGGTGCTTTCTTGACCGTGACCGGGCCGGGATTACCGCACTGGAGACTTTGACCATACATTTCGGGAACAAGGTTACGGACTGTTCCGGTCTGTATGATGGATTTAAGGACTTGAATGAATATCTGACAAAAACAAAGGAAAACAAATGAAGACAGAAAAGAATATAGGAAAAGGACTTGGGCTGGCAGGCAAGATTGCCATGTTCTGCATAGGTCTGGTCAGTCTTGTACTGACCTCGTGTGAATCCGAGCTGGAAATCCAGCAAAGTTATCCGTTTACCGTGGAAACAATGCCGGTTCCAAAGGAACTGAACAGGAATGAGACGGCGGAAATACGATGTGAACTCAAAAGTGAGGGCGATTTTGACGGTACGGTCTATACGATCCGTTATTTCCAGTATGACGGGAAAGGTTCCCTGAAACTGGACAACGGTCTTGAATTCAAGCCGAATGACCGTTATCTGCTGGAGAATAGGAAGTTCAGGCTGTATTATACTTCACTATGTGACGAGGCGCAGAACTTCATTGTCGTTGTAGAGGACAACTGGGGAAACATGACAGAAATGGAATTTGACTTCAACAATGCAGGTGATGAAGAGACGGATGCCGTGGAAGATTCAGTGTCAGTTCAGGAAGGAGGTGTCCTATAATAACCGTAAGGTCTCTAAGGTCAGTACTGCCGTTGGTGGTACTGGCCATGACGGTAACTTCCCTGCGGGCACAGGAGAATGTGGAAGACTCACGTTGGGAAACGGCTGTCAAGTGTATCAAGAAATATGAAGGATGGCATGGTCCGGAACATCATCCGTATGTTGCATACGGTCACCGTATCAGAAAAGGGGAAAAGTTTCCCGCCACGCTGACAGAAAGTGAGGGAGACAGTATTTTGAAAAATGATCTGAAGGAAATGTGTGCATTATTCCGACATCTGGGAAAGGATTCACTTTTAGTTGCGTGTCTGGCATACCAGGTGGGACCATATAAGTTACTCGGCTATGGCAGAATGCCCAAAAGCACGTTGATAAGGAAACTGGAAGCCGGGAATCGGGACATCTATGCGGACTTCATACGATATTGTCGCTATAAAGGAAAGAAGATTCCGTCAATAGAAAGGAGAAGGAAAGAAGAATACAGGTTACTGTTTATGCCATAGAGAAAAGACAGCCGTGAATTTACCATGATTCACGGCTGTCTCGTTATAATATCCTGTCTAAAAAAAGTGAAAGGGGATAAATGAATCGGTTATACTGTTTCAACGCATCCATATCCAGCTTCATGTTTTTGTAAGGGTTTGAATCGTCCGTATAAAAATAGATGTCTGTTGTCCGGTTACCATTTTTTATAATTTTCCCGTTCAATGGTATCGCGTCCACATCCTCGAACTTTTCAAGGGAAAGTCCTTCGATGGAACCGGTTTCCTGTTTTCCGAGACAGTTTGTATAGTGATTGAACAGTACAAATCCTTTCCGGGCATAATCAATGTGAATACCGTACGGACGGTTACGGTAAAAGTTTTCCCTGGCTTTTTCCTGATAATTTTCCATCACAATACCGGTTTGACAATTTCAATCTTCAATCCGAGTGCATCAATGATACGGCAGAACGTACTGATACCCGGATCTACAATGCCTTTTTCAATTCTGGAGATATAGGATTTGTTAGTCCCGATTTTTTCAGCCAGTTCGGACTGCGTCATCTTTTCCTTCTTTCTGGCATCACATATGATCTGTCCCATGCAGTAGGCGTATGCTTCCTTACGGAACTCCTCACGTTCAGGTGTTCCCGGCTTGCCGAATTCCGCATCCATGATAGCATCGATGCTGGTCAGGTTTTCATTTCTTGCTTTCATAATACTCCTCCTTTATCTTTAATGCCTTTTCTATTTCAGAAGGCGGTGTCTTCTGTGTCTTTTTCTGAAATCCGTTGAACAGGATTACGATGTTCCCGTCATCAAATATGAAGAATACCCGGAAGATATTGCCTCCATATTCAGCACGGATCTCATAGAGCTCTTCACGCAGATACTTCACGAACTTGCTGCTTACCCTTTCCTGTACTTTCAGCATATCAAGAATATAGTATATCTTACGGGCTTCCTCTTTTTTGAGGGACGAGATGAAGTCCGTAAAATAATTCTTGTAGGCTGATATGGTCCGTTCCTGTTTCATGCCGCAAATATATAAAAAGTTTACATATCAGGCAACTTTGAAAAGATAAAAATAAATTATTCCCTTAATTCCGCAACACTATTATAAAATATTTTTTTTAAGTACCTGAGCAACAAA
>OAUF01000060.1_pt1 | contig 115661 bp, 112 predicted proteins | sample 1495111 | NCBI WGS metagenome assembly OAUF01 (sample SAMEA2580002, study PRJEB22360) | human gut metagenome | reverse complement strand
CGTACTTGGATACGAATTTAGAATCAGTGATCGACAATAAAATGATTTATCTAAACAAAAAGTCCTCAGGAGCGGTTTTCTCCTGAGGTTTTCTTAAAAAAAAGAAAGTACGCCACAATACTCGGCGTACCTTCTTTGCTTTAGATGTGTAGCTTTATGAATCCTTTAAATCTTTTCCATTTGTTTATAATTGATAACGACAACGCCATTGGAATGACTGATTAATTCTTCGTTGTCTTGCTTCTCATCGATTTCAACGACGGCTGCGTTTTTCAATTGTTTAGCGATGACCCCAGTCTGGGATTTGCCGCGAATGGTGAACATGACGTGTGTCTTGACGGGAAATTTTTTCCCGACTTCAGAAGGATCAACGTGCGTCTCTATTTTGCCAAATGTAGCCATACTTTTTGAACGCCCCCTTTTTTCACATACCTTATTTTAGCACATTTTCAAGTTTTTTTCATGTAATCGCTTTTTGAGAAGAATCTTACTTTACTTTTTCGCTGAAGTTTCTTATAATTTCTTTTGTACGAATCGCCAGCTTAGCTCAGTTGGTAGAGCAACGCACTCGTAACGCGTAGGTCACAGGTTCGAATCCTGCAGCTGGCATCATTAAAAAACACCATCGTCTCAAAGCTTCGGCTAAGAATTCGGTGGTGTTTTCTTTATCGACAGTTTTTATTGGTGATGGTCATAGCTGATTTTATGTACTAGCTATTTTGATGTGTTCAAAAAAATAATTGTTTTGGAGAAATCTTTTGAGGGAGAATTATGAAAAAAGTTTACGGATTCCATTTGAGTGTATGGGTGTATATTTTATTTATGTACTTTACGCAAGGAACCTTTTCCTTTATGGCTTTGAATGTCTTTCTGGCATGGTTGCCAATCGTTTTTGCGGAATTATTTTTGAAATTAGAAAGTAAATGGCGCTGGTTTTTCATTTCGTTATGGTTATTATTTTTTCCAAATATTCCGTATCTAATGACTGATTTGTTTCATTTGGCTAGTTTGAGGATTTATCAGCCTGGGGGACATTTTCTAGATGACAGCAATGCTTGGTGGTCCTATCTTTTATTGTTGCTGCCAATTCTTTTGATGGTGTTTGTGGGTATGGTGCAAGTATTTAAAATAATCTCGGCTGTTAAATTACAGATGATACAGAAAATCAGTGGCATTGTATTATTGTCAGTTCTTTCTAGTATAGCGGTTTATATTGGTCGCTTTGACCGCGTTCATTCGGTCGAGCTGTTCATTCATCCTATGACTGTATTGAAATTACTTATTGGTAATTGGAGTGTTGGAAAATTTCAGTTTGTCCTGATGTTTAGTATTTTGCAATTAGGGATTTGGGGATTGATCTATTTTTTACCACATGTTTTTCAAGAAGAATAAAGATTTTGCAAAGTCAGCGATGCTGACTTTTCATTAGACAAATAAGCGTCTATAATAAGGCAAGTATACTGTGGGAAAAGAGATGAACAATGGATAGATTAAGAAAGAATAATAATGACAGCCGAATTGATTATGGCGTTATTTTACCTGTTTTTATATTGTGTTTGATTGGGCTCCTTGCTTTATATGTGGCACTGACTCAGGATCCGAGAAATCCGAATGTTTTTCGTGGTTTAGCCATGCAAGCTGTTTGGTACGTGGTTGGTGCATTAGCTGTAGTAATTATCATTCATTTTGATGCAAAACTTCTATGGCGTTTAACTCCTTTTCTGTATGTGATTGGTTTAGCAGTCATGTTGGCATTGTTGAAATATTACGATACGGCTTTATTTGCCTCTACAGGTTCGAAAAACTGGTTCAAGTTTGGGACGCTGACTTTCCAGCCTTCGGAACTAATGAAGATTGCTTATATTTTAATGATGGCGATGATTATCACTAAACATAATGTGGCGAATAAGCTTCGAAGTCTTAAGACTGATACTACGTTGATTGGTAAAATGTTTTTAGTAACTATTCCGGTTTTAGTTTTAGTTTTGGCGCAAAAGGACTTTGGTACAATGCTTGTCTTTTTGGCCATATTTGCAGGAATGTTTTTGATGTCGGGAATTTCATGGTTAATCTTAGTTCCCACGATTATCTTAGCAATTATTGTGGGTGGCACTTTGATATTTTTTGTCACGACAGATACGGGTCGAGAAATTTTATCACACATCGGGTTCAAGAATTATCAGTTTGCTCGGATTGATTCTTGGCTTGAGCCTTTCCATGATCCAAAAGGAATTAGCTTTCAGCTTGCTCATGCATTGATGGCAATCGGTTCTGGTGGGATGTTTGGGACTGGCTACAATGTTAGTAATGTCTACGTGCCAGTTCGGGAATCGGATATGATTTTTACAGTCATTGGTGAGAACTTTGGCTTCATCGGCGGTGCTTTTGTAATTTTGATTTATTTTATTTTGATTTATCGTATGATTCGGTTATGCTTTGACATGAATAATGAGTTCTATGCTTATATTGCATCAGGAATCGTTATGATGATGCTGTTCCATGTTTTTGAAAATATCGGCGCAAATATCGGTTTGTTACCATTAACGGGAATTCCGTTGCCGTTTATTAGTCAAGGTGGATCATCGATTCTGGGAAATATGATCGGAATCGGTTTGATTCTATCAATGCGTTATCAAAGCGCAGACAAACAACCTATTAGGAGGACACGCAGTGCTTAAATTTTATTGGTATCCCAAATGTTCAACTTGTCGTAAAGCCAAAGCATGGTTAGAACAGGCGGATGTACAGTTTGAAACAATCGATTTGGTTCAAGACACGCCTTCAGCTGATACTTTTGAAAAGTGGATAACAGCTAGTGGGTTGCCAGTTCGCAGATTTTTTAATACTAGCGGCATGAAATATCGTGAATTAGGTTTGAAGGACAAAATGGCAGATTTATCGGTAGAAGAAGCCAGCGAATTATTAGCAAGTGACGGGATGTTAGTGAAGCGCCCATTACTGATCAAAGATGATCAATTTTTAACGAATGGATTTAAGGAAACAACATACGAAAGGAAGTTCTAATTAAATGAGTTACTTGAAAAAAAATGAAGGTCTGTGGATCTTACACAATGATAAAGACTATTGCATGGGTTTAACTGCTGAAATGGCGGATACACTTGGTGAAGTGACCTTCATCTCATTGCCAAAAGTTGGTCAATCAGTTAAGGCTGGTGAACCATTACTGGAAATCGAAGCAGAAAAAGCGGTCCAAGAATTCAAAAGCCCGTTGACGGGTGTGGTTTCATCTGTTAGCGAAAAGGTGGTTGCTGATCCTGCTGCGTTGAATGTGAAAGAAGAATTGGATGCATGGATCTTGTCTTTACGGGAAGTCGATGTTGATGAGTTTGAAAACCTATAAAGAAATTTTCATTTGATGTTTGACAGGAGAAAATCAGCCTGATATAATCCTTTCATACACATGAGAAAGCGATGAAAAGAAAAGTACATCTGATTAAAGTACAAAGAGAGCTCTGATATGCTGAAAAGGAGTTATGGCAATGAGATGGAAAATGGTCTTTGAGCAGGATGGACGAAGCGGGTGCTAAGTCTATCACGGGAGTGCCCGTTACAGCGCCTCAGTATACGCGTGAAGCAAGTACTGGCAGAGGTTGTGATCGCAAGGTCAGAACGAATTTTAGGTGGTAACACGGAAGTCAAAGCTTTCGTCCTAAGTGTACATTCGTACATTTGAGGGCGGAAGCTTTTTTTATCAGTCCAACTTCTCGCAGCAGCTCATAGTTGGACTGACAAAATGAAATTTTGAAGCTTTATAAGGATACTCGTACTTTAGTTGGATGATATGCGTAATGAGAATAGAATTATTTCTCCCGTTTTTGGAAAAATAAATTCATTTCAACGAGGTAGCAGTCAAACTTCCTCATCAAATTTTTGCAGATTAGTGCAATGACAAGCGAAATGAAAAATAGTTATATATCTGAACTAGCTAAAAGCTAATCAGTTATTGGAAAGGGTGTAAGAAATATGGCATTGATTGAGTTAAATCAAGTGGGGAAAAGTTTTGCCGGCAAGACTGGACCAATCCACGCAGTCAATGGAATTAATTTAGCAATTGATGAAAAGGATGTTTATGGCATCGTTGGTTATTCAGGAGCTGGCAAGAGCACATTGGTTCGTTTATTAAATGGATTAGAAACACCTACTGATGGACAAGTATTAGTCAATGGTGAAGATGTTGCCAAGCTGCAAGGAGCAGCATTAAGAACATTTCGAAAAAAAGTTGGGATGATCTTCCAGCATTTCAATCTATTATGGTCACGAACAGTCATTGAGAATATTCAATTACCCTTAGAATTGGCAGGCGTGGCAAAAGATCAACGTCACAAAAAAGCAGAAGAACTGCTAAGTCTAGTCGGACTTGATGGCAGAGGAGACGCTTATCCTTCTCAACTATCAGGCGGACAAAAACAACGGGTCGGGATCGCAAGAGCGTTAGCCAATGATCCAGATATCCTGCTTTGTGATGAAGCGACCAGTGCGCTAGACCCGCAGACAACGGAAGAAGTTTTAGAATTACTAGCCAATATTAATAAGAAATTAGGGTTGACGATTGTGTTGATCACTCATGAGATGAACGTAATTCGCAAAATTTGTAACAAGGTCGCTGTGATGGAGTTAGGAAAAATCGTAGAAGAAGGTTCTGTTCGCGAAGTGTTCCGCCATCCACAACAGGAAGTGACTAAGATTTTTGTACAGCAGGATCTTGAACCTAAAGCTGATCCATCTGAATTACTGAAGGAATTTATCAAAGAAAATCCCAACGGAACATTAGCGACATTGCACTTTTTAGAGGACAATGCCAATGAACCAGTCGTATCACAAGTAATTCGTAATTTTCCAGTGAATATCAGCATCGTTTATGGCAATATCGAACGGGCAACGGGGAATTCCTTCGGCACATTGACGGTTCAATTAACTGGCGATGCGGATAAGGTTGAAGAAGCGATCGCCTTTATTGAAAATCAACAAGTGGAAGTGGAGGTGCTGCACCGTGGATAAGAGTTTTTCAGAGACATATTTAAACTTTCAACAGGTATCGTGGGATACGCTAAAGGAAGCCATCAATGATACCTTGTTTATGACGATCGTTTCTATGTTGATCGTGTTTGTCTTAGGACTATTGCTAGGACTGCTGCTTTATTCATTGGGGCGGAAACATTCCGCTGCTCGCAGTATCTTATATGGACTAGTTTCAATTCTCAGCAATATATTCCGATCAACGCCCTTTATGATTTTAATGGTCTTGATTATTCCATTTACTAAAGCATTGGTAGGAACAATGCTAGGCGCGAAAGCAGCGATTCCGGCATTGGTTTTATCAGCGGCTCCATTTTATGCACGACTGGTTGAAATTGCTTTTCGTGAAGTTGACTCCGGTGTGCTAGAGGCGGCAGATTCGATGGGGGCTAGTTACTTCCAAACAATCTATAAGGTTTTGATTCCAGAAAGCTTGCCAGCATTGATTTCAGGATTAACAGTTACTTCGGTTTCGATGATCGGTTTTACCGCGATGGCGGGTGCAATTGGTGCAGGTGGACTTGGAGCATTGGCCTGGCAAGAAGGCTATCAACGTGGGAATTACACAGTCACACTGGTAGCGACAGTAATCATTTTGATTATCGTATTTATCGTTCAAGGACTTGGCGATTTCTTGACAAAACGAACAGACAAACGTTAACACAGAATAGCAATTATTCTTAAAAATAAATCCAAAAAAATAGGGGGAACCATCAATGAAAAAGAAAATTTTAGGTTTTGCAGCAGCAGCATTATTAACAGTTGGCTTGGCAGCATGCGGAAATAGCAGTTCAGGCTCATCAGACAGCAGCAGTAAAGAAAAGAGCGACACATTAGTCGTCGGTGCATCACCAACTCCGCATGCGGAAATCTTGGAGCACGTAAAGCCATTGCTTGAAAAAGAAGGCGTGACTTTGGAAATCAAAAAATTTGATGACTATGTGTTACCAAACAAAGCGCTGGCAGACAAAGATATCGATGCAAACTATTTCCAGCACAAACCTTTCTTTGAAAAGGCAGTGAAAGAGAATGACTACAAATTCACGGATGCAGGTGCTGTTCATATCGAACCAATGGGCTTGTACTCTAAAAAAATCAAAGACATCAAAGATTTAAAAGAAGGCGCAACAGTTATCACTTCAAGTTCTGAATCAGACTGGGGACGCATCATCACAATCTTGCAAGATGCGGATTTAGTCAAGGTTAAAGACGGTGTAGATTTAGAAACAGCAACATTTGAGGATATTGCTGAAAATCCTAAGAATTTAAAATTCGATCACTCAATTGACCCTGCTTTGTTGGCTACAACTTACAGCAATGATGAAGGCGATCTAGTAGCGATCAATGCCAACTTCGCTTATGGTGCTGGTTTAAATCCAGTGAAGGATGCTGTCTTGCTTGAAAAAGATACTTCTCCATATGCCAACATTTTAGCTGTTCGTACAGAAGATAAAGACGATCCTCGGATTGAAAAACTGAACAAAGTCCTACATGAAAAAGATGTTCAAGATTGGATCTTAGAAAAATGGGACGGGTCTGTAAAACCAGTTGATAAATAATTTAATTAAGCGCTGAAGGAGTAAAATCTTTCAGCGCTTTTTTTCAGCCTATTTTATACTGACAAAGGTATAAAAAAATCATACTTTACTTAACTACTAGCTGTTACACTGGAAATATAAATTTTAAATCAGCTCGAAAGGATGGACTATATGAAATTAAATGGAAGTTGTTTGTGCAACTCGGTGACGGTTACTATAGAAGAAGTTGAACCAGCGATCACCGTCTGTCATTGTCATATGTGTCAAAAATTCTTCGGTGGACCATTTTTGTCATTAGCGAGTGTGTTGCCAAAGGATGTTGAGATCAGTGGAGAAGAACAGATTCAGCGCTATCTGTCTTCGGAATGGGCAGAACGGGGATTTTGTAAGAAATGCGGCAGCGGTCTGTTCTATCATAGCTTGGCAGATGACGAATATTATTTTCCAGCGGGCTTGTTTGCTGAAATCGATCAAGCGAAGCTGACGACGGAAATTTTTTATGATCAGAAGTCGGCGTTCTTTCATTTTAAGGAGTCCACAGAAAAATTAACCGAGGAAGCGTTCTTACAAAAACTCTTTACAGATTCTGATTAGTTCAGTCGAGAAAAAGTATTTTTATAATTATTCTAAATAAAGGATAGTTTTTTAGAAGAAAATTGGTGAATCAGTTTGTATTCCATTCTCATTTAGTCTAAAATATGTGAGAACGAGAAAAAAATTTTGGAGGTACTTTCATGTCAGTTTTAGAAATCAAAGACTTGCACGTTGCCATTGACGATAAAGAAATTTTAAAAGGTGTAAACCTTGAGATGAAGACAGGAGAAATCCACGCCATCATGGGACCAAATGGGACTGGTAAGTCAACTTTATCCGCAGCAATCATGGGCAACCCAAACTATGAAGTGACGAAAGGCGAAATCCTTTTCGATGGAAAAAATATCTTAGACTTGGAAGTCGACGAACGCGCACGTCTAGGGTTATTCTTAGCGATGCAATATCCAAGCGAAATCCCGGGAATCAGTAATGCTGAGTTCATGCGAGCAGCGATCAACGCTCGTCGTGAAGAAGATGAAAAAATCTCCGTGATGCAATTTTTGAAAAAATTAGATAAAAAAATGGAATTGTTGAATATGCCAGAAGAAATGGCGGAACGCTATTTGAACGAAGGCTTCTCTGGTGGGGAAAAGAAACGTAACGAGATTTTACAGTTATTGATGATCGAACCTACTTTTGCAATTTTAGATGAAATTGACTCAGGACTTGATATCGATGCCTTGAAGGTCGTAGCGAAAGGGATCAATGAAATGCGCGGTGAAGAGTTTGGCGCGTTGATCATTACCCACTACCAACGTCTATTGAACTACATCGTACCTGATGTGGTGCATATTATGATGGATGGCCGAGTAGTCTTGACTGGCGATGCAGAATTAGCAAAACGTTTAGAAGCTGAAGGCTACGCAGGCATCTCTGCTGAATTAGGTATCGATTACAAAGAAGAAGTTTAGGAGGGCAAGATAGATGAAAAAATGGATAGAATATCTTGAGGCCGTCAAAGCTTTCTCAGCCGAATGGGCCGAACCTCAATGGATGACCGATTTACGGGTCAATGCGTTAACAAAAATCGATGAGCTGCCTTTACCAGTGATTGAAAAGGTAAAATTCGCTCGTTGGAACCTTTATAATGTAAAACCTGAGCATCAAGAAGCAGCGGGGACCATTCCAAGCTTTGATCAAATGAAAGACAATCCAATGATCGTGCAAAGTGGGGAGACGACTGTTTTCGAACAAATCTCACCAAAGCTTGCGGATCAAGGCGTGATCTTCACGGATTTAGTGACAGCGATGCAAGAGCATCCTGAATTAGTCAAAGAATACTACATGCAAAAAGCAGTACCCGTTGAAGAAAATTCATTGACGGCGTTACATGCCGCTTTCATGAACAATGGGATCTTCCTATATGTACCGAAAAACGTGGTGATCGAAGAACCAATCGAAAGTCTCTTCCTGCATAACGGCGATGACGATGCGCATTTCTTCAAGCACGTCTTGATCGTGGCCGAAGACAATAGTGAGTTCTCTTACTTAGAACGTTTTGAATCACAAGGCGAGACAGCGAAGAAACTTTCTGGGAACGTAGTGGTCGAAGTGATCACGAAACCAGGTGCTCGCGTGAAATTCTCAGCGGTAGATTCAATGGGAGCGAATATCGCGACTTATATGAACCGTCGCGGCTACTTAATGCGCGATTCTATGATCGATTGGGCAATCGGTATCATGAATGACGGCAATGTGATCGCGGACTTTGATTCTGATTTAGTGGGTGAAGGCTCACATTCAGAAGTGAAGATCGTAGCGATCAGTGATGGCAAACAAATTCAAGGGATCGATACTCGTGTAACCAATAAGGCCCCGCATACGATCGGACATATTTTACAACACGGCGTTATTCTTGATAAATCTACCTTGACCTTCAACGGGATCGGGCATATCTTAAAGGGAGCGAAGGGCGCCGATGCACAACAAGAAAGTCGTGTATTGATGCTGTCTGAGAAATCTCGCGGCGACGCCAATCCGATTCTTTTGATTGATGAAAATGAAGTCACGGCCGGACACGCGGCCAGTGTTGGTCGGGTTGACCCAGATGAACTCTTCTATTTAATGAGTCGCGGACTAGAGCGCGCGGCAGCGGAGCGTTTGGTTATTCGCGGATTCTTAGGACCTGTTATTACTGCTATTCCAGTTAAAGCCACTCAAGAGCAACTGATCGATACGATCGAAGGGAAGTTGAGTAAATAATGAGGGATTTTTCTACTATTAGAAAAGATTTTCCGATTCTTTTCCAAGAAGTAAATGACGAACCACTTGTTTATTTAGACAATGCGGCAACTACACAAAAGCCGACGCAAGTCTTGGATGTTTTGCGCCATTATTATGAACATGACAATGCCAACGTTCATCGTGGGGTGCATACGTTAGCTGAACGGGCGACAGCCGATTATGAAAATAGTCGCGAAAAAGTCCGAGCTTTTATCAATGCGAAGGAAACAGCAGAAGTCTTGTTCACGCGTGGAACGACCACCGGCTTGAATTGGTTGGCTCGCAGTTATGGCGATGCCTTTATTAAAGAAGGCGATGAAATCGTCATTTCTTATATGGAGCATCATTCTAATATTATTCCGTGGCAGCAATTAGTCGAACGCACAGGTGCAGTTCTGCGTTATTTGCCATTAACGGATCAAGGCTTTATTGATATGACAGCCGCAAAAGACATCATCAACGAAAAAACAGCGATCGTTTCATTGGCCTACGTTTCAAACGTGCTGGGTGTGATTAATCCGATCAAAGAATTAGCGGAAATGGCTCATGCCAATAACGCGGTAATGATCGTGGACGGTGCGCAAGCTACTCCACATATGGCTGTTGATGTTCAAGCACTTGATGCCGATTTCTTTGCTTTTAGCGGGCATAAGATGTGCGGACCAACGGGAATCGGTGTATTATATGGCAAACGTCAATGGTTAGAACAGATGGAACCGGTAGAATTTGGCGGCGAGATGATTGATTTCGTCAATCTGTTTGATAGTACCTGGAAAGAACTGCCATGGAAATTCGAAGCAGGCACACCGAACATCGCAGGTGCCATCGCTTTAGGCGCAGCGGTTGATTACTTGAACGAGATCGGGATGGAGAATATCCATCGCTACGAACAAGAATTGGTTGACTACGTCTTACCTAAGCTGCATGAGATCGACGGAATCACGACTTATGGACCTCAAGATCCAAAACATCATACCGGTGTGATCGCTTTTAATCTGGATGGCATCCATCCTCATGACGTAGCGACTGCTTTAGATATGGAAGGGATCGCGGTGCGTGCCGGTCATCACTGTGCGCAACCGTTAATGAATTATTTGAATCTGCCAGCGACGGCGCGGGCCAGCTTCTATTTCTACAATACGAAAGAAGATGCGGACCGTTTGATCGAAGCAATTCAGGCGACGAAGGAGTTTTTCAAAGATGGCGCTAAATAAATTAGACAATTTATATCGACAAGTGATCTTGGATCATTCCGCTCATCCTCATCATCGTGGAAAGCTAAGTGACTCTACGAAAACGATCGAGATGAACAATCCTACTTGCGGCGACGTGATCGAGCTAGAACTAATTGTCAAAGACGACGTGATCACAGATATCGCATTTTCCGGCAGCGGCTGTTCGATTTCAACCGCTAGTGCTTCTATGATGACGGACGCAGTAATCGGCAAACCAGTCTCAGAAGCAGAACATTTAGCAGTTATTTTTGCCCAAATGGTTCAAGGCAATCCGATTCCTGAAAAGGATGAAGAAGCATTGGGAGACGCAGCGATGCTTAGCGGGGTCGCAAAATTCCCAGCCCGCATCAAATGCTCAACGTTAGCATGGAAAGCCTTAGGCAAAGCATTAACCGATGAACAAGGTAAAGCTCGGGAAGGGCAATATCATAAAGATTAGCAAGATAAATACTTTAATATGAATGAGGATGCCAGTTCTACTTTCTGCTTTAGCAGATTTAGTAGAATGGTATACGGCATGAGAATCAAACTTATTTTTCTGAAGGGAAAATAAATACATTAATACGAATAAGGAGCGGGACTACATGAGTGTACCTGAAATGCAAGAGGAATATCAATTTGGCTTCCACGATGATATCGAACCCGTCTTCACGACTGGTGAAGGTCTATCGGAAGAAGTCATTCGCGAGATCTCCCGCGCAAAAGGAGAACCAGAATGGATGTTGGATTTCCGCTTGAAATCCTTAGAAACATTCAGAAAATTAGAGATTCCCGGTTACGGACCAGATTTATCCGAACTGGATTACGATAAAATCAACTACTTCATCCGTTCCAGCGACAAACCTGCACGTGATTGGGATGATGTACCAGAAGAAATCAAAACGACCTTTGAACGTCTAGGGATTCCAGAAGCAGAACGCGCTTATTTAGCTGGTGCCTCTGCCCAATACGAATCAGAAGTGGTGTATCACAACATGAAGGACGAGTTCACCAAATTAGGGATCGTCTTCACGGATACAGATTCAGCTTTGAAGGAATACCCTGAATTATTCAAAGAATATTTCGGAACATTAGTACCACCATCCGATAACAAATTAGCTGCACTAAACTCAGCAGCTTGGTCAGGTGGAACCTTCATCTATGTACCAAAAGGTGTGAAGACCGATATTCCGATTCAGTCTTACTTCCGAATCAATTCGGCAAACACTGGACAATTCGAACGGACATTGATTATCGTGGACGAAGGCGCAAGTATCAATTATGTTGAAGGCTGTACCGCACCAACGTACTCTTCTGACAGCCTGCATGCCGCAGTCGTAGAAGTTTTCGTTAAAAAAGACGGCTACTGCCGTTACACCACGATCCAAAACTGGTCAAACAACGTCTACAGTTTGGAAACAAAACGTGGACAAGCCCAAGAAAACGCGACAATGGAATGGGTCGATGGAAACTTAGGCTCAAAAGTAACCATGAAATACCCAAGTGTCTATATGGAAGGCAAAGGCGCCCGCGGTACGATGCTATCGATCGCTGTAGCCGGCAAGAATATCGTGCTAGACAACGGTGCCCGCATGATCCATAATGCACCAAACACCTCCAGCTCGATTGTTTCAAAATCCATCGCTAAAGATGGCGGCGCCGTAGACTACCGTGGAACGGTCCGCTTCGGACGAAACAGTGCAGGTTCATTCAGCCATATCGAGTGCGATACGATCATCATGGATGATCAATCAAGTTCCGATACGATCCCGTACAACGAGATCTTGAATGGAAATGTGTCTCTGGAGCATGAAGCGAAGGTTTCAAAAATCTCTGAAGAACAATTGTATTATCTGATGAGTCGCGGGATCTCTGAACAAGAAGCGACGGAGATGATCGTTATGGGATTTGTGGAACCATTTACGAAGGAATTACCAATGGAATACGCTGTGGAGTTGAACCGTCTGATTCAGTATGAGATGGAAGGCAGCGTCGGATAGAAATTTTATAAGTTCCCGAAACGTTGATAAGATAACGTTTCGGGGCTTTTTTTATATTAAGAAATAGTAGTAGCAAAAGACATGTTTATAATTAATTAAATGTGTTATTATTTAAGAATACAAGCATATTAAATATGTTATTAGTCAGTATTTTTGTGTGAACTATGGGGAAGAAAACTATGTATAAATATGTCATGAAATGATAGTACAAAAATTGGAGCTGAATAATATCGATACTAAATCAAAGAAAAAAATAGAGGAGTTTCAAAGGTATTTTATAAGTATAGCCAAACAGCTAGGAGATAAGAACTCTAAAAAATATGAAAAAGGATTTCATCAATGCGTTTGTGAGCAGATTGATTTTTTCGATCCTTCAAGCGCTTTATACGGATATTTGATGAAGCAAAATGAATATAGAGAATATGTAGGGGATCTGATATTTCCATTTGGGATAAATAGTAGTCAGTTAAAGGCTGTTGAGCAAACATTTCAAAACCAAATTTCAGTAATTCAAGGACCTCCTGGTACAGGCAAAACACAAACTATTTTAACGATTATAGCTAACGCCATAATGAATAATAAGACTGTAGCGGTAGTATCTCCTAACAATGCAGCTACAGATAATGTATTTGAAAAACTTGAAAAAGAGGGGCTTTCACTTATCGCTGCCAATTTAGGGAAAACTAAAAAAGCGGAGGCTTTTTTTAAAAATATGTTGTCTATTCCAAAAATAATAAATGAATGGAGAATACCTGAAGATGAATTAGACAGTAACAAGGAGAAACTAACGAAAGACCTTATAAGTTTAAGTCAAATTTTAGATGAGCGAAATCGACTAGCTACATTGGAACAAGAATTGAGAGATTGGCAGCAAGAAAAAAATATTTTGAATCTTATATAAAGAGTAGAACTGACTCTAATAGTACTTTAAAAACAAAACTGAAACGAACATCTTTAATCAGATTCGATGCCCAAAAGAAAATGAGACTTTTGGTAGATTTGAATTTAAATGATGATCAGCAACTTAATTTTGGAAAGAAAATTAAATATTTTTTTCAATATGGAATATATAATTTTGATCCTTTTCGCTCTAGTGAATCTATTCAAGAACTTATTGATTATGTAGAACGAGAGTATTATCAAAATAAAATAGCATCAATAAAAAAGGAAATAGCAGAAACTTCGTCATTTTTGAAAGGAAGCAACTATAAGAAACTCGATGAGAGCGTTAAAGGTCTATCAATAAGAATATTTAAATCTTTTTTGAGTAGTAAATACACTGTTGGAAATAGTAGGGCGACCAAAGATCAAATGAGGAAAGATTATAAAGAATTTACAAAAGACTTTCCCGTAACACTTAGTACTTGTGATGCGATTACAATGAATATTCAAAAAGGTAATAAATTTGATATTGTTGTAATTGATGAAGCATCTATGGGTGGGTTAGTTCCTAGTATTTTTCCACTTAGTGTTGCAAAAAATATTGTTATCGTTGGTGATAATAAACAATTACCTAATATCATAACGGATAAGGAAGAGAAGCAGAAAAATATAGGACCTCCTCAAGATAGAACATACGATTATTTTGAACATAGTATCTTGTCATCAATAGAAGCAGTATTTGGTGAAGAACTTCCATCCGTCTTGCTAAAAGAACACTATCGTTGCCATCCGATGATTATCAATTTTTGTAATCAGGAATTCTACGATGGAGAGTTAATTGTTTTAAGTGATTTTAATGAAGACGAAAAAGCTTTAGTTCTTGTTGAAACATCTGATGGTAATCATATGAAGTTTGACTATGACAAGAAAATATTTAATCAACGTGAGATTGATAGCGTTTTATCTGAAGAATTTAGTAAAGCTTGCCCGATTATTCATGATATGAAAACTACAGGACTAGTAACACCTTTTAGAAGGCAAGCGGATAAAAGTCTTGCTGCTATTGAAAAACAGCAAAAGAAGTATGTTGCAGATACTGTTCATAAGTTTCAAGGAAGAGAATGTGAAGCAATAATTTTTTCTACTGTTTTAGATAATAAAGGAAGTAAAAGAAATTATAGTTTTGTAGAGGATGAAAAGTTAATCAATGTTGCAGTTTCACGAGCTAAGCGCCTTTTTGTTCTTAATAGTTCTGTGAAAGAGTTTAGTAAGAGAAATGGCAGTATCGCAAGTTTAATTAGACATATTAAGTATAACAGTGATTATTCATTGGAGCATAAAAGTCCAGTGAACTCAATTTTTGATTTGTTAACAAGGGACTTTCAAGATGAGCTGTTTAGAAGAAGAAATAATTATAAAATCAAACATTCTAATTTTGATTCGGAAAATTTAATGATGGATATGATCTTAACTATTCTAGCTGATGAAAAGTACAAATCAATTACGTGTACGACAGAATATACGATAAAGAAATTAGCTAGAGATTTTTCAGTGTTGACAACAGATGAGCAACAATATGTTAAGAATGGTGCAAGATTAGATTTTGTTTTCTACTTTAAAACAGGAAAAGAACCGGTTGCTGCAATTGAAGTGGATGGTCATAAGTTTCATTCGAGACCGGAACAGGTGGTGAGAGATAAGCGGAAAGATAGTATTTTATCTAAATTAGGGATAAAGCTTGCGCGCTTTTCTACTAATGGAAGTGAAGAAGAAAAGAAGCTTAGGGCATATCTTGATAGTTTGGTGGCGGAGGAATAAGGAATTAAGAGTTTGTCTTTAAAAAAATCTATTCTTGTATTTTGCTATTCACAAATAAAATAGAAATTAATTGCTATTTGTTTTTCTATGAGTAAATATTTTTTTAAAGGCTATAAGATTTAGTGAAAGTGAGAGATATATATGAAACCGAAAGTTTATAAATCAAAATATTCATACGCAGAAACTATAAAAAGGCTGGAGAGATCAAGCTATTCTCAAGTTGGAGAGGAAAAGAAATATTCGGATCAGAGTGTAAGAATGAGTCTTTATTTCGAGTCGCATGAAAAATCACATCCGGAATGGATAAATGAATTACTACTTTTTTTTGATAAGGAAAACTTTTTTGATGATGAAAAGCCAATACAATATAATGCTATCATAGTTGTTAAAACAACTAAATCGGTGTACTTACTACCACGTGGTTACGCATTTTGGGTAACTGATGACTTGAGCGAATCTGATTTCGGTTTAAATTTTGCGGAAAAAGCGATAAGAGATGATGACATTTCTTTAAAGAGTGTTAGTTATGTTCAGAGAAATAAAATGAGAGGTGTTTTAAATTACAAAAAAGGTCAAAATGAGTTTCCTCAAGCAAGCGAAAGTTATTTCTTTATCAGTGGAAAACCACAGAATGAAGAGATATATGGCAAAAGTGTAGACTGTGGAACAGGTTTAACAATCTGCAAAAACTTTAATTTAAAGAAAGATTTTAGCATAGATAAATTTGTTTCATTGTTTAATGAAATAGATATTACGCTAAATTTGAAGGAAAAGAAATCGAGTATTCCAAGATGGATTAAGATACAAAAAAAGAATGAGCTAAGTCAAGATTTATCAAATAAATTACTTAGGAGTATCAAGGAGAACGATGGTAATTCTCAGCTGTCTTTCAATATGAATAGAATTCAAGTTTTTGATAATGCAATTAATTTTCTTGAATCAAATCAGAATATAGGTATTTATCTTATGGGTGGAAAGAAGAAGAAGGAAGAAACTTTTCAAACAATAGATTTTGATGAAATGAAAATTTGCAGTTACATTAAAAAATATGCCGGGAAAATTAACTCATTAGATGATATAGGCTTCTCCATATGTGATGATAGTGGATTACCCATAAAAGATAATATAAGGTTTTCACATCTGATGTATGCCGAACTGGAGTATCAGGAAAAGGTTTATATATTAGATAACGGTTATTGGGGATACTTCAATGAAAAATTTTACGAGCTTCTTAAAATTAAACTAAACATAATTAATGGTATTGTGGACTATCCGGAGGCTTATAACATTGCTTATGAGACTCAAGAGGAGGGTGAGCTTTCAGGAGAAGGAGGCTATATCCATGTAGTAACCCAAAAAAACAATTTAATAAAGTTACACAAACGAAATGTGATGGTTTCTGGAGTTCAAGCGGAAATCGCTGATTTTTATGATATAAGTAAGAAGGAGTTAGTAGCAGTAAAAAGAGGGACCAAAACTTCACTAGCTATGTATAGTTTTGAACAATCACTTCTTTCAATTCAGTTATTAGCACATAAAAATGAGCTGTCAGTCGAATCAACATTAGCTAAATATAATGACGGTAGGAAATATAAAGAAGATAGGTATCCAAAAATTTCCAATGCAAAATTGAAAAAAATAGTAAGTTGCAAGAATACTTCGGTTTTGTGGTTAATTGATGATAGTAAAAAATACGTTTATGAAGGAGTTAAAAATCAAAATTTTGACTTGAACAGTTTTAAGTCAATAATGTTGAAACTTAAGATTATAGATTGGTATTCATTTGTATTAGACAATAGTTTTAACCCTAAGCTTTACTTTGCTTTGGATCTACCGGTGCAAAATGGTTAAATTAAAAATAACGTGAATTGGTTGGATTATCAGCGAAATTAAAAGAGAGTCAATAGGGAATAATACATCTTATGAAATTTTTCAGAGGAACATGAAAAGGAATGCTAATTTGTTCTTTAAGGTGAAATTATCTTTTAGAGTTTTGGAAAGATATGTTTTTTTGCGCTGTTCTTACTTGTTTTTACTACATATCTGTGAATGTCGCTTTTAATTTGGTTAAAAAGGAGATTATTACTTTTGTTTAAGATGTCAGATATGAGTTGCAAAAAGAAGAGAATTTAACTAGTAATGAAAAAGAAAACAAAATCGATATTGAATAGAAATGTAGGTATTGATGGTCTGTGAATATAAGTGGAATTCGAAATATTATTATGATTAAATATTAAGAACAATTACTCGTTTAGAAATTAATTGTTGAGAAAGGCATAATGAGGTATTTTTGAAAAATCGTTTTGATAATTAATTGTAGAGGTGAAAAATGGAAAGACTATTTTTTGATTTTAAAGGTGATTTTCAATGGGCAAGTATAGCTGCGATCGTTGCGGTTTTTGGCGCTTTAGCATCGTTATTGTTTTCTTTTTTAAGCTATCATAATACAAAAAAATCAATACTAATTCAAAAAGAGATGGATCAGAAAAAAATCGATGCGGATATAATTTCAAAATCAAGAATGCACTGGATTGATAATACTAAGATGGTAACATCTACCTTTATAACAGATTCATTATCATTGGGTGCAAATATGAAAATGTTTACACAAAAGATAATTCAGCTTAATGGAATAAGGATTGAAATGAGCGAACTCCATGAGAAAAGCATGAATAAAAAACTACCGCAAGCAGAGAGAAATAAAGCAAAAGAAGTTTCCCAACATTGGATAGATGAAGGATCAAAAATTTTTAATAAAGATATGGAAGAAAGAGCTGATGAAATCAATGAATTATTAAAAAGGTTATCCAATAATTTCATGTTAATTAAGTTAAATTTCAGCAACAATGATGAGAATAATACAATAGTTGATTTAGCTTTTAAAATATATGAAGGGCTGAGGAGGCATTCTCTAACTTCAGGATGGGATCAAATGACTAGTGAAAAAGAATTAATTCAAAGTTTGAGAGAGACTGAAAAAGTATTTCAAGAAAATTCTATGAACGCTGAAAAATTTACAGAATTTTTGCGAGACTATTATAAAAGAGAATGGGAAAAAGTAAAAACAGGGAAGTGAGTCTATTAAAAAAATCTCTCTACGGGATATAAAACAAGTCTCGTCATAGAATAAAATGACGAGACAAGAGCAACTTAGTCTTCTCAATAATCTTTTGCAGCCTAACATCATCCATCTACTCTACATCAACAATCGGTTCAATCACCACTTCTTCAATCCTGCGATTCCGCATCTTCGAAATAGTGATCTTCAACCCATCTAACTGAATCGTTTCTCCTTCTACAGGAATTCGTTCGATTGATGCTAAAATATAGCCTGCGACGGATATTGAGTTCGTGGTATTTGTAATATTGAAGAGCTCTTCCAGGCAATCGAAGTCTGAGCGTCCATTTACCAGGAAGCTGCCATCTGCCAGCTTGTAATAATCCAGTTTCTTATTATCGTATTCATCCCAGATTTCCCCGACCAATTCTTCGATGATATCTTCTAGTGTGACGAGTCCGGCGGTCCCACCGTATTCATCGATAATGATGGCTATATGGATTTGATCGGCTTGGAATTTTTTCATTAGCTCGGAAATTTTCATGCTTTTTGGGATGAAGCTGATTGGTTTGACGATGTCTTCGATTCTTTTTTCACCTTTTAGCACATGGTAATAAAAATCTTTTTGATTCACCACGCCGGTCACATCATCGATGCTATCTTGGCAATAGGGCAGGCGAGATAAGCCGGAGGATTCAAAAATTTCAGCTATTTCTTCGGTGCTCTTTTTACTGTTAATGGAAATAATATCGGTACGGGGCACAAAGATTTTTTGTACCTCCAAATCGTTGAATGCGACCACACTTTTGATTAGCAGCTCGTCATCTGCATCGATCGAACCTTCTTGAGCTGCTTCCTCCACAAGAATCAGCAATTCATCTTCGGTGATGGAAGGGGTGACTTCTTTGTTTGGTAACAGCTTCATCAGACCAGTTTTCAAGACAGAGAAAAAGAGCGTCAGTGGATAAAAAATGGTCAGTAAGATTTTCAATGGGCGGGCAACGGCAAGTGCGAAAGTCTCAGGTGCTTCTTTTGCCAATGTTTTTGGAAATATCTCGCCAAAGGTTAAAACCAAAATCGTCATCACAACTGTCGATAGCGTAACGCCGATGTTGCCAAAATAGCGTACAAATAGGACGGTCGCAATCGAAGAGCTTGCGATATTCACGATGTTGTTCCCGATCAGGATCGCGGATAGAAGGCGATCGAAATTATGAAACAATTCTAAAACGTTCCTTGCTTTGTCATTTCCTTCCTCTGCCAATTTAGTGATCCGAATGCGATTTAATGAAGAATAGGCCGTTTCACTCGAAGAAAAGAACGCTGACAAAGCCAGCAATATTACCAATACAACCATCATGACACTTAGATTATCCAAAAAGTTTCCTCCTTATATTTTTCAACCAATGTAAAAAAGCACCCTGTATGCCAACAGCGCACGTTAAAATGATTATTAATAAATAGATGATTATTTTTTTCTATACACAACGAGTCCTCGTCGTCCAAAATATCATTTCTCCTATCTTAGCTAAAAATCTCTTTAATTAACCGTATCGTAGTCCAAATTGAATGTCAAGATAGGATTTAATCACAAATAGACAGGTTAAGAAAACGGCTATTACTTCAGAAGTTTTTATTCAATCAGCTTTTTACAAGAACGAACGTCAATAAGTAAAAATATTGTGCCTTTTTCATGAAGACGTTTTCTAAGCACCTGATTAATGCTATCATTGTAGTAGTAACGTAGTATCCCCCAAACTTTATTCGATTCATCAAGACATCTGTCTGCAACTAAAATCCAACAAGAGTTTCTAATTGAACAAATGTAACTGTCCTATTTTCATTTGAAGTTTTTTTGCTTTTTGAAAAGGGAGGTAGAACGATGTTCCAAGATTACAAAGTTGTGATTACTGGTGCGACTTCTGGTATTGGCCTGGCTACGGCTCGGCTGTTTATCAAGGAGGGCGCGACAGTGATTGGGATCGGTCGGAATTTTAGCAAGACGAAGGATTTAGGTGATCGGTTTATTCCTCGGACCTGTGATGTGCGGGATGCCGATGAGATCGTAAAGACGTGTGATTTTATCAAAGAAACGTTTGACAATGAGTTGGATGTATTTGTGAACAATGCGGGTTTTGGTGAGAATACCACGATTCGTGATGTGACGGTCGATCAATTTGATCGCTGCTTCAGTCTTTTGCTGCGGGCACCGATGCTGTTTGCCAAAGAATTGTATCCTCTTTTATTAAATGCTCCGAAAAACAACGCAAGTATTATCAATACCGCTTCTGCCGCCAGCCGAACTGTCAGCTCTGAAAATCCTTTGTATAATCTAGCGAAAAACGCCGTGGTGCTGTATACCAAGCAGCAAGCCCAGGGCTTTATTGGCGTGCGCTGTAATAGTGTGTCGCCGGGCTTTATCCAAACACCAATCTTCCAACGAGATGGTGTCAATATGGCGGAAGCTGATGTCTTGGCGATGTATGATCAAATGGCGCATATTACTTGCGGACGAACAGGGAAACCAGAAGAAGTAGCGGATTTGATCGCGTTTCTAGCCTCGAAAGATGCACAGTACATCAATGGCGCCGATGTCTTGATCGACGGCGGCTTGATGACGGTCAGTAACTAGGGGGGAAAATAAAATGTTAAAAGATTCTATCGTAATGATTACTGGCGCGACTTCTGGCATCGGCTTGGCGACAACGAAGGAATTTCTGGATCAGGGGGCAACGGTAATCGGGATTGGGCGAAATTTCAGTCGAACGAAGGAGTTAGGCGAGAACTTTTTGCCGTTTAAATGTGACGTGACGGATGAGGAGCAGATCAAAGCAACGGTGGCTTTTGCGAAGGAAAAATTCGGTAGATTAGACAGCTTGATTTGCAATGCGGGTTCTGCGATCGTGGGTACGGTTGAGGAGGTGGATTCGGGTGAGTTTGAACGGGCCTTTCAATTGTACGTGCTGCATGCCGCATTGTTTACTAAATATTGTGTGCCGCTTTTGCGCAAGTCGGAAAATCCGAGTATCACCCACACCGCCTCGGTGGCTTCCTTCATGATTGGGGATTCGGTTCCTTATAATGTCTTGAAGGCCGCATTATTGAATTACACGCGGCAAAGTGCGGCGGCGTTGTTAAATAATAATCCAGCGGATATGTTTGGGCGACCTAAAGCAGTAACGGAAATCGATGAAGGCGACAATACCTTCATTCGGGTAAACGCGGTTTGTCCGGGATTGATCCGTACGAATTTGATGCCGGATCAAGCGTGGGAAATGTTGGGAACCGAAGCAGCATTGAAGGCGATCCCGAGTCGGCGGATCGGTGAGGATTGGGAGCCAGCGAAATTATTTGCTTTCTTAGCATCGGCTAAAGCTAGCTTCATCACTGGTGCGACCATCACGATCGACGGCGGCTGGTATACAACACATGCACGAGTATAAAAGAAAGTGAGGAATCATAAATGAAAGAAAAATATGCAGCATTATTTGAACCGATTGGATTGAAGCACGGCGGGCGTTTGGAGAATCGTTTCGCGATGTGTCCGATGGTGGTTTTCGCAGCTGATCCAGCAACGGGGCAACCAACGGAGGAGGATATCAAGTACTTTGAGCGGCGCAGTAAGTTTGCGGATTTGTTGATTACTGGTGCGATCACGGTTCAGGAAAATATCCAAGGACATCCGAAACAATTATCTATCTTTAATGATGAAGCAATTGATGCTTACAGCAAATTAGCTGCGGCTATGAAGAGCAATGGCAGCAAAGCGATTGGTCAGATTCAGCATCCCGGCCGTGAAGGCGCGTATGGCTGCTATGTCACTGGAAAGGCCTACGCACCAAGTGCGATCGAATTTCCATTTTTGCAATACAAGGTAACCGAATTAACAGAAGATGAAGTCTGGCAAGTGGTGAAGGATTTTGGCTTAGCGGCCCAGCGCTTGTTAAAAGCCGGCTTTGACGGTGTGGAGATTCACGGGGCAAATCACTATTTGATCCAGCAGTTTTTCTCTAGCTATTCAAATCAACGGACGGATTATTGGGGCGGCTCGTTTGAAAAGCGGATGAACTTTGCCATTGAAGTGACGAAAGAAGTCTTGAAAGTCGCGCGAGCAGAGAATCCTGAGGCAATTGTCGGCTATCGGATTTCACCGGAAGAGATTCATGGGGAGATGGTCGGGTATGACTTGGATGATTCATTGAAATTGATCGATAAGCTGTTGGAACAAGACCTCGATTTTCTTGATTTATCTTCAGCAGCAGGCGGAAACTTTGGTAAAGATGCTTATAAGGCGATGCCGCAAAGAGGCGATTTTACTGAGCCAGTTAGCTTAGTGATCAAGAAGTTTGTGGCAGGCAGAGTGCCGGTAGTTATCTCAGGGACGATTCGTTCAGCCGATGATGCCTTGGATGCACTGAACTACGGCGATGTGGCGTCGATGGGTGTGGCAGCATTATCTGATCCAGACTTCAAAGAAAAAATCTTAGCAGATAAAGAAGAGACGATCCACATGAATGTCAAAGGACATACGGAGGATTTGGAATTGCCGTCAGGCTTGATTGAAGTTTATACGGCAGGGATTGGATTGCCGCAGGTTGAAGGGTTGATTAAGAAAGAGTAGCGACCGTTCCGTTATGGAGAAATACTGAAAGTCTCTGATTATGTTTACAACAACATGAAATAGGCGCGAACACCATTGTTTACAGCTTGTAGACAATGGTGTTTTTTTGGTGAATTATTTGTTTATTTCAAATATAACAAATAAAACAATTATCCAAAAAGTTCAGAAGGTCTTTATTATACGGATGATAAATGATGTAATAAAAAACGTTATTAAACGCTAAAATATCTGTTTCGTTATAAAAAAGTCATTTTATTGATTAAATATGCTGGAAATAATTTCTGGAGTATTTAGCGAATAAAGCAAGGAGGGAAAGTAACTTAATTTTAGGGGTTTGGGAGAAAAAATATAAGGAGAAGCATTCATCTGAATGTGTGGTGAAAAATGATTTCAGAAAAACAAAAATTAGCGATTGTTGCTTTAGCCGTTTTATTGGTCGGTGAAGTCATTGCGGTGATCAGCATCGGATTGATTTATTTTAACCGAGCATTTTTCGGAGAACACATCAATGTCATTCGAACATTTGTCAATGCGTCAACAGCTTTCTTTGGTTGCTTCTTTTCATTTTTAGCAGCGCTATTGATGTTTCAATACTTGAAATATCGGGAAAAGCAGAAGGAAGTGCATAAGACAACGCGATTGTTTACGAAGCTGAAAAAGGAATATCAAAATAATTATTCGGCGCTAGTAGAATTGGGTGGAGAAATCGCGAATGGTTCGACGGAGCTGGCGAAGCTGTTGAAAGAAAGTCAGAAAGTACGGGATTTGTTCGTACTGGGCGTTTATCGATTAGATTTTATCATGTATGATACCTATTATCATGATACAGATTGGCAGTTGATTCGTGAGGTTGATCGTAATAGTGAAAGCTATTTAGAACTATTTGAGCTAAGTCATCAAATCGAATACCTTTGTCAGGCAATTGTTGAGAACAAAATCAATTCAGAAGAAAGCTTGAGACAACTGTTGGTATTGATCACACAAAAGATCGGAATTTTGCAGCAGCATCAGCTTGAAATTGAATTGAAAGAGCGTCCGATGGAAACGGACAGCGAGACTGACTACGCGGCAGAGCCGGTCGGTGTCGAAATGGTCCAAGATTAATTGATACAGCTTAATAAACTGATTGAAAGCCGAGTGAAGAATTTTACTCGGTTTTTTGTTTTCAAAAAGGGCATTTCTGGACAAATCCTCTAAATACTCAATGATTTGCGAAAAAAATGGTTTTTCAATCTTTTAGTTGATTACTGATGGTTATGATTCAGTTTGATAAATTTCAAGGCATCAAAAAAAGTAGACCATATCTTTTAACGGATGAAAAGCTTAGAATCAATGATTCGAGTGTAAGACACACTGGACAATGCTTGATTGATCTTCTTTAGAACAGCTATTACTATTGGGCTAGGAGGCATAAAAGAATCCTGCTGTTGTGTGCCAGGTAGTCAATTTCATCTAGAAAATAGAGGCTAATACCTCCTCTCTCCTCTTTACATGCGAAGTCTTAACAGTACTGGAAGGATGGATTAGACTACTTGGCGCGCATAACTTAGAGATCTTGGGAATGAGAAAACAGAAGAATGAGATCAAAAGAACTCTTTCATAAGAAGGGTTCATTTTTTGTTTTTACCGGATGAGGCGCGCTGTTTACCGGAAAGGAAAAAAGACTATTTTACTCTTCAAAAATGGCTTACTATAAAGATAGAGAAGGAGGTGGCGATGATCCATGTTGAAGGGGTTGAAGATTCAAGTGGAAATCGGAAAGAATTGGATAGCGCCCGAGGTACGGATTCGCGCGGCAGAAGAGAAAACAGGCAACCAGCTTGTCAGCTGTTTAGAGGCGTTTCAAGAGGAGCAATTAGTGATCAAAGTAAAGGATGAGTTTGTCTTATTAAATAAAACCGAAATTATTTATTTAGAAATCTTCAATAAAATCGTAACACTTTATACCGCAAAGGAAACGTATTCTTTTCGCAAGTCTCTCACGGCACTAAAAGAAGAACTGCCAAGTGATCAGTTCTTGCAAGTTTCAAAATCAGCCTTGGTCAATACAAAGGCTATTCAAAAATTAGAGATTGCCTTTTCTGGCAGTTTATTTGCCTATTTGAGTAACGGTCAAAGAATCACCGTTTCTCGTCGGTTTGTCGATCAGTTGAAACAGCATTTAGGAATCAAAAGGAGGGGTCAAAATGAAACGCGTACTTAAACTATTAGGACAATCTGTCGGCTTTGGCAGTAGCATCTGCATGCTGTTTGCCTTTATTTATGCCGATAATCAAGTCAGAAAAATCGTCCTTAGCTTTATTCTATTATCGGTAGTGATCGGATTATTGAGTCTGATCTATGAATTGAAAAAGTTGTCGCTTCTTGTTCAAACGTTGATCCAGATGGGCGGAGGATTTATTGCTTTTTTGATTGTGGCTTGGGTGAATCAATGGTTTCCCTTTAAGTGGCAGGTGGTTTTGTCGGCCTCCTTCTCCTTTTTTCTAATCTTTTTTGCTATTTGGATATTCCATTATTTGAAATATAAGCGCGAGATTAAACAAATCAATCAGAAATTGAGATAGAATATTTTTTTTAGGGTCAGCGAAAAATCTTCGCTGATTTTTTTTGCCGATTGTTCAATGAATAGTAGATTGGAATTTTTAATTTATATACAAAAAAGTATGGTTTAGACCGAAATTAAGAATCCAAAAATACCAATAATTTACTAAAATAACAAAAAAACGAACAAGTGAAACGATAAACAATCCTTTATAATAGTAGTGAGGGGAGATTGGTTTATATATAGCGTGTAAGCAGTCTCAAATGGTTTATTCCTGTTGTTGAGTGGCCCAGTGATAGATAGTCTGGTTTTCATTTAGGAGGAATGACGCTCATGGATTCAAGTAGAAACGAAAAAATTTATCGAAGGAGTAATAAAGCAAGTCGGATACTTCAGATGATTTTCTATTTTCTTGTGATTTTTAGTGTGATTTGCCCAACTGATGAAGTGCTTATTTATTTGACTATGGTTTGCTTAATAATTGCCATTATCGTTTTGATACTGCCTTTTTGTGTAGGTTATTTAAAAAAAGAAGAGTAGGTCAAAGTCACTTTTCGTTCTTGAAATGTGGTGTGCTACAAAAGCAAACTTATGATCAATCTACCGGAGACTTTTTTAGGAAAGTTTCTGGTTTTTTCTAATGAAGGATAACCTGACTTCAAATTTTGACGCGGATAGGTAAAAACGTATATGATGGCAATAGAAAGGGTTAAAAGGAGTTAAAAAAATATGTGAGGGCATAGGAAAAAGGGGGTTACGGTATGAAGAAAAAGCATCAGAAAGGCAAAATAAACAAAAAATATGAGTTATTCGATGCACTTTGCCAGGAAATGGAAGAAAAGGACTATCGTATGCAGGATAAGACCTTTTCGGCAAAAGAAGCTGGGACACAGGGAATGCTGCTGCCAATTCCATTTATCGTATTGGTCGTGATTGGCTATTTTTGGCGCTGGGGAGCGGATGCATCGCCATTATGGGAGATTAATTTTCTCCTATTTCTGATTCTGTTTATTGTATCCATTCCAATTCATGAGCTGATTCATGGCCTGACGTGGGCGAATTATGCAAAAAAGAAAATGAAAAGCATCACCTTTGGCTTTAATGTCAAGGAGCTGATGCCGTATTGTCATTGTAAAGAAGCGCTGGAGGCAAAGGCCTATAAAATCGGTGTATTAGCACCAGTTGTGGTACTAGGGGGCGGCTATTTTTTCCTGTCGTTGCTGTTTCCAAATACTGAGCTGATCTTACTTTCTGCCTTTAATATTTTTATGGCAGCAGGTGATTTAATGATCTTTTGGAGTGCGCGTTCGATTCACGAGGGGCTAGTAATTGATCATCCAGAATTACCCGGTTTTGTAGTATTCACTAAATAAACTGACAAATAGGATTCCTTTTCATTCGAGGAATCCTGTTTTTGTCATTATTTTATCTTTTCAAATACATCCCTAGGCTTTCAGGTGCGGTTTCTACAAAGCCAAACTGTTCATAAAGCTTATCTGCTGGTCTGTCAGCGATCAGATTGACATAAGCCTGTGGATTGATCTCATCGTGAATGTACTTCATCAGCAGCGCCATGATCGCTTTCGCAAGACCTTTTCCCTGTTCCTTTGGATGGACAGCGATGTCCACAATCTGATAAGCGGTACCGCCATCTCCGATGATTCGCCCCATTCCGATCAATTTTTCATCGGTCTTATTTCGGATAATAACCGAATAAATGCTATTAGCTAATCCCGTTTTACTGGCTTCTTTGTCTCGCGCAGACAATCCGCAAATCTGTCGCAGTGCCAAGTATTCTTCAACCTCGGGAATATCGATTCGGATGACATAATTTTCCATCGCAAACACCCTTTCACTGTCTTTCTATGCTCATTTTACGCTATTAGCCGTAAGAAACAAGAAATAAGATACGCAAAATAGTCGAATCTCACGGTTTCTTTTTTTAATAGAAAATAAAATTCTAAGTTTTTTTTTTGATTAGTTCGCATAACGAAGCGGGTTTGTCGTTGTCGAATGGCTCCAAAACGGACATTAAAAAAATTTTGTCGATTGACAGGAGTGTTTTCATAGGATTATAGTCGAGGCGTGATCACAAACCAATCAGAGAGGAGCATTATTTTGACAGAAGCATTATTTACACCAAGACAAGTTTTTTCGCTACGACCTAAAACATTAGAGAAACGAATAGATAAACATTACCAAGAAACCCGTGATGCGGGATCAACTATTCAAATTTTGATAGCGCTTCAGGTGCGAGACGAACTAGGCGAAGAGGATTTTTCATTTTTCATGAAACGGCTTGTTCGTAAGCTGTTTTTAGAGACTAAGACTTCTCGGATATTGCGCCGCTATTATTTCTATTTCAAGCATTATTTTTCTTCTGATGAGTGGAAGGTCGTATCCATCAGACTGTTTTCAATCAAAACCTATATCACAGAGAAAATCGAAAAATTCTATACTCAATTCATGAAAGAACCACTGACAAGGTTGGCAGGTTCATGACGTTTGGAAAGAGTGACCTATTAAGACTAAAAGAAGAGGTGAAATCATGTTAAGTTTATCGGCAACATTTGAAAAAAGTAATGGCAGAAAACATTCATGGCGGATGAAACATGCCAATCCAAATAAGACAGCGAAGGAAATTAAAACATCGCTAGAAAAATTGACGACGTTAGATATCTTTGAAAAGGATGGCGTTAATTTTTTTGAGAAGGTTATTACTGCAAAATTTATCGAAACAATTGAGACACCGATTTTCGATAAAAAAACTGACACTCAATTAGAAAGTCCCAAAACGAAACCAGTAAACGAGCAAAGCCCCATAGATACTATTCAGGATCCGAAAGACCTGATTGTTCAGCAAGAACTAATCAAGCCTGGAATGCTTGAGCTGTTATTTGAGCTGCCCAAAGGAATCGAACCGCAAGCTATCTCTGAAAGCGAAGCAGCGTCCTTGATTATGGCAATGGTGCCAAAGGGCGGAACGGTGGAAGATTTTAGCGTCATTGAGGAGACACATCCAGTTAGGTTCCGACTGCTAGTTAAACTCGAGGAAGAGCCAGATTCCTTATCGGCAACTGCTGTGCCAACGAGAGGAAAGAAAAAACGCGGAAGGCTGATAGAACGGCTGCGAAAACGAAGGGAATAACAAAAAGGAAGTAAACCAAGTGATTCACTTCCGTATGTTTATTAAGAGTTCTTTTTGTAGCTGCTTAATCGACCGTTGTCATCCCAAGCACCGAAAAGCTGATTGGCTTTGGTGTTTGTCAGCAATTTTTCCAAGCGTCGTTCGAATAGTTCGACATCTGCACCATAGCGTTGAATATTATCAATTTTGATTCGCTGATAAAGCTCTGGAAAGGCTGAAAAGTTTTGTTGGATTTCAGGATCTGCTTCGAGTGCCTGCATAATTCGCGGATCGATCACAAAACTTTCTGGAGACAAATCCGGTAAGGTTGCTCGAACTAGATCAGTCATCAAATCTAAATAGATTAAACGGCGAGCTCGTTCTTTATTCAGCTCGGTCCATTGGCTCTTTTTCGTCCTAGGTGAGAGCCGTTGCCCAATTTCCGTTTCGGAAAGCTTCTTTTTGGTACCGTCGATCCAGCCAAAGCAAAGAGCTTCCTCCACGAAGTCTAAATAGGTCAGGTTTGATTGCGATCAATCACAACCCAGCAATCTTTTGCACTTGCAGCATTTTCTTCTAACCAATCTCTCAGGTCTTGATGGTTCTGAGGTTTATATAGATTATTCATTTCCAAACGCTTCACCTATTTTCTGTCTGACTTTAACGAACGAATACGTTCGCCAGCAGCGGGAAACTGATTTTGGATGATTTCCCACGTGTTCCCATTGTATTTTTCATAGGTATCAAAAACCAAAGGGAGACCATTTGCTGATTCGATTATAGCAGAATCCATCAGTTGAAAATGTAAATGCGGCTCAGTGGAATTTCCAGAATGTCCGACGTTGCCAAGATAGGTTCCTTCTGCAATGTGTTCTCCTTCTGAAATAGCAATTGAACCCTTTTGCAGATGACAGAAAGCAGCGTAGATACTGGCAGCTCGTTTGATGACGATATAATTTCCAGCGATTGCCTCGAAGCCGTCTCGTTCTGGATCGAAAAAGAGGGAGTGGCGAATAGCGGTTGTTTGATCATGAAGCCATGAGGCTTTTTCGCCATCAGAGGTATTGTTTTTCACTGTGATGACCTCACCAGTAAAGGGCGCATAGACAGGCTGACCAAAGCAATAGTAGTTTTTTAAAGGAATCCCTCCTAACAGATAGTCGGCTGAATTAGCAGTATGTGAACGGTCATTCTTATCCTTTTGAATGAAATCAAAGGCATAGCGCAGTCCAAAACGATTCGTTCCATGACTTGGAACCCGATCAGCTGGGCTTGTTTCAGTGTACCATTCACCACGGAGGGGAAAGGCAATCGTAGTTGCTTCGTTTGGCATCACAAAACCTTCTTTCTGCAGGGGGTTATTTTTTGTGCCTAATTGTGAGAAAGACCAAAAAAACAAGAGACAACCAGCAAGAATCAGCACTTTTTTCATTTCTAATTACTCTTGATAAAAAACGCTTTTAAGGTCTTCTAAATACTGTGTTAGCTTATCGGTGATGGCTTGGTAATCAATCTGTTCAGGATTTGTATTTTTCAATCCATCCAAAATCTCATTAGTAAAGCCGATGTTTCCCCAAAGAATCAATTGCTTACAGCGATCCACATTAAGTCCTGTTCGGAATTTCGTTTCATCAATCCCTTCAAATAAATCCTTTTCACAAGAAGAATGCTGTCGTTTAGCTAGGTCAGCTACTTTTTGATTGATCATCTCAGAGTTTGTTTCAATCTTTACATTCGTAAAATCAAGAATCCAAGGGTTCCGTTTCATCAAGTCAATTTGTAACATGTAAGAGTGCAGTAATCGATTAAAAACATCTTTTTCCTGCCAGTTCAATTTCGTCCAATAATCCTCAGCGATTGTCTTTTGGCAATAATCCAATAAGAGCGAAAACAACTCCTCTTTACTTTTTACATAGTGAAACATCAAGGCCTTCGACATTCCAGCCGCTTTTGCGATTCGATTCGTCGACGCTTCCTCATAGCCACGTTGGGAAAATTCCCGCAATCCTGCATTCAGAATTCGTTGAATCTTTGGATCAGTCGTATTGATTTCAGTCAAAGCGCTCACTTCCTTACCTAGTAGGTTAATTAGAGTGTAGCAGGATTTACCTACTAGGTCAATTTGAAAAAACCAATAACCGAAATCGTTATTGGTTCATAGAGAATTATTAAGCTATTTCATCGCTGAAATGATCCAAGTCACGTCGTATTTATCCTTCACACAGCCGCTGATACTGCTGTCATCGGGTGGGGGATTGCTGGCGATTGCTGCGACAACGGTTCCTTCATTGGATAGCTCCGAAAAGACCTCTCTAGCCATAGCCTCTTCAGGTAAATGGGCTTGGATAGCGACATTTCCATTTTTTACTATCGGTTCTGGATAATCTGCACCAGTGATGCCATCAAATTCGCTGATAGCAAGTCGCGCATGCATGACTTTGTTTTTTAGTTCTGTGGGAATTGGATAATTAGGATTTTCAGGCATCTCATCGTATTTAGACATGTGTTGAATGTTGCCATTGAAGAGTTGGGCATACCATAAAAATGCTTCTTCGCATGCCCCATTAAAACGGATATAGGGTGAAAACATAAACTTCAACTACCTTTCTTCTTTACTTGAAAGTATACCTTTACAATTTATAGGGGTCATTGTAAAAAAGGGACATCGTTTCCATGTATTTCTTAGGAGTGATCCCATAGATTGCGGTGAAGTCATGGATAAAATGAGCATAGTCATGATGGCCGGTCTCCTCAAATAGCAAGGACATTTCGGGTTTGCTATGTAATAGATCAACAGCTCGCTTCATGCGGATGATTCGAGAACAGGTTTTAACCTTCGCTCCAGCATATTTCATAAATAAGCGATTCAATTGCTTTTCACTGTAATACGTTTCCTTTGCCAGATCCTTTACACGAACTGATCCATTGCTTTTAAGGAGTATTTCAAAAGCGATGCAAAACGCAGGATTCAATTCTATTTGATTTATTTTTTCAAAGAAAATTTGATCCAATTTACTCGCCAATTCATGAATCGTTTTGGCAGTGTAATATGCTTCGGCTATTTGTTCAAACAATGCCTGATTTAAATCTGCAAAGAGAAATCCCTTGTCAGCCAGGTGATGCTGATCAATGTTCAGAAAAGGATAAAGTCCAGACGCATGAAACTCTACTAAAAACATAAAATCAAATTGCCGCGCATAGTCAGCAATCATCGTTGGTTTTGTGTTTACACCTCGAAGACCTGCGGTAAATTGACCGTTTTGAAAGGTACACACAAGGGTTGAACTGATGGTGGGCAGAATTGTTTGCTGCGGATGCATTTTGCTAGGATCAGTAAAAGTATAATTGGCAATATAGGGTCGCAGTAATGGATGGGGAGAAAGGATAATCATATTGCCATTGATTGTTGAAAATGAACTCTTATAGATATTTTCTTTATTTAGCATAGATAGGTCCTCCGATTATTATCCTCAAAATCCTTTCTTCACAGTAACAATCCATTCCTCAATGGCCTTAATTAAAAGTAACTGCTGATGCATCACAGCTTTTCCAGTGGCAGGAATATCTGATTCAGCCTTGTTGGTTAGAAGGCTTTCTTCCAAGGTTGCTTTCATTTTTTGTACATTAGCCTCAATGATACTGATGCAGGCCTTTTGATCTGCGGGGGAGAGACTGTCGAGGTTGAGAATCACGGCATTGAAATCTAGAAAAATATTGATAGGGCGAGCAGCGATCCCCAGCATTAATTTCTCGAATTCAGTCTTGCCTTTTTTGGTTAATGAGTAGACGGCTTTTTCAGGCATCTTTCCATTTTTCTTCAGGGTGCTTTTGACGTAGCCTTGTTTTTCCAGCTGCAGCATCTTTTTATAGATTGTTGGCGTACTGACTTTTACCCATTGAGAAATGTTGCGGTATTCAATAAGTTTTTGGATATCATAGGCACTGAGAGATTCTTTTTTTAGAATTCCCAGAACAATCAAATCAATCGTTCGCATCGCTAAACCCTTCTTTCTATCCAGTTTTCTATTTAATCTATCTACGAGTGATAGTAGAACGACTACTATCATTTATAGTAGTTTGTTTTTGTTGTCATGTCAAATCTCGTTGACAGTAGACGAGACTATCTATCAAAACGACAAGTTGGATTATTTAGACAAGAGGGGGAAGGTGACCGCAGAGTTTTCTCATTGTTACGAATAATCAATTTTTTAACAGATTAACAAGTTCCTGGGGGTAACCCAAATCCTTTTCAGTATATAATCTAGGTGTACAGAAGGATAGATTTGTACTGATTTATTCTTAAAGGCAAAAGCATTCGCTGAATGATTGACGGCATTTGAATCAAACGACTTTTTTGGACAATTATTATTTTGGAATGGGTAAGGAGGAAAAGGATATGCGTACAAAAGTATTGGCCCGTCAAAGAGGATGGGACCTTCGGCAGTCATTACGGGAGAAAATAGGAATTATTGTTTTTGGCTCATTTATTTTAGCAGCTGCTAATTTGCTGTGTATCGTGCTTCTTGTATTGCTGTAACGTTGTTTATTTTAGTAACAATCCGTCTAGCTACTCAACCTTATTAAAAAAAAGCGGCGCCTCTTTTGAAATGAAGAGGCGCCGCTTTCTTTTATTTTCCATCTATTTTCTTCTTCAAGTTCCTGTTTCGGTTATACATGAAGATTACGACGGCTAGTAATAGGATGATCACGGCGATCCCTGCCCAGATCCAAGGTGTTGTCGTGTCCTTTTCAAGTGAAACATCTTGAACATTGTAAGCCTTGGCTTTTTCTTGATTTATGGTGAAGGTTGGACTGCCGGTCCATTTTTGTTCTCCGGAGCGTACAGTCATTTTGACGGTATAGGTTCCTGGAGAAAACTCCGTATTGTCCATTTGAATCAAGAAGGGTATGCGTGAACTTGGTGCTAAGGTTAACTTTTCTTTCTTGTCTTTGGTGAGAGTTTTGCCATCTTTTTCGACTTGATAATCAATGGCTGTATTTTTGACGTAGGTTGATTTTTCATTGTCAACAGTCACGGTCACTGCATTGCGGTGATTGACCTGAAGGGCATTTGCTTGGGCGATTTTCAAATCTGGTTTTACTTCGTCCGTCTTATTTTGCAGTAGGACGGCGATCTCTCGTGAAAACACATTTTTGATATTGCCTTCGACTTTTTCGGTTGAAATTTGTTCGATGTAAAGGCCGCCAGCTAAGACTCCCTCAAATTCTTTGTCTGGCATCTTTACATCCAAATGAATATCCTTTGATTCCTTTGGTGCTAAATCAATAGCTCGATCACTGAGCTTGACGTAGTCGTTGATATTGGGACCGAAATCACTCTCATCTTCATTCATCCCGGAGTATTCAACGACACCCAGACTATTAGTGACCGCACGATTAAAGGCGGCCTTCAACTTGATCGGCTGCTCTGTCCGATTAGTTAAGGTAACTGTTAGTCGCTCGGTTTCATTTGGTTGGTACTGTAAATCGTAGTAAAGCTGTTCTTTTCCGATTTGATGCTCTGATGGGTGAATCACCGCATCAAAGCTATCCAATGACTCTCCATGAGCGACAACTGGTAAAAATGAAAAGGCTAGTACGAGGAACAGTCCTCGAATCAATGAAATGGGCTGCTTTAACATTTTTTGTCTCCTTCAATTGTATTTTCCGCGTAATGGAAGAGTCTCTCTCAATCGTTTCTTTCCCCTTTATTTATCAATCAAAGGGCAGAATCATGGTCTACAGCCTGGGATCGCCTTCACAGTAGGCGTGGCTGCAGTCGGGATTCTGCCCGAGTTTTTAGCTTGGTGTTGATGAGAAGGTCCATACGACTGTTGTTTGGTATTGGGCCGCTGTCTTTGCCGTATTGGCTGGTACATTCAAGGTAAATTTATTGATCGGCAAAGCAGTTTCGCCGGCCCCTTGATTGGCTTGTGCAGTGATGACGGAGTTTGTTTGACCAAGAACTAAGTCAACCGTGCTGTTATTGGCGATTCCATCACCTGTCGGTAGCGAGTTCACGTTGTTGGTAAGAGCTCCGACAGTAAAGGATAGGATCGCTCCAGAAAGTTCGCTTTGCCCAGCCGTGAATTGTGTTGGCTGAGCGACCTTTACAGACCAGCCGCTACCAGCTGCCCCGCGATTATCGCTGACAGCAACTTGTCCAGTTGTTACTGGAGAAGCTTGTTCGCCATCAGAGGTAGCTGTCCAAGTTTCTGCTTGTGTTGTTTGGATTGGGTGCGAACCAAAGTTCAAGTTTGTAGGCAGAGCCGCACTTGGGTCACCGGGTATTTGCGGATCAAAAGTGATGCCGCCAGATGTATAGTCAACGGTACCGGTGGTGTCGGCAGCGTGAGCGCCTGTTGCAAAGGTAAATAGGCTACCGGCAAAAAGCGCGGCAATGAATAAGGCTGCTTGTTTTTTCATTCGTTTTTCCTCCTATTTTTGACGATTCGCCACCCTAAAAAAGCGATTGCGAGGATCAGTAATCCAATAATGACTAAAAAGATATTCCGTTGATCATTTGTTTGCATAAATCGGGTAATGCCTGAGTGCTGCATGCTACTTCGATTACTGGATGAAGCAGGTGTTTCTTTATGATTATCAACATCAGTCGTGCTGTTGCTTGTTACGCTAGTACTGTTCTGAGAGCTTGCGGTGGAACTGTCACTAGCAGCCGTACTGCTTTCGTAATAGTACTGAACCTTTCCGTTGGTAACGGCCGCTTCGCTCGTTGGAGAAGGGACAACGAAGAGTGACAGAAAAACCAAGAGGATTCCAATCTGTGTCTTCAATTGTCTCCCCCTTTCTTTGGAAAAATGTAGTGGCTCTTTTCTGCGCAGAAAAGAAAATATTTCTTATGTCGGAATTATATAAGCTTATTAGAAAATAACGCTATAAGATTGCTCACAGAATTTTCACAGTTAAGCAAAATATTTTTCACTTTTTGATATACCAGCTTTAATTAAGGGAGAAGGTATAGAAATAAAGGGCTTTTTTATTGGATTATCTAAGAAAGCATGGCAATTAAAAACAAATAAATGATCAATTTTTACCTGTCATCGATTATTTTCTCGCGAAGGAAATTTTTGAAGGGAGCAATCCAAGTGAGAATAAAGGGGGAGATAAAATGACGAAAAAGCGGCTTCGTTTGATTCATAAATGTTGGCTTACAGGACTAGCTATTTTTCTATTTTTAACCAGTTCAAATATCATTGTGAGTGCGGTGTCATTGGATCTATTTTCAAATACACAAGTGAGCAACAACAGCGGGACTACTTCAGCAGCACCCTATTTAAATGTTGCGAATAAGCCCGTGACTTTTACGATAAATGGAACAACAGCAATAGGCGCGACGGCGGGAAGGACAGGTGCGAAGTATGTATTTGTCAATGTACCGGCGCAATTAGCTGGTAAGGTTCAAAAAGATGGAAATGCCACTGTAGATACCACAGTCACGGTACTGGCTTCTGATATCAAGGCTGTAACAGGAACGGTTTTGGATTTGGTAACATCATTGACCGGATTACTGACAACCTTGGGATTGGGTACGCTGGTGACAAATCTTAACAGTACGGTTACGGCATTGAATAAGGAAGACTTCGGACGTCAGGTATTCCTATCTCCGGTAGAGCAGTATTCGTCGACTCTATTAAGAGCGGGTATTAGCCAAGGACTGCTGCCAATTATAACGAACGCGTTGATCATACGTTTACAGGCCATACAAGCGATCGTTCAGGGAATCACTCCTCTACCTTTAATCAATGTAGTCTTAAATAACCTCTTAACTGCTTTGACGAATACGATTAGTACCCTTGGCAATGCGAATTCGACAGTTAGCAAAAATTTAGTAGCGGCTTCCATTTTAGGGTCAACGAGCGTTTCGTTTCCGACATTGGTCTCTAGCCCCACAGGATTGACACAAGATTTTACGGCTGTTGTACGGGGCGGAATTTTTCAAACAGATAATTTTGATGTCCAGCTGTTAAGCAACTATGGCGGTAATACAAATCTTTATTTCGCCGCTGGAAGCCTGACGATGAAGAATGAATTACTGCCAAGCAGTTTGAACTTCGGCAGTCATCCGGTTCAAACGAAAGTTGATGAAACATGGAATGCCTATATCGGTGGGAGTAGCGCTAATCCGCTGCAAACAGGAACGATCCGAATTGATGATACTCGTACTACAGCAAAAGCCTGGCAGCTGAAACTTGCGCAAACAAATTCTTGGGTAAGCGGGCAGAAGAATTTAGCTAATGCTCGGCTAGATATCGTCTTAGGTGGAGTAAATAGCAACTTTCAAAATTATTTTTACATTTCAAATCAGACAGTCCATATGCTCCCCAGCAATCAAGTGACCTTATTTTCTTTGAGCGCCACTACGGATTCCGGCTATTTTGAGATGCCGCTGAATCAGTTTCAGCTTTTTGTTCCTAAAAATACCCCAAAACAAACGGGAACTTATCAAACCACTCTGCAGTGGACCATTTCCAATACACCATAAGTGATAAGCGATTAAAAGTGCCTAAGAAATTAGGCGCTTTTTTTTTGTGAGTTTGTGAAAACTAATTACATTTGTTTTTCACTGTGCTATCATAAACGTATAAGTATACTGATAAAATCGATACTGAAGTTTGTGAATCATTTTGTGAAAAAAATTTTCGGATTAAACAAATGAACGTTTAAAACCAAGCCAGCTACAGGTTCAGCTTCACTGTTTCGGCATTTTTCTTCTATTATTTATTTGGGGTAAGAATAAGCCTGCTGGTGTATGAAATGTTGCAAAATGAGGAGTAAGCCCAATGATTTTGTTGGACCACAGGGGAGGTTTGTCTATGGGAACATTAACGAAAGCAATCGCAAAGTTTAAAGGAGGTGTCAAAGTCCCCCATAATAAAAATACGGCAGAATTTGAAAGCGTTTTTATGGACCCGCCGAAAATTGTGACCATTCCAATGCAGCAGCACATTGGAGGTGTTTGTACGCCGACGGTTAAAAAAGGGGACGTTGTCACAGTCGGACAGGTAATCGCGGATTCGGAAGCCTTTGTCTCAGCTCCGATCCATGCCTCTGTTTCTGGAAAGGTAAAGGGAATCAAACCGGTTTTGATGGCGAATGGTCAGATGTGTGACGCGATTCATATCGCAAGTGATGGGTTGCCTGTGGAATTTCCGGAACCCAAGCCGGTGGAGATCCAGTCAAAGGAGGATCTTTTGAAGGCAGCACGAGATAGCGGCATTGTTGGTATTGGCGGCGCCGGATTTCCTATGCACGTAAAGCTGAATGTTAATGAGAGCACACCGATTGATACGCTGGTGATTAACGGGGCAGAATGTGAACCCTTCATTACATCGGATTACCGCGAAAGTTTGGAGTATCCGGAACGGATTATTGCAGGAATGCAGCTGGTGATGAAGTACCTGAATATCGCTCATGGTGTTATCGGCATTGAGAGTAATAAGCCAAAAGGGTTAAGAAGGCTGCGAGATCACTTGAATGAGTTAGCTGATCGTGATCCATCGATTGATGTGATGGAGATTCCATCATTATACCCGCAAGGAGCGGAAAAAATGCTAGTTTACGCCACCACTGGACGAAAAATTCCACCAGGGAAATTGCCGTCTGAGGTTGGATGCTTAATCATGAATATTTCGACCATCTCACTGTTGCAACGCTATATCGAGATCGGCATGCCGCTGACCCATAAGCGGATTACTGTGGATGGCAATGTGGCGCAGCCCAAAAATGTGGTGGTTCCAGTGGGGACATCAATCGGCGAAGTAATTGACTATTGTGGCGGATTGATCGATGAACCTAGCAAGATTATTTTAGGTGGACCAATGATGGGAATTGCCCAATTTTCTGTCGATTTGCCAATCACGAAGCAAACCAATGCCATCACAATTTTAGGAGCTGCACAACAACTGCCGGAGGAATCACCATGTATCCGCTGCGGACGCTGTGTGGAGGCTTGTCCGATGTCGCTGTTGCCTGTACAAATCGAACGTTGTACTCATAATAATGACCTTGCAGGCTTGAAAAAATTGAATGTCTCCGCCTGTATGGAATGTGGCTGCTGTGCCTTCGTTTGTCCGGCTGGCCGAAGACTCGTTCAGTCAATGAAACGAGCGAAACAGTTAGAAAGGGAGGCTGCCAAATGAACAAATTACCTGTTTCCATTTCACCCCATCTGCACTCTGGACGGAGCAGCCGAGGAATCATGCAGGACGTGATCATCGCCTTGATCCCGGCTGTGATTGCCTCCACGATTATCTTTGGCTTTCGTGCGCTTATCTTGATTATTGTAACGGTTGCGGCGTGTGTCATCAGTGAGTATGTCACTCGGAAAATCTTAAAGCGGCCAGATTCGATTCACAATTTGACAGCAGTTGTCACAGGAATCTTATTAGCCTTGAATCTGCCGGTGACCTTGCCATTTTGGATGGCTATTTTAGGTGGTGTGATTGCAATCGTGATCGTAAAAGAATTTTTCGGCGGAGTTGGTCAAAACTTCGTGAATCCCGCGATCACTGCGCGGATTATTTTAATGATGTCCTTTGCTTCCCAAATGAGTACCTGGCAGCCGCCGCTGAACTATTATATGTTCCGACCAGACGTCATTTCATCGGCGACTTATTTTTCAGCCTCTCAGACAGGTCAGAAGATTCCCTCGTTATTGGATATGTTTTTTGGTATACGCGCGGGAAGTCTAGGTGAGACCTGTGCTTTAGCCTTGCTGCTCGGCGGCGCCTACTTGGTAGTAAGAAAGGTGATTTCACCGATTATTCCGCTTTGTTTTATCGGAACAGTGGTCATTTTTTCTACCTTATTAGGCGGAGATCCGTTATATCAAATGATGTCAGGCGGATTATTGCTGGGAGCAATTTTTATGGCGACGGATTATACAACTTCACCGATTACCAGAAATGGCAAGATTATTTTTGGTATCGGCTGCGGGATTATTACCGTCTTAATTCGTTTCTTCGCGGCACTGCCAGAAGGGGTTTCTTATGCCATTTTATTAATGAATATTTTAGTCCCTCATATTGAGAATTTGACGATTCCAAAAGTCTTTGGTGAGGAGGCGAAGGTAAAATGAAGCGATCCAGTTCCAAAGTCATTTTTACCGATGCGTTATGTCTATTCATCATCTGTCTAGTGATCACCTTTGCAGTAGCTGGAACACGTTCTGTTTTTAAAGACCGAATTGCCAAGCAAGAATGGGAGCAAACTCAAAGTGTCATGAGCCAGCTGATTAAGGCTGATGACTTTCAAGAAGTCAAAGTAGCAGGGGACAATCAAGGCTACAAAGCGCTGGATAGTGGTGGCAAGACTGTCGGTTATCTTTTCGTGACAAAGGCCTATGGCTACGGCAGTGACGTGAGTGTCATGAGTGCAGTGATGGATGGCAAAGTCATCGGTGTCGATGTGCTGGATGCCTCTAACGAAACTCCGGGACTTGGTCAAAATGTCACGAGAAAAGAGTTTATCGATCAGTTCGACGGTACCGATGACACGCTGGAGGTAGTGAAGAATGATCCTGCGAATAAGAATCAAGTAGAAGCGGTAACAGGAGCAACCAAATCCTCCAATGCCGTTGCTACATCAGTCAAAGAGGCACTTGCTCTGTTTGAACAAGTCGCTACGTCAGAGAAATAGGGAGGAGAAGCAATGGAAAAAGAAAAAGCAGCCACTATTTTCAGCAGAGGGTTGATCAAAGAAAATCCTGTCCTGCGTCTGATGTTAGGGACCTGTCCGACGTTAGCGGTGACGACCTCTGCAATGAATGGTTTAGGAATGGGAATAGCGGCAACGGTCGTTCTTTTAGGCTCGAATGTCGTAATTTCCCTATTGCGAAAGGTGATTCCTGATCGTGTCAGAATTCCAGCCTTTATCACCATCATCGCGGGCTTTGTAACAGTTGTTCAATTAGTGGTGAAGGCGTTGGCCCCTGCCTTAGATGCTACTTTAGGGATTTATCTACCCTTAATCGTAGTGAACTGTATTATTCTAGGGCGTGCAGAGGCTTATGCCAAAAATAATACAGTGCTTCATTCCGCTTTAGATGGATTAGGAATGGGTGTCGGCTTTACAATGGCGTTGATATGTATGGGCGGTATTCGCGAGCTGCTTGGCAGCGGAACCTTATTAGGGTTTTCGATTACGGCAGGTGTGATTCCACCAATGACGATCATGCTGCTGCCGCCAGGCGGGTTCTTCGTCTTCGGTATGCTGGTGATGTTGGCGAATAAACTGAGTGATCGCAAGACGAAAGAAATCGATTGTAGTGCTTGTCCGGTCGCTGAAGCCTGTACCACGGTTTGTGATGAAAAGGCGGGTGATCAGTGATGCAGATTTTTGTAACGATTTTAGTTGCCGGTATTTTAACGGATAATTTTGTCTTGTCACAGTTTCTAGGAATTTGTCCATTTTTGGGAGTATCGAAGAAATTGGACACGGCTGTCGGCATGTCTCTCGCGGTTACCTTTGTTATGGTATTAGCGACCTTAGTAACCTATCCGCTGTACGCTTCGGTATTAGTACCGATGGGGCTGGATTACCTACAGACGATTGTCTTTATCTTAACGATCGCCGCACTTGTGCAGCTAGTAGAAGTGGTGATGAAACGGTATATGACTCCGCTTTATAACGCGTTAGGGATTTATTTACCCTTAATCACTACGAACTGTGCAGTGCTTGGTGTAACAATCCTGAATTTTTCGAAAAATTATTCCTTCGTGCAATCAATGGTGAATTCATTTGCCGCAGGAATCGGTTTTTTAGTCGCAATGGTAATTTTTGCCGGGGTACGCGGCCGCTTGGAAGGAAATGATATTCCCGAGTCGCTTAAAGGTCTGCCAATCACATTGATTGCCGCCGCTATCGTATCGTTGTCGTTTCTTGGATTTGCCGGTTTGGCAGAAGGATTATTCCAGTAGGAGGTGGAAATAATGACAGAAATCATGATACCCATCGGCATTGTTAGCGGGATGGGATTAATCGCAGGAGTCATTCTTTCCCTGGCAACCATCATCTTCCATAAACCGGTGGATGAAAAGGAAGAAGCCTTGCGAGAAGCGCTTCCGGGAATCAACTGTGGGGCTTGTGGCTTTTCCGGCTGCGATGGTTATGCTAAAGCGATGGCTAAAGGAGAAGCAGGAGCCACCAACTGTACGCCAGGTGGCCCATCTACTCAACAAGCCTTGGCAGAGATATTAGGCCTTGAAGTTGGGGATGTTCAGAAGGTTGCTGCCTTTGTTCGCTGTAATGGCACCTGTGAGTTTACAAATAAAAAAATGGCTTATGCCGGAACGGAGACCTGCTACGGCGCCAACCAAATTTTTGGCGGTCCGCAAGATTGCCGTTTTGGCTGTATGGGCTTTGGCGATTGTGCTGCTGTTTGCGACTATGATGCGCTGCACATCGTCGATGGAGTAGCAAAGGTTGATCCGGATAAGTGTGTCGGTTGTTTAAAATGTATCACGGCCTGTCCGAAAAATCTGATCAAGATGCTACCCGCAGAAAATACCGCATTGGTCGCTTGCTCCAATCAGGATAAAGGCGGTGGTGTGCGAAAAAACTGTGATGTGGGCTGTATCACCTGTAATCGGTGTGTGAAGACATGTCCGCAAAAAGCCATTAAGATGGAAAATAATGTTGCGGTAATTGATCCAGATATGTGCATTGACTGCGGTGAATGTGTCGAAATCTGTCCGCAAAATTGTATTTTACAGATGCCGGCCAAGGAAAAGATTCCTAGTTAATAAAAAACGGAACCCCTTTCAAAAAGATATGCTATCATTAAAAGAAAAGGGCAGGTGTTGAAATGAAATTATTAGTAACAGAGGATTATGAAACATTAAGTCAAATCACGGCGGACATCGTTTTGATGAAGTGGGCGGAAAGTCGCCGCGTGAATCTGGCGCTGACTGCGGGCTCTTCACCTAAGCGTGCGTATGAAATCTTAGCTGAACGATTGAAGCAGGTGTCTTTTGATCAAAGCTTGGCGCATTTTTACAATTTTGATGAAATTACCTTAAAGGGTCAAGAATACGGAATGACGATGCAGGCCTTAACGAAGGAATTATTCGAGCCGTTAGGAATTGAAGAAGAAAATATTGAAGTGTTAGATGTCCAAAATTATCAGGACTACGATCGACAAATCGCTGAAGATGGCGGCTTGGATTTGGTTTTGATGGGCATCGGTGGAGACGGTCACTTCTGTGGCAATCTGCCAGATTTCACCTCCTTTGATTTCGGTGTTTATCGGGTACCAATCGAGCAGGATGATGAGCTATATAAGCTGATTGATGAATCAAGTCCCCATGAACCAGGAGAAGAAATGGTGACATTTGGCGCTCAAACGGTTTTAGCAGCAAAAGAATTGGTTCTGATCGCTAATGGCGAGAAGAAGGCCGCAATTATCAAACAGGCGTTGGAAGGACCAATTACAGAAGATGTTCCCGCGTCAGTTTTGCGCTTGCATCCGAATCTAACGGTGATTTTAGATCGTGAAGCAGCAAGTTTATTAGACTAATAAAGATAGAAAAAAGAGAGGCATGATCGTCTCTCTTTTTCTGTGGAATTACTTAATTAATCAGCTTTGCCGCAGCTTCATCAGCAATCACTGTAATATTAGAATGCATTCTCAAGATAACCATGAGAATTTCACTGTTAATAACCAGCAAATCAAATTTCCCAACATCTTTTTTAAGTGCATTTGACAAGTTAACAACTGTTCACTATAATTTTAGTGAACAGTTGTTAACTTATTTGCGGAGGGATGACTATGCCAAGAAAAGCAGCGCGAGATACTAAAAAGCTTATTTTACAGGTGGCCTTAAAACAGTTTTCTGAAAAAGGGTTTGATGGTGTTGGGATTCGAGATATTGCAAAGGAAATTGGGATACGAGAAAGTGCAATCTATAGACATTACAGCGGAAAGCAAGCAATTTTTGACGCAATCATTTTAGACATTGAGCAGCGCTATCAAGAGGAAACTGCCGAGATTGGCGCTTCAAAAAGACTGGATGGTCTCTTAAATGCAAAGGGTGTCCGTGAAGAATTGATTCAGATGAGTTTTACAATGTTTCAATTTTATTTAGAAACAGAGTATGGCTCACAATTGCGTAGAATGCTGACAATCGAACAGTATCGTAGTTCTGAAATAAGCAGTTTTTTTCGCGAACTCGTAATTAACAATGGATTAAAGTATATTACACAGGTGTTTTCTCAATTAATAGCAGAAAAAGTCTATTTGGATGCTGATCCTGAAGTCATGGCGTTACAATTTTATTCGCCTTTGTATTTACTGTTAACCAAATACGATAATCAGCCCGAAAAGTATGAAGAAGCATTGACCTTTTTAGAAAAGCACATCACCCAATTTAATAAAATCTATCTGAGGAGTGATCAATGATGAAGGGAATTGGGATACTGGTAGCGGAATGGGTTGTTACAGGAATGATCGTTTATGCAGGATTATGTGGAAGGAAACTGTTTTTTATTGACGGACCAAGGTCAGCGGTGATTATGTTAGGTTTAATCGGATTTACCATGTGCATGGTCATGCCGACGATTGGCAAGTTTATCAGTAATGCGCCCGCACATCCTTTAACAATTATGGGGTATATTTTTGGTGTCATGGCACTTTTTACTACGGTGGTTCAGTTATTTAACTGGCAGATACCATTTATCCAAGATCCAAAAAATGCGCTATTTGTAATTGCTGGTTGCATCGTTATAAAATCAATTATTGGACGTTTTTTTTTGCTAGTCTGATGGTAGATGAAAAGCCCGTACGTTGTAATTTTACAAGGTACGGGCTTATTTCAGTTACAGGTTCTCTTCTTCTTTAGTTTCAAAATAGCGTGAATGAACAACCACTAAGATGATACCGATGAAAACCATCGCACTTGCAAAGTAGAAGGTATAATTACTGCCGAATTTTGCACCAATTAAACCGGCGACAAAAGGGGCGAGTGAGCCGCCAAAAAAGCGGACGAAGCTGTAAGTTGATGAAGCGATGTTTCGTTTGATCCCAGGAATTTCCATCGCAATCGTTGTCATCAAGGTGTTGATTATTCCTTGGAAAAAACCAGCGACAATCAACGCAGCAGCCACTAGTGAGGGTTGGTCGGCATTGATTCCCATCAGCAGCAGGCAGACAACAAAACCGATAAACCCGATCATCAAGGTATAGAATGTTCCGATTTTTTGTTCAAATCGAGTGGCTAAAAAAATCGAAGAAATAGCCAATAAAATTCCCCAGCCAAAGAAGGTCATACCAATTTCCATTTCAGAAAAATTCGGCATTAAAAAGGGCGCATAGGCAAGCAAAGTAAAAAAGCCGAAATTATACAATAGGGCAATCAAGCCTACAGAGCGTAGCTTATGATTTTTTAAGGCGTTGACACCAGCAAAAAAGTCAACTTTTTCTTTTTTTCCCTTGGATTCCTTAAACATAATCAAGATTGATAAGAATGAAATCAGCATTAAAACCGATACACCCGCAAACGGCAAGCGCCAAGAAATCGAGCCTAGCGAACCACCAACTAAAGGCCCAATCGACATACCAAGTCCCATTGCCGCTTCATACAGCATGATTGATTTTTCCGTTTGCCTAATTAGCACACTGACGATTGCAGACAAGGCAGTTGAAATGAATAAGGCGTTTCCCAAACCCCAGCCTGCACGAAAATAAATCAATGCATCGATCGTATTGGACAAACCGGCGAACAAAGCAAATATAATAATAATAGCTAAACCCAACATCAAGGTTTTCTTAGTACCAATCCGACTGGAAACAAAACCAGTAAACAGCATCACAATGCCGGTCACCATCATGTAACTGGTAAATAATAAGGTTGTTTGCGCAGGCGTTGCTTGTAATGATTTGGCGATCGAATTCAAAATTGGATCAACCAATCCGATCCCCATGAAGGCGATCATGCAGGCAAAGGCAACGACATACGCTGCTTTACCATTTTCTTTCTCCGTAACTATACTGTCATTGTTTTCGTTTAAATTTTCCATTAAGTCACCACTTTCCATTCAACAGTTTAATCACAAAAGGATTTTATGTCAATATTTACATAAATATATTTACAATTATTTTTGCCAAAAAAACAGACCTCAAGAGATCTGCTTTAAACTTATTCAGAAAAATAGGCGTCGATTTTTTCTTCTGCCCACTCACACCAAGACAGTTCCTCTTTGCATAGACGAATCTTCCGTTCAATAATCAATTCACGACCGAAATTTTTACGGCGTTCCTCTTTAGTTAGCTCGCTCAAGCTGTTTAAAACTGTCGAATACTCTTTTAATTGTTCATTGAAGTATTGCTTTCGTTCCATAATCAAGAATTTTGATGTATCACGGTCTAATGCAGAAATGGTGAATACTTTTGCTAAGAATTCATCTTTTTGAGAGGGAGCGTGGCTTTTAGTGAAGACCCAGTTTTTTACCACTTCTTTTCCTGCCGGAGTAATATCATAGATTTTACGTTTGCCATCGGGAATATCGACAATTTCGATTAATTCCTGTTTGCGCAATTCTTTTAAGGTAGGATAAATTTGACTATGATGAGCCTCCCAAAAAAGATTCAAAAAACGTTTCAATTCATAACCAGTCAATGGCGCACGAACAAGCATCGCCAAAACAACATAGCTGATAGTATTCATAATGTGATCCTTTCTGTTAAGGATTTTTTGGTTAGTTATTTTTTATTCATTGGTTTTCTCCGTGTTCATTGTACCATTGATTCCTATTTTTGCTAATAGTCCTATTTATTATAGGGTGTCATAAACAGTTAAATAACAAGGGGATTTAGGATAGTGGAAAACGAAGGTGAAAACATATAAAAATGAATATTTCGAGAAAGCGTTGACATTCATATTTTTATCACTTAGAATGAAGTTATAAAAAATTAAGAGAAAAGACCGATCATGGCGCCGGAGTCATGATTGTGAGTATGTTACTGAAGATGATCAGGCAGAACTCAAGAAAGCATAGCTGGAGACCAAGGTCCCGCTGTATACTTTCTTGGGTTTTTTTTCTGGAAAGGAGGAAGTATGAAGATCAGCCAAATCTTAAATAATAACGTTGCATTAGTGAAACGAGGAGGAAACGAGGTCTTCGTCGTTGCAAAAGGAATTGGTTTCAAAAAGAAAAAGGGACAGCAGATCGCAGAAGAGGAAGTTGAGAAAATGTATATTCTTGATTCCTTTGATATGCTGGATCATTTCAGCTATTTATTGGCTCATTCAGATCCAAACGATATTCTTTTGATCAGCAATATTATTTCCTATGGAGAGGAACAATTAAACATTAAGGCAAGTGATTATTTGAGTTTGGCTCTTCTTGACCACTTGGAGTTCCTATTGAAACGTGTAGAGAAACAGCAGTTTATCAAAAGTCCGCTAATATGGGATACAAAGCGTTTTTACCCAGAACATTTTAAGGTCGGACTTAAGGCGTTAAAAATGATTGAAGAACAGAAGGGCTTGCAGCTTCCTGAAGATGAAGCCGTGTCTTTATGTTTGCACTTTGTAAATATGGAAGAAAGTCGCGATAGCCGAAAAGACCATGTTTTAGAGATGCGAGCGTTAAGTGACCTAGTATCGATTGTGGAACATCATTTTAATGTGACGTTAGATGACGAATCAACGAATTATATGCGCTTCACTACTCATTTACAATACTTTGTGCAGCGAATCGTTAACGGAGAAATATTCAATGATGGATCAGAAACCTTGGAGCTTTATAAACAAGTTTGCCAATTGTATCCAGAATCGTTTAAAACTGTCCAGAAAATGAAAATCTATGTACAGTCACAATTTAATCTAGAGATTTCAATCAATGAAGAAACCTATTTAATGCTTCACATAAATCGTGTAACAGAAAGAATGGAGGACAAAAAATGAGTTATGAAAAATTAAATAAACAGCTGATCGAATTAGTCGGCGGTAAAGATAATATCAAAGCAGTCGCTCACTGTGTGACCCGCCTGCGTTTAACATTAAAGGATCGCAGTTTAGCAAAAACTGAAGAAATCAAAAATTTGGATGGTGTGATTGATGTCGTCTCCAATGAGGTTGCCTATCAAATTATCGTCGGAACACATGTTACGGATGTGTACAATGAGTTCATGCTAATGCTGGGATTGAAGCCTGACGGGGAGGAAATTGAAAAGCCAAAGGCCAAAGGAGTTCGAGGAATCGCCTCATCAATCTTAGTCATGATATCTGAAACCATGACTTCTATTATTGAAGTTTTACTTGCAGCCGGAATGATCGCAGGGATCATGGCAATCATTTCATTAACAGGATTAGTTTCTAAAGACAGTCCAACATACATGATTTTTGATACGCTGCGTGGCGGGGTTTTCCACTTCTTACCAGTCTTTATTGCAGCATCAGCAGCTAAACGAATGAAATTGAATGAATATGTAGCAATGGCATTAGCAGTCGGACTACTTTCCACCAATATTGATGGGGCAAAAGGTTTGGAATTGTTCGGTTATCATCTACCAACGATCGGTTACGCGAATACCTTTATTCCAATCTTGTTGGGTGTTTGGTTCTTGAGTGTCGTGACAAAATACTTGAAGAAAATCATTCCAAGCGGGTTGCAGTATTTCTTAGTTCCGGCATTATCACTGGTATTAACCTTTCCAGTTATTTTAGTCGTCTTTGGCCCGATTGGAACATTGATCGGTGATGGCGTAAGTGCCTTCTTTGATGTGTTAATGAATACGATTGGCAACTGGATTGTAGTTGTCTTGTATGCGGCCTTCCAACCATTCTTGATTGTTTTAGGAGCTGCCAATTTTACTTATCCAATTGTATTGAACTTTTTGGGAACAATTGGCTACGATCCAATAATCATGCATGCGGCAACAATTTCTGATGTGGCAGTTTGTGGTGCAATGTTTGGCTACTTCTTACGTGCAAAAAAAGGTCATCAGCGCCAAATGTTCGGTACGGTCAGTTTTAGTGCTTTAATGGGTATTACTGAACCAGCTGTATTTGGGGTTTTTGTTAAATATCGTCGACCATTTTTAGCGGTTATTATTGGTGGTGGATTAGGCGGATTGATTGCAGGGTTAGCCGGTGTGAAAACAATGGGATTTGTTTGGGGATTAGCCTCATTACCGACTTATCTAGCAGGCGGAACAAGTAACTTTATTTGGATGATTATTAGTGTCGTGGTTGGCTTTGTTGGTGCTACAGCTGTGGCGTATGGTATCGGCATTCCTAAAGAAGAATCCGAAGAAGAACTTGAAGAAAAAGAATTTGTTGAAGCATTAGAGAGTAACCAAGGATTGAAACAAGTTTGTATTGGAAAAATTGCTGAAGGAGATGTAGTTCCATTAAGCGAAATTAGTGATAAAGCATTTGCCTCTGGAGCGTTAGGAAAGGGTGTTGGAATCATACCAGCTCAAGCAGAGGAGTCGATTATTTCACCAGTCGAAGGAACTGTGACAGTTGCATTTCCAACCAAACATGCGTATGGCATTAAAACGAAAAATGGTGTTGAGTTATTGATCCATATTGGTGTTGACACAGTAAATCTAAAAGGTAAATATTTCGAAAGCTTCGTAGAAAAAGGACAGGAAGTCAAAAAAGGTGACATTTTAGCGAAATATCAAGCTGAAAAAGTAAAAGAAGCCGGTTTTGATCCAGTAATCATTGTGGTGGTAACAAATTCAAATGATTATCTTGATGTGATTTCAACCAGTAATGAACAAGATGATGAATTACTAACAGTAATTTTGTAAAAAAGGAGAAGCAAATGACATTTACAAATGACTTTTTATGGGGCGGCAGTATTGCCGCTCATCAATGTGAAGGGGCTTGGCAAGAAGATGGAAAAGGTCCAGCAATCATGGACTTTGTTACGAAAGGATCAAACAAAGAACCACGAGTGATCACGGAGACAATCGATCCAACGTTGGACTATCCTTCACATCTAGGAATTGATTTTTATCATCATTACCAAGAGGATATTAAACTGTTTAAAGAAATGGGGTTCACAGTACTACGGATCTCGATTGATTGGTCGCGAATTTTTCCTAAAGGAGATGAGCAGGAGCCAAATCAAGCGGGATTGGATTTTTATGACAAGGTAATTGATGAGTTGCTCGCTAATGGGATCGAGCCAATCGTGACCCTTTATCATTTCGAATTACCCATCCATTTAGTTCGAGAGTATGGCTCATGGAAAAATCGACAGGTAATTGATTTTTATCTACATTATTGTGAAACGGTCATGCGAGCATATGATGGCAAAGTGAAATATTGGGTGACTTTCAATGAGATGAATCATATTGACCCACAGTCCGAACAATCGGATATTTTCACTTATTTGATTGCGGGTTTAAAATACAGCGAAATGGAAAACTCAGTAGAAGAGTTAGCCAAAATTGGCTATAACATGACATTAGCTGCAGTGAAGGCAGTTAGACTTGGACGAGAACTCAATCCTGAAAATAAAATCGGCTGTGTCTTCGGCTTGAATCCAATCTATTCCTATGACTGCCACCCAGATAATGTATTGAAGGCCTTTTTAGACAATGATCGGGATTATTATCAAGTCGATGCCATGTGTAATGGTAAGTTTCCTAAATACAAAATGAAACAATATCAAGCATTAGCACTCGATTTAGGAAATCAACCAGAAGATGTTGAAGATTTTGCTAAAGGAACGATTGATTTTATTGGCTTAAATTATTACATGTCTAGTCTGTCTGAACCAAACCGTCCGGTAGAGGGCGAGTCAGCTTTATTCGGAGGTCTTCAAAATCCATATCTAGAACAATCTAAATGGGGCTGGGGAATTGATCCAACAGGTATTCGCTATGTCATGAACTATTTATACCGAAAGTACGAGTTGCCAATCCTGATTACTGAAAACGGGCTGGGGGCGATCGATCAACTAGCAGACGGAACCGTTCATGATGACTATCGTATCGAATATTTAGAAAAACACATTAAAGCAGTGAAGCAGGCAGTAGAAGAAGACTTCGTAGAATGCATGGGTTACTTGACTTGGGGACCAATTGATTTAGTCAGTGCGACAACTGGTGAAATGAGTAAACGATACGGTTTTATTTATGTTGATTTAGACAACGAAGGTCAGGGGAGTTTGCAACGGCTGAAAAAAGATTCTTTTGATTGGTATAAAAAAGTCATTAAAAGTAACGGGGAGGATCTATAAAATGAAAAAAATTTGGGGATTATTGTTTGTTTTCTTATTAGGGCTTAGTTTAACGGGTGGTGTTTCAGTACAAGCAAAAGAAAAAAATTCCGAGAAAAAAGCGGAAGTGACCATTTATCTGGTTCGTCATGGGAAAACTTTTTTCAATACAACGGGACAAGTTCAAGGATTCGCCGATTCACCTTTAACAGATAAAGGAATTACACAAGCAAAACAAGTGGGTAAGGGATTGAAAGATACGAAGTTTGACTTAGCCTATTCCAGTGATTTGGGACGCCAAAGAAATACTGCCAAATTAATCCTGGCTGAGAACGAGAAGAAGACGCCTAAGCTTTCAGAACACGATGGATTCAAAGAATGGAATTACGGCGGTTTTGAAGGAAAAACGAACGCTGAGATGTGGACACCAATTTTTGAAGCGAACGATTTGAAGTTCGATGAGGATTGGACAGATTATGACAAGCTGGTTAATAAACTAGGTGATGAAGGGGTAGCAGATGCTATTGCTGAGAGCGATCCGTTGAAAGTCGCAGAAAGTTATAAAGATATCACTAAAAGAGGGCAAGCTGCTATGGACAAAGTAGTTGCCGATGCGAAAAAGAAGAAGGCGAAGAATGTCTTGATCGTATCATCTGGCAGCATGATTCCAACACTACTAGAAATGTTGGTTCCTGGTGAATATCAAGGTGAGGCTATCGATAATTGCAGTGTTACGACTTTGAAATATAAAGATAATAACTATTCAGTAGCGAAAATCAATGATACACAATATTTAGATTAATAGAAAAAACTTTCGATAGCGACTTATCGAAAGTTTTTTCTATTTAAACCTCAGTCTTTCGACGGATGATTTTCTTTTAGATCTTTTATACACTTGTTTTAGAAAGGAAGATCGTCATGAAAGTTTTGTTTGTGTTTGAGGATAGGGAATATTCCAGTTTTTTTGTTTACGATTTAACGAGCGGTGTGAACAGCCTTTTACGAGTCTCACCTGAAATAAAGATTCAAAAACTGACGTTGGGAGAATTGTATACCCAAGTACCGATCGAAAAATTTCTAGGCTATTTTTCCGTAGCCTTTTCTATAGAAGTAAAAAAATATTTAATCTTAAAAAAGACCGATAGTTTATTAGGAGTGAAGGAAGCCGGGCTTGAAGAAGATGGTAAGATGGCAGTAACAATTTATAAAGATTTCATCGCTTTGAAAAATGGACAGAAATTTACGAAGGGAGATCATCGGCTGACGCTCGATGAGATTGATGCGTACATTAGTTATCAGATTGATCAGGATGGTCGAATTGATGTGTTTGAACGCCAAGAGGATATCATTCGCTTGATGAAACGCAAAACAGTTCGCCCACGGCTATCTTCCATTACAAATAATTATGGGACAGTCAAAGAATACTCCGGCAGCAATCTCAATTTAAAAGATATGCTGAAAATGGGAACAGGCTATTTAGCTAAAGGGAGCGCTCGTATGAATAAGATCAACGTACCAGAAGTTGGAAGCTTTTCCTTGCTAGGTGCTTTTCCTTATCGCTTAGGTGCAGTAAATTGGGAGCAAAATAGTGTGAAGCTGCGGTCAGATCTGATTCAATAAAAAGTTATTCACAGGATTGTCAAGAAAAGCATTTTCAAAGTCTGTTTTAGCCGCTTACAAAGAGTAAAATGCTTTTATACCAACCTTTATTTGCGTTTCACAATTGAGAAACTTTCTGGAAAAAGCGCTATTTAACTCTTGACAATTGAGATAAGTATCTGAATCACTGAAACAGATATTTATATTAGCCCTTTATCAAATGAATAAAACTATCGACCGATATACTTAGAGAAAAATTTTTGTTAGTTTGCTAGTAAGATATACAGTAAGGATCAGCTACTATTAAGTGATTATATAATTTCGAATAGAACAGATGAGGAGAGATAATGATGATTTGGACATTAATTGTTGGTGCTATCATTGGCGCAATCGGTGGTAGTCTTTCTGGACGCGGTAAACAAATGGGATGCATTTTCAATATTATTGCAGGTTTGGCGGGCTCTTATATTGGACAAGCAATATTTGGACACTGGGGACCACATTTAGCTGGGATGGCATTAGTACCATCGATTTTAGGTGCAGTAGTTGTTGTGGCGGTTGTTTCATTTTTTACCGGACGGCGATGATTAAAGAAACAGAAGTTGAGAGTGTGACTTCTGTTTTTTTGTGTATTCATTGCTTTTTCTTTTTCTAGTCGTGTTCGTTCAGCTTTTCGAAACTCTTTGCTATAATGAATGATGGGTGATAATAATGATAAAACGGATTGAGAAATTACGAGCACTGATGAAAAAAGAGATCATTGACGCGTACTTAGTAACAAGTCCAGCGAATCTTCGTTATCTGACTAATTTTACCGGAACTGCTGGGTTAGCTTTGATTACATTAGAAAAAGCGTTCTTTATTACTGATTTTCGTTACACTGAACAAGCAAGTGAACAGGTGCAAGGAATGACGATTATCCAACAGCAAGGTAATATTGTTGATGAGATTATCAAATTGATGGAAAGTGAAGGCATCAATGTGCTTGGCTTTGAGGATGCATCCATGACTTACGCAGAGTATTCTATTTTTGAAGAAGTGATTGACGCGGAGCTGGCTCCAGCTAGTGGTATGATTGAGAAACTGCGAGAACAAAAAGATGATGGAGAGATTGCCATTATTGAAAAGGCCTGCGCTATTGCTGATGAAGGCTTCGAGCATGTCTTGAAAATGATCCGTCCGGGCATGACTGAAATTGAAGTTGCTAATCAGTTGGATTTCTTCATGCGTTCACTTGGGGCAACGGGCACATCGTTTGATACGATTGTGGCTAGCGGTGTTCGTTCTGCTTTGCCACATGGCATTGCCAGCGAAAAAATGATCGAACAAGGAGATTTAATCACGCTTGATTTTGGATGCGTCTATCAAGGCTATGTTTCAGATATTACACGGACATTTGCGATTGGCGATCCTGGTCAACAATTGAAGGAGATTTATCAAATCGTTTTGGAAGCACAATTAAAAGTCATTGAGGTAGCACAAGCTGGTGTGACCGGAGCACAGTTAGATGGGGTTGCTCGTGATTTCATTACTGAAGCTGGTTATGGAGAAGCCTTTGGACATTCTACAGGTCATGGGATCGGTATGGAGATTCATGAGGGTCCGAATATCAGTCGTTCAAATGATACACCGTTGAATGTGGGGAATATTATTACTGATGAGCCAGGAATCTATTTAGCTGGGTTAGGCGGTGTTCGAATTGAGGATGACTTGGTGATTTTAGCTGAAGGAAATCGAATTTTGACGCGGTCGCCAAAAGAGCTCATCATTTTATAAGTCTTATTGAGTAGTGGTAGCGTAAGTAAACAAGAAATGATAAACTAGAACCAAATCTGCAGAGATTGAATTAGGAGGAAGTATCATGATTTCAGTAAACGATTTTAAAACTGGCTTAACGATCGAGGTGGACGGCGGCATTTGGCGCGTAGTCGATTTTCAACATGTAAAGCCAGGTAAAGGTGCGGCCTTCGTTCGTTCGAAACTTAAAAATCTACGTACGGGAGCAGTTCAAGAAAAAACCTTCCGCGCTGGTGAAAAAGTAGCAAAAGCTCAAATTGATAATAAAAAAATGCAGTATCTTTATGATGACGGAGATAACTATGTCTTCATGGATATGCAAAGCTATGAACAAATTGAAATGCCAAAACAACAAGTAGCAGAAGAAATGCTTTATGTATTAGAAAATACGGAATTGACCGTCATTATGTATGGTAATGAAGTTTTAGGTGTTGATCTGCCAAATACCGTAGTATTGGAAGTTGCAGAAACAGAACCAAATATCAAAGGGGATACCTCATCAGGCGGTTCAAAGCCTGCTGTGATGGAAACTGGCCTGACCGTCAATGTACCATTCTTCGTAAATCAAGGAGACAAACTGATCATTAATACACAAGATGGCAGCTACGCTTCCAGAGCATAATGCATAATAAAGAGTAAGGGTGTCAGTTCTGTTTTTCGCAGAACCAAAAAACAGGAAAACATACTTGCCATTCAAAAATAGAGCAAAGAATAAACCAGTATAACAGAATGATATACGGCACGAATATCATTCTGTTATACTGGTAAGAAAAATAATTACATTTAGCAGGAGTAAGGGTGTCAGTTCTGTTTTTCGCAGTATCAAAAAACAGGAAAACATACTTGCCATTCAAAAATAAAGCCAAAATGGAACAGTTTAACAGAATGATATACGGTACGAACATCAGACTTATTTTTCTGGTAAGAAAAATAATTACATTTAGCAGGAGTAAGGAGAGAGTAAGATGGCAGATGAAAAGAATTTAGTTTTAGGCGAGAGCCCGGAACTTGGGGAAATTATCATTGCACCAGAAGTAATCGAAGTAATTATCGGGATTGCGGCTTCTAAAGTTGACGGAGTTTACGGCATGCGCGGCTCATTAGCTAGCAATGTGACAGAATTACTTGGTAAAGCAGCTCACGGTAAAGGTGTTTATCTCAAAAATGACGAAGACGGATTGAAAGTCGATATTTATTCTTATTTTGACTATGGCACTTCGGTACCTAAAGTGGCTATGGCCATGCAAGAGCGCGTGAAACAGCAAGTTTTATTTATGACAGATGTTGCCTTAAGTGAAGTAAATATCCACGTAGTCGGCGTTGTAGCTGAAAAACTAGAGCAACCAACTTTAGAAGAACTATTCAATGATGAAGAGGAAAATAATGAGTAAAGAATTATCACGTCACGAGATTCGAGAAAAGGCCTTGCAGGCACTGTTTCCGTTGGATTTTAATCAAGAATTAACAAAAAAAGACGCCATCAACCATGCATTAAGTATTGACCAACAAGAGATTGTCAGTGAAGATGAAGACGCATTTGTTCCAGTCTATCTTGATGAATTAGTTGGCGGAGTCGTTGAACATCAAGCAGAACTAGATAAAATTATTCAAAAGCATTTACGTTCTAACTGGTCGATTCAACGAATTGCTAAAATGGATTTGATTATCTTGCGACTAGGTATTTATGAGATGTTATACAACACGCAAGTACCTAACCGAGTGGTTCTAAATGAAGCCATCGAGTTAGCCAAAACTTTCAGCGATGATCAATCAAGAAAGTTCGTTAATGGAATCTTATCTAATGTAATGAAAGAGATCGATGAAGCTGGGGCAAATAGCTAATAGAGCTATTTTTCCCAGCTTCATTTAAACTATAGAAAAGAAAGAAGCGGGGAATGAACGTGGCACAACTTATTAATGGTAAAGAATTGGCAGAAAAGCTTCAACAGGAGACAGCACAGCAAGTTGAAACATTAGCAGCAAAGGGTATCCATCCAGGGTTAGTCGTGTTATTAGTCGGCGAAAACCCCGCTAGTCAAATCTATGTTAGAAACAAAGAACGTGCAGCAAAGAAAATCGGTATACATTCTGAAGTCAAAAAATATCCAGAAACCATCACCGAAGCAGAGCTGATCAAAGAAATCAACTACTTTAACCAATCAACTGAATTCCATGGCATTTTGGTTCAATTGCCCTTACCAGAACACATTGATGAAGAGAAAGTTTTGATGGCAATCAATCCGTTAAAGGATGTTGACGGATTCCATCCAATGAACATGGGACGTCTATTTGCTGGAATGCCTCACACAATTCCTTGCACCCCGTATGGTATCATGAAAATGTTTGAAGAATACAATATCCCATTAGCCGGTAAACAAGCAGTGGTGATCGGTCGCAGCAACATCGTGGGCAAACCAATGGCAATCTTACTTTTAGGTGCAGATTCAACAGTGACTCTGACACATTCTAAAACAGAAGACTTAGCCAAAGTTGCTAGTAAAGCAGATATTCTGGTTGTAGCAATTGGCAGAGGCCATTTTGTAACGAAAGAATTCATCAAACCAGGAGCTGTCGTTATCGATGTCGGTATGAATCGAAATGAGGATGGAAAGCTGATTGGCGATGTGAAATTTGATGAAGTCGAGCCAATTGCTAGCTACATTACACCTGTCCCTGGCGGTGTCGGTCCTATGACCATTACGATGCTGATGCAGCAAACCGTGGAATGCTGCGAACGCCAAGTATTAGATCACGAATAGCAAAGAGGTGTTCAAATGGCACAAGAGTATTTAACTGTCAGTGCATTAAACAAATACATCAAACGAAAATTCGACGTAGACCCCTATTTAGAGCGGGTCTATTTGACCGGAGAAATTTCCAACTTTCGCATGCGGGCAAATAGTCATCAATATTTCAGTTTAAAAGATGAGCGTTCCAAAATCAGTGCAATCATGTTCAAAGGAGCTTTTCAAAAACTGAAATTCACACCAAAGGAAGGCATGAAAGTGCTGGTAGTCGGTCGTGTGGCATTGTATGAAGCCAGCGGTAATTATCAAATATATATTGACCACATGGAGCCTGATGGTGTTGGCGCACTATACCAAGCTTTAGCAGAACTACGAGAAAAATTAAACAAAGAAGGATTGTTCTCACAGCCAAAGAAAACTTTGCCGCGTTATCCGAAACGAATCGCGGTGATCACTAGTCCAAGTGGTGCAGTCATTCGCGATATCATTACGACTGTCAAACGCCGATACCCAATTACTCAGTTGGTTCTTTTCCCAACTCTAGTACAAGGGGACAAAGCGGCGGCTGATATTGTTAAAAATATCAAAAAAGCCGAAGCAATGGATTTTGATACGATGATCATCGGTCGTGGCGGTGGTTCTATTGAAGATTTGTGGCCTTTCAATGAAGAAAGTGTGGCGCGGGCGATTGCAGCTTCGCCAATACCAATTATTTCCTCTGTAGGGCATGAGACGGACACAACGATTGCGGATTTAGTTGCTGATGTGCGTGCAGCAACGCCAACGGCAGCGGCGGAATTAGCAGTTCCCGTTTTATCAGAGGAAATTCTGCGAATTAAAGAAAAGCAGGCACGTTTAGAACAGGCCTTCTTGCATCAATTGCAACGAAAAAAAGAACGATTTGAACGTTTGCAGCAATCATATATTTTTAGACAGCCTAACCGTTTATATGAAGCGCAAAGTATACAACTGGATCGCTTAACGCAACAATTACAACAAAACATGACTGTTTTGGTGAATCAGCGAGAACGAGAACTAATGCAATATAGTAATCGTTTGGCCCAAGCTAATCCCATCAATCGTGTCAGACAGGCTCAACAGCAAATGACCTATCTACAGGAACGTTTGCAGCAGCAAATGCAAGGCTATTTGGAAAAACAACAACGGCGAGTGCAGCAGGCTATCACTTCATTGGATTTACTAAGTCCATTGAAAACAATGGGTCGGGGATTCACCTATACGACCCAAGATGAGCAAGTCGTTCGTTCAGTAAATGATTTGCAGGAAAAAGAGATGACCGTTCATTTTGTTGATGGTACGGTTAAAGCCGCGATTTTAAAAATTGAAAAAGGAGAAGAGTAATGGAAAATACAACCTTTGAAGAATCAATTACGCAATTAGAAACCATTGTTACGCAGTTAGAGCGTGGCGATGTACCTTTAGAAGAAGCACTAGAAGCGTTTCAAAAAGGAATGGTTTTGAGTAAGCAATGTCAAGATACGTTAACAAAAGCAGAAAAAACACTGACTAAAATGATGAGTGAAGATGAAGAAGTGCCTTTTACAGGTGAGGAGGAAGCCTAATGTTGCAGCAGCTTTCTGCTGAAGAGCTACCAAAGGTTGAAAAAGAGATCGTTGACTTCATTACTACTAGCACTGCACATGAAGAGTTGAAAAAGAGCATGCTTTATTCCGTTAAAGCAGGCGGGAAACGGATTCGGCCGCTGATTGTGTTAGCGACTGTTCAGGCATTTCAGAAAGAGTTAACAGTCCCGGTTTATCAAACCGCCGGAGCATTAGAGATGATTCATACTTACTCACTGATTCATGATGATTTGCCAGCGATGGATAATGATGATTTGAGACGTGGAAAACCCACCAATCATAAAGTCTTTGGTGAAGCCTTAGCGATTTTGGCTGGTGATGGACTTTTGACCGGTGCCTTTCAACTGGTTAGTGAAACTACCTTGAGTCCAACAGAGAATGTTTTGTTGATCCAGCTTTTGGCAAAAGCTGCAGGAAGCGGCGGGATGGTAGCTGGTCAAGCAGGCGACATGGCAGCCGAGAAACAACACGTAGCGCTAAACGAGTTAAAGGCGATCCATCGTGGAAAGACTGGAGCACTTTTAACTTATGCTTTCGTTGCAGGTGGCATTTTAGCCAATCAAACCGAATATGTGATTGAACTGCTTGAAAAGCTTGGGAATCACATCGGTTTGGCCTTCCAAATTCGCGATGATCTGTTAGATGTTGTCGGAACTACCAAGGAGCTAGGAAAAAAAGTAGGTCAAGATGAGAAATTAGATAAAAGTACTTATCCGGCTTTACTTGGATTGGAAGGTGCAAAAAAGGCACTGACAGATGAATTGAAGCAAGCAGAAATAGTTGTACAGCAATTAGCAAAGGCCGCTGATTTTCAACCACGAATTTTCCAAGAGTTACTTGGGCTATTTGCACTTACAAAATAAAAATATAATGAAGTAGGAAATAACTATGAAAAAAGAACGTGTCGATGTGTTGGCTTTTAATCAAGGTCTTTTTGAAACTAGAGAAAAGGCCAAACGTGGCGTTATGGCTGGGTTAGTTTATGACCAGAAAAATGAACGTTTGGACAAACCAGGCGAAAAAATTTCAATTGAAACCATTCTACAAATAAAAGGTCAAAGTTTAGCGTATGTTTCTCGTGGCGGACTAAAATTAGAAAAAGCACTAAAGACTTTTGACGTTGATATGAATCAGAAAATTCTGCTGGACATTGGTTCCTCAACGGGCGGCTTCACCGATGTAGCATTACAAAATGGTGCCGCATTGAGTTATGCACTAGATGTCGGCTACAATCAGTTGGCTTGGAAATTGCGACAAGATGAACGCGTAGTGGTGATGGAACGGACAAACTTCCGTTATTCAAAATTAGCAGACTTTGAAGAAGGACAGCCCAATTTTGCGACAATTGATGTTTCCTTTATCTCCTTAAAATTAATTTTACCTCCGCTTCATGACATTTTGACTGATGATGGCGATGTCGTGGCGCTAATTAAACCTCAATTTGAGGCAGGAAAAGAATATGTCGGAAAAAAAGGGATCATTAAAGATCCAAAAACACATTTGATGGTATTAGAAGATATTACCGATTTCGCAATGACTCACGGCTTTAATGTGCAAGAATTAACGTTCTCTCCAATTACTGGAGGTGAGGGCAATATCGAATTCCTTGCCCATTTGAAAAAAGTGCCCGAAAGAGGTAGCTTAAATCCAAAAATTGATCTAACAAATATTGTCTCAGAGGCCCATCAGCAATTAGATAAGTAGTCTGGAGGAGAGGGAATGCGAAAACAAGAACGGCATCGTATCATCACACAGTTACTAAGTGAATATGATGTAAAGAAACAAGAAGATTTTGTGGCGATCCTTGCACAACAAGGAGTGACGGTAACACAGGCCACAATCTCACGTGATATTAAGGAAATGAAACTGATCAAAGTACCAGCACAAAATGGTGGTTATCGCTACAGCATGCCGCGTAAAGAACAAGAAGATGTGAACGAAAAACTTGCTGATTTATTAAAAGAAGCGGTGATATCCGTCGATCAAATGGAGAAATTTGTTAATGTGAAAACATTACCTGGAAATGCTTCGGCGTGTGCAAATTTATTAGAAAAACAATTCACAAAAGTTTTATTTACGACTTTGAATGATGATGACGGCGTTTTGATGATTGCACGGACAGAAGAGGACGCTAGACGTATTAAGCAAGACATCGCTGAAAAAAGTCAAAATAATTAGTATGACTCATTAAAAGGGGAATAGGCAGAATGTTACAGGAATTGACAATTAAAAATTTTGCGATCATTTCTTCGTTACATTTGAGCTTCACTGATGGAATGACTGCGTTAACAGGTGAAACTGGAGCCGGAAAATCGATCATAATTGATGCAGTGAGCTTACTGGCAGGAGCTCGCTCGTCGATTGAATATATTCGCCAAGGCAGTGATAAATGTCTAGTCGAAGGACTTTTTGATTTACCAAAACAATCGGACTTTCAAGAATTGATGGAAGAGCTTGGAATTGAGGTTGATGAGGCTGGATTGATTGTTCAGCGAGATTTGAATAGTTCAGGAAAAAGTGTGTCACGTGTCAATGGCAGAATCGTAACTCTCGCAAATCTACGTAGAATCGGACAATTTCTAGTAGATATTCAAGGACAAAATGACCATCAAGAACTGATGCATCCAGAATCCCATTTACGTCTTTTAGATAGTTTTGGTGATTCAGCATTTCAAGAAATTAAAACGACCTACCAAATCGCTTACCGAGAGTATGTTACCTTAGCCAAACAGGTTAAGAAATTTAAGCAAAACGAGCAGTCCTTTGTTCAACGGATCGATATGTTGACCTTCCAGCAAGAAGAAATCGGTAACGCTGAACTAACTCTGGGCGAGGAAGAAAAGCTAATGGAAGAACGTGACAAACTCACCAATTATCAAAAAATCGTTGACAGTCTTTCCTATAGCTATCAAGCAATGACGAATGAGGAGACAAGTTCCCTTGACGCTATTGGGTCAGCTAGTCAAGAATTGCAAACAATTGCCTCTCTAGATAAAGATTATGAAAACATTTCTGATAATGTGCATAGCGCATACTATCTTTTGCAAGATGCTGTTAGCGAAATTGGTCGCCAGCTGGATCTGTTAGAGCTTGATGAAGAACGTTTAGATTTGGTTAATGAGCGACTGGAATTGATTCATCAATTGAAACGCAAATATGGTGATTCGATAGAAAGCATTTTGAGCTATTACGAGCGAATAAGCCAAGAGCTTCTAGATTCAGATTTTTCTGGAGATAAATTGGAAAAACTAGAAAAGGAATTAGCAGTTAAAGAAAGTAAATTGCTAAAATTAGCGGAAAAGCTGCGAACAGCTCGACAGGAAATGGCGAAGAAACTGGAAGCGGCTATTCAAACTGAGTTGAAGGATCTTTATATGGAGAATGCCCGTTTTGAAGTACGTTTTAAAGAAGCAGGATTTAGTCCTGAAGGCATTGATGAAGTAGAATTCTTTATTACGACGAATCCTGGTGAACCATTGAAGCCGTTAGTTAAAGTGGCATCAGGTGGAGAAATCTCACGAGTCATGTTGGCGTTGAAGACGATTTTCTCAAAAACACAAGGGTTGACCAGTATTGTGTTTGATGAAGTAGACACGGGGGTCAGTGGTAGAGTGGCTCAGGCGATCGCAGACAAGATTTATCAAATCGGACAAAATTCTCAAGCGCTTTGTATCACCCATTTGCCTCAAGTAGCTGCTAAAGCTGATCATCAGCTGTTTATTCGCAAAGAAGTAGTAGATGGACGAACATTGACTAAAGTGGAGGAGCTAACTGAGCAAGACCGTACAGAAGAAATCGCCCGTATGTTAGCAGGAACTGAAATTACGGATTTAACTGTTAAACATGCAAAGGAACTATTACAGTTAGCAAAAAAATAGCCGGAGCAAATGCTCCGGCTATTTGCTTACATAATACTTAACAGACTACTCAAAACTAATGATCCAATTGTTAAAATTAACATAGTCCAAATAACAACTTTAGTAACTTTAGAAAATGTGCTCGTGGATTTTTTGTTATTCATGATGTCACCATCCCTCAAAAAAACTTCAAAATCATCATACTTCATTTTTCAAAACTCCGCAATCAACCAAAAAAACTTTTAAAAAATACTAAGAAATCTTTTCGCGTCGATATTGCGAATTCAATTGTTAAAACTTGCTAAATCCTTTATATTTTAAATGAATTGAAACACGAATGTAACGATAATGCAGTATAGTGAGGGTAGTAGTTTGAAGAGGAAGGACTGTATTTGTTGGCATCATTTTCACCAATTTTATTGTTATGGTACATTTTCCCGATAATCGTCTTTTTAGCGTCTGATTATATCGTGACAACTTTCAAATTAAAACAACGCTTCAATTTAAAAACACCAGACATTACGATACCATTTTTGATTGTCGGAATGCACGAAATATCAAAAAGTATTAGCACGTTTTCGATTTTACCATATTTTTTATTAACTATTCTATTATTGGGTATTAGCGTAGTCGTCTTCCAAGCCTATCGCTATCGCGAAATCATGTATGGTCGCTTCTTTAAAATGTTTTGGCGCTTAACCTTTTTATTATCATTTTTAGTCTATTTTATTTTGATTATTGTCAGTGTTATTAATGCATTATAAACTAAAAAAACTTTTAAAAAACTCCTGATTATCCGTAAAACCCTTGAAAAAACGCAATGGTTAGTAAAGGTCAAAAAAGTGTTATTTTTGTTTTTTACAAAGTGTGGTAGATTGTGGGGGATTGTGGTAGACTAATCTCATGCGGTGGTAAAAAGGGGTGGAGTCTAGATGTTCATGGGCGAATTTCAACATAATATTGATGCGAAAGGTCGTTTGATCGTGCCATCAAAATTACGTGAACAATTAGGCGAGAAATTTGTAGTCACCCGTGGTATGGATGGCTGCTTGTTTGGATACACATTACCCGAATGGAACCAATTAGAGACTAAATTGAATGAGATGCCACTTTCTAAGAAAGATGCGCGTGCATTTGTACGTTTCTTTTACTCCGCAGCAACTGAGTGTGAGATTGACAAGCAAGGACGGATCAATATCCCCGTGTCTTTACGTAATCATGCCTCACTTGAGAAAGAATGCGTGATCATTGGCGTTGCCAATCGGATCGAAATATGGGATCAAGCACGCTGGAATGAATTTACAAAAGAAACTGAAGATAGTTTTGATGACATTGCAGAAACAATGGTCGATTTTGGATTTTAGAGAAGAGGATTATCAATGACAGACTTTCAACATACAACCGTTTTACTTCATGAGACAGTTGATGGTTTAGCAATCAAACCAGACGGTGTTTATGTTGATTGTACATTAGGTGGGGCTGGGCACAGTGAGTATTTACTGAGGCAGTTAAACAATGATGGACATCTTTATGCTTTTGATCAAGATCAAAAGGCAATTGAAAACGCGAAAATTCGTTTAGCTGAATATGTCGCAAAAAAACAAGTGACCTTTGTCAAAGCTAACTTTAGAGAACTTACAGCTGAACTGAAGCGCTTTGGTGTGACAGAAGTTGATGGGATTTTATACGATCTAGGAGTTTCTTCACCTCAATTGGATGAGGCGGAACGTGGATTTAGTTACCACCAAGATGCACCATTAGATATGCGAATGGATCAAGATGCACCATTAAGTGCTTATCAAGTTGTAAATGAATATTCTTACCATGAATTAGTAAAAATTTTCTTCCGCTATGGCGAGGAGAAATTCTCCAAACAGATTGCTCGTTTGATTGAGCGTAGGCGCGAGGTTAAGCCAATTGAAACTACTGGTGAATTAGTAGATTTGATTAAGGAGGCTATTCCAGCTCCAGCACGTCGAAAGGGCGGGCATCCTGCTAAGCGTGTCTTCCAAGCCATTCGCATTGCTGTGAATGATGAATTAGGAGCGATTGAAAGTTCCTTAGAGCAGGCGATCGACATGCTAGCAATTGGTGGAAGAGTGAGTGTCATCACATTTCACTCGTTAGAAGATCGGATCGTAAAAACAATATTTAAAGAATTCAGTGCGCCAAAGGATATGCCTCCTGGTTTACCTATGGTACCAGAGGATTTTCAACCGATTTTGAAATTAGTAAATAGAAAACCCATTATTCCTTCTGAAGAGGAATTGCAGGATAATAATCGCGCGAGAAGTGCAAAATTGCGAATCGCTGAGAAAATGAAGAAAGGATAGGAATTATGGCAGAATTAAAAAATAACCAACCGTTTCAATTTGATTCTCAGCAAGAAGAAATTCATCAAACGCCAGATTCTTTTAAAGTCTTCGTTTCTCCTGGTGATCGTTTAAAAAAAATTACGCGGGTAGAAAAATTCGCCGTGTTAGCCTTCTTAGTGATGTTGATTGGCTTATCGGTTGTGATGGTCAATTATCGTAATGAAATCAGCAAAACACAAAATGAAATTACAAGTATTCAAACTGACATTGATGCAAAAGAAAAAACAGCGACACAATTGCAGCAAGAAAAGAGCGAATTGTCTCGTTCTGATCGTCTGAAAGAAATTGCTGAAAAAGCTGGACTTTCAATCAATGACGACAATTTAAGGAAAGTGAAGTAAATGAGCTTTAAAAGGCTAAAAAGAAAAATCCGAAAAAAGAATTTGACTCCGATGAACAATCGCAAAAAAGTAGGCGTTATTTTGTTTGCTACGAGTATTGGATTGTTCTTTTTATTTGCCGTTCGCATGATCTATGTAGTAGCAGGTGGTCACGTAGCTGGAACCTCTTTAAAGGTTAAAACTGAAGAATTATATCATGGTGGTGAGGTAGTAAAAGCCAAACGTGGCACAATCTTTGATCGCAATGGTGAGGTAATTGCCGAAGATGCGACATCTTACTCGATTTACGCGATTCTTTCAGAGAGCTATGTAAACGGAAATGAGAAACTTTATGCCCAAGAAAAGAACTTTGATGATTTAGCTTCTATATTAAACAAGTATTTAGGAATCAAGGAAAAATCAGCCTTAAAGACGCTGAAAAGTGGACTTAACAGTGATGGCACTAGTAAGTATTATCAAGTCGAATTTGGTAATAAAGGTAAAAATATTTCCGAAGAAACGAAACAAAACATCGAGGATGCGATGAAAAAGGATAAGGTCAAAGGACTTTATTTTACAGAACATACTGATCGGATGTATCCAAACGGAAATTTTGCTTCTCATTTTATTGGATATGCGCAACCTGATAAAAAAGAATCACTAGTTGGCATGATGGGTGTTGAAGCGGCTTATGATGATGTCTTAAAAGGAAAAGATGGAAAAGTAGTTTATCAAAAAGATGAAAATCAACGACCAATTCCAGGAAGTATTGCGGAAGAAAAAAAGGCAGTCAATGGAGAAGACATTTATACTACATTAGATGCGGGGTTGCAAAGTTATTTAGAGACATTAATGGATAAGGTAAGCTCAGAAGCGAAACCTACTGAGATGACTGCCATGTTGATGCAGGCAAAAACAGGAGATATCCTAGCGATGTCTCAGCGTCCAACCTTTAATCCTGAGACCAAAGAAGGTTTGGGAGAAGAAGATGCATGGCGAAATTTCCTAGTGGAAGATAGCTATGAACCAGGGTCAACTATGAAGGTTTTCACTACTTCAGCTGCAGTCAATGAAGGTATCTTTAATGAAAATGAAAGTTACGTTTCAGGAAAGATCCAAGTGGCTGACGCAACTATTAATGACTGGGACTTAGGTAAAAAAGGAATATTAACGATGCGTCAGGCACTTTCTTGGTCAAGTAATGTCGGAATGGTCAAATTGGAAGAGCGGCTAGGAGACCGTTGGCCTGAATATGTGAAACGCTTTGGTTTTGGTCAAAGTACTTATTCTGGGTTGCCAGGCGAAACTAAAGGAACATTGCCAACGAGCAATATCGTTGACCAAGCAATGAGTTCATACGGACAAGCCATTGGCGTAACCAATTTCCAAATGATGCGCGGCTTTACTGCTGTAGCAAATGATGGAAAAATGCTGCAACCTCACTATATTGAAAAAGTCTCCAATCCTGATACAGGGAAAGAGATTATTACGAAACCTGAAGTTGTAGGAGAGCCAATCACAGCAGAAACTGCTCAAAAGGTTCGTGAATATATGCGTGATACTGTTGAAAGTGAAAACTACGGTTCGGCATACGATCAATATAAAGTGCCTGGATACCATATTTCTGCTAAAACAGGTACAGCTCAAATTGCAGAGAATGGAAGATACTTAACGGGAGATACAAATTATATCTATTCTATTGCGTTGATGATTCCTTCAGAAGATCCTGAATATATTTTGTATTTAACCATGAAACAACCACAAGAAAAACAAGAAGGCATTTTGGGTGAAATTGCGAATCCACTATTAAGTCGTGTAATGGAATTTCAAAATACCGAAACAGATTCTTCTGAGGAAGAAAGCAATACGAAGGTTACGGTAGAAGATTACCGCAATCTTTCAACATCCAAAGCAGCAGCAGATGCAAATAAACGTGGATTAACAGCTGTTGTGATTGGTGATGGAGATAAAGTCATCGAACAGTCTGCGAAGCCAGGAGAGAAAGTTATGGCGAACGAGCATCTTATTTTACTAACTAATGGTAAAAAAGAGATGCCGGATGTCCGTGGATGGTCCAAAGCAGATATCTTAAAACTAACAAATCTGTTAGATATTGATGTCAGCTTCAAAAAAGGAGATGGGTACTGTACGAAGCAAAGTATTGCTCCTTATGCAGAGGTCTCGAAAAAGAAACTGAAAATTACGTTAGGTTAGGACTGGAGAGAATAACATGCAACCGGCACAACTATTTATTGCTTTTGCCAGTAGTTTTGCGATTACTGTGGCAGGCATGCCTTTTATAATTGGCTACTTTAGAATGAAGAAACAAGGACAGGAAATTCGTGATGAAGGCCCGAAGTGGCATAATTCAAAAGCTGGTACCCCAACGATGGGTGGTCTTGGCTTTTTAGCTGCTGCTGTAATCACATCAATTTGGTATAGTCTATGGACAGATAAAATGACGACTTCGCTATTAATTTTAGTATTTGTTTTATTACTATATGGAATTATCGGATTTTTAGATGATTTCATTAAGCTGGCGAAAAAGCAAAATGAAGGGTTGACATCAAGGCAAAAATTCATTGCTCAAGTGGTTGTCGCGATTGTTTTTTATGTAATCTATCGAATGGAAGGCTATCCCAATACTTTGAATTTCTTCGGCATTGAGTTGCCGCTAAGTATTATTTATGGCTTGTTTGTGATTTTTTGGTTGGTAGGTTTTTCAAATGCGGTAAATCTAACAGATGGAATCGATGGGTTGGTATCTGGTTTAGGAACAATTTCATTTGCTACATATGGGATTATTGCTTGGAAACAACAACAGTATGAGGTTTTAATTGTTTGTCTTACTGTGATGGGCGGACTTGTAGGCTTCTTTCCTTACAATAAAAAACCAGCAAAAATTTTCATGGGTGATGTTGGATCGCTAGCTTTAGGTGGGCTGTTGGCGGCCGTGTCGATTATCTTACATCAAGAGTGGACATTGTTACTAATTGGTTTGGTATATATTTTTGAAACAGCAAGCGTGATTATTCAGGTTACTTCCTTTAAAATGACAGGTAAGCGTGTTTTTAAAATGTCGCCATTACATCACCATTTTGAGATGTCTGGCTGGTCAGAGTGGAAAGTAGACACGGTGTTCTGGGCTATCGGGCTCATTGCATCCATCATTGTGTTATTGATCGTACTGTAGGAGATGACTAGAAATGAAACAAATCAAACAATATCAAAACGAAAAAGTATTAGTCTTAGGATTAGCGAAGAGTGGATTTAGTGCGGCCAAGTTGTTGAATGACTTGGGCGCACTTGTTACGGTCAACGACGGAAAACCCTTTGAAGAAAATCCAGAGGCTCAGGGCTTACTGGAACAAGGTGTACGGGTGATTACTGGGCATCATCCGATAGAATTGCTAGATGAAGATTTTTCTTTAATGGTGAAAAATCCTGGTATCCCATATGATAATCCGTTAGTGGCCAAAGCGGAGAAACTGCATATTCCAATCTTGACCGAAGTGGAGTTGGCTTATCAAGTCGCTGAATGTCCAATCGTTGGTATCACTGGTACGAATGGCAAGACGACCACCACCACCATGATCGGTCTATTGTTGAATCAAGAACGTACTGCTGGAAAGGCCCATCTTGCTGGTAATATTGGTTTCCCCGGCAGTGAAGTGGCTGCTAAAGCAACAGCTGAAGATGATATAGTTATGGAATTGTCTAGTTTTCAATTGATGGGAATTGAAGCATTTAAGCCACAGATTGCGGTCATTACCAATATTTATGAAGCCCATCTAGATTATCACAAAACACGTGAAAATTATGTAGCCGCGAAGTGGTCAATTCAAGAAAACATGACAGCAGATGATTATTTAGTTTTAAACTGGAATTCAGAAGAGTTACAAAAAATGAGCAAGCAAACGAAGGCTCAAGTTGTTCCTTTTTCAACGAAAGAAAAAATTGAAAATGGTGCTTATTTTCTTCATGGCGGTCTATATTACAAGGAAGAGAAAATCATGGATGCTTCTGAACTAGGAGTACCTGGTGCGCATAATATTGAGAATGCCTTGGCGGCGATTGCGGTGGCGAAGTTAAAAGGAGTCTCCAATAATGGGATTCGTACTGCATTGAGTAATTTCCATGGAGTACCTCATCGTACACAATACGTTGCCACAATCAATGGTCGTAAATTTTACAATGACTCTAAAGCGACTAACAGCTTAGCGACAGAAATGGCGTTAAGCGGATTTAATAATGAACAGTTGATTCTGCTGGCTGGTGGATTAGATCGTGGAAATGGATTTGATGAACTGATTCCATCTCTGGAGGGAGTCAAAGCGATTATTCTATTTGGTGAAACGAAAGATAAATTGGCTGAGACGGCTGAACGAGCAGGAATTAGGACGATTATTATGACTTCAAATGTTGAAACGGCTGTTCCTTTAGCCTATGAACAAAGTGAAGTTGGAGATAGTATCTTGTTATCTCCTGCAAATGCAAGCTGGGATCAATATCCTAGTTTTGAAATTCGCGGAGACAAATTTATGCAAGCTGTTAAGCAATTAGAAAAGTAGGGAAATGAAATGAGAATACTTGTTACAGGCGGCGGCACGGGCGGACATATCTATCCAGCCTTAGCATTTATCCGTTACGTACAAAAAATTCAACCTGATTCAGAATTTCTATATGTAGGAACGCATCGAGGGTTGGAAAATAAGATCGTGCCTGAGACAGGCATTTCTTTTAAAACAATCAAAATTCAAGGCTTTAAGCGGAAACTTTCGCTTGATAATATCAAAACAGTCCAATTATTTGTTGAAAGTATCAAACGCTCGAAGGAGATCTTACGAGAGTTTAAACCAGATGTAGTGATTGGTACAGGTGGCTATGTTTCTGGTTCAGTCGTTTATGCAGCAGCACGTATGAAAATTCCTACAATCGTTCACGAACAAAATAGCGTTCCAGGGATTACAAATAAATTTCTTAGCCGCTTCGCTGATCGAGTTGGGATTAGTTTTCCAGATGCTGCACAATATTTTCCAGAGAATAAAACTGTCTTAGTTGGAAATCCGCGAGCCCAAGAAGTGGTGACCAGTGGAAAGTCAGAAGTATTAGAACAATATGGTCTGTTGCCAGACATTCCAACTGTCCTAATTTTTGGCGGAAGCCAAGGGGCACTCAAAATAAATCAGGCGGTCATTCAAGCACTACCTAAATTTTCACAGAAAGAATATCAAGTGCTGTACGCTTCTGGTGATCGTTATTATAATGAGATAGCAGAAAAATTTGATATCGAAAAAATCAATCATAACCTATCGCTTCAGCCGTACATCAAAAATATGACAGATGTTATGGCAAATGTTGATTTATTAATTGGACGTGCAGGCGCAACTTCAATCGCAGAGCTTACAGCTTTAGGTTTGCCAGCTATTCTCATTCCAAGCCCATACGTCACAAATGACCATCAAACGAAAAATGCACAGAGTTTGGTCAATGCTGGGGCTGTCAAAATGATTACGGATGCTGATTTAACTGGGGAAAAATTAGTAGAAGCAGTGGATGAAATCATGGGTGATCCAGAAAAAAAGGCAATGATGGCGAAAGCTTCACGTCAAGAAGGTATCCCAGATGCAGCAGAGCGATTGTGGTCATTAGTTAACGAGATTGTAAAATAGTTTTTTGGAGGTGAGGACCATTAGTCGTGAAGAGTTTCCGGAGGAAGGCAAAGAAAATCAGCAAGTAGAAAAAACAAAGCAAGAGAATTTGACCCCATGGCAGTTAGCGAATATGGAATATTTGAAACAAAAAGCGCTGGAAAAGGGTGAAACTGTTGATCAGGCAGCAACTGCTGAAGAGACAAACGAACTTTCTAACACTGATGGACTTGCCGAAGAAAAATTAGAAGAGCCTGAACAAAAAGATACAATACCTTTAGAATCTGAAATTGAAGAGCCTGAGATGGAGGATGCACCAAGCGGGCCTAAAAATGGATCATTTTTAGAACGATTACCTAATATCAAACATGAGCGCAATCGACGGCTCGTAAAGAGATCCTTGATTTTAATCGGGTTATTTTCAATTCCAGCCTTATTATTATTGTATTACATATCACCACTAGCTAAGTTAGGCGGTGTAAGTATAAAAGGTAATGAGAAGATTTCAACAGAGATAATCGAAAAAGAACTGAATTTTAGCGTGGGTGACAATCTTTGGAGTCAATATTTTGATCGTAAAGATAACGTGAAAAATCTGAAAAAGCAAGAATTGCAAATTGAAAATGCAGAAGTTCACCTAGATGGGATCAATCATTTTGTGGTAGATGTGAAAGAATATCCTGAAGTCGCATACTTAGAAAATGATGGAAAGTATTCTCCTGTCATTTCAAATGGTAAAATTATTCCGATTGAAGTAGAAAAAAGCGATGGTGACCTGCCAATTCTAGAAAGCTTCACCGGATCAAAAAGAATTCTAAAAGTACTTGAAGGCTATAAAAAATTATCTGAAGAGGTTAAACAAGGCATATCCCAGATTAAATATTCCCCAACAAATGAAAACAAGGAATTATTGGAAATTTTCATGAATGATGGGAACAAGGTCTTAGTCAGCATTAACGATTTAGCCAGTAAAATGAAGTATTATCCTCAAATTGCGAAAGAAATGAGTGACAAAGGAATTAAGGGGATCGTAGATATGGAAGCAGGAATTTACAGCTATCCGTATACTGAAAATTCAACTACTGAGGATGCAACACAAAACTCAACAGATCAATCTGGAACCGCTGTTGTAAATGATTAAATTTATTACAAGAAAATGTTGAATCTTCTTTTTCATTCTAGGCAAAATGTGTTAAAATTGAAGGCAGTGAATTACTTGCGAAAAATTATATTTCATGCTTAACAGTAAGTTAAAATATTACATCTGAATAAAGCATTTATTTGAAAATAGGAGGGAATCCCATTCATGGCAAAAGCAGGAATGTATGTAGGCCTTGATATCGGGACAACATCGATCAAAGTTGTTGTTGCCGAGTACATCGATAGCCAAATGAATATCATTGGTGTTGGAAACGCAAAATCAGAAGGAATCAACCGTGGGATTATCGTAGATATCGATAAGACAGTACAGGCGATTCAGCGAGCAGTAAAACAGGCCGAGGAAAAAGCTGGGATTCAGATTAAAAGTGTCAGCGTTGGACTACCTGCTAACTTGTTAGAAGTCGAACCTTGTCAAGGTATGATTGCTGTTAATAATGAGTCAAAAGAGATTATGGATGAAGATGTTCGTAATGTCGCTTCAGCAGCAATGGTTCGTTCAGTTCCTCCTGAAAGACAAATCGTTGCGCTGCTGCCTCAAGAATTTACCGTCGACGGATTTGAAGGTATCAAAGATCCGCGAGGCATGATCGGTGTTCGTCTTGAAATGTTTGGATTAGTATTTACTGGTCCAAAAACGATCATCCATAATATTACAAAATGTGTTGAAAAAGCAGGATTATCGGTTGCTGAAACAGTAATTACATCCTTAGCTTTAACAGAATCTATTTTATCTGATGGTGAAAAGGATTTTGGCACGATTGTGATTGATATGGGTGGTGGACAAACAACGACGGCAGTTATGCATGATAAACAGTTGAAATTCACACATGTGGATCAAGAAGGTGGGGAATTTGTTACAAAGGATATCTCCATCGTTTTAAATACTTCTTTTAATAATGCTGAGGCGTTGAAGATCAATTATGGAGACGCTTATCCAAGCCGGACATCTGCTGACGAAGATTTTCCAGTTGATGTCATTGGAAAAACAGATCCAGTTAAAGTTGATGAACGATATCTGGCTGAAATTATCGAAGCACGGTTGGAACAAATATTCCGTAAAGCCAAAGATGCTTTAGATGAAATCGAAGCACTTGATTTACCAGGTGGTGTTGTCCTGACCGGTGGCGCAGCAAGTTTACCAGGTGTGGTTGATTTAGCGGAAGACATTTTTGGAACCACAGTTAAATTGCATGTACCGAATCAAATGGGCTTGAGAAATCCAGTCTTTACAAATGTCATCAGTATCGTCAATTATTCAGCTGAATTGAGTGATGTCTATCATTTGGCAAAATCAGCGGTTACAGGTGAAAAAGTTTCACTATCTGCTTCACCACAAACCAACGCTGTTTCAACAGCACCTGTGTATGACGATTACGAAGCATCAAATGATTATGAAGAAGAAACAAAGCCAAAAAATGAAGAAAAAGTAACCGGGAAGATTAAAGACTTCTTCTCTAATATTTTTGATTAATTTGTAGGAGGAATAGAAAACATGGAATTCTCAATAGATAACAATATTAACGAAGGTGCTGTTATTAAAGTTATCGGTGTTGGCGGTGGCGGTGGCAATGCTATCAACCGTATGATCGAGGAAAACGTTAAAGGCGTTGAATTCATCGCATCAAACACTGATGTTCAAGCACTCAAAAACTCAAAAGCAGAAACAGTTATTCAATTAGGCCCTAAATATACTCGTGGTTTGGGTGCAGGTTCGCAACCAGAAGTTGGTCAAAAATCAGCTGAAGAAAGCGAACAAGCTATTCGTGACGCATTAGAAGGTGCAGATATGGTTTTCATCACAGCTGGAATGGGCGGAGGTACTGGTACTGGGGCTGCTCCGATTGTGGCGAAGATTGCAAAAGATCTCGGTGCTTTAACTGTCGGTGTCGTTACACGTCCATTCAGCTTTGAAGGACCAAAACGCGGACGTTTCGCAGCAGAAGGGATTTCAGCATTAAAGGAAAATGTTGATACTTTATTGATCATCTCAAACAATCGCCTGCTAGAAGTAGTTGACAAGAAAACGCCAATGCTTGAAGCATTCCGTGAAGCAGATAACGTTTTGCGTCAAGGTGTTCAAGGTATCTCAGATTTAATCACAGCACCTGGTTACGTGAACTTGGACTTTGCTGATGTGAAAACTGTAATGGCAAATCAAGGGACTGCTTTAATGGGAATCGGCGTTGCAAGTGGCGAAGATCGTGTCGTTGAAGCAACGAAAAAAGCGATTTCCTCTCCATTGCTAGAAACATCTATTGATGGTGCAGAACAAGTTCTATTAAACATCACTGGTGGATTAGATATGACTTTATTTGAAGCACAAGATGCTTCTGACATTGTTGCAAGCGCAGCAACAGGGGATGTTAATATTATCTTAGGTACATCAATTAGCGAAGAATTAGGCGATGAAATCCGCGTTACAGTAATTGCGACAGGAATCGATCCAACAAAAAAGGAGCGTAAGGCTACACGTAATACACAACGTGCTAGTCAAATCCAATCAGTTCCACAAAAACAAAATTTAGATATTGAACCTGCAAGAAGCAACGATGGTCAGTCTGCTTTTGGTGAATGGGATATCCGCAAGGAAGAAAATATCCGTCCTAAAGTTGAAGATACACAATTTGATAACATCGAAAAGAAAGAATTCGAAACATTCAATCGTGAAGAAGTAAAACCTGAAAAAGACGAAGAACTAGATACACCACCATTCTTTCGCCGTAGAAAATAAAAGGGGGAGAGCACATGATCGCTGAAAACTTGCATAGAATCGAGCAAGAGATTCAGGAGTCGTGTGCTCTTGCTTCACGTAACCCAGAGGAAATTACTATGGTTGCGGTGACAAAGAGTGTCGACTCCATGACCGCAAACGAACTCGTTGAACTAGGTGTGACGGATTTAGCAGAAAATCGAGTAGATAAATTGCTGGATAAAAAGCGAAGTCTTTCAAACTATCAGCAGATCAAATGGCATCTCATTGGTAATTTACAGCGTCGCAAGGTAAAATTGATTATAAATGAAATTGATTACTTTCATGCGTTAGACAGTTTACGGTTGGCACAAGAAATACAAAAGCGTGCTGAACATCAAATAAAATGTTTTATTGAAGTAAATGTTTCCGGAGAAGAATCAAAGCATGGTATTAGGCCGAGTGACCTTCAATCCTTTATTAAAGAATTAGAGGGATTAGAGAAAATTCAGGTGATCGGATTAATGACTATGGCGCCATATGAGGCAACTGAGTTAGAGATTCGGAATGTTTTTTCTACTTTGAAACAGCTTCAAGAAAGTGTGAAGGAACAAGACTTGCAATATGCGCCATGCACAGAATTGAGCATGGGAATGAGCCAAGACTTCAAAACGGCAATTGAAGAAGGTGCTACTTTTGTTCGAATCGGAACGGCACTATTTAAGAAAGGTTAGGTAAAGTTAATGGGAATTAGTCTAGCAAAGATCACTGATTTTTTTGGTTTAGCAGATGACGATATGTATGAAGAAGCAGCGACACCTGCTCCAAAGAAGCAGGTTAGCCGCCCAGTAAGCGCACCTTTGAAGAAAGAACGCGTGGCAACACGTCCTACGTATCAAAAGCAGGAACGTTCTCCGGAACGTCAAAAAGAAAGAATACAGCAGGAACGGGTCAGCCAACCAGTCGCAGAACCTCAGACAAATCGCAGAGCTGAAACTGTGGCAAAAAGGGCAGAAAGCATGGCGAAGAAAAGCGAAAAAGTCGTGTCTATGCCTAACAATAATAATCGAGCGCAACGACTTACACCAAGAACAGAAGAAAAAAGAAAGGACCGTATTTCAGTAGTAGAACCAAGGGCCTATAATGAAGCAATGACAATAGCTAAACGAGTAGGTCAAGGTGAGGTAGTCTTAATTAATTTTCAATCTTTGGATGAAATGAGAGCGCGTCGTGTGGTCGATTTTCTAACTGGTGCAGTCTTTATGATTGATGGTGATATTAAACGTGTTGGAAATGAAATGTTTTTATGTACGCCAACAAATGTTGAAATTACCAACTCTACGTTGAGCTCCATGGTTGATGAAGATATTTACGGATTAGAAATGTAAAGGAGCCGCATAGTTGAATCTACTTATTACACTTTTTTATTATTTAAATCGACTAGTTTATCTTTATACGATTCTTTTAGTCGTTTATGCATTAATGTCATGGTTTCCTGGTGCTTACCAGTCTAAATTTGGTCAACTATTAGGTCGAATTTGTGAACCGTTTCTTGATTTATTTCGACGTTTGCCTTTGCAATTTGGCGGAATCGATTTTTCTGTAATGGCAGCGATTTTAGCATTAAATATTGCGATGGAGGTTCTACAAAGAATTTTGTATAGTATTATCTACTAAGGAGGTGGCAATATGAATGCAAATGTCTATCAACATTTTAGACCTGAAGAGCATCCATTTGTTGACAGTGTTGGCGATTGGCTAGAACAAGTTGAAAGCCAATACGCTCCTTATCTGACGAATTTTTTAGATCCTCGGCAAGCCTATATCTTGGAGACGTTAATTCGCGAAAATAGTGAATTGAAATTTTCATTTTATGGCGGCTATGAACATGCTGAACGGTGTCGTTGCATGATTTATCCCGAGTATTATGAACCGCAAACCGACGACTTTGAGCTTGTGATGATTGAAATTAATTATCCGAAAAAATTTACTGAACTTTCACATGGGAAAATATTAGGAACATTAATGAATGCTGGAATTAAGCGTGATTATTTTGGGGATATTATTTCTGATGGTGATCGCTGGCAAATTTTTTTAGCGAAAGAATCGGCTAATTATATCGTAGGTCAGGTAACTAAAATTGGTCGTGTAACCGTCCATCTAGAGGAACGTCCGTATACGGATATCATTATTCCGAAAGATAGTTGGGTTGAGGAAACAACGACCGCCACATCCATGCGATTAGATGCGATTATTTCAACTGTTTATAATATTTCACGACAGCGTTCAAAGCAATTAGTTGAAGCCAGTAAAGTAAAAGTGAACTGGTCGGTCAATGAGCGTCCAGATTATTTACTTGATTTATTAGATGTCGTTTCAGTTCGTGGGTTTGGGCGAATTCAGATCCAAGGTTTAGAAGGAAAAACAAAGAAAGAAAAATTCCGTTTGCGCTTAGGCGTTTTACGAAAATAAATTTTATGAGGTGAGCAAAAAAATGGCATTAACTCCATTAGATATTCAAAACAAAAATTTCTCCACTAAGATGCGTGGATATAACCAAGACGAAGTCGATGATTTTTTAGATATGATTGTTCGCGACTATGAGGACAGCATCGCTAAGAATCGTGAATTAGAAAAAGCATTGAAACATTCAGAAGAAAAACTAGAGTATTTCAATGAATTGAAAGAAGCGTTGAACCAATCAATCGTCGTGGCACAAGATACTGCCGATAAAGTGAAATCTTCAGCAAGTAAAGAATCTGAAGTTATTGTGACTTCTGCGCAAAATCGTGCGGATGAATTAATTTCTAATGCGATGCAAAAGGCAAACTTATTAACAACGACTGCAGAAGATAAGGCTAAAGAAATTTTAACAGATGCTACTTCCAAAGCTCGTCAATTGGCTGCTGAAACAAATGATTTAAAGAAGAAGACACGTGTCTTCCATCAACAATTACTATTATTGTTAGAAACTCAAATCGATCAAGCACGCAGCGGCGACTGGGAAGAAGTTTTGAAACCAATGTCTTCATATGTTGGTGATGGTCATGAGGTATTGAAGGAAGTTTTAGCAAATGAACTTGACAACGATACTGAGAATGCAGTAGACTCAGGTGAATCCATTGTTCTTGAGGAGCCTCAAGAAGATATGGGCTTGACAATTGATATTCCTGAATTGATTAAATCAGACGAAGAATAGAAATCTAGAACAGAAAAGCTAGTTAGATTCTTATTAGCGAGCCGATGATAGTGGAAGATCGGCAGACACTCTAATTAGAAAGATCCTCTGGATTATTCGGTTACGAATTAAAAGTAATAATCGACGTGTCATTGCGTTAACGATGATTAGAGGAAACTTTAGGTTTCAAATTTGGGTGGTACCACGACAAGCTCGTCCCTTTGCGGATAAGCTTGTTTTTTTGTTGATTTATCCATTAAGAGAATTCCAACAAAGGTTACCAGTTTTTTTTGGTACGTGTGTAAAAAAAAGCGACAAACTAAGTTACTGTATCGCTAATGTTCAATTTTATAATTTAAAGGAGACGATCAATAGTGAAGACAAAAGAAACTCTTCAACTAGGAAAAACCGGATTCCCAATGCGCGGCAACTTACCTAACCGTGAAGGACAGTGGGAAAAAGAATGGGAAGAAAACAACATTTATGAAAAGCGACAAAAACTAAATGAAGGCAAACCAACCTTCGTTTTACATGATGGACCCCCATATGCAAATGGGAACATTCATATTGGACATGCGTTAAATAAAATTAGTAAAGATATCATTGTACGTTCCAAATCAATGTCAGGTTTTCGTGCGCCTTATGTACCTGGCTGGGATACGCATGGTTTGCCAATTGAACAGGTTTTAACAAACAAAGGGATTAAGCGTAAAGAAATGTCGATGGCCGAATACCGCAAAAAATGTGAAGAATACGCTTTGTCACAGGTGGATAAGCAGCGCGAAGATTTCAAACGTCTAGGAATTGCTGGAGATTGGGAACATCCATATATTACATTGACACCTGATTATGAAGCAGCTGAAATTCGTGTATTTGGTAAAATGGCTGAAAAAGGGTATATCTATAAAGGGTTGAAACCAATTTATTGGTCACCTTCAAGTGAATCTTCATTAGCTGAAGCGGAAATTGAATATAAAGATGTCAAATCTCCTTCAATCTTTGTTGCTTTTAAAGTAAAGGATGGAAAAGGGATATTAGATACGGATACCTCATTCATTATTTGGACAACAACACCGTGGACTTTGCCAGCAAACCAAGGAATCTCGGTTAACCCTGCCTACACTTACGCTGTGGTAGAAGCGGCAGGAGGTAAATATGTTGTTGCGAAAGATTTGTTAGAGAAAGTTGCAGAGGAATTAGAGTGGGAAAATCCTAAAGTTCTCGAAGAGGTTTCTGGAAAAGATCTTGAATACATGACAGCACAGCATCCATTTTATGATCGCGAATCCTTAGTTATTCTAGGAGATCATGTAACATTAGACGCGGGTACTGGACTGGTTCATACCTCTCCGGGTCACGGGGAAGATGACTACTTTGCATGGAAAAACTACCGAAATGACATTATTTCTCCAGTCGATGATCGTGGAGTAATGACAGCTGAAGCGCCAGGTTTTGAAGGTGTTTATTATGACAAGGTTAATCCAATGGTTACTGAATTGTTAGAAAAAAATGGAGCACTATTGAAGTTAGAATTCTTCACTCATAGCTATCCGCATGATTGGCGTACGAAAAAACCAATCATTTATCGCGCAACACCACAATGGTTTGCCTCAATTGATAAGTTCCGTCAAGATATCTTAGACGAAATCGAAAAAGTTGATTGGATCATTCCATGGGGGAAAACTCGTCTGTATAATATGATTCGTGATCGCGGTGATTGGGTGATCTCTCGTCAGCGCGCATGGGGTGTGCCGCTACCGATTTTCTATGGTGAAGATGGGGAACCAATTATCACACCGGAAACTACAGAGCATGTGGCGCAATTATTCGCTGAACATGGTTCTAATATTTGGTTTGAACGTGAAGCAAAAGATTTATTACCTGAAGGATTTACGCATCCAAGCTCACCGAATGGTAAATTTACTAAAGAGACAGATATCATGGATGTTTGGTTTGACTCAGGGTCTTCTCACGAAGCAGTGTTACGTCAACGTGAGGATTTGACCTTCCCGGCTGACATGTATTTGGAAGGTTCTGACCAATATCGCGGTTGGTTCAATTCAAGTATTACAACAAGTGTGGCGATTAATGGCGTTGCGCCATACAAATCAGTCCTTTCTCAAGGCTTCACTCTAGATGGCGAAGGCCGTAAGATGAGTAAATCATTAGGTAACACAATTGTTCCTGGAAAAGTGATTAACCAAATGGGCGCCGATATCTTACGTCTGTGGGTTAGCAGTGTAGACTATGAAGCAGACGTTCGTGTATCGATGGATATTTTGAATCAAGTTTCAGAAGTTTATCGGAAAATTCGTAATACCATGCGTTTCTTATTAGCGAATACCAGTGATTTTGAACCTTCGACACACACGGTTGCTTATGATGAATTACGTTCGGTTGACAAATACATGTTAGTTCGTTTGAATGAAGTAATCAAAACGATTCGTGAAGAAGGTTATGAGAAATATGATTTCACACAAATCTACAAGACAGTCGTGAACTTCTTGACAGTTGATCTATCATCATTCTATTTAGATTTTGCAAAAGATGTTGTTTATATTCAAGCAGAAGACAGCTATGAACGTCGCTGCATGCAAACGGTCTTCTATCAAGCAGCGGTAGCATTGACGAAGTTATTGACGCCAATTATTCCTCATACGACCGAAGAAATCTGGACGTACTTGAAGGAAGAAGAAGAATACGTACAGTTAGCGGAATTGCCAAGCTATGAAACGTTCCCTAACCAAGAGGAATTGCTAGATACATGGAAAGCCTTTATGGATTTCCGTGATAAGGTCTTGAAAGCTTTAGAAGAAGCTCGTAATGAAAAAGTGATTGGCAAATCACTAGAAGCAAAAGTAACCATTTATCCAAATGAACAAGTGGCTACGATGTTGACAGCTTTAGATGCTGATCTAGCACAATTGTTGATCGTATCACCGGATTCATTCAGTATCGCGATGAATACTGCACCAGAAAATGCTATGGTATTTGATGATGTAGCGATTTTAGTTGAAAAAGCAGATGGCGAAGTTTGTGATCGTTGCCGTCAAGTTCGCACGACAGTTGGAGAAGATGAAAAGCTTCCGCATTTATGTGCCTCATGTGCCCAAATTGTAGAAGAAAACTATCCAGAAGCAGTAGCAGAAGGATTAGAATAAAAGACTATAATAGAAGGAACCCGCATCGGAGTAGTTCGATGCGGGTTCTTTAGCTTTTCTCAAAATGTTTTGATTATTAAATGTTGCGATGATTATTCGAGTCAGGTCAAATCTTTATGATTTTTTATTCATATGTCTTTGAGGTAGCTATACAAAAAAAGCTGAGAAAAATTTCCCAGCTTTAATTATTTATTCTAATTGTCCGCGTTCACGGTACCATTGATCGGGTTGCCAAGCCCATTCATGTCCGTTCTTCGCTAAAAGATCGAAGGCACACTGTGGCCCCATTGTACCGGCTGCATAGTTAGGAAAGCCTGGTGTAGTTTGATCCCACGTATTACGTATGCGATCCACAATCTCCCATGAGTTTGCAACTTCATCCCAATGTGAGAAGTTGGTACTGTCACCATTTAAGGCATCTAACAATAGTTTTTCATACGCTTCAGGACTGTTTTCTGTGACTTCAGCACTTTGGCGGAAGTCTAATTTTACTGGTTCAGTATTGAAGCCTTGACCAATTTTCTTTCCATTAAGGGTTAACGAGAAGCCCTCTGTTGGTTGGATGTAAATGGTTAAAATATTTTGTGGTAATTCTCCACCACCGGCTTCTTCTTGCTCGAAATTAAAGACGTTGACGGGGACTTGTTTAAAGACGATATTTATTCTTGTGCCTTTTTCAGTCATGCGTTTTCCGGTTCGAACATAGAAAGGAACGCCTGACCAGCGGAAATTATCAATTAAAAATTTTCCGGCTACAAAGGTTTCCATCAAAGAATCTTCAGAAACATTTGGTTCATCGTGGTAAGCAACAAATTTTTTGTCATCTAACATTCCTGCGTCATATTGTCCGCGAACAAAATTTTGTAATACTTCTTCTGAATCATAGCGACGAATTGCTTGTAAAACTTTTACTTTTTCCTCACGAATGGATTTATTGGAGAAAGAAGTTGGAACTTCCATTGCTAGTAAAGCTACGACTTGCAGGATATGATTTTGAACCATATCTTTTAGCGCACCGCTGTGTTCATAGTAACCGCCACGATCTTCTACTCCAAGCGCTTCGGAAAATGTAATCTGTACGTTTTCAATATAGCGATTATTCCAAAGGGATTCAAAGATATTATTGGCAAAGCGGATCACCGAAATATTTTGGATCATTTCTTTTCCTAGGTAGTGGTCAATTCGGAAAATATCTTGTTCTGGAAAAACTTTTCGGATTTGGTTGTTCAGCTCATTGGCAGAATCATAATCAAAGCCAAACGGTTTTTCGATTACTAAACGATTGTAACCGGTGGACGTCAAAATTTCTTGTGATTTTAAATGATTGACGATTGTTCCAAAAAACTGAGGTGCCATGGCTAAGTAATATATGCGATTTCCTTTTAAACTATATTTGTCATCTAATTGATCAGACAATTCTTTCAATTGATCGTAATGTTCAGTATCGTTGACGTTGTGGGACAGATAGTAAAAATGATTTGAAAATTCTTCTGCTTCTTCCTCAGTTGGTGCAATGTCCTTGATCGTCTCGCGAACGATCTCGCGGTAGTGGTCATCACTCCATGGTCGTCTCGCTGTACCGATTACAGCAAAATGCTCTGCTAAGTTGCCTTTTCTATATAGGCGAAATAGCGAAGGATATAGTTTTCTTTTCGCTAAATCGCCAGTTCCACCAAATATGGTAAATAATGCTGCCTGTTCCATATATTCCACTCCTAGTTTCTTTTAATGAATTTATTTTTCTCTCCACGAATACCATCCAACTAAGCAATGTATCTCATGTGAGAAGTAAAATCGAAATCCTCACTTGATTGATGTGTGCTGTAAAAAGTTGGATTAACATCCTAGTTCGTTTTAATAATAACAAGTTAATGACCAGCTACAGTGAATCAACAAAAATTGTTGACGCTGCTTTGTAACTAATTGAAACCTCTTTTTGTTCATTTTGTAAAGTAATTGGTCCTTCATAAGCAGCAATATTTGTGATCTTGTATTCTTCATGGATTTTGACGCCCAGATCCATCAAATAATCGAGCAGATCCTTTTCATCCAAAACACGGGCTATTCGAACATTGGTGCCTTCAGGATAACTTGCTAAGGTTTGACGATCTTTTTCGTGAACTGTTTGATCCTGCTGTGGAATCATTCCCCCATGAGGACAAAATGTTGGATGATTTAAATAATGATCCAATTTTTGTTCTAGTTGTGAAGAGGTCACGTGCTCTAATACTTCTGCTTCATCATGGACTTCATTCCATGAGTAACCAAGATGATCAACTAAAAAGACCTCCCATAATCGATGCTTACGGACTAGTGTACTTGCTTTTTCTAAACCGATCGGGGTTAATTGAACACCTTGGTAAGGAGAGTGTTCAACCAAGCCTTCTTTCACTAGCTTATTGATCATCTCACTAACAGAAGCGCCAGAAATGGACAAACCAGCAACAATTTTTTTATTACTAACTTTTTCTTTGTCGCCACCTAATTCCAATATTAATTTTAAGTAGTCTTCGCGATTCGGTGTCATTGATGTTCATCCTTTCGTAACGAGGCATATCAGATTAAGTTTACCAAACATATCACATTTTTTCCATTTGATTGGACCGGTGTTTTGAAGAATTGCTACACAAATAACATGAGTAATAAAAAAAATATTCTAAGAATCCTTGCCTATCTAAAAAAAAAAAGGTAGTATATTAAAAATAAATGAGAATTGTCAAACTATTTAAAGGATTGATGTCAATGACAAAGCAACAAGTAACAGAGGCCCCGACCATGTATGATCCCTCATTCGAGAAGGATGCATGTGGTATGGGCTTTATTGCTCAGATGGAAGGGAAGGCTTCACATCAATTAGTGAAGCATGCGTTAACGATGTTAGAACGTATGAATCATCGTGGAGGAACGGGAGCGGAACCTGAAACAGGGGATGGAGCCGGGATTTTAGCGACGATTCCAGATAAATTCTTTCAACGTGAAGCGAAAACTGCTGGGGTAAATTTACCTGATCGTGGTCAATATGCTGTGGGGATGTTCTTTTTACCAGCGGAAGAAAAACACAAGAACGGTTTACAGCAAGCTCTTGTAAAAGAAATTGAAGCAGCCGGGTACTTGGTCCTTTGGCAACGTGATGTTCCGTTCCAATATGAGAATTGTGGTCCAGGAGCACAAAAAGTGATGCCTAGCTTTGTGCAATTATTCATAAAGCGTCCATTAGAAGTTCAGACTGATCGCGATTTTGAAGATCGACTGTATCGATTGCGCCGCAAATTAGAGAGAACGTACCATGCAGGCGAAATGGCTATCTGTAGCTTATCTAGCAAAACAATCGTTTATAAGGGCATGCTGCATGCTTATCAAGTCGGGATTTTTTATGATGATCTGCAGGATGAAGATTTTGCAGCTAGTATTGCAGTTGTTCATTCCCGTTTTTCTACCAATACTTTTCCTAGCTGGGATCGCGCTCAGCCGTTCCGATTTCTTGCTCATAATGGCGAAATCAACACGTTGCGTGGTTCAGAAAATTGGATGAAGAGTCATGGCATTGAAGTGTATAACGAAGAAGATTCTGACTCAGCGAAGTTAGAAAATTGTATGGAATATTTATATCGCAACGGTCGTGATATTCCTCATGCATTGATGATGATGGTGCCAGAAGCTTGGTCGGAAAAGGCCAACCTAGGGGAAGAAATGACAGCATTTCAGGAGTATAATGCGAGTTTTATGGCCCCTTGGGATGGACCGGCGGCATTATGCTTTACAGATGGTGAAATGGTGGGCGCAACGCTGGATCGAAATGGCTTGCGACCTTCTCGTTATTCGATTACAAAGGATGGTTTTGTTCAAGTGGCATCTGAATCAGGCGTGGTCGACTTTGAACCATCAAATGTGATTGAAAAAGGTGTTCTAGGACCAGCAAATATGATTTTAGTTGATACTATCAACGGAAAATTTTACCGTAATCAAGAAATTAAGGAAAAGTATGCCAAATCCCATACCTATAAAGATTGGCTGGCCGAGAATCGAATTGAACTGTCACAACTTGCAGAAGCGGAAGAAGACGCAGCAATGTTGACCGAACAAGAACTGCAAAAGATGTGGAAGTTGAATGGCTACACGGATGAAATTATCCGTGATGAATTATTACCTATGGCGGAAAAAGGTGAGGAACCAGTTCTTTCAATGGGATATGATTCACCATTGGCAGTTTTGAGTGACAAGCCACAATCTTTGTTCACGTATTTTAAACAGCAATTTGCTCAAGTCACCAATCCGCCGATTGATGCGATTCGCGAGCAGTTAGTGATTGGAACAGAAATGTTTTTAGGCCGTGATGGAGATATCCGAGTTGATGATGCGCATAATTGTCAGAAATTAAAAATTAAAAGTCCTGTACTCAGCAGTGCTGATTTTGGCAAAATCGTTCAATTGAACACAAAAGAACAAAAAGCAGTGACTATCTCAACCTTATATTCAGTTGGTGGACAGAATGCTTTAGAAGATGGCTTGGAACAAATGTTTAAAGAAGCTGAATCCGCTATTGATAATGGTGGGACAATCTTGATTCTAAGTGATCGTGGCGCAGAAAAAACCAAAATGGCAATGCCGATTTTACTGGCTGTCTCAGGTGTGCATAATTATTTGGTGAGAAAAGGAAAAGCTTCGTTAGCGAGCCTAGTCGTTGATTCAGCAGAAGTTTGCGAAGTACATCATTTTGCCACCCTTATTGGTTATGGTGCTAGCGGCATTCATCCTTATGGCGCATATGCAACTTTGAATGACTTTGACATTGAAAATGGTCTGGAAAATTATCGGAAAGCAGCTGAAAAGGGAATTGTAAAAGTAATGTCACGGATGGGTATTTCGACGATTGCGGGATATCACGGCGCTCAATTATTCGAAGTCGTAGGTATCAGTCAACCAGTGACAGAAAAATACTTCACTGGAACGGCGAGCCGTATTGGCGGGTTATCGTTAAACCAAATTGAAGAAGAATACTTACAACGTCATCAATTAGCTTATGGGCCACAGCAAAATGATTTACTAGCATCTGGCGGTAGTTTCCAATACAAAGCGGATGGTGAACATCATTTGTTCAATCCTAAGACGATCTACAATTTCCAACAGGCGGTTCGTTCGGGAGATTATCAACTATTTAAACACTATGTTGATCAGATGAATCAGGAAGCGTTAGAAGAGCCTACTAACTTACGGGCGTTATGGGAATTTAAAAAAGAGCGTCCGGCAGTGAAGCTTTCTGAAGTCGAGCCCGCAACTAAAATCGTGAAACGGTTTAAAGTTGGTGCGATGTCCTATGGTTCATTGAGTGAAGAAGCCCATCAATGTATTGCTGAGGCGATGAACAGTATCGGCGCGAAATCCAATAGCGGAGAAGGCGGCGAGAATCGTAAACGTTTCAAACCGCAAGCAGATGGCAAGAATTATAATAGTAAAATCAAACAGGTTGCTTCAGGTCGTTTTGGTGTAAACGCTGAATACTTGATGAGTGCCGAAGAGTTACAAATCAAAATGGCACAAGGGGCAAAACCAGGTGAAGGCGGACAGCTGCCTGGTAACAAGGTATTTCCTTGGGTGGCAGAAATTCGAGGATCGACGCCAGGAGTGCGTTTGATATCACCGCCGCCGCATCATGATATTTATTCGATCGAAGATTTAGCGCAACTGATTTATGATTTAAAAGCTATTAATCCGTATGCGAAGATCAATGTTAAATTGGTTTCAAGTACCGGTGTAGGAACGATCGCAACAGGTGTTGTTAAAGCTGGCGCAGATGTTGTCGTGATTTCTGGTTACGATGGTGGAACTGGCGCCTCACCGCGAAACTCGATTCGTGATGCAGGTTTGCCATGGGAAATGGGTGTCGCTGAGGCGCACCAAACCCTAGCGATGAATAATCTACGTCAACGAATGACCTTGGAAACTGATGGGAAATTGATGACTGGTCGTGACGTCGCCATGGCGATTTTACTTGGCGCCGAAGAATATAGTTTTGCCTCACTTGCTTTGGTAGCGATTGGATGCGTAATGATGCGCGTGTGTAGTTTAAATACTTGTCCGGTCGGTGTGGCGACACAAAATCCAGCATTGCGTAAATTCTTTGTTGGGAAACCTGAGCATCTGATCAATATGATGTATTTTATCGCCGAAGATTTGCGTGAGATTATGGCTGAACTAGGTTTTAGAAGTATTGATGAAATGATCGGCCACACAGAAGTATTGGAGCCGCGCTTTATTGCAAAAGGCAAGGCAAAATCATTAGATTTTTCTCGAATGTTATCAACAAGTATTGGCATCGAACGTAAAACAGAAGATCCGTTTAAAGAAAAACGCGAATGGCCTGAATTGGATCAATTTGCAGAAGGCGCGATTAAAAACGGGGAGCAAGTGAAAATGAGCGCTCCAATTAATAATGTCAATCGAACAGTCGGCGCGCGAATGGGCGGATGGATTGCTGAACGATTTGGTAATTATCAGCTGACTCCTGGTCAAATCCAATACACATATACCGGAATTGCTGGTCAAAGTTTTGGTTCATTTATCACACAAGGGATGGAGCTGAAACTAATTGGTGAAGGAAATGACTACGTGGCCAAAGGACTAAGTGGAGGGCGAGTGATTATTGTACCGCCTAAAGATGCTGCTTATGACGTGGAAAATTCTCCAATTGTTGGAAATGTAGTTTGCTTTGGTGCAAATCGTGGGGAAGGCTATTTCCGCGGGAAGGCTGGCGAACGTTTCTGTGTTCGAAATAGTGGTGCCAACGTGGTGGTTGAAGGAGTCGGTGATCATGGCTGTGAATATATGACTGGCGGTGTTGCTGTCATTTTAGGCCCAACTGGTCGAAACTTCGCGGCTGGTATGTCTGGTGGAGTCGCCTATGTCTATGATCCGAGCGGAACGTTTGCTGACAAATGTAATTTAGAGATGGTGGATCTTTATAAACTCGGCGAAACCGGAGATGATGCTGTCTTGAAAGAAATGATTGAGAAGCATTTGACTTACACAGATTCATTAAAGGCCGCTGAGTTGTTGAATGATTGGGAAAATGCTCAAAAGCATTTTGTTAAAGTATATCCAAGAGAATATCACGAAATGGTTCGTGTGACTGAAGAATTAGCCAAAACCGGTTTAGCAGGTGATGAGCTGATCGAAAAAGCGTTTATAGAAGTGATCGGCGAACAAACCGTACCGGCTGGAAAGGAGCGTGGCTAGGATGGCAGATCCATTTGGCTTTTTAAAATATCCTCGGAAAGACAATCCTTATCGACCGGTTGAAGAACGAATTCAAGATTGGGAAGAATTACAAAACCCACTCGGTGTAGAGGAGCGAAAAAAACAAGCAGCGCGTTGTATGAACTGCGGAATTCCTTTTTGCCATACCGGAATTTTCTATGGCGGAAAAAGAGCTGTCTCAGGATGTCCAAATGATAATTTGATTCCGGAATGGAATGATTATGTCTACCGCGGTGATTTCAAAAATGCATTTGATCGTTTAGCTAAAACGAATCCTTTGCCTGAAATGACTGGTCGAGTATGTCCAGCGCCTTGTGAAAAATCTTGTACAGAAGGTTTGAATGGCTCAGGTGTAGCCATCCATGATAATGAACGATTCATTATTGACAATGCCTTTGAGCAGGATTGGGTCAAAGCTGATGGCATGCCGACTGAACGGACCGACTTCAAGGTTGCAATCATTGGTTCTGGTCCAGCAGGACTGTCGGCAGCTTGGCGGTTGAATCAGCTAGGTCATCAAGTAACGGTCTATGAACGAAGTGACCGTGCTGGTGGATTATTGATGTACGGTATTCCGAATATGAAATTGGATAAGGAAATTGTTCAACGACGAATCAATGTAATGGAGGAAGTTGGCATTACATTTGTATTGAGTACAGAAGTTGGCGTTGACGTTACGGCAGATGAGCTGCAAGCAAAATACGATCGTATTATTATTGCTAGTGGCGCTAGCGTTCCGCGGGATCTAAAAATCAAAGGACGTGAGCTTCATGGCATCCAATTTGCGGTAGATTATCTGACTGAATGTACAAAAGACGTAATGAAGCACGGAAAAAAAGTCACTGATCGAAAGCTCGCTGGTAAGCACGTTGTTGTTATCGGCGGTGGAGATACAGGAAATGACTGTATTGGTTCAGCGATTCGTCAAGGAGCAGCTTCTGTTAAACAGCTAGAAATCACCCCGCAATTACCTGCTCAGCGTACAGCAAATAATCCTTGGCCGGAGTATTCAATGATTAATCGCGTAGGGTATGGACAAGAAGAGGGCGCATTGAAGAACTCAGAGCTAACTTCTTATAATACCTCTACAACTGCTTTTATTGGTGCTGAACGAGGACAAGTAATTGCGATCGAGACAACGCAAGTCGATAGCCAGTTCCAACCGATTGCCGGAACAGAAAAAACTTTAAAAGCTGACCTTGTTTTGTTAGCGATGGGCTTTACAGGAGCCGAGAAGAATTTACTTGACACTTTTGGGGTTCAGGAAATCTATGAAGATTATACGACAAATAATGAAAAAGTTTATGTGGCAGGTGATGCTAGACGCGGTCCAAGTCTTGTCATTTGGGGAATTCGTGAAGGCCGTAAAGCCGCAGAAAACGTGGATCAGATTCTACGTTCGTTGATTCATCAATAAAATAAACGGATGCCAAATTGGCATCCGTTTTTGTCTAATTATTTACAGGGGTAATTGGAAAAGAGACATCATCTAATTCATCATAAAGGCTAACCGGAATACCATTCTTTGTTTTGATCAATAAATGATAGCCATATTGATCCTGAATTGCCAATTTTTGCTCACTCAATTCAATAAGCTGATAGATAATAGCGGTGCCATCTAAAACAATTGAAAGATCAGGATAGATTGTAATGGTGTGATGTTTGTGCTCTTTTGGATGAGTGAATTCCCAAGAACCAACATAAAGGCTATTTAAGTCCTTTGCGTCACGTTTACGAATAATTTTTGAACCTACTGCTGCCACACCAAGTGATGTCGCACTGAGGAACACGGGCCATTTGAATCTCATCCAAAAACTCCTTTCACAACTGTATAGATAAAATTTAATAAATTTGATGGATTTCTTAGCCTATTTCATTGACTGAGAATGTAAGATATAAAATTTACGGACATTCTCATAGGCTTTGTTATACTATATAATAAAGTCTGTCATCTTTCCATCCGACTTAAGGACTATTTAACTATTTTTAGAAGGATTTTGATAATTAATGAAGTATTCGGAGATTCACTTAGCAGCTTTTACTGAAAGAAGCAATCGATTTATTGCCCGTTGTCGGTTATTAGAATCTGGAGAAGAGATTATCACTCATGTAAAAAATACAAGGCGGTGCAAAGAATTATTACTTTCCAACGCAGTAGTAGCGGTAAATCATCAACCGTCTGACAAACGGAAAACAGCCTATGATCTTGTTGCAGTCAAAAAAGGAAATATGTGGATTAATATTGATTCACAGATTCCTAATGCTTTAGCAGCTGAAGGAATTTTGGCAGAGAAGATCTGTTTACCTGGATTAAAAGGTTCTATCATTTATTTAAAACGGGAATATGTCTTTGAACGCTCGAAATTTGATATTTATTTTGAGACAGATCAACAAGAAAAGGGATTTGTTGAAGTAAAAGGGATGACATTAGAAAATCAGGGGATCGGCGCTTTTCCTGATGCACCGACAATCAGAGGATTAAAGCATGTGCAGGAATTACGAGTCGCTCAAGCCTTGGACTATCATTGTTATGTTTTATTTATCGTACAATTTTCTGCAATCCAAGCGGCGACGCTTCACCGTCTGATGCAGCCGGCACTTTATCAAGCAGCAGAAATGGCTATGGCAGACGGTGTGCAAATTTTAGCGTATAATTGTGAAGTAGATCAGGAAACCATTTCGATTAAAGAGTCTGTCTCCTTTGATCTGAAACAAGAATTTATTGATCCAAATCAATGAGTGAAAGGTGGAGAAAATTATGATTAACTTAGGTATTATTGGAACAAATTGGATTACTGATCAATTTGTCCAAGCAGCTCATGAGACGGGGAAATATCGCCTGGCGGCAGTTTATTCTCGACGATTAGATACGGCACAAAAATTTGGTGAAAAGTATGGCGATGTCGAGTATGCGACTGATCTTGATACGTTTTTCGGTCTTGAACATGTAAATACCGTTTATATCGCTTCACCAAACAGCCTTCATTTCGAGCAGGCAAAGCAAGGAATCTTAGCTGGCAAAAATGTGATTGTCGAAAAGCCCGCTTTTTCAACGCCGACAGAAATGGATGAAATTATTGAGTTGGCGAATCAGAAAAGAGTATTTTTCTTTGAAGCGGCTCGTAATATTCATGAGAAATCTTTCAAAACGATTGCTGATTTTTTACCATCGAAAGATCAAATTATCGGCGCGGATTTTAGCTTTATGAAGTACTCTTCGCGTTACGATCAAGTTTTGGATGGAGGAGAACCCAATATTTTTTCTCCGCATTTTTCAGGCGGCGCGTTGGTTGATCTGGGCGTATACCCGATTTATGCGGCGTTAGCTTGGTTTGGTATGCCAAAAGAAAGTGTCTATTTTGGTCAAAAAATCGCAACTGGTGTTGACGGCTTTGGAGTAGGTGTTTTACGATACGATAATTTTGACGTAACGATTCGGACAGGTAAAATCAATGATAGTTTTCAACAATCTGAGATTTATTTAGTGAACGGAACCTTAGTGATGGATGCTGTCAATTCTATTAGCGAAGCCATTTTTCATGATCGAAATCACCAACGTAGAGAAAAGCTGGCTGTGCATCAATTAGAGAATCCGATGGTTGAAGAGGCAGACGAGTTTGCCCGAGTGATTTTGAATCCAACAGATCGCAAGTTGGGCACGGACTATGAAGAATGGGTCGAATTATCCCGAAATGTGAATCAAGTAATGTATGATATGCGAAAAAGTGCGGGCATCATTTTTGATGCGGACGAGAAATAGAGGAATCCATGAATAATCAGAATTTTGTACCATTTTTACAAAAAAATTGGGAAGAAGCGGGGTTTCAAAAACCAGCATTGATCCAATCAAAAGTTTATGACTTAATTAGTGAAGGAAAAAATTTAGTGGGTATTGCTCCGACTGGCAGTGGTAAGACCTTAGCTTATTTGTTGCCATTAATCAATAGACTTGAAGCTGGCATTCCCAGTCAAGTGTTGGTCTTAACTTCTTCACAGGAGTTGGCGATGCAAGTTGTAGAAGTCGCTCGAAGCTGGATCAGCGGTTCAGGAATGAAAGTTCAACCTTTGATCGGCGGTGCCAATGTCAAACGTCAACAAGAAGCACTGAAGAAAAAACCAGAATTATTGGTCGGAACACCTGGCCGTGTGCTGGAATTGATTATGGCAAAAAAAATCAAAGCTCCCAACATCAAAACACTCGTATTTGATGAAGTAGACCAGCTGGTTCAAGGTCAAAGCTTGCAGTTGATTCGAAACATTCTAAAAGCTACGGATAACAATGCGCAACATCTGTATTTTTCCGCAACTGCTGATGTCGTATTAGATGAATTGAATAAGATTGAATCTGAGCTGATTGTGGTAGATGTAAGCGAAGAAGATGACAGTCAAGGTGAGGTACAACACTTTTATTTAGAGACGAGTGAGCGTAAAAAAGTTGATCAGTTGCGTCGTTTGTTAAATCTACCCGAATTTTTGGGGATGATTTTCTTTAATCAGTTAAGTGATATGGGCAGTGCTGAGGAGAAATTACTCTATCACCAGTTGCCAGTTGCCAGTTTGGCTTCGGACCAATCGAAAATATCCCGTAAAGGGGCGATTGAGCAGTTCAAAAAGCATCAGATCCTAGGATTGCTCACAACTGATTTAGCTAGTCGAGGATTAGATATTGAGGCCCTGTCATTTGTGATCAATGTTGATGTCCCATTAAGCGAAGAAAGTTACTTACATCGTGCAGGAAGAGTCGGCCGAATGGGTAACGCTGGGGTTGTGATTTCCTTTGTTACGCCACAAGAAAAATCAGACTTAATCAAAATTGCTAAAAAACTGAACTTAGCAATTTCACCGATCTATTTATTTGGCGGAGAGCTTTTAACAGAAGAACCAATAAAACAAAGCGAACCAAAAAAGAAAAAAAGTAAAAAGAGCAAAGGGAAGAGACGGAAATAAGTCTCTTCCCTTTGTTCTTTTTAAAATAGCGAATGCAACAAAGTTCTTCGGATTCTTATTTGAGAAAAATTCATGAATTAGTAATAGAGGACCATCGTAATTTTTCATTTTTTTAGAATGTCTTCATTAAATTTAAGTTAGTCATCTTGCTAAAATAAGTTAAAATCGCTACAATAATAGAGGCATGTTCTCGTAGCTCAGTAGGATAGAGCGATCGCCTCCTAAGCGATAGGTCGCTGGTTCGATTCCAGTCGAGAACGTAAAAACAGCACGTAGAATGAAAAAATTCTGCGTGCTGTTTTTGTTTTATTTAAGCCCAATCACCATTTCTAAAGATTGGAACTTTTGAACCATCTTTACGAATGCCATTAATATTCATTTGAGCAGAACCCACCATGAAGTCGACATGAGTCTGGCTGCTATTCAAACCAGCCTCAGCCAATTCGGACTTGGTCATTTCCGTTCCACCCTGCACACTGAAGGGATAAGCTGCGCCCAACGCTAAGTGATTTGATGCATTTTCATCAAATAAAGTATTGAAGAAAGTTATTCCAGATTGAGAAATTGGGGAAGGATCTGGAACTAAGGCAACCTCACCAAGGTGTTTCGCTCCTTCATCAATATCCAATAATGAGGCTAAGACATCAGCTCCCTCTTTAGCAGAAAATTCAACGACTTTTCCATCCTTGAAGGTGAATTTCATTTCATTCAAAGTTGTGCCGGCATAGCTTAATGGTTTTGTACTGGTGATATACCCATCAACACGATTGCGATCAGGTGCTGTAAATACCTCTTCCGTCGGCATATTAGCCATAAATTCATTACCATCTGCAGCAAAACTGCCAGCACCCTCCCAAACATGATTTTTCGGCAAGCCAATCATAATATCTGTACCTGGAGCGGTATAGTGTAAAGCAGAAAATTGTTCCTTGTTTAAACGTTCTGCTTGCTCACGCATTGCTGCATCATGCTCTTCCCATGCTTTAACAGGATCATCTGAATAAATTCGAGTTGTTTTAAATATTTCATCCCAAAGTTTGTCAACTTGTTTTTCACTTGACTCGAGATTAGGGAAGACTTTTTTTGCCCATGCAGGACTAGATGCAGCTACTACTGTCCATCGTAATTTGTTTGATTGCGTGGCTTCCATCACAGCTTGTAATGCTTTGCCACGGGCTGCTTGATAGCTTGCTACACGATTTGTATCGACACCTAATAAAGCATCTGGATTTTGTGAAACAATACTGATTCGGGTGACCCGTTTTTCAGCAAATGTGTTTGCTTCATCTACTTTATAAGTGGGAACTTCATTGATTCGTTCCTCTGCTGCATGACTCAAAAACTCCCGTTGAATTTCATCATCATTCCATTGGACAATAACTTCTGCTGCGCCTAATTGATAAGCTTCTTTTGTAACAAGCCGAGCTAATACAGCTTGATCAACACTGGCGTATACGACAACAGTGTCATTTTTCTGTACATTTACACCAACCTTTGCAATTAAATGGGCATATTTTTCTAAGAGTGTGTCAAAATTAGCTAAAACCATTTCTATCCCTCCAATTCGATAGTCCTATCTTAGCATTTCTTCGATATTCTAAAAAGAAAATGAGATTCATTAATGTATATAATAATTCTGAAAACCTTCATAAAACAAAAAAAGATGCACCAATTGTTTTGGTACATCTAGGTTTCACTTATGCTATAGCTGCAACAAGCTTTTTCGCGAAAGCTTCTAAGTTTTCAATATCTTCTTCTTCGGCAGCCATTTCCACTTTTACACTTTCTGCTCCTCGAGTGGCTCCAGTCTTTGCAAAGGCGGCGTCAAAATCATCAACAGACTTACAATATTGATCATAAAATGTATCGCCAGATCCGCAAACACCAAAAATTTTTCCGTTTAGATCTAATTCCTGTAGTTCTTCGTAAAAGTCTACGATTTCATCAGGAAGGTCGCCTTCGCCATAAGTATATGTCGCAACCACACAAATATCCGCATCTTCAAAATCTTCAGCGTCAACCTGTGTACATTCATCGATTTCTACATCTACATCTAAATTTTCGAAGGCTTCAGCCACAATATCTGCGATTTCTTCGGTGTTACCAGTCATACTGGCGTAAACAATTTTTGCTAATGTCAAAAGAATTCCTCCTTATTAATTTGAATGAATTAATTTTACAAGGAAAATTTCATTCAATTTCGAATGTCGAATCGGTCTTCTCATTAAAGCAAGAAGAACTAATTAAAGTTGAACGGACATCCGTAGCTTTAAGCTAAATTTATGGTCATTATATCAAAATAGAAATCAAAAGGAAATCACTGTTCTCTAACCATTTGTTCGCTTAATAGGGTTATGTTAAAATGGACAAGATGAAAAAGGATGTTCGTCCAGAGATTCACAGACTTTTAAAGCGGCATTAATTCCAATCAAGAGAATTTCGCTTAGCTGGATGACCGACAAGAATATTTTCACCAGAATATAATTAACAAAAATAAGGAGACGAGAAAATGATTACTTTGAAATCACCCCGAGAAATTGAAATGATGAATGAGTCAGGTGAATTACTGGCTGATGTGCATCGTCATTTACGGGATTTCATAAAGCCGGGAATTACCAGTATGGATATAGAGAACTTTGTTAGAAACTTTATTGAAAGTCATGGTGGTGTGGCTGCTCAAATCGGCTTTGAAGGATACGAATATGCAACCTGCTGCAGTATTAACGACGAGATTTGTCATGGTTTTCCAAGAAAAAAACCTTTAAAAAATGGAGATTTAATCAAGGTTGATATGTGTGTAGAGTATAAAGGTGCAATGTCTGATTCTTGCTGGTCTTATGCGGTAGGAGAAGTGACACCAGAAATTAAACGGTTAATGGAAGTAACAAAAAAAGCTATGTACTTAGGTATCGAACAAGCACAGGTGGGCAATCGTATTGGTGACATTGGTCATGCTATTCAAACCTATGCTGAGGGCGAGGGATTTTCAGTTGTACGTGATTTTGTTGGACATGGAATTGGACCAACAATCCATGAAGAACCTGCAATTCCACATTATGGTGTGGCTGGCAAGGGCTTACGATTAAAAGAAGGCATGGTTATTACTATTGAACCAATGATTAATACTGGTGTTTGGCAAATGAAGATGGATCCTAACGGCTGGACAGCTTATACTCAAGATGGTGGTTGGTGTGCGCAATATGAGCACACGCTAGCAATTACGAAAGAAGGACCAAAAATCTTGACTTCACAAGGTGAAGAAGGAACTTATTAGAACGACGAGGATGCTATGGGGCCAATAGATAAAATTAAAAATAACAAGAAATTAATGGATTTCATCCAATCAATCCAAAAACATTTAGCAGAGACAGAAATAGGCGACCGCTCAGTGGTAGTTGCCTATTATTTGTTGCTATCCTTTTTCCCTATCTTGATTATTGTTGGTAATTTGCTGCCGTACTTTAACATTACTCCTGAAACAGTTTTGCCTTATTTGAGCGAGGCCATTCCTCCAAATGTCTTCAGTTTTTTGAAGCCAGCCATTACAAGCTTGTTAGAAAGCAGTTCAGGTGGAATGCTTTCCATTTCCGTTTTAGCGGCATTATGGTCATCAAGTCGTGGGATTAATGCTTTGCAAACCGCACTTAATCGTGCGTACGGTGTTGAAGATCGTGGAAATTTCGTTATTAGCCGTATTGTTTCGGTTGGAATTGTTGGTGTACTAATGATGGCAATCATTGCTGTCGCACTTTTTTTCAGTGCAGGACAAGTGATCTTGGATGCTTTGCAGCAATTGTTGCGTTTCTCACCGGATATTATCAATACTTTCTTAGCGTTACGTTGGCCTGTAACATTGATTGGCTTGTTGGTTATCCTTGGAGGTCTGTATATTGTCATTCCCAATGCACATGTACGGATAAAATATGCATTGCCAGGAACCGTTTTTGCTACGGTGGGCTGGATAGTTCTAGCTCAAGGCTTCAGTATTTACGCACGTACTTTCGCTCAACGTGTGTCAGGATATCAAATCATTGGAAGTTTTATTGTTTTAATGTTTTGGTTGAATTTTGCCGCTACCATTATTATTTTAGGCGGAGTATTAAATGTGACTATCGAGGAATATCGTACAGGACAAGAGGTTAAGGAAGGATCTAATCGTTTGAATAAATGGTTGAATAAATTGAAGGATCGCTTCATTAAAAAGAAAAAATAATTTCAAGATTTTTTGTAAGATTTCATGAGAACCTTGTAAAGGTGGTTGAATCCTTTATAATAATTTTTAGTAAAAAGGCAGGTGTCAACATGTTAGTATCATTCGGATTGATCATTAAGTACTTTTTAACATTTTTGATCGCATTAATTTTGACTCCGATTTTTAAAATAATTTCGGTACAAACTGGTTTGGTCGACAATCCTAATGCGCGCCGAATGAATCAAGTGCCAATGCCAAGTGCTGGTGGCTTGCCGATTTTTATTACTTTTGCTATTTCTTCACTATTTTTATTTCGTGATGCGATTCCTTTTGATTATATTAGTAAAATTTTGTTAGGTGCTTTAATTATCGTAATCACAGGCTTGCTAGATGATAAGTTCGAACTTTCTCCAAAACAAAAAAGTATAGGTATTTTACTGGCTGGTCTAGTGATCTATTATTACGCTGGTATTCGCTTTGACTTCTTTACCGCTCCATTATTCGGTCGAATTAACTTAGAGTGGCTGAGTTTGCCAGCTACATTGTTTTGGATTTTTGGTATTACGAATGCATTGAATTTGATCGATGGATTGGACGGACTTGCTTCAGGTGTATCAATCATTAGTTTGATGACAATCGGTATAATAGGGTATTTCTTTTTGCATTCATCACAGGTGTTTATATCTTTAGCTATTTTTTGTTTAGTTGCAAGTATATTAGGTTTTTTCCCATATAATTTTCATCCGGCCAAGATTTATCTAGGCGATACTGGAGCTCTGTTTTTAGGTTTTATGATTTCTGTATTAACTTTACAAGGCTTAAAAAATGTTACCTTTATCTCTTTGATTACTCCCTTAATTATTCTGGGTGTTCCAGTGACAGATACCTTTTTTGCCATGATACGTCGTAAAACAAGCAACATGCCAATCTCAATGGCCGACAAGCAGCATTTACATCATCGCTTATTGAATTTGGGATTTACTCATCGTGGAGCTGTATTAACGATTTACGCCATTGCCGTATTATTTTCTTTTACTGCATTATTATTAAACTATACGAGCAGGGTGGGAACGATTGTTTTGATTATTGCAATGGTTTTTGCTTTGACTTTCCTGTTAGAGTTGATTGGGTTGATTCCGGAAAAATATGGAATTATTACAAAAAGTTTTCGTTTCTTTGGGAACAAAGAGTACCGTTCGCAGGTATTGCGCAAATATTTCAAGAAATGAGTGTTGACGTCCCTTATGAAAGTAAATGATATGAATGTGACTGTTAGCATCGTGACTCATAACAGCGACAAGATTTTTTTAAGTCTAGATTCATTAATCAGATCGCTAGGTAAAGATCAATCAATTCAAATTAAGATTTTTGATAATGCGTCTGAAGTGAAATACCAAGAACGTTTAGCAAAATACCTTGAGTATTCATTTGTATCGATTGAGTTCTTTGAAGAAAATAAAGGGTTTGGCTTCGGACATAACGCGAATCTCTTAGGTGTTTCTGGTTATGGAATTATTTTTAACCCCGATATTATATTGTCAGAAAATCATTTAAATGAAATGGTTAAGCATTTAGCTGATCATCCCAAATGTGGACTTTTGGCTCCCAAAATCTTGAATGAGGATGGAACAACACAATACCTAATACGTAATCATTTAGATGTCTTTGATTATATGCTTCGGTTTATTCCGTTTAAGTTTGTTAAAAGGCTGTTTGCAAAACGGTTAGCAAAATTTGAATGTCGTGATTTACCGGATGATCAAGATAGTTTTGTACGAATGATTTCTGGCAGCTTTATGGTGGTGGATCTAGTCAAGTTCAATGAAATCAATGGATTTGACGATCGCTACTTTATGTATTTTGAGGACAATGATCTTTGTCGTAAAATGGAGCAAGCTGGCTACAAGGCGTTATACAGTCCTCAATTTTCAGTTATTCATTTATATGAGCGTGGAGCAGTTAAAAATCAACACTTATTTTTCATTTTTTTACAGTCCATGAGAAAATACTTTCAAAAATGGGGCTGGCAATTCTTTTAAATTTGGAGGTAGGGGATGCTAAAGCAATCCGAGAAGCGGATATCTGTTTGTATGGCAACGTACAACGGCCGTCACTTTATTGAAGAACAATTGAATAGCATATTCCCACAGCTCTCGGAGCATGATGAGTTGATTATTTCCGACGACCATTCAACAGATGGAACGTGGGAATTTTTATTAGAGTTGGAAGCAAAAGATTCACGGATCAAGCTTTTTCGAAATAATGGACAAGGTTTGATTGCTAATTTTGCAAATGCAATTGAAAAAAGTGCGCATTCAATTATTTTTTTGAGTGATCAGGATGATGTTTGGCTTCCGGATAAGGTAAAAAAAACAATGCCTTATTTTGATAATCCTCAAACACAGGCTGTCATTTCTGATTTGGTTATTGTGGACAATAATTTTGAAGTTTTGGTTCCTTCTTATCAAGCGATGCGCCATACGCATTCTGGTTTTTGGCATAATCTCGTGAAAAGCAGTTATATTGGTGCCGGTATGGCATTTCGATCGGGATTAAAAGAGATTATCTTACCGATTCCGCAAGAAGTTCCGATGCACGATATGTGGATTGGCTTATTAGCTGATTATTATCGAGGAGTTGTCTTTATTCCTGATCAATTGGTCTATTATCGTCGTCATGGTTTGAACGCTTCGGAAATCAAGACCACTGCTTCGCGCATCCAACAATTTAAGTGGCGCTGGAATGCGTTGCAATTGGTAAGAAAAAGAATAAAAGAAATCAAAAAAAAATAGCAAAACGATTCTTCTAATAACTAACATCAGGTATAATATGTTCGTATGTATTAAAAAGGAGCGTAATTATGAAAGGAATTATCTTAGCAGGGGGTAGCGGAACTCGTTTATACCCTCTAACTAAAGCAACCTCGAAACAATTAATGCCGGTTTATGATAAACCAATGATTTACTACCCAATGTCAACATTGATGCTGGCTGGGATCAATGAGATTTTAATTATCTCAACACCACAAGATACACCAAGGTTTGAAAATCTTTTTGGAGATGGAAATGAATTAGGCATCCACATTGAGTACGCTGTTCAGGAAAGTCCGGATGGCTTGGCACAGGCTTTTATTATTGGTGAAGAATTTATTGGCGATGATAGTGTTTGTTTAGTTCTGGGAGACAATATTTATTATGGTGATGGATTGTCCCGCATGCTGCAGCGAGCAGCTAAGAAGACTGAAGGTGCAACAGTTTTTGGTTACCATGTAAATGATCCGGAACGCTTTGGCGTGGTGGAGTTTGACAATGAGATGCAAGCCGTGTCAATCGAAGAAAAACCTGAAAAACCAAAATCTCACTATGCAGTAACTGGTTTGTATTTCTATGATAACGATGTAGTGGAAATTGCCAAGAATATTGAACCTTCTGAGCGTGGAGAGTTAGAAATCACTGATGTAAACAAAGAATATTTAGTACGCAATAAATTATCTGTAGAAGTAATGAGTCGCGGGTTTGCGTGGTTAGATACTGGTACTCACGAATCATTATTAGAAGCGTCAACATTTATTTCAACGATTGAGAAGCGTCAAAATTTGAAGGTGGCTTGTTTAGAGGAGATTTCCTATCGAATGGGCTATATCACAAAAGAGCAATTGATCGAACTTGCCCAACCATTAAAGAAAAATCAGTATGGACAATACCTATTACGTTTAGCAGAAGAGGAATAAGCATGGGGAAAATTAAGGTAACAGAAACAAATTTAACAGATGTAAAAATTATTGAACCAGCAGTTTTTGGCGATCACCGCGGCTTTTTCACTGAGAGTTTTTCAGTAGAAGACTTCAAAGCAGCTGGAATAGATTTTGATTTTATTCAAGACAATCATTCACTTTCAACACAACCAGGTGTGCTGCGAGGCTTGCACTTTCAAAAGGGAAAATCAGCCCAAACGAAATTGATTCGCGTTGTGACGGGAGCAGTTCTCGATGTCATCGTGGATATCCGTAAAGGAAGTCCAACTTATGGGAAATGGGAAGGTTATATTCTTTCTGAGCATAATCATCGTCAATTGTTAGTTCCTCGAGGATATGCTCACGGATTTGTTACATTGACCCCAAATGTCAATTTCATGTACAAGTGTGATAATTATTACGATGCAGAGGCAGATGGTGGTATTTCATTTGCAGATCCAGATTTAGCGATTGATTGGCCGATTGATATCGAAAAAGCCATCACATCAGAAAAAGATGCAAAACAACCAACCTTGAAAGAATTTGAAGCTGAAAATCCTTTCGTTTATGGTGAAATTTAAGGGGTAGATAATTGATGAAAAATATTATCGTAACTGGTGGAGCAGGTTTCATCGGCTCTAACTTTGTTCATTATGTTGCAAATAATCATCCAGATGTCCACATTACTGTTTTAGATAAATTAACTTACGCAGGAAACAAGGAAAATTTAGCTGGATTACCTGAAGATCGAGTAGAATTAGTAGTTGGCGATATTGCTGATGCAGAGTTAGTTGATCGTTTAGTCAAAAAAACAGATGCGGTTGTTCATTATGCGGCCGAATCTCACAATGACAATTCTCTAAAAGATCCATTTCCTTTTGTTCAAACGAACATCATTGGAACCTATACATTGATTGAAGCATGTCGAAAAAATAATGTGCGGTATCATCATGTATCCACCGATGAAGTATATGGCGATCTTCCATTAAGAGAAGATTTGCCCGGCCATGGTGAAGGTGAAGGAGAAAAATTCACAGCAGAAACACCTTACAATCCTTCAAGTCCATATTCGTCAACCAAAGCAGGATCAGATTTATTAGTAAAAGCTTGGGTACGGTCGTTTGGATTACGGGCGACAATTTCAAATTGTTCAAATAACTATGGTCCGTATCAACATATTGAAAAATTCATTCCCCGTCAAATTACAAACATTTTGAGCGGAATTCGTCCAAAATTGTACGGTGACGGTAAGAATGTGCGAGATTGGATACACACTAATGATCATTCTTCTGCTGTTTGGGCAATCTTAACCAAGGGTAAGATTGGTGAAACCTATCTGATTGGTGCGGATGGAGAAGAAGATAATAAAACCGTAATGGAGATCATCTTAGAAGAAATGGGTCAACCAAAAGACGCATACGATCATGTAAAGGATCGTGCTGGGCATGATTTACGTTATGCAATCGATTCAACGAAATTACGAGAAGAATTAGGGTGGACACCAGAATTTACGAACTTCCGTGCGGGTATGAAAGACACCATTAAATGGTATACTGAGCATGAAGAGTGGTGGCGTGCTGAAAAAGAAGCGGTCGAAAGTAATTACGCCAAAAACGGCCAATAATACTAATTGAATCTGGCAGGGGTAACCTGCCTTTTTTTGAGAAAAGGAGTCGATAGAAATGATCTTAATTACAGGTGGACACGGACAATTAGGAACAGAGTTACGTCATTTATTAGATGAAAAAAAGCTTGAGTATCTTTCAACAGATGCTGATCAGCTTGATATTACCGATAAAGAGGGTACGTACAAGTTCATTACAGATATGAAACCAGAAATTATCTATCATTGTGCTGCTTACACTGCTGTTGATAAGGCGGAGGACGAAGGAAAAGAGTTAGATGAAAAAATCAACGTGGAAGGCACACGGAACGTTGCTGAAGCAGCAAAAGCTGCCGGAGCAACATTAATTTATATTAGTACGGATTACGTCTTTGATGGTAAGAAAAAAGAAGGTATGTATCAAGTAGACGATACGACAAACCCATTAAGCGAATATGGCCGAACGAAACTATTGGGCGAAAAAGCTGTACAAGAAACGATGGATGACTATTATATCATCCGTACTTCATGGGTATTTGGCATCTATGGTCATAACTTTATTTATACCATGCAGAAATTAGCTAAAACGCATGATCGTTTGACGGTTGTAAATGATCAATTCGGCCGACCAACTTGGACACGGACATTAGCAGAATTTATGGTATTCGTCATTGAAAAGAAAGCACCATTCGGCATTTATCATTTATCGAATGAAAACAGCTGTTCATGGTATGAGTTCGCAAAAGAAATTTTGAAAGATACAGATGTAGAAGTAGCACCGGTGACTTCTGAGGAGTATCCGCAAAAAGCCACTCGTCCGCAATATTCAATCATGGACTTAAGTAAAGCCAAAGGATTAGGTTTTGAAATACCTACGTGGCAAGAAGCATTGAATAGTTTCCTTGAATTAGAAGCAAAACAATAAGAAAGAAGCTAGAGGTGAGAGATTTGTTTGAAGTAGTGGTGGTTCTTTATAATATGACGTTTTCTGAGTCGCCGACGATCATAAGCTTAAACCAACTTCTTGCCTCTGGAGCTTTTCCAGAAATTCGAAAAATTTTGATTTTTGATAACAGTGAGCAGGGGACAGAACCAGTAGAATTAGAAGGGCGTTTCATTTATTATCACAGTAAAAAAAATGTTGGATTGGCTCAGGCTTATAATTACGCTTTGGACCAAAGCAATGATGACACAGAATGGCTGATGACCTTAGATCAAGATACAAAGCTAACGAAAGAATACTTAAGTGAACTAATTAGTACATCTTCAGAATTGTCAGAAACTGTCGCAGCCGTGGCTCCGATAGTAACAGACAATGAACGACAAATTTCTCCTGTACGTAGCGATACTTTGCGTCCATTACATACAGAATTACCTAAAAAAAATCGTGTATATTCTAAGGATATTATGGTGATTAATTCAGGAACGGCAATAAGAACGATTTTTTTACGAGAATTGGGCGGGTACAATATTCATTTTCCATTAGACTACTTGGATCATTGGCTTTGCTGGCGTATCTTTAACGAACATCAACAAATCTATATTCTTTCAAATAAACTAGAACATCAATTATCAGTGTTAGACTATAAAAATCATATGAATCTTTCTCGTTATCTAGCAATCATTCAAGCTGAAAAATGCTATTATTATTTATATAACAAACAATTGCTTCCTCAATATCGAAGGCAGTTATTACTTCGAGGATGTAAACAGATTTTAACAGGAAGATTTAACTATGGAAAATTGACATTCGAATTTTTAATTTCAGGAGGAAAAAATGGAAACACGGGCAGAAAAGCGGACTAGGGAAGTGCCATATGAGAAGACGAATCCTTTTGAATGGATTATTGATCAAATCATTCGCTTTAGATACATAATAGGCATACTTTTTCTTATTTTAATCGTCGTACTAAACTTAAATGGGAGTTCGATAGGTTCTTGGGATAAAATTGTTTCTGAACGTAGTGACGACAAGAAGTCTGATGTCATTTTTGGTGAAAATAGAGCTGTTCGTTCGGATGAATGGATGGTTCAAACGCCTTTTTATTTCTCACAAGCTGAAAGTGATTATCCAGTCGTAAACAAGCAGTATGGCAAAGAAGGCCAAAACATGATTCTTGCTTACAACTCGCCTGTTAAGGATATAACTGTGATAGGAAAACCATTCAATTGGGGATTTCTTTTTTTGGGGAAAGAACGAGGACTCTCCTTTTATTGGGGATTTAAAATTATCGGGATGCTTCTATTGAGTTTCGAATTGGTCATGATCCTAACCAAACGTAATAAGTACTTGTCATTGTTGGGGGCATTCTGGATCACTTTTTCTCCCTCAATTCAATGGTGGTTTATGCAGCATGTAGGAGATTTAATATTTTTTACGTTGGCGATTATGGTAGCAAGTTATTATTTTATTGCTAAGCACGACAACAAAATCTTGCGTCTACTTATGATGAGCTTAATTGTGATTAATGGCATCGGTTTTGTCTTAGTATTGTATCCTGCCCACCAAGTGCCATTGGCGTATCTAATTCTATTTTGGTTGTTCGGCACATTGATTCATTTCCGAAAAAAAATAGTACTAGATATTTGGGATTTACCGATTATTATTGGTGGTCTTGGACTAATCGTATTTATTCTTTTACATTTTTATAATACATCAAAGGATGCTATCGATGCGACGATGAACACTATTTATCCAGGCCATCGTGAAGCTGAAGGCGGGGGCCGTCCATTATCAGATTATTTTCTGTTTTTGACAAATTGGAAAATCCCATTTGAAGACTTCGATTTTTATGGGACAAACAACGGGGAAGTCGCATCATATTTCAATTTATTTCCTCTGACAGTATTGCTATCACCATTTGTTTTCTTTTCTAAACGAGGCAAGGAAGAAAAATATTTGGGAGTAATTTTAGGGTTGTTTTGTTGTTTCGTTTTTGGTTGGACCTATTTCGGCTATAGTCATGGCATCGCAAAAACTTTGATGTTGACTTATGTGACAAGTACACGTGGTTTAGTAACTTTAGGTTTTGGCTCGGTATTATTAAGTTTATGGATGATAAATTTCTTATGGGAATATGTAAAAGTTTCTTGGTGGATAAAATTAATAATATTTGGTCTTGTTATGATACAGGCTTCTCATTCTGTCATTTCCTCAGTAATGGGGTTGTATTTTAATAATTTTGAAATTTTTATGACACTTGTGGTGTTCGCTTTACTTCTTTTCTGCGTGCTATTCAAATTGAAAAAAGTGTTTATCTTGGGGATGACTGTGATTGTTTTAGTCTCAGGAATTTTTGTTAATCCAGTCGTACGTGGAACTGGAGCGATTGATAAGAAGACATTGGCCGAAGAAATCGTTAAAATTAAAAAGAAAGACCCCGATGCATTATGGCTTTCAGAGGGGGATTTGTATAATTTTACTCCAGCATTAGGTGTGAAGACGATTAATTCTGTACGTTTTTATCCAGATATGAAGTTATGGCATGAGATTGATCCAAAAGGTAAGAATGAGAAAATCTACAACCGTTATGCGCATACACGTGCGTTTGCTGTATCGGAAGCAACAAGATTCCACTTGGATCGACCTGATAATTTTACGGTTTATCTCAATTTTACAGATTGTAAAAAACTAGGATTTAAATATGTAATTAGTAAACGTCCGATGGAGGACTATAACTCATTAAACTATGCACAATTTGAACGCATTTATGGTCCGGATAAAGACAAGTGGTCAATTTATAAGTTGAGCTTTACTTCAGATGAAGAACAGGTACAACCTGAAGATGAGATTGATCCAGTTGGTGGAACGGAGAACTATCAGGAAATTCCACAGCCGGCGCCAAGCTATGGTGAGTATATTAATTAAAAATACTTTTTCCTAAAATAAAGAGTTTAGCCATATCTAATTGCTAGTGTTGCTTATATAAATAGAAAGGCGGTGGACTTAATATGAGTTATTGGCTTTTTTTGAGTGTGGGAGGATTAACCGTAATTTTCAGAAGAAATAAAATAGTTTGCTCCATACTTGTCTTTCTTTTCTGGATTGCGATGACCTTCAACACGGCAATCGCAGACCGTGGTCAATACCAAAATTTTTATAATGATCCTATAGCTGCAAAAGAAGAGTGGGGATATACCCATCTCCAACTCGTGGCAAAAGCAATGGGGCTGTCCTTCCAAGTTTTTTTTGCCATAGTGATTGGTTTGGCATTATTGTTGATGGTTTATTCAGTTTTTAAAGCATCTCTCAATCCTGGGTGGACACTTGTTTTCTATCTAATTTTTCCATTTACTATGGATGCTGCGCAAATAAGAAGTTTCATCGCAGCAGCATTCATCACTGTGGGTTTGACAGTTTTAGCTCAAGATCGTAGTTGGTTGAGTATAGCAAAATATTTAGCTCTTGTTACTGGAGGAGTCATGTTTCACTATTCTGCAATTTTCTTCTATTTTGTTGCAATCGTTTATTTTGTGCCGCCGTTCATTTTATATCTTATTACGACTTCTGTCTCTTTATTAGTTGCATCTAATTTAAGTGGCGTAATGAAGATAGTAGGACGTTTGCTGCCATTTATCGATTATAAGATTAACCGATACTACGATGCTAAGTTTATGACCTCTCCAGAAGAAGTACGAGGGTATATGATTTATTTAATCATGTTATCCCTGTTAGCAGGAATTGCTTGGTGTATGATTCGTTACAGCTTAAAAAGTCCATCAGAAAGATTTTTTGCAAGTAAGCAAAATTTGAAAAAGATAAATAACTATTATTACAATCATGCAACTTTAATTATTAGGGTTAATGCACTGTTAATGACAGTAATACCTTTGATTACTATATCTGTAAGTTTTGATCGCTTGATACGCGCTTGCTTGCTATCTAATTACATTCTTTTTGCAAATGCTCTTAGTTCTAAAGTAAATTGGGGAATACGACTAGTGTTTTCACTCGTGTGTTTAGCCTTTGTTGGTTACTACTGTAATTTTTATATTTTTTCTCGTTTTCCCGAGGTGGTTTTCCGTTCAGTATTCGAGCAAAACTTAATCTTGCCCAAATAACTAGTTAGCTATAGTTATTATTAGGAGAGCTGACACAAATTCTTTTAAACGAATAACAGCCGAGTGACTGTAGACAAAGTCCATTTTATGGATGATGACTACAGTCTTTTCTTTTAATGCTTCTAAAACTGCTAAGCTCTTTTATTCAATAAAATTTTAGAACTTGTTTTAATTTTCCTTTTGGTTGGCATCTTTTTATTGATTAATTAATAGTCTAGATGACTATTTGTTAAATGGAAATCGTAAAGTAATATAGATACAATTCAAAAATAAAAAGAGATTGAATGTGAGATAAATAGTATATGACGCTAGATTGAGCGCCACATTGAAATAGCGAAGCTTTTCTTAATAACCTTGCTTTTACATATATCTTTCTGTAGAATAATAACGTTAATCAACTATAGAAGTAATAAATAAAGCGTTAGATGAGAGGAAAGAAAATGTTCAAAGACTTACTTGGTTTTTTTAAAGAGATTATCCAGAATCGTACATTACTAAAGCAATTCTCTATAAATGATTTCAAGGCCCGCTATGCCGGGTCAGCTTTAGGAATTTTTTGGGCTTTTGCGAATCCATTAGTGATGGTAGTGACCTACTGGTTTGTGTTCGGTGTTGGATTCAAAGCAGCCATGACAGATGGTAAATATCCATTTATTGTTTTTCTATTGACTGGTTTAGTACCATGGATGTATTTTTCAGAGGTATTAGGTTCAGCTACAAATGTTTTTCGTGAATACAGCTATTTAGTGAAAAAAGTTGTTTTTAACATTCGAATTTTACCATCTGTTAAATTATTTTCTGCTATGTATATGCATGTATTTTTCATTATTATTGCACTTGTTGTAGGACTCTTTAATCAGGTGGTACCAGATTTGCATATTTTGCAGATGTTCTACTATCTTTTTGCGATGATGATGTTTTTAACAGGATTGACTTGGATTACGTCATCAATCCAGCCTTTTTTCCCAGATATTAACCAATTTATTGGTGTTATTATGCAAGCGCTAATGTGGGGAACGCCAGTATTGTGGAGCATCAATCAATTTGCGGCGCACCCAACGATTCAGTTTATTTTGAAATTCAATCCCATGTTTTATGTTGTCCAAGGCTATCGGGACGCATTTTTTGGTGAGCAGTGGTTCTGGGAAAAGCCGATGTTATCAATCTATTTCTGGGCTGTTACTTTGATTTTACTAGTAATCGGCAGTATCGTCTTCAAACGCTTAAAACCACATTTTTCTGATGTTTTATAAGGAGATAAATCTAAATGACTGAAACTGTAATTGAGATAAACCATTTAACTAAAAAATATGATATGTACAAAAAGCCATCTGATCGTCTGAAGGAAGCCTTGAGTCCAACAAGAAAAACATACCATGAAGTTTTTTATGCTTTAAATGATGTGAATGTTAAAGTAGAAAAAGGCGAGATGATTGGTTTTATTGGTGAAAATGGTTCGGGAAAATCAACGATTTTAAAAATCATTACGGGTGTACTAACACCTTCTGAAGGTGAAGTAAAGATTGAGGGAAATATTGCAGCGCTTTTGGAGCTGGGTTCAGGCTTTAATCCAGAATACAGCGGTTATGAAAACATTTTTCTTAATGGGATGGTATTAGGTTATTCTCGTGAAGAGATGGCTGAAAAGGTGGATGACATCATCAATTTCGCTGATATTGGGGATCACTTGTATCAACCTGTTAAAACATATTCGAGTGGAATGTTCGTCCGCCTTGCTTTTGCAGTGGCAATCAATGTCGATCCAGATATTTTGATCGTGGATGAAGCCTTAGCCGTTGGTGATTTAGAATTTCAATTAAAATGTATGGAAAAATTCACTGAGCTACGAAATGCTGGCAAAACAATTCTTTTTGTTTCGCATGATGTAAACGCAGTTCGCCGTTTTTGTGATCGAGTGTATTGGCTGAAAAACGGTGTCGTAGAAGCTGAAGGCGAGACGATGGAAATCACTGAAACATATGAAAACTTTTTGAAAAAGAAATCTTTAAAAACAGTTGATCGTGAAAACTCGTCATCTGAAGATTTTTCTGCTTATGATATCGTGGAAGTGAAATCAGCTGAATTATTAGATGGAAATCTGCAACCTTTAGAAATCGTTGAACAAGATAGTAAGGTAGTTATAAAGGTAATATATAATGTGAAGGACGATTCTATAAAGAAACCTGTTTTAGGTGTGGCTATCCGAACTGTAGATAATAATTACGTGTGCGGATTGAATACATTATTGGATGAAGAATCAATTCCTTGGAAAAAGGGAGAGAATGTCTTCTATTTAGAATACGAAAAGATGGCACTTTTAGGCGGCGAATATTATTTTGATGTAGCCCTTTTTGAAGAAAATGCGACCGTGCCATTGGTTTATAAAACAAGGTATTTAACCATGTTTATTTCTGGTAAATATGTTGGTGAAGGCATCGTTGTCTTGGATCATAAGTGGAAGGATACGATTTAAAATGAAGTATGATTTTGATTTGTCGCTTGAAGAACATACAAGTGTTGGGAAGATTATTAGCCAGATCCCTGAAAGTTCATCTGTTTTAGAATTTGGTCCAGGTAATGGTCGAATGACTAAGTATCTAATCAATGAAAAAAAATGTGAAGTATCAATTGTTGAGTTTGATCCGATCTTATTTGAGCACGTCATGGGCTTTGCCCAAGACGGCTTTTTAGGAAACATTGAAGAATATAAATGGTGCGATCATTTTGCCGGTAAAAGCTTCGATTTTATTATCTTTGCAGATGTTTTAGAGCATTTGACTGATTCGGAAAAAGCGCTGGAGAAGGCCAGTAAATTTTTGGCTCAAAATGGAGAGATACTATTAACATTCCCGAATTTGGCGCATAATTCAGTACTGATTGATTTGTTTAATAATAAATTGGACTGGAAACAATACGGTTTACTGGATCGCACACATAACAGTTTTTATACGCAAAAAGGATTCGAAGAGCTATTTGATCGAATTGGTTTGTCAATACGTCGAGAAGACTTTACTTACGCACAGGTTGGACAAAATGAACTGTCTGCGAGTTACGAAGACTTGCCTGAGATGGTTCGTTATGATTTCAAAAATCGTCCCTTTGGCGAAGTTTATCAATATTTTTATGCATTGCGCAAAGAACCTGTTACGAATCCAGAGCGTGTCGAACCAATTAATTCAAATTACAATAAGCAAATACAATTAGCTTATCTTATTAATGGTAAATTTGAAGTAGAGCCGTATATATTTAATAATCAAACCGGCGAAAATAAAAGTACCGTTCATCATGCACCTGAGGATACTAAGAAATTAAGAATTGTTATCGGTAAAGTTCCTGCTTCAATTCAACTATCTGTTATTGTGGAAAATAGGCTCCTGAAAATTGAAGAAACAAATGCTTCTTGGTACCAAGAAGATCTTTTTATGTTCCCTGAGATTGCAGAAGAGCCTTATGTGGTTGTTGATGGAGCAGCAATAGCCGGAAAAGAATATTCAGTAAATGTAAATGTTTTAAATGAAGAAGAATTCTTCCCAGCAGAAGAAAAAATGATGGATGACCTCAGATACGAAAAGGGATTAAATCGTTTACTTTCTTTGAAACTGAACTATCTAGATAAGTATGGCTATCAGTTGAAGAATATTCCTTTTTTAGAGCTAGAACCAGGAATTGAAATAGAAGGAATCAAATTAACGATTGAGACGATTGAAAATAATGAATCTGAAAATGAAGCCATTATAAAAGGGTGGGGATTTTCAGAAGCTACGAAGGCGCCATTAGATTTTTTAATGGCAGAATCGGTGAAACAAATGAATGTTAATCGTATCTATCGCCCAGATGTCAATGAAGTATTTGGAATAGCATCCGCAGATAAGTTTGGCTTTATTCTAACGATTAAAGATTTGCAAATAACGGATGGTGTGAAGCTGCTTCTAATAGACGATCAAGATCAAATTTATCCAGTTGTAGCACGAAGGATAAAGACTGCGAATACAACTACGGCAAGAAAAATTCGCCGTTTGCTTGGATCAATCAAACGAAATGGCTTTGCTGGAGCGATAAAGAATTATCAACGCTCTAAACAACAAAGTGCGAATTATGAAGAATGGATGACAAAGGTTGAAGAACCGTATCGTTCACAACTAATCGAAGCATCAAGAGGATTAGCTTTTCAGCCTAAAATTTCTTTGGTTGTACCAGTGTATAACGTTGATGAAAAATGGCTGCGAGCTTGTGTGGATTCTTTGAAGAATCAACTTTATTCCAATTGGGAACTTTGTTTAGCAGATGATGCTTCACCAAAGGCTCACATCAAGCCTTTGTTACAGGAATTAGCAGCAGAAGACGAACGCATAAAAGTTGTTCTTCGTGAAAAGAATGGACATATTTCCGAAGCTACCAACTCAGCGATTGAGGTGGCAACTGGAGAGTATATTGGCTTTTTAGATAATGACGATATTCTAGCAGATACAGCACTTCTAGCAGTTGTTAGTGCCTTAAATGAAGATCAAAACCGTGAATTTATTTACACGGATGAAGATAAGCTCTCAATGAGTGGCAAACGTTTTGATCCATTTTTTAAACCGAACTGGAATGAAACGTTATTACTTGGACACAATTATATTACACATTTTGTAGTTGTGAAGCGTTCAATCATAGAAGCAATCGGTGGTTTACGAACGGAATTTAATGGCAGTCAGGATTATGACTTTGTGCTACGTGCAACAGAAGCAGCAAAAGAAATTTATCATATACCGAATATTCTTTACCATTGGCGAACGATAGAAACATCAGTGGCGATGGATCCTCAAAGCAAAGAATACGCTTATGTAGCAGGTCAGAATGCGTTACAAGCAGCGCTTGACCGTCGCAATCTAAACGGTGTTGTAACCATGACAAAAAATTATGGTGCTTATAAGATCGACTTTAATTATCATACAGAACCAAAAGTTTCGATTATTTTGAGTGGGAAAACGAGTGAAGAACAATTAGAACAACTTTTAATCACCGAGTGGTCTGATTTTGAAATTTTGACTAATCATTCTGATGTAGCCGATGAACGTGTTCGGATATTTACTGGCAAAAATGAAAATGAACTTGCCGAAGCAGCCGAGGGTGATTTTTTAGTGTTCTTGTCTGAAAAATTAGTCCCGACAAAATCTACTTGGTTAAAAGAAGCAACAAATTTTTTACGCTTGCCTAATGTGGGAGCAGTCACTGGGAAGATTATTAGTAAAGACGAGGCAATCCTTTACTGCGGTGTGACGATTGATTCTACCCACGAAGGAATAGTGTACGAACAGCAGGGACTATCAAACAAGACGATTGGGACGTATTTTCGTCCGGCTCTGCCACGGGAAATCTACACAGCTACAGAAGATGCATTGATTATTCAAAAAGATATATTTGTAGCATTAGACGGATTCGATCAATCATTGCCAGCAGCTATCAAAGGTATTGACATTTCGATTCGATTGGCAAGAGAAAAAAAGAAACTGATTTTTGATCCCTATTTTGAAGTACGCTATCCTGGTGAAAATCATTTTAGTGTGAAAAAAGAAGCTTATGATATTTTAAGTAATAAATATTCTCAAGAATTGAATGATCCATTGGTCAATCCAAATCAATTCAGCATAGGAGGCTAATCCAATGGCAAAAAATGAACAAGTTTGCATTGATCAATGCAAGTTCCAACCAGAGACGAATCAATTAGAGATCAGAGGATGGGCCCTTGATCTAGTTACTAAAGATGTGCCTACAATCACTGTTCATTCGGAAAATGTCACTAGCGATAAAATCGAGTGGTACCCACGTTCAGATGTGGCAGCCGCACATAAAACAAGTGCTAATCTGCAAATGGGTTTTGAGGTAATTATTAAGGTAGAAAATCCAGATGAAAAAATATCGCTTGATTTTCATTTTAGTGATCATACACAAAATGAATCTTTTATTCCGAGAGAAAACATTGTAAAAGTATCAAAACAACCATCACAAATTCAGGAATTTTATGGCAAAGCACGTAAAGGCTTGGGTTATTTGAAACGCAACGGCTTAAAGAATACTTTACGTCGAATCAAGTTGGAACAAAATAAGCAATCCGATGAAAGTTATCAGCAGTGGATCGTGGAAAATGAAAATTGGGATGCTGAGGCAATCAAAGCTGAAATCGCCGCATTTGATTATCAGCCAGTTATTTCAATTTTGATGCCGGTTTATAACGTTGAAGAAAAATGGCTGGAGAAATGTATTGAGTCCGTTCAGAATCAGTTTTATCCTAACTGGGAATTGTGTATGGCAGATGATCATTCCACGGATGAATCCGTAAGACCGTTATTAGAAAAATATGCGGCTCAGGATTCTCGGATCAAAAATGTTTTCCGTTCTGAAAACGGTCATATTTCCAAAGCAACAAATTCTGCGTTAGAGATTGCGACTGGTGAGTTTGTTGCTTTACTAGATAATGACGATGAACTTGCACCAATTGCTTTGTACGAAGTTGCCAAGCGCTTAAACGAAAATGCGAATTTAGATTTGATATATAGTGATGAAGATAAGATTGATATGACAGGCAAACGTTTTGACCCAGCCTTTAAGCCAGATTGGTCGCCTGATTTATTACTAGGTACGAATTATATTTCTCATTTAGGTGTTTATCGTCGTTCAATCATGGAAAAAATCGGAGGATTTCGTGTTGGCTATGAAGGATCGCAAGATTATGACCTAGTTCTGCGTTTTACAGAACAAACAACTGCTGAGCGAATTGCACACATTCCACAGATACTCTATTACTGGCGTATCCTACCAAGCTCAACAGCAGCCGATCAATCAACGAAAAGCTATGCTTTTGATGCGGGCTTAAAAGCTGTTCAGGATGCAATCAATCGACGCGGGATCGAGGCGACAGTTCAGCATGCGGCTGGAAATGGATTATATGATGTAGATTACAAAGTATTATCTGAGGACTTAGTCAGTGTGATCATACCTACACGTAATGGGTATGATGACGTGAAGCGTTGCGTAGATTCGATTATTGAAAAAACGACTTATTCAAATTATGAGATCATTCTGGCTGATAACGGAAGTGATCAGCCAGAGATGCAGGAGCTTTATGCTGGGTACAAAAAGCAATTGGATGACCGTTTCATTGTAGAGTCGATCGATATTCCATTCAATTATTCTCGCATCAATAATTTAGCTGCAAAAGTTGCTAAAGGAAAGTATCTGCTATTCCTAAATAATGACACAGAAGTAATCACGCCAGAATGGATGACTAAAATGGTTTCTTTTGCACAGTTCGAGCGTATTGGTTGTGTTGGTGCAAAATTATACTATCCAAACAATACGATTCAGCATGCTGGTGTAATACTAGGAATGGGTGGTGCCGCTGGGCATGGTCATCATACTTTCCCACGAGGAGATTTTGGTTATTTTGGAAAATTAGAGATCAACGTTGATTATTTAGCAGTTACTGCAGCATGCTTGATGATTCGAGCTAAAGATTTTGCTGAGTTGAAGGGCTTTGACGAAGAGTTAACTGTTGCTTTTAACGATGTTGATTTGTGTTTGCGAGAATATGAGAAAGGTCACAACAATGTGTGGCTACATGGAGTCGAATTGTACCACTTCGAATCTCAATCCCGAGGATACGAAAACACACCCGAAAAGCAAGCTCGGTTTGAAAAGGAAACCAAGTATATGGAAGACACTTGGACAAGCTATATTGAAAATGATCCGTATTATAATCCAAATTTGACGAGAGTTGGCGGGGATTTTTCGGTGCGAATAGGAAAGTGAAATAGTTTCAAACGATTAAGCAAAATCAGATGATTCTAAAATTAAATAGAGCGATACAAATCGGCCAAAAGATTGTTATATCAGTCTTTT
>OAUF01000057.1_pt1 | contig 119625 bp, 111 predicted proteins | sample 1495111 | NCBI WGS metagenome assembly OAUF01 (sample SAMEA2580002, study PRJEB22360) | human gut metagenome | reverse complement strand
GAGTTCGGTGCAAAGGTCAATAATATACAGATAGACGGCATATCGTTCATCGAACACCTCTCGTTCAAGGCATTCAATGAGGGTATACGCTTGAAGGACTGTATCCGTATGCAGCAGAAGCTGATGAATGTAAGGGTAAGATGTGTGGCTGCCGATTCCATGGCACTCAAAAGCAACATTACTCGCTCACAAGGATAAAGGCAAGGAATAGAAAGATGGTAATATATTGATTATCAACTGTAATCTACTTTAATATATATGTTTTTCCGAATGAAAAGCAAATAAAAATGCAATCAATACTTGCACAATAAAAAATTAATCACTATCTTTGCATTACAAAAGTAACACACAGAATGATTCGCTAGCTCAGCAGGTAGAGCACATCCCTTTTAAGGATGGGGTCCTGGGTTCGAACCCCAGGCGGATCACTGAAACAACAAGAAAAATCAAGCAAATCCCTGATAATCAGACATTATCAGGGATTTCTTTTTTCTAACAGGTAGCAGAAAATAGCCGTTTCAAGCATATTATCGGTGGATAAATCGTGGGACTAAAATTTAGTTCGAAAAAGTCCCACGAATTTGCATATTTCTCACTGATTCATAGCATTTTGCATAAACTTACTTTGGAAGAGAATACATAGTTTTGTAACTTTAAAAACGATGTAAAAATGGCTCGAAAATCATTTTCTGTATTGTTCTTCATCAAGAAAGGCAAATTATTAAAGAACGGAGAAGCACCCGTGTGCATGAGAATCACTGTAAATGGCTGTATGGTAGATATTTCTATCAAAAGAAGCTGTCCTGTAAATCTATGGAATCAGGCAAAAGAGAATTCAAAAGGCAAAGACCGTATGTCGGTGGAACTGAACCACTACTTAGAAATCACACGTTCGCACATACACCAAATTTATAGGGAACTGGAAACTTCCGACAAGGTTATCACCGTTGATCTTGTGAGAAAACTGTATTATGGTGTGGATGAAGAAAGCAAAACCCTTTTGCAAGTATTCAGAGAACACAACGAACAAAGTCGTAAGCTGATCGGCAAAGACTTTGTTAGTAAAACCGTTCAACGGTATGAAACCACTACCCGATATTTGGAGGAATTCATTAAGAAAGAATATCAGTTATCGGATATTGCCCTGAACAACTTGGAGGCCAACTTCATTTCTAAGTTCGATGCTTTCTTGAAGATTGAAAAAGGTTGTGCACAAAACTCCGCTATCACCCGATTGAAGAATTTGAAGAAGATTATCCGCATTGCTCTGGAAAACGACTGGATAAAGAAAGATCCATTTGCTTACTACCGCTTCAAACTGGAAGAAACTGATCCCGAATTTCTGACAATGGACGAGATTAAAATCATTCTCGCTAAAGAGTTCACAATTAAACGAGTAGAACAGGTACGTGACGTTTTTGTCTTTTGCATTTTTACTGGCTTGGCGTTCAGCGATGTGAAAGATTTATCACCCGAACACTTGGTAAAAGACAACAAAGGAGAACTTTGGATAAGGAAGAACCGCCAAAAGACCAAAATCATGTGTAACATTCCTGTGTTACCTGTGGCAGCTTCCATACTTGATAAATATAAGGATGTGGCAGAGTGTACCGGAAAACTATTGCCTGTATTGAGCAATCAGCGGATGAACAGTTATTTGAAAGAAATTGCCGATGTATGCGGGTTGCAGAAAAATCTGTGCACACATTCAGCAAGACATTTGATTTCTTCTTTCTAATTGATATACAAGAAATTATAGAACACCTATTCTTGAATAGGTAACGATTTAGAAACGAGCAAACTGCACATGTTCACCATGTTTTACATTAAGTCTAAAGAACGCTCTATCTCTCTGCAAAGATAATGTTTTTTTGTTTGTCTGCTATTTTTTCTTGTCGTAATTTTAATAGTTGTCGAATTTTATTTTTTCTAATTATCATAATAAATGATAGATTCCAGTCTGAGTTATTCTCTGGCTGAAACATTGAGCAAACAGAATCTGTTCAACAACTTCACATTGGGCAAAAGAACTGCAATATACAGTGAAAAATGTTTTGCTACGACATGATTGAAAATCATGAGTAATTTCTGAATAAGAAATAACTTAAGCCAATCCGACAAAAATCTCATACGAGAAGTAATATCATTTGTTTTTATCAAAACTATGATTTTTTAATAAAAAAACACTGATTCAATTTTACTTTCATTTCTTTGCAAGGTCTTTATTACAGAACGTCCATTAAAATGAGCTCACGAAAGGTACGTGAAATATGAAAGTATAACGAAATAATAGAAATACTATGTGTACAACAAGAAACTGGAAAGCCGGAATACTGGCAATCGCAATGATATTGGTTTGCGGATCTGCAAATGCACAACATTGGCATCGGTATTATCGCCCCAATCGGGTTGTTACCGTTGTAGTTCAACCAGATGTGGTATCTCATGTCAGTAACCGTTTCAATCAAAAGGAACGATTGGCGATGGCTATAGCTTATTTGGAAACGCATGAGCACCTTACCATCAGGCAATATGCAAAAATGACGCAACTTAGCATGGCATCAGCGGAAGCGGAACTTGACGCTTTTGCTATAGATAAGAAAAAGCCGATACGACTTGTAATCAGAGGAAAAAAGAAAGTGTATATCAAAAGGCAATAGAATATGAAGAAAAAGAGAAACTGGAAATTATTGATATTTGGAGCGACAGTTCTGCTTTTGATGCAATCATGTGTGGTTGTGCGCAAAGCCCGCCATCACCACCATCACAGACATTGTATGCTTTATTACCAACAGAACATAGGTAATGCCTCATTTAATGCGTCTGCTGCTTATACTACAATAGAACCTGCGATAAATTATGAACGTAATGGATGACAAGGAACTGGTGAGGTTGATAGCCAAAGACTCGGAAACCGGCTTCCGCTGTCTGATGAAGAAATACAAGGAAGCCGTTTACTGGCATATACGCAGGCTGGTCGTAGCACATGAGGATGCACAGGATGCAACCCAGGAAACATTTGTCAGAGTATTCCGATCCTTGTCCGATTTCAAAGGCGAATGTTCCTTGCGGTCCTGGATTTACCGGATTGCTACCAATGAAGCCTTGCGGTTGCTCAGCCGTTACAAAGACGAACAGGTTTCGCTGGATGAATCATCTGGTGAGTGGGGAGGTCTGATGGCTGATGAGTATGTGGATTACAGTGATTTGGAAGCTGTCAGACTGCAAAAAGCCATCTTGTCCTTGCCTACCAAGCAGCAACTGGCTTTCAACCTAAGGTACTATAATGAGTTGGGGTATGATGAGATTGCCGCCATCATCGGTTCTACGGCAGACGGAGTAAAATCCAGCTATCATATTGCCAAAGAGAAGATTATTAAGTTTATGAACGCTAATAATTAAGTGTATGAAAGAGAATTTTGATTTCGACCGCATAGGCAAGCGACTGCCCTATACCGCTCCTGACGGATTCCTCGACGATGTAGAGAACAGCGTAATGCAGCGCATCAACCAGGAGGTGCATCCCTCAAAACCCAAACGCAACCTGCATCTGTGGTATTCGGTGACGGGAGGTTTGGCAGCAGCCAGCATCGCACTGCTGATTGTATTTACCCCCTTCCACACACAGACGAAGAAATCGTTTGAAGATGTGGAGGAAGCATTTGCCAATCTGAACAGCAGCGATCAGGATTACCTGTTTACGACCTATCAGTATGATCTGTTTATGAATTAATAAAAACAAATAAAAGAAATGAATAATATCATAAAAGTAGTTGTGCTTGTTTTAGCCATGATTGCATTGAATGCAAACACGTATGCTCAAAAGAGCGAGCAGCAGCGTATGACCCGTGAACAACTGGCTGAGACTCAGGCTCAGTTTATAGCTAATGAAATGGCGATGGATAACAAAACGACCCGGCAGTTTGTGGAAACTTTCTGCCAGTTCCAAAAAGAAATCTGGGCATTAGGTCCCCGACCGAAAAGAGAGAAAGCCCATCTTTCGGATAAAGAGGCTGAACAAGCCATGAACGAAAGGTTTGCCCATAGTCAGAAGATACTTGACCTACGTAAGAAGTATTATTTGAAGTACAGCAAATTTCTGACTCCCACGCAAATAGAAAAAGTATATGTATTGGAAAGAAGAATGATGAACCGGCTGTTTCAACGTTCTCAGAATAAAGATAACCGTAAATAAAAGATGAAAATTATGAAATTAAAAGCTTTTGGCATATTTTGTTTGTCATTCTTCATGACGACAGCCTTGTCTTCTTGTGACAGTGATGAGATTACAGACCAACCGGAAGAAGTATCCGGCAGTGAAAATCCAACCTTGACCGTTCTTGCCGAACAAGTGGCTGGAAGCGACGGATATGATGAAAATGGGGTTATTGCATTGAATTTTCCAAGTTCGCAGGATGTAAGCAGTATTTACAGTGGCTTGAAACTGAATTTCTCGTTGTCCGGAATCACTAAAATAGAGTTGGAAAGTGTAGATGGCTATGCCTTGGCCGGAACAACCGGCATCCAATGGGGAGATTTAGGGGAAGCATTGACTGGGGAAGTTGAAAATGCCAACTTCATCCTGGTGTTCAATGCCCCGGATGAAAACGGATTGACCCCTGGAAAAGACTACTCCATTTTTACCTTGCCTTGCGACCTTTATGGAGGTTATCGCCTGTCTATCTATCGGGAAGGCCTCGTGGCACATTATTTCGGTGTTCATCAAACGGTGGAAATGGGCTCATTCGTCACGCCCGCTGACCTGATAGAGGAAGAATTGGAGTTCGACGACCCGGATGCGCCGCTTGTAGAAGAAGAACGACCGGAACTGGATGCCACGACTACGGCACTTCTCCGTCAATATCAGCAGAGCCCTACAGAGGAAAACAAGCAGGCTTTGCTGGATCAAATGGGTATTCGTTACGATAAAGTGGTAGCCCGTAAAAAAGCGAAGCTCCGCGAACTGGAAAGAGAAGCCCTCACCTTGGATGTGGTGGAAGAAATGCAGGAGATTGTGGACGAGATGGTAGATAACCGTGACATCCGGCTCGAACAGCAGTTCCTGCGTCTTATCGACCCCCGAAATGACGACAATCCGGATGATGCGTGGATGGTGCTGAGAGGGGCTTCCGCTCCCAATGCCTACATCGGTTATGCTCCCGTTACCAATGCGGAATATGCAGCATTCAAGTCAGACTTTACATATGAAGACGGACAGGATAATTATCCGGTGGTGAATGTCACCGTAGAGGAAGCTACAGCCTATTGCGATTGGCTGGCACAGAATGACCCGACGCACAGCTACCGTCTGCCGACCGATGAAGAATGGATCTTAGGTGCCGGACACATGCCCAAGGATGTTTCGATGAATGCAGGTCATGTAGAGGCAGGGCTGACTGCAGTCGACGCTTATAGCCATACCACCGGAGCTTGCGGAGGCATTGACTTCTGGGGTAACTGTTGGGAATGGACCACTTCAACGGATGCGGATGGTCAGTACATCATCAAGGGCGGCAGCTGGGATTCGGAACGCGATGATTGCCGCAGCGAAAAATCAGACGTTGTTCGTTCCGGAGACCAAGGCTATGCCAACGTCGGTTTCAGAGTCGTAAGAACAGATCTCATCTAATTATCTAATCACATTACATGATGAAAAAAATATTTTTAGCAATGGCTGTTGCCATTGTGACGGCCACTGCTGTGTCCGCACAGAAGGATGACAGCGACTCAAAAATAACAGTATCGATTCATCAGACCGACCAGGAAGACGGGTATGAAGGGAGTGCCGAACAGCGTTGTGGCATCCGATTCAACCTTCCGATGGCAGGTGTGGTGAAGATAGAAGTGGAAAGTGTGGACGGTCTTCCGCTGGCTGGTACGGCAATCACCCGTCAGGATGCTTTTGGGAAAACCGTAGTCGGTGATATGGCGCATACCAGCACCATCATTACCTACATCTCCAGTGAGAAGTCCGGGTTCACCCCCGGAAAGGACTACTACATTTCCACCCTCCCCTGCAATCTGTATGGAGGATACAGGTTCTCCATTTACAAGGACGGTCTGGTGGCACACTATTTCGGAGTACATCAGAAAGTAGAGTTGGGTGAGTTCATCAGTCCTGATGATTTGGTGGAAAGTGAACTGGAGTTTGACAAGCCCGGTGCACCGCTGGTGGAAAAAGGGCGGCCTAAAATGGACTCCAAGACACATAAGCTCTTTGTCCTATACCGGAAGAATCCGACGGAAGCCAACAGACAGGCGTTACTCGACCAGATGGGGGTACGCTACGACAAAGTAGTGGCCAGAAAGAAGAACAAGTTGCGCGAACTGGAACGCGAAGCCCGTACTTACAGCATTGTGGAACACATGCAGGGTATCGTTGATGAGATGGTGGAGAACCGTGAAACACGAATCCGGCAACAGTTCCTCCGTTTCATCGACCCCCGAAGGGACGATAATCCGAAGGATGCGTGGATGGTGTTGCGTGGGGCTTCCGATGCAACGACTTATATCGGGTATGCTCCCGTCACCAATGCCGAGTATGCTGCCTTTAAACCCGGTTTCACTTACAAATCAGGGCAGGACAATTATCCGGTAGTGAACATTTCCCTCCAGGATGCCCAAGCCTACTGCCAATGGCTGACGGCTCAGGACAGCAAGCATATCTATCGGTTGCCCAGTGAAGAAGAATGGATCTTGGGTGCCGGACACATGCCCAAAGACGTAGCCATGAATGCCAATCATGTGGAGTCGGGACTGACTGCCGTAGATGCCTACAAGCAATCTACCGGCGCCTGCGGAGGGATTGACTTTTGGGGTAACTGCTGGGAGTGGACCACTACAACGGACGCCGACGGACAGTATCTTGTGAAAGGGGGCAGTTGGGATGCCAAACGTGACGACTGCCGCAGCGAGAAATCGGACGATGTGCGATCCGGAAACAAAGGCTATACCAATGTGGGGTTCCGGGTGGTCAGAACAGATACTCCCCAATCCAAATAGACAGAGGTTATTATCTACTTTTTTATCAACTCATAATAGAAATTTAGTATGAAAAGAATGTTTTTAATGATGGCCATTGCCATCGCTACCACCTTGCAGGTGTCTGCACAGGAAAGTAAAACCAAGCTCACTGCGCAACAGCGGACTGAACAGCGCATTAAGGAAATGGATGAAAAGCTGACCCTGAGCGATGAGCAGAAAACGAAAATCCGTGAATTGTATGCAGATTTCAACAAGCAGAAATATCCCCGTGAAAAGCGCAGGGAAGCCCTCGAAAAACTGACGGCGGACATCTGCCTTCTGCTGACTGCCGAACAGCAAACGACCTACAAGCAGATGATAGAACAGTCAATCGCTGACATGAAGAAAGGAAAGCGTGGTCAGTCGAAAGAATGATTTACTGCGAATACAGCGGCAGCGCATGATAATCCTAACTATTCTTTTGTACATGAGCATTTGGGCATCAGCTACACCATGCAGATATACAGATTCAGACTTCAGTTTCAATGTATGGTCATATAATAACATCACACTTCCTTACAGGGAAACGGTGATAACAGCCGGTGGCACACAACAGAAACCGATATTGGTAATCTATTTGCATGGCGGACTAAAGCGTGGAAGTGATAATGTCAGACAAATGAATGAAGATGCAATCTATACGATTGCCGATTACCTTTGCAGAAACCGTATTAATGCCTTTATGATTGTACCTCAATGTCCGGACTCCCTTGCGTGGGGAGTCCAGACAAATGAGATTATAAAAAATCTTGTTGATGAATACATGAACAAGGGAAAAGTGGATCCAGACCGTATCTACCTAATGGGCGGTTCTATGGGAGGAACAGGGGTTTGGAAAATGGCATCTGCCTATCCTTACTTGTTTGCCGCCGTTATGCCGGTAGCCGGAAATCCGGACACGGTAGATGCTGCTCTGCTCGCCAATACTCCGGTCTGCACGGTGATGGGGACTGGCGATAACCTAATGGACATTGCTCCAGTCACTTCTTTTATGGAACGGTTAAAGGAGCTGAATGGGGAAACTATACTTGACGTGGAAAACGGCTGGTCACATATTAAGACTTGCACAGAGAGCTATACGGACAAACGTCTCAATTGGATTTTCAATCATATACGCTCAAGCAAATAGCCGGTATATATAATTTCCCAATGTTCTTTGCGATAAAAGAGTCATCGGTAGCCGCTTTTATTGAAAAAATAAGATTCCGGCTTCCTTTGGAGGTGAATGATCAATTTCTTCTTTTAATCAAAGCTGTTTTTATGGTAAGAATACTTTTGCTTGTGGCATGTCTATGCCTGGCTGTGTCCGTTTCGGCTCAAAGCCTAAGTGGTGTCGTAAAAGACAAGGCTTCGGATGAGGTCTTAATTTCTGCAACTGTCAAATTGGTTCCGGAAAATGGAAGTGCCTTATTTACAACTACCGATTTGAGCGGGCAATTCTATTTCAATAAGCTTAAATCAGGTACTTATGTCCTGAATATTTCTTATGTAGGCTATAAAGCTTTTATGGAAACTGTTAAAATAGCAAATACTTCCAACAAAATCAATGTATATATACAGGAAAACTCACAGTTGCTGGGAGAAGTTGCAGTTACGGGACGTGCTACCCGAGCCGAACAACGTGGTGACAGTCTCATGTACAATGCGGAGGCGTTCAAGGTAATGCAGGGAAGCTCGGCTGAGGATTTGCTGGCAAAGATGCCCGGTGTTGTTGTCGAGGGCGGTACTGTTCAGGCTCAGGGAGAGCAAGTGGAAAAGATTTTAGTGGATGGCAAGGAATTCTTTGAAGGGGATGTCAGTCTGGCTGTCAAGAACCTGCCTTCGGACATTATTGCCAGTATCGAAATTTTTGACAAGAAAAGTGACCAGTCTGAGTTCACCGGATTTGACGATGGCGAAGAAGTTAAAACTATAAATATCGTCACGAAAACGGGATTCCGACAAGGAACTTTTGGGGAGATGACTGCGGGATATGGTACTGATGAACGTTATAAGGTAAATGGGAATCTGAATTTCTTTAATGAAAATCAACGTATATCAGTATTAGGCATGTCCAACAATGTAAATCAGCAGAATTTTTCACAAGAAGATTTGACAGGAATCCTATCTTCAAATTCTGGAAACAAAAGAAAAGGATTCCGGAATGGAGGCGGAAAAAAAGGTTACCAAAGTGGAAGTTCCGTAGCAGACTTCATGATTGGCAGCATGGACGGACTTACATCCACCAATGGGCTGGGACTGAATTATGTAGACCAATGGGGGAAAAAGTTAAAGATAACTTCGAGCTATTTTTTCAATAAATCAGATAATCAGACCCTTCAACAAACAAACCGTAATTATTTGGATGCAGCATTGGCTGGAATGTCTTATGAAGAATATAAAGAGAATTACCTGACCAACTGGAATCATCGGTTCAATTTCAAGCTGGATTACCAGATAAACGAACGGAGTTCGTTGCTTTTTCGTCCATCTTTGAGCTTTCAAAATATGGACAGCAACAATTCATTGCAAGGGACAAACAAAACTGACGGGGCCTTGAGCAATGAAACAAGCACCACAGCAGTTGGAGAAAACAAAGCCTATAATATTGGTGCGGATCTGCTGTTCCGTCATCGTTTCACAAAACCGGGACGAACATTATCATGGATGCTGAGCGGACGCATGAGCAATACGGATGGCAGTAACCGTTCAGATTTTACAGACTTATTGTACAGTTCTTTGGAACAGAACATTCCTGAAGAACATAGCCAATTGAAGAATAACATCAAAAAACAATACAGTTTCCGTTCCAACCTGACTTTTACGGAAAAAATATCCGATGAGCTTCAGTTGCAGTTGGGATATAAGCTCAATTATTCTGATTCGGAGAACGGACAAAAGACTTTTGTGTCACGACCGGACGAGGAATCCTACGAGCAACTGGATGAAAATCTTTCCAGCATGTATCGGTCGGATTATCTGACCCAATCCGGGAATGTAGGTATTCGTTATCAGAGCGACAGATGGAATGCCATGTTGAGACTGGAAACCCAATGGGCAAACTTGAAGGGAGATTTAACCTATCCTCAATCCGAACATCACTCCCGCAGTTACTTTTCAGTCCTTCCCTCACTGATGTTCCACTATGTCTTAGACCAAACCAATTCGTTGCAGTTCCGTTACCGTAGCATCACGTCTTCGCCGTCCATAACGGATTTGCAATCTGTGGTCAACAATTCAAATCCCCTGTTTCTGTTTGCCGGGAACCCTTATCTGGATCAGGAATTATCGCATATAGCCAATCTTCGCTATATACATACGACAAAGTCCGGACATACTTTTATCGCCATGCTGGGAGCCACCTATAAGCAGAAGTACATTGGAGACAGCACGTTTGTAGCCAATGAGAATATAGAGTTGGTGCCTTCTGTTACACTCAACAAGGGGGCACAGTTTACCCGACCGATAAACTTGAATGGCTACTATTCACTGCAATCCATGTTGACTTACGGATTTCCGCTTGATTTGATCCGCAGCAATATCAATGTCAGCGTAGCTGCCAATTACACCAATACCCCCACTGTCTTTAATGGGGTGACAAGCGACACACGTGAACTGAACTTAATACCTAAAATAATTATCGGAAGCAATATCAATAAGAATATAGATTTTACAACCTCTTACTCTGCTGCCATCAACAATATATTCAGTTCATCTGATGAAGCGACAAGCAACGATTACATTACTCATACCGCTTCTGTCAAACTGGGTTGTATGTTCTTTTGGGGGCTTACTTTGCGCAGTACGTTTAACTATGTAGGTTACACAGGTCTGGATACGGGTACGGAAGATTATTGTCTATGGAATCTGTCTTTAGGTAAGAAATTCCTGAAAAACAATGCTGCAGAAATCAAATTGGAAGCTTTTGATGTACTCAAACAGAACCGGAATTTTACACATCGGCTGGAAAGCAACTACTGTGATTATATATCAAGCAATGTGCTGGAACCATATATGATGCTCAGTCTTACCTACACGATACGTTAGTATAATGATCCAGCAAACGTGGTATAATATACAATCAAAGAATAATATTTAAGCAACTTATAAACAATTTACTATGTGTACATTTTCTATGACTATTAAAACCTTCTTGCTTTGTCTGTGTCTGACAGCTTGCAATGGCAACGAGGAGGTAACCGAAGCTGAGACTTCCTCCGGCTATCCTTCACTCTTGAACAAGACCGTACCCGTTCCAGCCGAATATCTGGAGGAAGCCGCTTCCCAGGGAAGCGTGGTACAAATTGACTATGACACCCGCAACTATGTGGATGGAAACGGTGAAATGCGCTCAAATACAGCCTATGTCTACCTGCCGTATGGGTATGAGGAATCATCTGATGAATGCTATGATGTGTTCTATTTCGTACATGGGCATGGAGAAACAGCAGCTTCCTTCTTTCAGAACGAGAACGGCATGATGCGGAACTTGCTTGACCACCTGATAGCAAATGGAGACATGTCTCCGATTATTGTGGTATCCACAAGTTATGTATATGGTACTCCTGTCGATTACTATCCTGATGCCGACCCTTATTGCAAGGCTCTTCCTCAGGAACTGGTAAACGACCTGATTCCGTTGGTAGAGAGCCGTTACCGTACATACACTCAGCAAACGGACTTCGAGGGGCTGCAGGCTTCCAGAAATCATCGGGCGATCGGAGGTTTTTCCATGGGAGCGGTAACCACCTGGTATGCGCTGGAATGTACACTGGACTATTTCAAGTATTTCATGCCGATCAGTTCTGACGGGTGGTCTCTGGGCCGTTTTGCCGGAATGGACTATCCGGATGAGACTGCGGCTCATCTGGCAGACATCATTCGCTCTTCATCACCGTCAGGAAATGATTTCTACATTTGGGCATGCAGCGGAACGGACGATGTGGCTTATGATAGGATTTGGACACAAGTACAGGCTATGGCCCAAATTACGGATGTATTTGACATAAATCATCTTACGTTTCACGAGCAGGAAAGTGCTCGCCATGTCTTCAGTTCTTTGGCCGAATACTTCTACAATGCACTTCCATTCATGTTCCCTGATTGATAATATTTAAGGTTATGATGTCAATAGTCAACAATTTACAAACGACAACCTTCACACCACTATGTTACTATACTGGTAACTTACGGAGAGTCTGCCATTGCGTGGGATGAAGATGATTGTATAACCTATCGTGATCGCCACCTTATGTACATAAATTCAGCCACACTGTTCAGTAAGATGAAAAAATACAGGTTGCGGTAGATATTAAACATGGAAAATTATATATTGCCTTTTTCAATAGTAGTCTTTTTTGAGAGCCGGTCTGTATATTGCAGCGGCTATTTTTCAAATTTTTGTTCCTCTTTTTCCGCTTTCAGGCGCAACGACTTTGGAGTGGAGTCCGTCCCGAGCCTTCAGGCGAGCGGCAAGTTGTTTTGGGACGCCCGAATCATTTCGGGTGCCCCAAAACACAACTTGCCATGTTCGTTTGAACATGAATTTTTCTGTCGAAAAATCAAAAGATAGTGCTCCAACCGCTTCCCTACGAAAAAATCCTTCCGCCGGCATCCTTATCACTTTTTGAATACCCCAAACCGGAGTCACCGGGGCACTTGGGCGGTGTAACAGGATGACATACAGTGTCACAGACCGTCAGCAGACTGCCATGATAGTGCCAATCCGGAAAAATTATCGTTATTTTGCCGCATGTCAGCATGTGTTCGGCAGTTCAATCATCCAAGTGTGCGTCAGGTACATGGTGTATGGTTGCCTTAAACCGTCCGGTAACGGGTGGACGGGGATATGTAAGAACATAATAAGGCAACCGTTCCCCCATGTGTGAATGCGTGACCGGTTTAATGTCAGACTGGACACGTGGGGGATTGGATACATGACCGGCTTGCCGGTCGGATGCACATACCCGTCAGATAATGCAAGCATGCAATAAGGGTGGTATTCTTACATTCACAACGTGATGAAAATGCAGGACTGCCGGAAAAGAATTGTTCAACTATCAAAAATATGGAATTCATGGTAAAGAGAAAGGAAGTTAAAATCGACGAGGAGCAGATACGCCGCGTAATGGCCGGGGATATTCCCGCCTCTGTCCTGGAAAATCGTTATGGGAGCAACGCTGCTGACTCCCAAAAAGAAGATGACAAGAAACCGGGAACGGAAAACCGGTCGGGGATTCCTGCCCAATCCGACAAGGTGGAAGTTCCCGATTCCGGTGTGTCCGGCGGTGAGGAAGAAGCACCGTCTCCGGTTCTTCGAGGGAAAACACACCGGAAAAAGAACAGTCTTCAGGAGTATCCCGAACATCTGTTCGGCAACAACGTCGTGAAAGAGCGCCGGCAGACCTATGTCAGCAGCGAGAATTATGAACGGGTGCGCACCCTGCTTTCCGTGATAGCACCGACTGTCAGCATTTCCTGCTACATCGACAATATCCTTTCGGCCCATCTGGAACAGTACCGTGACGAGCTGAACGCCATCTACAGCAGCCGTATCAACCTGAAACCGTTGTGATCCTGCCGTGGCCGCATGAAAAAAGGGACACCCGGAGGTCGGATCTTTTTCCTTCCTTCGGATATCCCCTGCTTTTTCTTTCGGATATCGGGCTTATCTCGTACCGGTGGCTCTTACTCCCTTCGGTATCGGGTTGTCGAGCATTATCCGGTAGCATAGCCTGCCGTCCACATTCACCGGCTCTTTCGCCACCATGAAACCGGCGCATTTCTCGACCTTTGCCGCATCGAGTATCATGCCGGCAATGAAGCTGTTCGAGAAGCGGGCGCAACGCGGATCGTTCCATATCGTGAATCCGTTTCCGTCATCCGAGACGAACATGTACCAGTCCTTTGGCCTGTCTTCGTCCCTGGCGATACACAGCCTGTTTCCTGCGTGCAGGCTCAGTTCCCTGCTCAATATCCTGCTCAGGTACATGCTGCCGTCACGGCATACCGTGATGATCCGTTTGCCCTTGTAGGTCAGTGCCGGATGGGAATTGCTCTTGTCATAAACTGTCAGTTTCATAATCGATTATGTTTTGAGTGATACATTTATTGTCTTTTATGCCGCCTCGCCGGCCATGATCAATCTTCTTCGGGCGATGAACTTCCGGTTTGCCCGGATGGATTCCATCATCGTCTGTGCCCTGCGTGTCACCACCGAGGTCTTCTCGCCCATGTGCCTGGCTATGGTGCGGAATGAGCTTCCGGTCTCGTAGAACCGCAGCATGAATATCCTGTAATCCTCATAGGAAAAATGCCGCCTGAGGAACTTCTGTATGTCCCTTACCAGCCTGTCGCATCCGGTAAGCATCTCTTCCCGTTCCTCTGTCTCTTCCGCGCAGTCCGTCTCACCCAGTCTTGCGAAATACTCGTCTCCGGGGTTGTCGTAACGGCTTTCATCCCTTGCGCCCGACTGCAGGATTCTCCGGTAGCATCCGAAGAAATAGGACTCCGGATCTTCTATCCCGACACTTGAGAACATTATCTGCTTCCTGACAGCCAGATATGCGTCATGGAACGCGTCTTCGTCGATTTTTCCATAGATGGAGAGTCTCTCCTTCAATCTCGCGTATGAACGGTTAAACCATCCGTTGAATTCTTTCACGTCTTTTGTTGCCATATCCTTTTGCTTTTATCTGTTAGACATCCGTCCCGTGGTACGGGCACTCTTGTTTCTTTGTATGCCTTACAGCCGTTCTCCCACCGGAAAGGCGTCAAGGCTCGGCAGGAAAAAATACCGGAGCGCGGAGCGCGAGGATGATTTTTTCCCCGCCGACCCGCAGGGCCCGGCCTTGCGCTCCGGTGGGGAACGGCTACCTTTGCTTCAAAGAAATAAGTGTGTCCTTTTCCGCTTCTTACCATCCGTAATTATCCCCTAGCGGTGAAAAGGGATGTCTGCCGGTGACACCTCTCGTCCGGTTTGCAGCCCGTCTTGATTTTTTTTATTTTCTTCGCTTCCGGAATGCTTTTACGGACACCGGAAACCCTTTCCGGTATCATCTGTCCGCCGTTCCGGCTATAGTAAAAAAACAAATGTCAAACTTAAAATTTAGGAATTATGGAAGTAGTGGTCATAGAGAAGGCAACTTTTGAGAGGATGCTTTCGGGGTTCGAGATTTTTGCGGAAAAGGTGGAACGCCTCTGCCGGGAACATGAGGACTTGGGAGAAAAGGAGTGGCTTGACAGCGATGACGTTTGCAGGCTGCTCTGCGTCAGCCCTAGAACATTGCAGTCGATGCGGGAGAACGGAACATTGGCATACACCAAGATAAGCCACAAGGTGTACTACAGGCCGGAGGATGTGAAGGCCGTCTTTCCCGTGGCGGAAATGAAACGGTGTATAACAGCCGGCAAGGAAAGAAAATGCAATGTAACCAACAAACCAATCAACCAACGAACCAACTAACAAACCAACAAACAGATATCTGACTTATGAATGACAATGGCAATATCCGGCTGCTGACACCGGAAAACGACATACGCGTGAGAGTCTTTCTCTCATCTCTGGAAGACCTTTCAGAAAAGGTGGAGAAAATACGTGGTGCCAACAAACCGTCGCTGGACGGGGAACGCTATTACACTGACAAGGAACTGGCCGTTAAACTGAAGGTCAGCCGCAGGAGCCTTCAGGATTACCGCAACAACGGCATACTGCCCTATATCCAGGTGGGCGGCAGGATTCTGTACAGGGCTTCCGACATTGAACGTACTTTGATGGACGGGTACAAAGAAGCGTACCGGTTAAAAGGGAATATGTGATTGGCGAACCTGCAAAATAAAAGTAGGGAGAAAATCATCGCACTGCTTTCACAGGACAACACGCTGGGCGCAACAGCACTTGCCCAACAGAGAGGGTACTCCGACGAATCGGGCCGGACAAGGGCGGATATTGACAAGTAACCGAAAAGACAGATTAATTTTTCTGGAGGGAGCGCAGTTTGCCGCCTGCCTTTTTCTTCGTGTTTCAAAAAATATCCCTCCTAATAGAATGTCAGAACGGCATACAGCAGTAGTATTCTATTGTCTGTATGCTGTTCTTTTTTTATTGTATCGACTTTTCCGTCAGTCGCTTGTTTCCGCTGCCGTCGGCCTCCATTGTACAGACGTGAAAGGGAAAAGGTTTTCGGGCTGAATACCCTTTGCCTGCAAAGGAAGATTCTGCCCGAAACGGCACGGCCGCCTGACCTTTTCACTTTCAATGGAGTCTGTACTAACTTCCATGGGCGGCGAGGGAACAGGCGGCCGCGAAACGGTCATTGGTTGTCATGGCCGGAATCTGTGAGGTTTTTGCGTCTCTTTTCCATCAGCTTGTCCATATCCTCGGAAATTTTATCATCGGTCACTTTGGCATAGCCTTGTGTGGTCCTGATGTTCGTGTGCCCCATCATCTTGCTGATGCTCTCGATCGGCACACCTGCCGAAAGCGTCAAGGTTCCGAACGAATGCCTGCTCGCGTGATAGCTGAGATTCTCTTTCACACCTGCCAATATCCCTATCTCGTGGATGCAGTACCAAAGCCTGTTCCGGTTGGGTAGAGGGAATACCGGTCTGCCGTCATCGGTTGTATTGTACAGCGACAAAATTTGTTCGGCTACGGGGTGTAACGGTATAAAGGACTCGACATTGGTTTTCTTCCTGTTGATACGGATGAAGCGTCTTCCGTCCGCGGTTGTTCCGATATGCGAGGGGTAAAGCCGTTTTACCTCGACATAGGACAGCCCCGTGAAGGCTGAAAAGATGAACGCCCTACGGGTAAGCTCCTGCAACCTCTCCGGCATGGGCTGTTCCATGATCCGTTGCAGTTCCGCCCTGCTGATATGCTTCAGCTTATAGTCGGGCTTCTTTTCGTATGGGACGTCGGCAAGCGGGTTGAAGCGGATAACCTCCCTGTCCACGGCAATATAGATAAGCCTGTTCAGCCATGTAAGGCAGTGGTTGATATGTCCCGCCCCGCAATCTTTGGATTTCAGGTAGAGCTTATAGCCCCAGCCGAAGTCTTCGGTAATATCCTCAAAGGCGATGTCCCGCATACCCAGCGACAGCAGATATTCGTGCAGGTATGCCTGTGAGGATTTGGACTGGCGGTAAGAGGAAGTGGAATTTATCACTTCGGAACGGATTCTCAACCTTTCCCGTTCCTCTTCTCCGGCTTTCAGTAATGTGACCGGAACGGTAGTCACACAGGTAATCTCGTTCTTCAACATTTCTGCCGTGACCATGCTCGCATCCTTCAACAGATTGTCATATGAGGTTTCTATTCTGGAGCGGAGTGCTTCAAGGAGGTTGTTCGTTCTTGCATCCCTGACCTCTCCGGTCTTGGCTTTCCAGTCTTTGGGATTGCAGTAGCAACCCGTGGTAAACACGCTGTTCTTGCCGTCAATGGTGATACGGCACATGATGGCGGTAGTTCCGTCCGCCTTGACCTTACCGCGGTTGATGTAGTATAGAATTTTGAATGTACTTCGCATAATTAAATTGTTTTTATAGGGTTAGAGAACAAGTTTCAGATCCTTTGTCGCCTCGATGTATTTGTCCATGTCCTCGAAAAGTTTCTTAGGGGTTACACGGGCATACACCTGGGTGGTCCTTATATCCGCGTGACCCAGCATCTTGCTGACAGTCTCGATAGGTACGCCGTTTTCAAGGGTCATGAGGGTCGAGAACGAGTGGCGGCCCATGTGGTAGGACAAACGCCCCTTGATGCCGACTTTCATTTTGATGCTCGTCAGGCACCATTTCAGGGCCTGGTATGGAATTACGGGAAACAGAGTCGGCCTTGTGTCGTCACGGTATTTTTCGATAAGGGCTATCGCTTCGGGCAGCAATTTCACCCGGCTTAGTTGTCCGTTCTTGCCCCTACGGTATTTCAGCCATAGCGCACCGTTATCGTCCCTTGAGAGATTATCGGGCGTGATAGCTACAACATCCACATATGAGGTTCCGGCATAGCAGGCGAAAAGGAACATGTCCCTGACAATGGAGTGTTCCGGGCGGCATCCGGTAAGTTCCATATCCCGTATCTTCTCGAAATCTTCTTTGCTCAACGCTCTCGGCGGCGTTTCCTTCTGCTTGGGTAATTTGTAGTGTTCAAAATAAAATCTGTCCGAATGTCCCTCCTTGAAAGCTATGCGGCAGATCTTTTTCAGGATGGCCAGATAATGGCGCACTGTCTGGACACCCAGACCTTTCTCTATTACGACAAACTCCTGAAATTCCCGGATGAACTGCTCGTTGAGCTGGCAGAAAGCGAGGTCGGATACTTTGAACCTGCTGCTGACGAAATCTGCAAGACGGTTGCGGGTATAAAGGTAATTGGGAAGTGTACGGTGAGACACGTCGATGCCCACACGTGCCCTTACTTCCTCAATATGCCTGTCGAAGAGCTTGAACAGTGTCATCTGCGTGTCCTTGCTGCCTTGAAAGGCTTCCTTGACTGCCGTCGCATCGAAATCGGTCTTTCGTTCCAGAAGGGAGTCGAACGCGGAGTTTACAGCCAACAGCAGCTTGTCGATTTTTGCGTTGACTTCCACTGCCTCCTTACTCTTGCCGTTCAGACGGCTTTCCCGGGGATTCCACAGCTCGGGAGTGCAGGAGAGCTTGCAGCTGAACTGCGCCATCGTCCGGTTAACGGTGATGCGCCCCATTATCGGGGCTTTGCCGGATTTATCCAGTCCGCTCTTTTTGAGGTAGAGCAACACCTTGAATTTTTCTACTTTCATACGCTTATATTTTTAGTGGCAAATTTACCTGTTTTATAAGCGCTCTTTGATATGCAAAACTATGACAATCAGTGTAATATATCGCTGTTTTAAATTATTTGATCCACTCTTCGTTACCTTGTCCCAACCGGTAACAGCCCTGCTAACGATTTGGTAACCGAACATCTTCAATAATCCACACTTTCTTGCTTTTTTCTCAAGTGGAAGAATATAGAGAAATTAATTGGCATACAGCAAATTGGGTTATACTTTCTTCTCGTATCTGTTGCTCATATAACTTCTTTTTTTCCGTTGCTGCACGTCATTGATTTGCGAATCGAGGAAACCGTTGCGGCGCACCAACCCGGTGTTGAACATGCTCAATGTAGCCACCGCCTTGAAGCGTTTGTCGGTCTGTGCAGCCTTCAGCGTATAACCGCCTCCGCCACAAATGCCGAGGATGCCGATACGCCCTGCGTCCACACCCGGATATTGCGCCAAGATGTCTGCGGCACGGTGAATGTCCTCGATGCGATGGGCAGGCTTATCCGTATTGCGCGGCTCGCCCTCGCTCGCTCCCTGATAAGCGGCATCAAAAGCGAGGCAGATGTAACCCGCCTCCGCCATGCGCTGACTATAAAGTCCTGCCACTTGCTCCTTTACTCCGCCATTGGGATGCGCCACGACCAAAGCCGGATAGCTTTTCGCTTCGTCATAGCTCGCAGGTGTATAGACGTTGGCGGAGATTTTCAGTCCGTCCAGCTCGTAAGTGATGGGGTGGATATTTACTGCACCTGCTTTGTTTTCGATCAGGGCATCGGCATATACCAAGCCCCACGGATTGCTGTTGTGGCTCTTGAAACTTGACATATCGGCCACGGAAAATGCTTTGTCCTCTTTCATTGTTTCCTGTGCGTTTAGTGTATTGCATACAGCTATCGTCATACACAATACGGTTGTGATTATATTCTTCATCTTAAATTGTTTTATTGTTCTACGAATGACATTGCAAAGGTAGGGCGGAACCTGTTTTTCTCTTTTACACTATTTTCGGTAAGAAGTTCAATTTTTACGGGAAATGTATTTCTCCCAAAACCTGACGGCATCCTTTTCCCAGCCTTCGGCAGTCGTTCCGATTCCCAATCCGAAGCCGTGGCGCAAATCGGGAAGCAAATGAAATTCGGCATCTATTCCCAACGCCTGAAGATTCTCCACCCGTCGGCGCATAGTCGCAGGGCTGACGATGGCATCGTCCTCACCGATTATCACGTAGGTAGGCGGATCGTTCTGCGTGTATTCAGAATGTCCGGTATATCCCATGATGACGGCAGCCGGACGCTCGTGTGTCGCATTGATGAATCCTTGCGTGGAGTAAGAGCCGAGATAGGCAGCCATTCTTGCTCCGGCAGAGCCGCCCCACAGCGAGTAATCTTCGGTCGATACCTGCAATTCCTCCGCATGCCGCATGATGAAGTCGATGGCTTGCGCGAGGTCTTCGCACGCTACTTGCGCACCGCCCGTCCGGTACTGGATGGAAAAGGCATTGTAACCCATTTCGCTCAATGCGATGGCAAGCGGAAAACCCTCGTGGATAGCACCGACATAGGAAAAACCACCGCCGGGGCAAACGATGGCGAACGGTTTGCCCGGCTCTCCACGAAAGAAAAACAGTCCCGTATTGTTCTTGCGTGCATCCGCCCGTTTGTCTTCATCGGAATAGATGTCATAAAAGAGGCGGTTCCCGTCCTGAACATAGTCGATCATCCTGTTGATGGTTTCCACGGCACGCTCTCCTGTCACATAGTTGTGGTATGGTAGCAGGCTTGCCACATTCGCAAGCGGCATATTGTCGTCATACCTGCGTTCGGCAGGCAGAATGAACTGTCCGAATCCGGCGAATGCTTCATGTTCTATCACATCTTTTATGGTGCTGGCAGTGGTCAGATGCTTGTAAGTATTCTGCCCGTTCGGGAAAAAGAACGGCAGCGCATTGTAAAGGTATTCTGCCATCGGGCGGTATTCATGCCGTGCACCGTCCTTTTCGTGAAAGGTGAGGTTGGATAGCGGAAACACGTCCGTGAGTTGCGCCATCGCCTCGATTTGCACCAACGTTTCCCGGTATGCAGAATCGTTTGTTCCGCTTGCCGCCCAAATGTAGAAACCTGTGCCTGCATAGGGCGATTGGCGTATGATGCCTGCAAGATACTCGGCCGTCTCCATCGGGCGGTTCATTCCGGCAAACGCTCCCAAAGCCCAGCTGTCGGCACTGACTGGCATGAAGTATTTGAAACAGGCAAGCGTATGTTCCAGCGCGTACCATGTCGTGACGGCTCCCATCGAGAAACCTCCGATAGCACGGTGTCCGCGAGAAGCCTCCAATCCTGTGGCATCCGTACTCTCCGCATATGTACGGTAACGGCTCTCGACAATAGGAATAAGATCGTTTACAAGTTCCTGCGGCAGTGCCTCACAATACGGGTCGGCATCTACATAACTGGGCGTAGGCTCTCCATAGTTATAACTCGGCGATACGACAATGGTCGGAGCCATATCCCCGTTTGCCGTCATGTGGTCAAGCAACTTGCGAAGCAGACCGTTTTCCGCCTCGAATGTTGTCGATGCCGTACCATAGTGTCCGTGGACGAAATACAGCACATTGTAGCGTTGGGATGTATTTTCATCATAACCGTAAGGCAGATAGACGTAAGCCGTGTTTGTGCGTACCGCACCTGTGCCTTCAGCATAGTTGCGCGTGTCGTAGTCGATACGCACCACTTCGCCACGCTGCTGCGCCTCCTGTTCATAAACGGCAGGAACGGGGCTGGTCTTGCTTATCAGCTCGGTATAGTCCTGCGTACGGTCGGGAGTTTCCGGGTCTTCCTGTTCCTGATCCGATGGCAGAACCGATCTGTTTTCTTCAATGTCCGAGCAGGAGGCCATGCACAGACAGCAAAGCAATATGGTTTGTAACATCATCTTCTTCATTTGCGGTGGTCTTTATGAAATTTATATCGCATCCACATTACGCCATGCTCACGCCCGGAAGCAGCGAGCAGTTGCAGACGTTGCCCATGTGCCGGGTATTCGGTCAGTCCACCTATATACTCGAAGATGGAGGGCACACCGGACAGGCCGTCGATGCCGGGATAGACAACTAAACTTAATTCGTCTATCAGCCTTTCGGCAAGCAGCGCACCGTTCAGTATGCCTCCGCCCTGTACCGATATGCAGCGGATGCCGAACTCTCGTCCGACCGTTTCAAGTCCTTCACGCAGACGGGTCGCATCGCTGACTATGACGTATGATATACGCAATTCGCGCAGATGGGCAAGATATTCTTCCGTTATGTTCCTTCCCACGATGACGAGGATATTGTCTCCTCTTACGGTTGCGGAGGTAAAGTAGATGTCGCCCTCCGGGTCGGCAACGATGAACATACGTGCCGAACGGCGTTCTCCGACAAACAGGGTCGGAGTATCGGGGTTTATGCTGTGTCCGGTGATGGCGAACTTATAAGGGAACAGGGCGCGGAGGGTGTTCTTACCGAACATCCACGCATCCGTATTCAGTTCCTTGCCGATGGACGAATAAACCTTTAGCAGCTCTCCGTGTTCCGCCTTGTAGGGAGCAGTCCAACGGCTGTCTATCAGCCGTCCGTCAACGGAACTCATGATGTGACATATTATTTTCGGTTTCATACATTATTTTAAACTATCGTTTGCAATAAACGCTGCGCCTCGGTATAGCTCGAACAAGTTCGGCTCTGCACTCGGCTTGCAGTTTATTTCTTTATGGGTGAGCCTCCGAACACTTCACTCAGCGGCATCGTGTCGAGGGCGGTGTCTATATCCTTTACCTCCTCATCGGTCAGGTGAATATCCGTAGCACCGATATTTTCTTTCAGTCGGAACAAGTGCCGTGTGCCGGGTATGGGGACGATGGGCGGACGCTTGTTCATCATCCACGCCAGGGAGATTTGCGAGGCGGTGGCACGGTGTTCTTCCGCCAGCCGTTCAAGGAGGGAGAACAGCGCACGGTTCTTCTCGAAACTCTCCGGACGGTATTGGGGCATGGAGGCACGGTAGTCGGTCACAGGGTCAAACGGAGTGCCGGCCGTGTAGCGGTTGGTCAGCAAACCGTTGGCAAGTGGTGAGTGTGCCACGAAGCCGATGCCGAGTTCCTCGCATACGGGCAGCAAAGGCTCGTGCCAGCGTGCCATCATTGAAAATCGGTTTTGTATCGCCGTTACGGGACATATGCAGTGAGCACGGCGCAGGTATTCCTCGGTGGTTTCCGAAATGCCCCAGTGCAGGATTTTGCCTTCACGGATAAAGTCGGCCATCACCTCCGCCACGGTTTCCGGCTGGGCGGACGGGTCGATGCGATGCTGATAATAGAGGTCGATATGGTCGGTGCGCAGACGGCGAAGCGACCCCTCTACAGAGCGGCGGATGGTTTCGGGGCGTGCATCGGGGATCAGGGCGTGAGTTCCTGCCGCATATGGATTATCGAAGGTCAATCCGAATTTCGTGGCGAGAACGATGTGGCCGCGATAAGGACGCAGAGCTTCGCCGAGGAGTTCCTCGTTGTGGTGCGGACAGTCGGGTGTTCCATAGATTTCAGCGGTGTCGAAGAAGGTGTAGCCCATTTCCACGGCATCGGCGAGGAGTTCCGTCATTTCACGCTTGTCGGCAGGCGCACCGTAGGCGTGGCTCATGCCCATGCAGCCAAGTCCTACGGCAGACACGCGCAGACCGCTTAATCCTAATATTCTGTATTCCATCTTAGTCTGCCAATTTTGCGTTCCATACCATGTTCTCCACATCTTTCAGCGTTGCATTGAAGAAGCGTTTTTCCTTGTTGAGCGAACGTATTTGTGCCATTTCCTCGTCAGTCAGTTCAAAATCGAAAATCCGTATGTTCTCCTTGATATAGTCAGGATTGGATGCCCCGGGTATTACGGAAAATCCCTCTTGAATGTGCCAACGCAAGATGATTTGTGCCGGAGTCTTGCCGTGTGCTTTGGCAATGGCAATGATGGTCGGGTCTTTGAACAATGCGCCGTTACTCATCGCACCGCCTAACGGGAACCAGCACTCGACTTGAATACCGTATGGCTTTACCTTCTCACGCATCGTCCGCCGTTGCGCATAAGGGTGACACTCTATCTGAATCACGGCTGGCTTTACACTCGACTCACTCATAATCTTGTTGAAAACCTCATCGCTTGCATCGAAATCACTGATGCCCAGTGTACGCACTTTTCCCATTGCAACGGCTTTCTCCATATCACGCCATGCTCCTACGAAGTCGCCCACGGGCTGATGCACATAAAGTAAATCTATATAATCCAATTGCATACGCTCCAGCATCTTGTCAATGGTTTCCATTGTTTTACCCTCACCGTATTCGGTCGGCCAGAGTTTGCTGGTAATCCATATTTCTTCACGTGGAATACCGCTCGCTTTCACGGCACGTCCTACACCGGCTTCATCATTGTACGCATGAGCGGTGTCGATGTGTCGATAGCCGGCTTTCAATGCCGTGAGGCACGATTGCTCGCACACCGAATCGGAAGGCTGGAGGAACGTGCCCAGTCCGAATTGTGGCATCAGGATTCCATTGTTCAGTTGTACCATCGGTACATTGGCGGCAGTCTTGTAAATGTCCTGCGCAAAGGAGGTGCTGCTTATCATCGAAGCCAACACCATAAGTCCGGTAATGATTTTCTTCTTCATTTCTTTATCTGTTTAATTTAATACGTTGTCTTTGTCCGACATTGCAAAGGTAGAGAGAAGCTATCGGTCGGGCTTTACAAGAAATTCGGTTGGAAGTGCACTTATTTCGGTTTTTGCATAGCATGGCAAAACACTTTATGCAGTGATGCACTCCTTGTCCCTGATGTTTGACCCTATCAAAGCATAATAAAGCATGACCAGTTCGCATACTATGGCAATCACCCACGTCCATTGCCAACTTCCCCATAAGTCAGCAAGAACTCCCTGCAGGACCGGGAACACAGCACCGCCAAACACGCCCATCATGAACACGCCCGATGCTTTGGATGTGTATTGTCCCAATCCTTTGACGGCCAATGTGAATATACAACTCCACATAACAGAGTGACACAATCCCACAGATACCAGTACCCACAAGTTGCCGGTAAGGATGGCTGCCAATATGAGTATGGTGGCAATAACGGTCGTTGCAGCAAGCAGAACACGTGGTGAAACCCGATTGAAGAAGCTGAATACAAGCCGTCCGACCATCAGACCTCCCCAATAAATGGTAGCCAGCAAAGCCGGTATGCCCAAGTCCATTCCCCATAGCATCAAATGTTTTTGCCCGAAGAAAGAAAGTCCATGACCGGATTCTATCAGTTCCATTGCATGAAGGTTTACATTGACACCGACGGCTACTTCTGTTCCACAATAGAAGAAGATGGCAATCACTCCCAATGTCAGATGGCGGAAAGACCATATACTGCGTTTCAGTTCCCACCCTTTCTCTACTCTCGTTCCCTTTATGTCAGGAAGATTCAGACGGGAGGTAACCAATGTGGTTGTGATGATGCACGCTGCAATCAGAAGGAACGGTATCATCAGTTGGCTCACCGTTACGTTTTCGAGTGCCACACCGGAAAAGATCACTCCCGTTACAAAAAAAGGAGCGACAGTCGTACCGAACGAATTGACGGCACAAACAATATTCATCCGCTGCACCGGTTGCGTGCCCGGCAAATCATAAGCCGCCACATAGGGATTTATGACCACTTGCAGCAATGCCGCCGAAGTACCCATCAGATAGGAACCGAGCAGGAATATGAAATACCCCATAGGCACGACATCGCCTGAAATCCGTATGGCGGCCTCTCCATAATGGACTGCCGCCCATGAAGACAAGGCATACATCAACAGACCTGCGACCATGACCGAGAGTGCCCGCAATAATGTATTCTTGTATCCTGCTGTATTGATCCACTTTCCTCCCAATGAACTGTTGAACAGATAACCGAGGAAGAAAAAGAACGATATGAGGGTTGTCAGTGTATTTCTCAAGGAGTCAGCATCAGAAAGAAACGCAACTTTCAAAGGAGCTTGGAATTGTCCGTTCACTGTTGTCAGAAAGCCGACAATGAAATAGATGAAAGTCAGAATCACGAACGGCCCAAGGCTGTAGTTCTTTTGTGTGTTCATAATGTAATGATTTATAATATTCTTTCAAGTACGGTCATCGCGCCATTATGCTTAATTGCATCGACCATCGTCAGATACAAATCCACGAAAGCGTCCGCTGCCTTCAAGTCCGTACTGCGGAAAGCTGAAAGTGACAGAAAATCCGTCGGTTCATTGCTCTCTATCAATTTCATGTCTTCCTGTGTCATCCAAGGCTCTGCGATTTCAAACGAACTTCCCTTATCGTCAGTCCTGTATTTCAGATAATGCCGATAAGCAGCAATCAGATAGGCCACTCTTGTCAGGTCGGCATCGTCCTGTATCATCTTGACAAGATTCGGCATTATATAAACCGGGAACTTGGATATGCCATCGAAGCAAAGACGGGCTATCTGGTCATTCACGGAACGGTTGCCGAAACGCTCTATCAAAGTATGTTTATATAAGTCCAAGTCCGTATTGGCCGGAGCCGGAACATACGGAGTGATGTCCGTATCCATAAACGTGCGGACAAAGCGGACAATCCGTTCATCGTGCATGGCATCATCCACCTTGCGGTATCCCGCCAGAAAAGAGGGATAAGAAAGCAAGGTATGGGAAGCATTGAGCAGACTGAGTTTCATATTTTCATAGGCTGTCACGTCATCGGTAAATTCAACCCCGACCCGTTCCCAGGCAGGGCGACCGGCGATGAATTTGTCTTCGATCACCCATTGTATGAAGTCTTCGCAATATACCGGAGCGTCATCATTTGTCCCGTTCATAGCATTCAGCCGGGCTACATCATCCGGGCGGGTGGCAGGCGTAATCCTATCGACCATACTGTTGGGGAATGTAACGTTTTCTTCCATCCATATAGCCAGATCAGCATCTTGTGCTTTTACAAAGGACATGAATGACTTTCGGGCAGTATCACCGTTGTGCTGCAAGTTGTCGCAGGAAAGGATGGTTACTGCACCGTTTCCTGCACTTTTTCTTCTTCTCAATCCTTCGGCGACATAACCGAATGTCGTCTTGGGAGTGTGGGGATTTTGCAGGTCGTGCAAGATACCTTCATCATTCAAGATAAATTCACCGGTTGCTTTTTCAATGTTGTAACCGCCTTCAGTTATAGTCAGTGTAATAATCCGGATGTCTTTGTCTGCAATGGCAGCAAGGACGGCTTCAGGATTTTCAATGCTCCAGTCCAAAGCTACCAGAGAGCCGATACGGTATGCCTCGTCTTGTCCGTTGCGTCCACAAACAGTCAGAGTGTACTCATTGTCTTGCTTGTTAAGAGACTTGTACAAGTGTTTATCGGTTGGCAACAACATTGCTCCGTGAATACCCCAGTGCTGCTGGTCGGGATATTCAAGTAGCTTGTTAGTAAAAAATTCTTCGTGTGCACGGTGGAAATTGCCTACCCCGATGTGCAGAATACCAGATTTAATCTGTTTCCGGTCATAATTATAAGAAAATACATTCATAATGATTGTTTTTATAAAGTTTATATTATAAGTTGTAAGTCAGTCTATTTTCCCGCTTATAGCCGGTTTAATAGTTCCTGGGAAATTTTCGGCATAGCTCCGGCCTTTGTGCAGACGTATGCAGAGACATCTACCGCTAACTTGTGCGCCTCATTTATATTTTTCCCTTTTAGAATTGCCGCAATAAAAGTTGCAGTAAAAGAATCGCCTGCACCTACCGTATCGGCAATTTCCACTTTGGGAGTTTCAATAAAAGAGATATTTCCCGGAATAAAGACATAACTGCCATTAATACCACAGGTGAGGATCAGCATTTTCAACTTGTATTTGGCAAGTAGAATCCAACATTTGTCTTGTAAATCAATCCCCGGATACCCGAACAGACGGCTTACAGTCACAAGTTCTTCATCGTTTATTTTTAAGACATTGCATCGTTCCAATGAGTTGCATAATATCTCTTTGGTATAAAATCCTTGTCTCAGATTGACATCGAAAATCTTATATTGACAATCACCGTCAGGCATTATGTCAAGAAAGTTGTTGATTGTTGTACGCGATACGACATTGCGTTGTGCCAATGAACCGAAACATACGGCACATGTAGATTCCGCAAGTTGCCGTAACCGGTCAGTGAAAGGGAGATTATCCCATGCGACATTTTCCTTGATGTCATAACAGGGAACTCCGTTTGCATCCACCTGAACTTGCACGGTTCCTGTCGGATACTCGACCTGTTCTATCAATGTATCCAGCCCCTTGTTCTTGAAATTATCCATAATTTCAAAACCCGGTTTGTCTTTACCGATGGCACTTACTACTTGGGAACGCAAACCGAATTGTGAAACATGATAGGCAAAATTTGCCGGAGCACCTCCGGGCTTCTTACCGTCGGGAAGTATGTCCCATAATACCTCTCCGATTCCTACTACATAATTTTGTTTATCCATATATTGATTCGTTGATTGGTTCTATTCTTAAATTGTTCTACGATACAAAGTTAGAGGTAACTTTCCGGGTAGGCTTTACAAGAAATTCGGTTGGAACTACACTTATTTCGGTTTTTGCATTTATCAGATACCGAAGCAACTAAGGCTCAAGATTTTTTCCGAAAAAAAGGTAATTCGAGCCGTATTTTTTGTTCCAATGGAATGAACGGACGTGTCTAACTTTGCACCCGGATTAAGACGGAAACAATCAACAATTAAATAATGTATGTATGAAAAAGTATTTGATTTATCTGATGATGGCTGCGGCTGTCGTGACATTCGGTGCTTGTTCACCCGATGAAGACTATGAACCCGAAACGCCGGGGATTGAAACACCCGAAACGCCCGATGACGGAGAAGACGGCACTCCCGAAACTCCAAATGGCGACAGCAAAATTCTGGTTGCCTATTTCAGTTGGGGAGGTACGACACAGCGCATGGCAGAAGAGATCGTCCGTCAGACGGGAGCAGACATCTTCCGCATCGAGCCGGTAGTACCTTATCCTACCGACTACACCGAATGCACGGAGGTGGCTCAGGAAGAAAAGAATAATAACGCCCGTCCCGCCATCGCCAATGACGTGGAGAACTGGGAACAATATGATACCGTGTTCATCGGTTGCCCCGTATGGTGGTGGACGACTCCGATGATTATCTGTACCTTTGCCGAAAGCTATGATTTCGAAGGAAAGACTGTTGTTCCGTTCTGCACCTACGCTTCCACCTACCGTGACGAAACGTTGGCGCGTATCGTTGAGCTCACTCCCGATGCCGGGCACCTGACAGGAGAAGGGTTGACAAGCGGAAGAATCAACGAACAGAACATCTCATTATGGCTTAATGAGATTGGAATAATTAAATAATCTATAATCAAACAATTATGCGCATACTTAAATATATCTTTGCAATGGTAGCAGTTATAACTATGTCATGCAGCAGTGTGTTACAAGCTCAAACAAAAACAGATGATAACATGAAATCAGTAATCGTATATTTTACACATTCCGGCAATACCGAACTTGCTGCCAGGCAGGTTGCCGAAGTGACGGGAGCCGGAATGATAAGACTCTTGCCGGAACAGCCTTATTCATCAGAAGATGTCAATTGGACAAACGAACAGTCCCGTTGCACTCAGGAACACCTCAATCAGTCGCTTCGCCCGGCAGTCAAGCCGCTTGACATAGACTTTGCAAAGGTTGATACGGTGTTTGTCGGCTTCCCGATCTGGTGGCACGAGGAACCGGCTGTAATCCGTACTTTCCTCGACAATTACGGTGAACAGTTGAAAGGCAAGGTGATATTACCTTTCTGCACGTCTTACGAAAGCCCTATGTCGGAAGCCGATGCTACACTGAAGAAAGGTTATCCTTCACTGAAAATCAGAAAAGGACTTCGTCTGCCTGCAAAATCGGACGAAATCAAAAAATGGATAAAACAATGAATACGTTAAAATTAAACAACGGCGTCGAAATGCCCCAGATTGGCTATGGCGTCTATCAAGTTTCGCCCGCCGAGTGCGAGCGTTGTGTAAGCGATGCCCTTAGTGTAGGCTATCGTATGATTGACACGGCACAAGCCTACCACAATGAAGAAGGTGTAGGCAATGCAGTCCGAAAAAGCGGTATCGACCGCAAAGAGATTTTTCTTGTCTCGAAAGTGTGGATTTCCAACTATGGTTACGAGAAAGCGAAACTCTCTATTGATGAGAGCCTGCGCAAGTTGCAGACGGACTACATCGATCTGATGCTCCTGCACCAGCCGTTCTGCGACCGTTACGGTGCATACCGGGCTTTGGAGGAAGCATATAAGGAAGGTAAACTCCGTGCTATCGGGGTAAGCAATTTCTATCCCGACCACTTCATTGACATTGCCAGCAACATGGAGATTGTTCCGGCAGTCAACCAAGTCGAGACACATGTCTTCGACCAGCAGATTGAAGCGCAGAAAATCATGGAGGAGTTCGGCACACGCATCATGTCCTGGGGACCGCTGGCAGAGGGACGCAACGGTTTTTTCACGAATCCGACTCTTGCCGGAATCGGTCACAAATACGGCAAAAGCGTGGCGCAGATCGCCCTGCGTTGGCTCATCCAGCGCGGTGTCATCATCATCCCCAAATCGACACACATCGAGCGGATGCGGCAAAACATTGACATTCTCGATTTCTCGCTTTCCGATGAGGATATGGCCGCCGTCGCCACGCTCGACACGGGTAAAAGCCTTTTCTTCGACCACCACGATGCGGAAACGGCTCGTATGTTTATGGGATGGAGGTAATGCGATGAAAAAGAATTTAGGAAATACACCCGTAATCGCTCCGTTGCCCGTACTGATTGTGGCAACTTATGACGAACAAGGTATGCCCAATGCCATGAATGTAGCATGGGGCGGTCAATGCGGTTATCATCATGTTGCATTGAACCTCTCGCTGAATCATAAAACCACCGAAAACCTGAAGCACACAAAGGCATTCACGTTGAGTATCGCCACCGTTGATACACTGGTGTTGTCTGACTACTTTGGTCTTGTATCGGGGTGCAAGGTGAATAAAATCGAGAAAGCCGGAGTTCACATTATCCGTAGCGAATTTGTCGATGCGCCTATCATCGATGAATATCCTCTGACGCTTGAGTGTAAAGTTGTTGAAATGCAGGAAGCATTGGGAGAAATGCACATTGTAGGTGAGGTCGCCAACGTACAAGCTGACGATTCTATATTGGATACACAAGGTAAGGTGGATTTTGGGAAATTGCAACCGATTTCATTCGATTCAGTATCGCGTTCTTATCGTGTACTTGGAGAGATTGTCGGTAAAGCATTTAAGGACGGGATAAAGTTATAGCCGTCTCCTCTTTTTTATAGAATAGCAATGTCGGTTATTTCAAGGATAATCGACATTGCTTTGTACATTAATTTTGTATTTAATTTCTATACTTCATTGGGAGAGAGTTAAGTATTTTTTAGAGGAATAAATATAACAATTATATTACAGACTTTCTATCCGTTTCTTCAAGAGATACGAGAGTATAATCCCGAGTCAATATCGGCTTAAAAATTAGAGAAGTCTGACAGATTCAAATCTTATATTATCGGATTGACTTTCTATGTTTACAGGTTCAGGAATAGTCCGTGATGCTCGTCCACTGAGGACATCTTCCAAAGGATGTTGCAGCCGAGTTGCGCTAGTATGGAGTTGACGAACAGATCCTGCTCGCTCAATGCTCTCGCCAGCGAGCAGTTCGGACCGGAGTCCATCATCTGTTATAATAAAAAGAGAGAAAAATTCGACAACTATAAAGTTTATAGGAGTTTGGCTATAAAATTATGGAAGAACAGATAACAGATAAACAAAAAAATACTATCTTTGTAGAGTAATAAAGCGTTCTTTAGACTTAATGCAAAACATGATGAATACGTGCAGTTCGCTCGTTTCTAAATCGTTACCTATTATCAAATAGGTTCTCTCTAATTCTTTGTAACTCAGTCAGAAAGAAAAAATCAAATGTCTTGCAGCAACGCCTTGCCGATGCCTGTGCCGCCCGTCAGCACGAAGCCGAGGGAGCGGAACCGGAATACGTGGGCGACATGAGTGGCGTGACACCGGAACAGGCTGCCAAATTACCTTTTGACCTCTACCGTGACGGCTACGGCTATTATCTCCAAAGCCACGCACACCCAAACTCCACTTTCCGCTACACCAAGAGCAGCCTTGTGGATTTGATGGCTTTCGATGCCAGCGAGGGGATGTACCTTATCAACCAGCCGCTCCTGATGATTGCCGGAAACATTGCCGACACGTTCTACATGACCGAGCAGTGTTATAGCAAGGCGACGGGTACGCAGCAGAAGGAACTGTTTCTCATCCCCGGTGCAACGCATATCAAGACCTACTATGTGCCGGAATATGTGGACAGCGCGGTGAAGAAGCTAACGGAGTTTTTCGGGAATAACCTTTAAGCGGACGCGGTGTAATGAAACGGATGCTCATCTATATGGTCGTAAGCCTCCTCATGGGGGCTTTGACCGCTTGCACAGGCAAGCAGGGCGATAAGGGTGCGGAGCGATACCACATCAATTTTTCGGAGACATCGCATATAGAGAAAGCGAACAAGAGCGTGCTGATTATTTCTGGCAGCCCACGCAAGGGCGGTAATACTGACTTGCTTTGCGACGCCTTCGCCCGTGGTGCGGAAGAGGCAGGCGGACGTGTGGAGAAAATCTTCCTTGCCGACTACCGCATCGACTACTTTTCCGAAGTGGACGAGCAACGTGTGGGCGACCGTGCCGGTGAAGCGGAGGACGATGTGCCGATGCTGGTCGATAAGATGGTACGGGCAGATGTTATCGTATTGGCAAGCCCGGTCTATTACATGAACATCACGGGGCAGCTCAAAACTTTTATCGACCGGACTTTCGGCCGTTACCGCGAGATGAAGGACAAGGAGTTCTTCTACCTCACCGCTTGCGCCGACCCGGAAGAAAGCACGGCGGACTGGGCTGTCAATGCCTTCCGTGGTTTTGTCATGTGCCTGCCCAATCCTACGGAACGCGGAATGGTAAAAGCCATCGGCATGGGACGCAAGGGGGCTGTCAAGGGCAGCCAGTATGAGGAGGAAGCGTATAACCTCGGTAAAAGGATTTGATTATGAAAAGGAACATATTTCTCTATTCAGTCTTGTCGCTGTTTACAGTTACCACAGCAACAGGATGTGACGAACGCTCGGACAACCCCATGCCCGATAGCGCCATCCGTGTCGAGACAGCCGAAGTGACGGCAATAACCTCTGAAAATGCCATATCCGGCGGTCGCATTATCGGCGAAACGCAAGCGGTAAAGGAGTTCGGCATCTGTTGGGCGACAACCGACAATCCGACTGTTTCCGAAAACCACAATGTAGGAGCCGGGGATGCAAATTCATTTGCCTGCTATGCAACAGGGCTTTCGGCAAATACGACCTATTTTGTCCGGGCTTATGCCACGACTTCAGCCGGAATGGTTTACGGTCAGTCCCGCCAATTTACAACGCTTGCCGGTTCGGATGACGATATGCCTCCTGCCGGTGGGGATGACGAGCAGAATCCGTTGGCTTCGACCATTTATCTGTGGCCGGAAGGCAATATGGCAAAGATTACGAACTACACGGGCAGCCAAGGCTCTTACCAAGACCCACCCTCGTTCCGCCCCTATATGAATTATTTTCCGGTTGCGGAAGGTATGCCGATAAAGGGTGCAGTCCTCGTATGTGCAGGCGGTGCGTTTCAGTTCCGAAGCGACCGGATGGAGGGTACGCCGGTCGCCCAATGGTTTGCTCGTCAAGGTTATCAGGCTTTCGTAGTGAACTACCGTGTACGCCCCTATACGATGGAGGAAGGCAGTCTTGACTTGGCTCGTGCTGTCCGTTTCGTCCGTCGGCACGCATCCGATTACGGAATAAATCCGGACGACATCGCTTCCGTGGGGTTCTCTGCCGGAGGTATTCTTTGTGGCGATGAAGCTCTCAATTTCGATGAATTGGTAAGCGGTACGGCACTCGCTTCCGATTATCGCCCCGATGCGCTTGACGAGGTATCTGCCAATGTCTGTACCATCGGCATGATCTACGCCTTTTATGGCCGGTTGAGTGTTGCATCGACCGATGTAGAGAAGTTCCGTGCATCCAAGATTCCGCCTACGTTCTTTGCTTACGGTACACGCGACCCGTTTTATCGCCAGTTCCAAGCATGTGCCAACGCCGTGCGTGAAGCGGGTGTCGAAGTAGAAGAACACGAATACGAAGGCATGCCGCACGGATTTGGATACACCCACGAAGAATGGATGACCAGTTTCGACCGCTGGATGACCGAAATAATGTCCAACAATTAGACAACAGAAGATATGAAAACAAAACTTATAGCCTTGCTTGCCGTCTTGCTATTCAGCGCAGGCGCAAATGCACAAAATGCTCCGGCCAATGAACAACCGGCAAAAAAAATTCTTATTGCCTACTTCAGCTGGGGAGGCAATACGCAGCATGTGGAGGAACATATAGCCGCACTCACGGGTGGTACGCTTTTCCGTATCGAGCCGGAGAAGCCTTATCCTACCGAGTACACGCCTTGCACCGAGGTTGCAAAGGCCGAAAAAGAAGCCGATGCCCGCCCCGCCATCAAAAAGAAAGTCGAAGATTGGGCGCAATATGATACGATATTCATTGGCTGTCCCGTATGGTGGTGGACAGCTCCGATGATTATCAACACCTTTACGGAGGGCTATGACTTCAAAGGTAAAACGGTAATACCGTTCTGTACTTACGCTTCGACTTATCGGGACGAAACCTTGGCGCGGATTGTAGAGCTGACACCGGCTGCCGAACATCTGAAAGGATTTGGTGCAGTAAGCAAGAAAACGAAAGGTATCGAGGAATGGTTGAAAGAAATTAAGATGTTGAAATAATTAAAGACAGCAGAGTATGAAAAAGATATTTTATGCAATGGTCTTATTGTCTGTTACAGCCTGCTTTGTAGCTGCCTGTTCGGATGATGAATCGAATAATGATGGTGGCAATACGGACATTGAGGAGGTTGTGCCGGGAACGAATCATAAGATTCTTGTCGCCTATTTTTCCGAGCCACTTTCGGACGGGGTTGATGCCATAACCTCGGCAAGCCGTGTCATTGTGGACGGTGATCTCTACGGCAGCGTTCAGTATGTGGCTACCGTAATTGGCGAAGCGACCGGGGGTGATATGGTACGCATACAGACGGCACAGCCTTATCCCGGCAACTTCGATGATTTGGCGGATCAGGCGGATAATGAACGCCAAAATGATATTCACCCTACACTTGCTACGGAAATAGACAATTTCGATGATTATGATGTGGTCTTCGTGGGTTATCCGATCTGGTGGTATCAGATGCCGATGGCAATGTATTCTTTCTTCGACAAATTCGACTGCAACGGAAAGACGGTCATTCCTTTCTCCACGCATGGCGGAAGCGGATGGTCGGGAACTTTGGAGGACATCAGAGAATTAGTACCGAATGCCACGATGGTTGGCGGTTACAGTATTTCACGCAACAACACGGCGACTTCAAGAAGCGGCATATTGAACTGGTTGCGGGAAATCGGTATGACAGAGTAATAATGTATAATACTAAATAAAGATATATGAAACATAGACTATTGTTCTTATCCTGTTTGTCAATAATATTGGTTTCATAGACTGCCTGCTCGAAAGATGAAGGCTCCGACACGCCATTATATCAGTATGATTCAATCGAGTACGACGCAAATCGCAAAATCCTTATTACCTATTTCAGTTGGGGCGGCAATACGCAACATTTGGCAGAGGAGATTGCGAATATGACCGGCGGTACGCTGTTCCGTATCGAAACTGTCAATCCCTATCCTACGGATTACAACGAGTGTACGGAGGTAGCCCGTGAGGAACTGGATAACGGTGTTCGTCCTGAATTGAGCAGTACGGTGAATAATCTTGACGACTACGATGTGGTATTCGTGGGTAGCCCCGTCTGGTGGCATACCGCACCGATGGCCGTGTGGTCGTTTCTCGAAAGTTCGGAATATGATTTTTCGGACAAAATTATTGTCCCGTTCTGTACTTACGCATCGACTTATAGGGAGGAAACGCTTGCCAAAATCGTGGAGCTTACCCCGGTTCCAGACATTTGCAGGGATTCGGAACGACCGGAAGAAATACAGGCGGAGTGGAGAGTTGGTTACGAACGATTCATATCATACGATAACCCGTTGGCAATACTGTTAAAAACGGTAAAACTTGCAGTCGTTGCCAGTGCGATTGCAAGTTTATTTCGTATTTATGATTATTTTTGCATTTAAGGAATTAAAGAGCTATGGCATGGAATATCAGAAGGATATAATCGTTGCCGACAGGCTCGGCATTGTGAGTACAGATTCCGAAGAGGAGTATCTGGCTCATTTACTTTGTTTGAAAGGAATATGCCGCTACCGTTTCAACGAACGGGATTTCGAGTTACATGCCGGGGACTTGTCTATCGTCCGCAAGAGAAAAATGATAGGAAGAATACAACCATCGGATGACTTTCAGTGTAAAATAATCTATGCGAAGCCCGGTTTTATAGAACTGTGTACGCCACAAAGCAATTACGGGATGAAAGGTTCTTTGGCACTTTTTCTCAATCCCATCATGCACCTGACGCCTGAACAACAAATTGTATGTCGACGCGATTTCGACTTGCTGGAGGTCCGTATTCAAAACACGGGGCATCGCTTTTACCGTGAGGTACTGATAAATGCCATGCAAACAGCCATTCTTGATTTTTTTGATTTCCATGCATGTGTTTATGGTGAAAGTGACATCTCAACGCAGAACGCTTCCATTATGGATCGTTTCCTGAAAATGCTTGAGAATGGTACATATCGGGAACACCGGGAAGTTACCTACTACGCAGATTGTTTATGTGTTACATCAAAATATTTGTCGGAAGTGTCGAAAAAAGTAAGTGGGTATGCCGCCAACTATTGGATCAACCGTTATACGATACTCGACATTACTCGCTTGCTCCGCGATAAGTCCTTGACTTTCGTCCAGATTTCCGATATGTTCGGTTTTTCGTCGCCTGCCTATTTCAGCCGCTATGTGCAGCAAAATTTAGGTGTCAAACCATCGGATTATAGAGAATAGCTATTTTTCAATTCTTGCATAATCGGTAAAAATCGCAGTTTTTACCGATTTTTTTGTATCGCCACTTTTTTACATCTCCTCTATCTTTGCACATATGTAACAATTAAGAATCAGAGCGATATGAAATCATTAGTGATTACGGTATTGATGTTACTGACCTTCTCTGCCGGCACGAAAGCACAGGAAAGTCAGAAAGTATTTACTGCCGAAGAGCAGACGATAGTCGATTTATCCAACAATAAGTGGAATTGGATGTCAGAGAAGAATGTAGAGAAGCTGGCAAAGTTGTTTCATGAGAACTCGCAGTTTGTTCATATGGGCAGCTATTGGGGCAAGCAGGAGGAACTGAATACCATCCGCACAGGTGGCATTTGGTACAAGAAGGCCGAAATACACGATGTACAGGTGAAGTTTGCGGCTGGAACGGCAACGGTTTATAGCCGGATTCATTTGAACTCGGTAGTCGGAGGCAATGCTGTACGTTTCCCTTTTATCGTCACGGAAGTCTATGTGATGGAAGACGGCAAATGGCAACTTTCCACACTTGCCTTTACAAGAACTTTAGGTGAATAATCGAATAAGAAAACAGACATGAAAATCAGTAATCTATTTTTTATGGCCATATTATGTGCATCATCAGCAACGGTCTATGCGCAGACCGCTGAAACCTTCCGCCAGCCTTATCCGCTTGGCGAGAAACTCTCTCCGAATCCGAATTTTACAGGCGAGGTATGGCTTGCTCCATTGAGCGAGCAGAAAGAGTTGAATGTTCCGATGGCGAATGTAACTTTCGAGCCGGGATGCCGCAATAGTTGGCACTCGCATAAAGCCGGTCAGTTGTTGATCGCCACCGCAGGCATCGGTTACTATCAGGAGAAAGGACAACCTGCCCGCCGGTTATATCCGGGCGACATTGTAGAGATTGCTCCCGACATAGTGCATTGGCATGGAGCTGCACCGGACTGTTGGTTTGCCCACATAGCCATTACTACCAATCCGAAGACTAATGCGGCGGTATGGCTCGATCCGGTGAGTGATGAACAATATAGTAAAGCGACAAGCGAATCGGAAAACCGTTATGCTGAAACGAACAAGGTGCTGACTGACCGTGAACAGGCTATCGTCGCAATCGCATCCTATACGGGAAAAGGAGATTTGGAACATCTGAAACCGGCACTCGCCGAGGCGTTGGAAGCCGGTATGACCATCAATGAAATAAACGAAGTATTGATTCACGCTTACGCCTATTGCGGATTCCCCCGTAGCTTACGGGCAATCCAGACTTTTATACAGGTAGTGGATGAACGCAAAGCGAACGGAATGAACGATCCCGTTGGTCGGGAAGTATCTGCAATCAAGGATAGCAACAGTCGTTACGAACGTGGACGCAATGTGCTTGCCGAAATATCGGATGTACCGACTGATGCACCGAAAGCGGGATATGCAGTATTCGCTCCGACCATTGAACGATTCCTTAAAGAGCATCTTTTCGCCGACCTTTTCGAGCGCGACCTGCTGACCTATCGGGAGCGTGAACTCGCTACGGTATCCATTCTTGCCGGTGTGGGCGGCGTAGAACCTATGGCTGTCGGACACATGTCTATATGCCTGCATCTCGGTATCACTGCCGAACAGATCTCGGCATTGTTGAACATCGTGGAGATGAATCTCGGTAAAACCTATTCGGAACCGCTTCGCGGAGTGTTGAACCAACTGACAAAAGAACAATGAAAAAAACAATTTTATCGGTATTGTTGCTGTCTGTTACAGCAATAGCCGGAGCGCAGACGATAACGATTGCCAAACAAGGGCATTTTTCGGTAGGCGGACAAACTATCCAGCGACCGGGAGCATACGATAACAGCAAATTCGTCGGCTGGGCGGAACAGGAAGAAACCGGTCAAAGCTATCGTGCCGACCATGCCTTCGTGGATTTTCAAATACCAGTCGATAGTAAGAAACTTCCTCTCGTATATGTGCATGGCTACGGGGGGTCTGGCGTGTGCTGGCAGATGACGCCCGACGGCAGGGATGGGTTTGCTACGCTGATGTTGCGTCATGGCTGGAGTAGCTATGTGGTGGATCTTCCGGGCAGAGGACGCGCCGGACGCACATCCGCAACGACTACGGTAAAGCCCGTGGCCGACGAGATGTTCTGGTTCGATATATGGCGCATCGGCATTTGGCCGAACTACAACGAGGGCGTGCAATTCCCGAAAGATTCCGTATCGCTTTCACAATTTTTCCGCGAGATGACGCCTGACATCAGCAACCACAAGCAGGATGTTCCTGCACTTGGTGCACTGGCAAAGCGTATCGGCGATCATATACTTGTTACCCATTCGGCAGGCGGTTTCCCCGGTTGGATGTCTGCCATGCAAAATTCAGAGGTCAAGGGTGTCGTATCCTATGAACCGGGCGGGTTTGTATTCCCAGAAGGAGAAGTACCTGATCGTATCGACGGCCTGACAGGAGGCGTAGCCGGAATGCCTGTTCCGATGGAACAATTCAAACGGCTTACGGAAATCCCTATTGTCCTTTATTTTGGAGATTATATACCGGAAACGCCTTCCAGAAATTTGGGGGACGAGAATTGGCGTGTACGTCTTCAGATGGCCCGCAAGTTTGTGAAAACAATCAACCGGCATGGAGGAAATGCCACATTGGTGGAACTCCCCAAAATTGGCATTTATGGGAATACACATTTCCTGATGCAGGATTTGAATAATGTTGAACTGGCTAATCTGCTTGACAAATGGCTGATCAAATCGCTTATAAAGATAGAATAATCATCAAGATATGCAAACAACAACCGTAAAACTCTACACCTTGGGCTATACAGAGGCGAATACCTATCTGGCAGCCTCGTTATTCGTATTGGGTAATATCGCCCTGCTCCAATTTTTTCATCTCATGCCCCAAGGGGGAATGACCTGGCTACCTATTTCTTTACGCTCATTGGGGCGTACAAGTACGGATGGAAAGCCGGACTGCTGACTGCCGTACTTTCACCGATGGTCAATTCGTTTTTATTCGGTATGCCGACACCGGAAGTTCTTCCGGCTATCCTGTTGAAATCGGTACTATTGGCTTTCTCTGCCGGATATGTAGCCCATAGATACGACAAGGTGTCCATACCACTCTTGCTGGGTACTGTGTTGCTCTATCAGATTACCGGTACAATGGGAGAATGGGTCATGAAAGGGGATTTTTATCTTGCCATACAGGATTTCCGCATTGGCATACCCGGCATGTTGTTACAGATATTCGGCGTATATGGTTTTATTAAGTATTTAATTTTCAAATAATATCAGAGATGATGACACCCTTGTTTATCGGTGGTATCGGCATGCAGGAAGTGTTGCTGATCGCATTGGTCGTGCTGCTGTTCTTCGGTGGCAAGAAGATTCCCGAACTGATGAAAGGACTGGGAAAAGGCGTCCGTTCGTTCAAGGAGGGAATGAACAATATCGAGAAAGAAATCGAGGAAGAACCGGTGAAGAAAGAGTAAACGGATGGCAGCGGATATGGACAAACAATCTTTCTGGGATCACCTCGACGTACTACGGGAAGCTATTGTGAAGAGCCTGCTCGTAGCCGTCGTGTTTGGCGTAGCGACATTCTGTTTCAAGGAGGAACTGTTTGCCGTTATCCTCGCACCCAAAGATGCCGACTTCATTACCTATCGCCTGCTCTATGCGCTCAGCGGTCTGGTAACGGAATCCGATGCGCCGGATTTTCTCGTGAAACTCATCAACACGGGACTGGCCGAGCAATTCATCATCCACATGAAGGCGGCGTTATGTGCAGGCGTTCTATGTGCGAAGACAGTCTATTTCTTCTTTCTAATTGAAATACAAAGAATTAGAAGAGATTTGTTTTATAATAGGTAACGATTTAGAAACGAGCGAACTACTTATATTTGCCATATTTTGCATTAAATCCAAAGAACACCTCATTACTTTGCAAAGATAGTATTTTTTCATTTATCCGCTGTATTTCTTGCCACAATTTAAACTCGTTATTATCATAGAAAAAACCGACATTCACTATACGAAAAATGAAGTCGGTTTTATATAAACAAGGAAAGGTTTTATGCTAATGCATTTAACTTTTCCATTAGAGTATGAGCATGAGTTATTGCTTTTTCTTTCATTCGCAGCAACTCGTTTTTATCCTGGCGGCTTGCATAAGAGAGTCCGCCACTATAGACATACCCCTCCCATTGTAATCCACAAAGATTTGCAAGTTGCTTGTAAGGCGAAAGGAAATCTTCTATAGGATAATTTTGAAGTCCTCCATGGCGATACATATCTTCCGGTGCTCCGGAAGTAAAAGATAAGACCAATTGTTTACCCTTCAGTTTATCTCCGGTATGCCCGTGTGAAAAGCCATGAACAAAAGTCTGCTCCACCCATCTGTGCAGCAGTGACGGTGCGCCATACCAAAACAACGGGAATTGGAATACGATAATGTCAGCGCGAAGCAGTCGTTCTTGTTCTGCCATTACATCAATTTTGAAATCAGGATATAGCTTATCCAAATAAACAAATTCCGCATGGGGTAATAACTTTGACAATTCTTCCAATATTGTTTTATTGGCAAATGAATCATTCAAATCGGGATGCCCCGATACTATGAGAATCCTTTTCATTCTTGTTACTTGTTTTTGGGGTTAAACTGATTGTCGTAATTCAAGAGAAAACGTACAAGTTCAGGATTGCGGTGAGACCAGCGAAAATCCGGCTGCTCGTCAAGCGGACGGATTGCTTCCATTTCCGTATCACTGAGAGTAAAATTGAAAATATCCAAATTCTGTTCCATGCGTTCTTTGTGGCTTGATTTGGGAATGGCGATAATGTCACGTTGGGTAAGATAGCGCAGAGCCACTTGTGCGGCTGTCTTTCCATGGTGTTCCGCAATGTTCATAATGACCGGATTGTTGAACAGGGCTTCATTGGCTTGTGTAAGAGGAGCCCATGCCATAATATGCGTATCGTACTTTTTCATCTCTACCTCGGCATCCCATTGCTGACTGAATACATTGGTTTTCAGTTGGTTTACAGCAGGTTTAATGTTCACGTTCTCTGCTAAGTCCACAAAACGGTCCGGATAGAAATTGCTTAGACCAATAGCACGCACTTTTCCGTCTTGCAGTGCTTTTTCCATGGCTCTGTATGTCCCATAATAATCTCCAAACGGTTGGTGAATGAGCAGCAAATCTATATAATCCGTACGCAGTTTGCGTAGAGACTCGTCAATACTTGCAGCGGCTTTTTCTTCACCGGCATTAGTTATCCACACTTTCGTGGTAAGGAAAAGCTCGCTTCGTGGCACGTTGCTCTTGGAAATGGCAGCACCCACACCTTCTTCATTATAATAGGCTTGTGCTGTGTCAATCAGTCGATAACCTACGCTGATTGCTTCTGACACACAACGCTCACATTCTTCCGGGCTTACCTGATATACTCCATAGCCCAAGACCGGCATTTCAATACCATTGTTTAATTTTACAGTATTCATATTCAAATAATTAATTGTTATTGATTGATGATTTTCTATCGTTTGTTTCAGATTACATAGCTGTATATCCGCCATCCATCGCCCAAGTCTGTCCGATGGCAAAGCCGGTATAGTCACTACAAAGAAGTAAAACCATTGAGGCTATTTCTTCCGGCTTACCAACACGACCCAGCGGAATCGCGTCAATCACACGAGCCATGTGGTCTGGCGACATTTCAATGGCATGTTTTACCATCGGTGTTTCACATGTACCGGGACAGATGGCGTTGATACGGATTCCCTGACGGGCATATTCCAATGCAGCCGATTTAGTAAGTCCCAATATTCCATGCTTTGACGCATTGTAAGCCCCTATACAAGGGATGCCGACAAGTCCGCCTTGAGACGAACAATTGACGATAGCTCCCTTGCCATGCTTTTTCATCTCGACAAGTTCGTACTTCATGCAATTCCATATACCACGCAGGTTGACGGCAAGCACATGATCAAAATCCCACCCTTCGGTATCCGCCAAATTCTCACGCACGGCAGCGTGAATGCCTACATTATTATAAGCTACATCAATCTTTCCGAAGTGTGAAACGACCTGTTCCACTGCCATTTTTACCTGTTGTTCATCTGAAACATCAAGTGTGATTGGCAGTACATCATATCCGGCGCTGTTCAAACTGTCGGCTGCCTCATTTATCCGTTTCTCGTCCATATCAGCCATAGCGACTTTGGCTCCCGCTTCTGCAAACATTTTTGCTGCTGCAAAGCCGATACCGCCTGCCGCACCTGTAACGAATGCTACTTTATTGTCGAATCTTATATCCATAGCCGTTCCTCCATTTCTGTGCATTTGTTTGACTTGTCATGCCCAATATAAAGGCAATGGCAAAAACTGTTTTTTAAAACTTTTCTCATCATCTCATTTTTTTAGTGCAAAAATACGGGCTTCAGCTAAAAAAGCAGGTATAGATAATACTGAAAGAAAAACCAATTTTACTGATTGTCGGGAATAATGGCGAATTTTGCATTCGCCATGAAACAGAATTACGATATAAAGGTACAGACCGTACATGACTACAATGAATTTGTAGGCGTTGAAAACACTCATCCTTATGTGAGTGTCATCCATTACGATGAGTTATCTCCCATCCGCCATAGCCGTGTTCTATGGGCTGTGTATGGGTTATTCCTTTTGGATAACACATCGGAACAACTCGGTTACGGTTCAGGAAAGTATGATTACCATGCAGGAAGTATCGTGTGCGTATCTCCATCCCAAATAGGAGGTACAGCCGATGATGGCAGTACGTTCCAACGCCGAGGCTGGGCACTCCTTTTCAGCCCGGACTGTTTCATGGTACTGCTTACGAGAAAGAACTTATCCGTTTAGAGTTTTTCCGTTACCATGTAAATAAGGCTCTTGCCGTTACAATGCAGGAACGGCAATATTGCGAAACCCTCTTACGAATGCTCCAATCGGAATTGACCGGAACCAAACGCAAAGATTTGATTACAAAATCAATAGAACTGATACTTGTCTATTGTTCTTCCTTTTTCGACAGGCAGCACTCCATCACAAACGAAACGAAAAGAAGTCACATCGTCAGCCGTTTGGAGCATCTATTGGATGATTATTACATGGCGGGAGAACAACATTCCAACGGATTGCCTACCGTACGTTTTTGTGCCGATTGCTTGTGTATTGCCCCCAATTACCTCGGAGACTTGATACGGCAGGAAACCGGCGATTCTGCCAACCACTTCATCGGCCGTTACGTCGTTCGTCATGCCAAGGATTTGTTGATGTCCGGTAAGTCGGTAACAGAAACTGCCTATGCTCTTGGTTTTGATTTTCCATCGCATTTAAGCCGCTTATTCAATCGGATAGAAGGAGTAACTCCATCTGCGTATGTCAGGCAAGTTCCAAAGATTGAAAGTAAGATATAGAAATTCCGGTTTGAATTGCCAATGGAAATTGGGGGGCTGATTACATTGTACGGAGTTTCTCACAATAATCCGACGGTGTCATTCCTGTCTGATTCTTGAACATCCGACTGAGATGCTGGGGATATTCGAAGCCCAATCCGTATGCTACCTCTGCAATGCTTTTATCGGTGGCAAGTTCGTTTTTTGCCCGTTGAATGATATATTGACGGATATAATTGCTTGCAGTATCACCGGTTGTCTTTTTTATCATATCTCCGAAATAATTCGACGACATGCAAAGTTTGTCAGCGCAATACTGCACCGTCGGCAAGCCGAGTGTCAGTTGCATGTTCCTGTCAAAGTAATCATGCAACAAACGGTCGAATTTCATCAACATATCCGAATTGTCGAGTTTCCGGGTGATGAACTGGCGGTTATAGAAACGCTGGCAGAAGTTCAGAACCAACTCAATATAGCCCACAATGATGGAATCTTGAAGTTCATCGTGCCTTTTCTGGAGTTCATCCCTTATCTGGCGCATCAGCGATGTCAGGATACCGTGTTCTTCATCGGTCATGTGCAGGGCTTCATTGACACGGTAATCGAAAAAGGAATAATTCTTTATCGTCTTTTCCAACGGGGTGGCGTGCAACAGGTCTGGATGGAACAGCAGTGCCCAGCCCGTCAACATCACTCGTTCACCGTTGTCCTCTTTTCCGCCGATCTGTCCGGGGGCGACGCAGATGACCGTTCCCTTCTTGTAGTCGTACTTCCCGCAACCGTATGCCAGGTCTATTTCCGCTTCGTCATGAAAGAAAATGCCATAGATGCTGAATTGTTCAGGCTATGACGCACTGGGGACACTTCCGCATAGTCAATGACACTGACCAGCAGATGCCTGTCGGTATGTCCTACCCACCGGCTGTAATCGCCCACGTTTCTGACCTTCAGAATTTTGTTCATAGCATTTATATAGCTCCTTTCTTGCGAATACAAAGGTACATTATTTCAATCACATAGCCGAATGTCTGACATACCAAATTCAGTAAAAATGATACAAGTTACCCACTTATCGTTAAGTCCGCTGTCGTGTAACCCAGTATTTTTGCATCATCAAAAGAAATCAAATGATGAATGAACAAATTGACATTCCAGCGGAATTGTATGAAGATGAAGTCGTGTGCTTCTTTGCAGACCGTTATCATACCTCTACCGAAAATGTGGTGAGATGTTTTCTCGTGCAGGACGGGATTTGCCCGGAACAGGAAAATGAACCCATAACTTTCCGGTTGGAAGATAACGAAATGGAGATCATGCGGGGCTTGATTTATGGAAGTCATTCTTAAAAATTGCAGGAATTATGGATAGAAGAGTTTTTTTGAAGATGTCATCAATGACGGCCTTACTGGCAGCCGGGGAATGGACAGGATTATCAAAGGTCTTTGCCCAATCTACGTTGCAGTCTAAAAACGGCTATTCAAGCGGGAATAATCCATCGGGGAATATGGAATACAGAAGCCTCGGCGGATTGGATGTGTCGGCCATCGGTCTGGGCTGTCTGCCGATGGTGGGTTATTACGGCGGCAAGTACGACAAACAGGAAATGGTCGCCTTAATCCGCCGTGCCTACGACAAAGGAGTGACCTTTTTCGATACGGCGGAGGTGTACGGACCTTATACCAGCGAAGAGTGGGTCGGCGAAGCGCTCGCCCCGTTCCGGGACAAAGTGAAGATTGGTACGAAGTTCGGTTTCGGGGTCGAGGAAAAGCAACCTACCTCCCTGAACAGCCGTCCCGATCATATACGCCGTGCGGTGGAAGGATCGCTCCGGCGGCTGCATACTGACCATATCGACCTGCTGTACCAGCACCGTGTCGATCCGAACGTGCCAATGGAAGAGGTTGCCGGAACGGTAAAAAAGTTGATGCAGGAAGGGAAAGTTTTGCATTGGGGATTGTCGGAGGCAAGCGCACGCACCATCCGCCGCGCCCATGCCGTATGCCCTGTGTCGGCCGTGCAGAGCGAGTATGCCATCTGGTGGCGCGAACCCGAAACGAAGATATTCCCGACGCTCGAAGAGCTGGGAATTGGCTTCGTTCCCTATTGTCCCTTGGGGCGTGCATTCCTTACGGGCGTTATCAACGAGAACAGTCGTTTCAAACAAGGCGACCGCCGGTGGAACCTGCCGCAGTTTACACCCGAAGCACTGAAACACAATATGCCGCTTGTGGCACTTGTCCGCAAATGGGCAGAGTGCAAAGGTATTACTCCGGCGCAGTTCGCCCTCGTGTGGATGCTTTCTCGCAAGGCTTGGATCGCCCCGATACCCGGCACGACCAATCCCGACCATCTGGATGATTTTTTCGGCGCAGCGACCGTTCGTCTCACTCCCTACGAAATGGAGGAGTTCGACAAGGAATACGCACGAATCGACCTCATGGGACACCGTGCCGACCCGTTTACTGAAAGCCAAATCGACAAATAAAGAGTATAAATTATGAAAAAGATTTTATTGATTCCGTTTTTATTGTTTGCCGTTCTGTCAATGGCAGCTTGCAGCGATCCTAACGAAGAACCTTTAACTCCCGATCAACCCGAACAGCCGGAAAATCCCGGAGGTGGCGGTAATGACGAAGCTCCATCAGAACCGACCGATCCCACTCCCGGTGGTAATGGTCGTTACCTCGTGCTGTTCGCTTCGCGCAGCGGAAATACGGAGCGTATGGCAAACGAGATCCGCACGCAACTCGATTGCGACATCCTTGAAGTAGAGCCTCAAACACCCTACGACGAAGACTACAACAGCATGCTCTCCCGTGCGCAAGAGGAACTTGCCGCTATCCGGCAGGGCAATTATCCGCCAGTCAAGACTTCGGTGGAAAATTTCGAGGATTACGACATGGTATTCGTCGGCTATCCTATTTGGCACGGCAGTATGGCTACTCCGATGCAGACTTTTCTACATAATCATGCGGAGAAACTTTCCGGGAAACAGATTGCATTATTCGCATCAAGCGGCAGCAGTGGCATTTCAACATCGGTAAGCGAAGCTCGTGCGCTGTGTCCTGATGCCGAATTTACGGAAACGCTTCATCTTACGCGAAATACACTTGAACAGATGGAAAGCCACATCACCTCATGGCTGGAACAATTGAATGTAAATAGTAACAATAATAATAATGAAGGAAATATGCAGACTAATACCTTAAAACTGACAGTAGGCGATAAAACATTTACCGCAACACTGGTAGAAAATTCTTCTACCAAAGCATTAAAAGAACACCTTGCACAAGGCTCACTGTCCATTCGGATGAGTGATTACGGTGATATGGAAAAGGTTGGTTCTTTCGGCTTCTCTTTGCCCCGCAATGACCAGCAAATCACAACTGGTCCCGGCGACCGGATTCTCTATCAAGGTAATTCATTTGTAATGTATTACGATACCAATTCATGGAACTTTACCCGTTTGGGCAAAGTGGATGGTATCACGACCCGTTCCGAGATGCTCGATCTGCTGGGCGGAGAAGGTGACATTACGGTAACACTTTCAATCTGAAAAGAAAAGGAGGAATAACACATGAAACATTGTATCATATTTTTGCTTTCGTTGTTTGCCATAGGAAGCGTTTCGGCACAACGCATGGAGTCAGCCCAACTCATTCCGACCGGTCCGCAGAGCCGGATGGTCGTAGATTCCATCAGCAGCCCTACACTGGGCGAGACACGAACTTATACCGTCTTACTTCCACGCAACTACGACCAAAATCCCGACAAGCGTTATCCCGTCCTATACCTGTTGCACGGCATCATGGACACGAACGAGGGATGGTATCGCAACGGACGGGTGAAGTCTGTCATGGACAAACTTGTTGAGAGCGGCGAGGTCTGTGAAATGATTGTTGTTACGCCCAATGCCGGAGGCAACATATATAAGGGTGCATGGAACGGTTACTTCAACATGCCGGGCTGGCCGTATGAAGATTTCTTCTTCAACGAATTTCTGCCCCATATCGAAAGTCGCTATCGGGTAATCGGCGACCGTGCCCACCGTGCTATCGGCGGGTTGTCGATGGGAGGCGGAGGATCCACTATTTACGGGCAGCGGCATCCCGACATGTTCTGTGCCGTCTATGCCATGAGTGCCCTGATGGATTTGGATGCCAACGGAGGCCTCCCGTCCTATGGGCAGGAGAAAATGGAGATTTTCAATCGCACGGTCCGCGAATACAGTACCATCGACTTCGTCCGCCGTGCCAACGATGAGACACGCGAAAAATTGCGATCCATCGCATGGTTCGTAGATTGCGGCGATGACGACGTGCTGTTCGATGTGGACATAGCGTTTTACCAGGCCATGCGCGATGCCGGAATCCCGTGTCAGTTGCGGGTACGTGACGGTGCGCACAACTGGGAATACTGGAACACGGCTCTATACACAGCATTGCCTTATTTCACGAGAGCCTTTACAAAAGAAACATATAATCAATCGAAATGAAAACGGACATGACCATATTGACCGGATGTTTACTGCTGCTGTCCGCTTGTGGCAATGCACAACCAGAAGACGACCCGCAATTGCCTCCTGTTGTTCCGCCCGAACCACCGACGGAACAACAGGGCGATTTTATACTGCTCAATGCCGGAACTTTTACGATGGGCAGTCCCGTGAACGAACCGTGGCGTGAAGCGGATGAGGTGCAACACACGGTAACCCTCGATGGATTTTATCTTTCCAAATATGAAGTGACTCAGGCAGATTATCAGGCCTTGACAGGACGGAATCCCAGTTCTTTTTCCGGAGCAAACCGACCGGTGGAAATGGTATCATGGTATGATGCTGTGCGATACTGCAATGCGTTGAGCGAACGGGACGGGCTGACACCGGCCTATAGTATAAATAACGAAGATGTCACTTGGAACAAAGAAGCCGATGGTTATAGGCTGCCAACGGAAGCCGAATGGGAATATGCCTGCCGTGCAGGGACAACCACTCCGTTCAGTACAGGTGGTAACATAACTGTAGAACAATCGAATTGGTACAGCAGCTATCCATACATTGAAGGCGAAGGAGGCGGTGCGTATCGTCGTCAGACTGTCGATGTAGATAATTTCGAGCCTAATGCGTGGGGATTCTACAATATGCACGGCAATGTGAGCGAATGGTGCTGGGATTATTATGCGCCATACAGTACACAAGAGCAAAACAATCCCGCAGGAGCAGCACGTGGTCGTAATCGTGTAGCACGGGGAGGTGGGTGGTACGACTACGCCAAACACGTCCGTTCCGCATACCGTTCCGTAGCACCGCCCGATTATGTCGATTATAAACGAGGATTCCGCATCGCCCGGAATGCCGATTAAAGAAAAAGGAGGTCATCATGAAAAGAGTAATAAGTTTGTTAGCAGTCGTTATCGTATTGTGTGGTATATCGACTGATGCCGTGGCACAGCAATCGAGAAAAACATTGATTGTCTATTTTTCGGAAAGCGGTAATACGCAGGGCATGGCGAATATCATTCATGAACTCATTGGGGCAGACATCGTAGAGATCGAAATGCAGCACCCCTATTCAGACAATTACAGTGCCCTGCTCGATGAAGCAGAACGCGATCTGATTGCCAATGCCCGACCTGCTTTACGAACGCATATTGATAACATGGATGAATATACGACCGTTTTATTGGGCTATCCGAATTGGTACGCACTGCTTCCCATGCCTGTTTACACCTTCCTCGAATCGTATGATTTCAGTGGAAAGCGTATTATTCCGTTTTGCAGTCACGGGAACGGGATGTTGGGGGAATCAGTTGCCAATATCTGCAAGTCATGTCCCGATGCCGATGTCCGTGAAGCCTTATCCGTTACATATAGTGGAGGTAGTTCTCTGCGTTCCGAAATACGGACATGGTTGAGTAAGCACGAGTTATTGAAAGAGTAATATGTTTAACAGATCTTGGGAAAAAGTATATGAAAGATATTTTGGAACGGGCGTATGCCGGAGAACCTATTTCCACCGACGACCCAGAATTTGAAACTTTGACAACAGCATTGGAGGAAGCCCGCCACATCACAGCGGAACTGAACCTTACGTACCATTCGCCAGAAGAGGTACGACAAATAGTCAGGAAATTGGGTGTAGACATAGATGACACGGCGACTATCCGTCCGCCGTTCTATGCTGATTTTGGCAAATCCCTGCATATCGGGGCACGAGCGTTCATCAACCAGCTTTGCTGCTTCATGTCGCGAGGAAACATTACGATAGAGGAAGATGTGAAAATTGGTCCTCGTGTGAATCTCATCACCTTGAATCACGGTACGGACCCTGCCGAACGACGGATCATCACCTCCCAGCCGATTCATATCAAGCGAAACGCTTGGTTGGGAGCTGCCGTAACCGTCATGCCGGGTGTTACCATTGGTGAGAACTCAATAGTCGGGGCAGGTGCAGTCGTTACGCACGATGTCCCGGACAACGTAATTGTTGCTGGAGTTCCGGCACGGTTCATCAAGAATATTAATGACAAGAAATAACTTAAAAACGAATTGATATGTTAGGCAATTTCACTTTTCACAATCCCACGAAACTATACTTCGGGGAAAACTCATTGGAGAATTTGAGTAAGGAACTGGACAAGTACGGAGAAAAAGTAATGCTGGTGTATGGTGGAGGTTCCATCCGCAAAAACGGCATTTACGATGCGGTACTGGCGGAACTCCACAAAGTGGGTAAACAGACGGTCGAACTGTCGGGCGTCATGCCCAATCCCACCATTGAAAAGGTAATGGAGGGTGTGGCTCTCGCAAGGAAAGAGGCGGTGGATTTTATCCTTGCTGTCGGTGGGGGTTCCGTTTGCGATTATTGCAAGGCAGTGGCCGGTTCTACGTACTGCGAGCAGGATCCGTGGGAGTATTATTTCAACAATTTCGGAGAAATGACCTGCCAGTGGATTCCTGTCGGCTGCGTGCTCACGATGGCAGGAACGGGATCGGAAATGGATAGTTGCTCCGTCATCTCCAAGCACAGCGAGAACCGAAAGAAGTTCTATTACTTCCGCAATCCGGATTTCTCCATTCTCAATCCTACTTACACCTATACCGTGCCCAAGCACCATACGGTAGCCGGCATTTACGACATCATGTCGCACATTCTGGAACAATACCTTTCGGGGACGGACGATAACACGACCGACTACATCGCCGAAGGGTTGATGTGCTCCCTCATTGTCAGCTCGCGGAAAGTGCTCAGCAATCCGGAGGATTACGAAGCACGCAGCAACATCATGTGGACCGCGACATGGGCTTTGAACGGGCTTCTTGCCTGTGGGAAACCCACCGACTGGATGGTACACATGTTGGGACAGGCTGTCGCCGCCTATACCGATGCGACCCACGGGCATACGCTTTCGGCTGTCAGCGGGGCTTATTACCGTCTGCTCATCGGACGTTCCGAAGAGGCGGTGAAGAAATTCCGCCGGCTGGCAACCGCCGTGTGGGATATTGTCCCTGCCGGGAAGACGGACAAGGAAATCGCGTTGGAAGGGCTTGAACGGATGGAGGCATGGATGCGAGAGCTGGGACTGGCGATGGACATCACGGCTTGCGGTGCCGATGCGTCGCAGCTCGAAGGCATGGCCGATGCTTGCCCCATCAACGAAAGCGGCTATGTCGTCCTTACCCGTGAGGATGTAATCGAAGTGTTGCGCCAAAGTCTTTAATACCATTTTGAGGATGAGAAAATCAATATTGACCATCTTGTTTCTCTCCCTTTTATTGTCGTGCAATACGCAACCGGCAAAGGAGAGAAACAAACAAAACAGTACGGAAATGGAAAAGAAGAATATCGGAAACCTGCTTGTTCTCTATCCCAAACCGATGACCGTTGTTGGTGCGGAGGTCGGGGGCAAGGTGAACTGGCTCGTTGTGGGCCATACGGGTATCATCGGCCATGACCGGATCCTCGTGAGCATGAGCAAAAGCCATTATACTAATCAAGGGATTAGGAAGTCAAAAAAATTATCCATCAACCTTGTGAGCCGCGATATGCTGCCGAAAGCCGACTACGTGGGCAGCGTGAGCGGTGCATCGGTCGATAAGTCGGGCGTGTTCGACTTTCACTGGGGAGAGAACGGTACGCCCGTAATCGACGCCTCGCCACTGACGATGGAGTGCGACGTGGTGGACATCTATGAAACCGAAGGCTTCGACAACTTCATCTGCTCGATTGCCAACACTTACGCTGTACCCGAGGTGCTTGATGACAAGGGAAAACTCGACTATACACGGTTGAAACCCGTACTGTTCGAGTTTCCGACCTATTCCTACATTGCCACCGGAGAGATTATCGGCAAATGCCTGAACTTGGACAAGCAGCCGGGAATGTGCGCCAAGGAACCGATGACCGCCGACGGCATCGTGCGCCTGTCGAAAATAGAGGTTTACCCGCAATATCTCGACGAGTATATGAAATACGCGACTGAGGTGGGCGAAGTTTCCCTGCGTACCGAACCTGGCGTATTGACGATGTACGCTGTCAGCGAAAAGGAGAATCCCTGCAAGGTAACAATCATTGAAGCATACGCAAGCCATGAAGCATACGAGAAGCACATCGCCTCGGAACACTTTCAGAAATACAAGCAGGGAACGCTGCACATGGTCAAGTCATTAGTGCTGGCTGACCAGACGCCACTCAACCCTGCGAACAAAATCAACAACTTCATTCAGTAAAAAATCATGAATCGAATTATTTTAATTACAGTATTCACCGTTTTAACATTCAATGTTATGGCACAGGAAAAAGTAGTACAGACGGCCGGGCGCGACCAGCTCGGCGAGTTCGCACCCAAGTTTGCGGAACTCAACGATGATGTCCTTTTCGGCGAGGTATGGAGCCGCACGGACAAGCTCAGTCTTCGTGACCGCAGCTTGGTAACAATTACATCGCTCATCAGTCAGGGCATTACGGACAACTCGCTGACATTTCATTTGCAATCGGCGAAGAACAACGGCATCACTCGCACCGAGATCGCCGAGATTATCACGCATATCGGTTTTTACGCGGGTTGGCCCAAGGCTTGGGCGGCATTCCGCCTTGCCAAAGAGGTGTGGGTGGAAGATACGACCGGCGTGGATGCCAAGGCAGCCTTCCAACGCGAAATGATTTTCCCCATCGGCGAACCCAACATAGCGTATGCCAAATATTTCACCGGCAACAGTTACCTCGCGCCAGTTTCGCGTGAGCAGGTAAATATTTCCAACGTGACTTTCGAGCCTCGCTGCCGCAATAACTGGCACATCCATAAAGCAACGAAAGGCGGCGGACAGATGCTTATCGGTGTGGCCGGACGTGGCTGGTATCAGGAAGAAGGCAAACCGGCGGTAGAGATTCTGCCCAGCACGGTCATCCACATTCCCGCAGGCGTGAAGCACTGGCACGGTGCGGCGGCCGACAGCTGGTTCGCGCATCTTGCATTCGAGGTTTCCGGCGAGAACACTTCCAATGAGTGGCTGGAACCGGTCACCGACGAAGAATATGACAAACTTAAATAGTAAACCGCATGTATAGATTCTTATTGATATTGTGCGTCGGTGGTCGGCATGGCGACCACCGACGCACAACAAAGACAGGATATGAACAAAGGACAATCAAATCCTAAAATACTGGTCACCTATTTCTCAGCGATGGGAACGACGGCACGAGCCGCCGAAAAACTGGTGAACGTCACGGGTGGAGAACTTTATGCGATTACGCCCACAGAATCTTATACAAGTGCCGACCTTGACTGGCACAACCGGCAGTCGCGCAGCTCGGTGGAGATGAACGACCCCAAATCGCGTCCCCCATCTGGCGGGACCTTGCCCCGCGCGTTATCAATACCTTTGTCGAAAGCCACGATCTGAAGGGCAAAATAGTCATTCCGTTCGCCACTTCAGGTGGCGGTAAGCTCGCAGGCAGTGCGGCGGCATTGAAGAGAAGTTATCCGGCCCTGAACTGGAAAGAGGGTCGTTTGCTCAATCATGCTGATGAAAAAAGCATTTGCACATGGATTGACAAGTTGGGATATCACGAAAAGAATTTAGATTGAAAAAATATGGATAGAAGAAATTTTATAAAGACTGTCGGCATAACAGCAGGAGCAACCCTCCTTTCCGGAATGAGTATAGCAGAAACAACCGAATTATTGAACAACAAAGGAACAGATAGGAAGATGAAAGTAGTAGTATTGACAGGAAGTCCGCGCCGGAATGGAAACACGAACCATTTGGCCGGACAATTTATCAAAGGAGCGGAAGAAGCCGGACATGAAGTGTACCGTTTCGACTGCGCCCAACGCAAGGTGTCGCCTTGTATTGCTTGTAACCGTTGCGGAATGAACGGAGTATGCGTGTTCCAAGATGACTTTGAAGAACTTCGTCCGTACCTCGCGGCAGCCGATGTGGTTGTGTTTAGCACACCGATGTATTATTTCGGTTTCTCCTCACAACTCAAAGCCGTGATTGATCGTTTTTATGCGCTCAACGGGCAGATCAAAGGGCATGTGAAACAAGCGGTTTTATTGATGGCATACGCTAATACTGCACCTGAAGAGGCAGAACCAATGCTTTCCCATTATCATACGTTACTCCGGTATTTGGGGTGGAAAGATCTCGGCACTGTCGTGGCAGCAGGGATGTGGCCTGCCGGTGCGGTAAACGACACAAAATACAGCCGTATGGCTTATGATTTAGGTCGTAAATTATAAAATTGAGAAAACAATAAAGCCTTTAATTATGATGACACCCTTGTTTATCGGCGGTACCAGCATGCAGGAAGTGCTGCTGGTCCACTCGTGGTATTGCTGTTTTTCGGTGGCAAAAAGATTCCCGAACTGATGAAAGGCATTATCAGAACTTTTATAAGTTTCCTGTTAAATTACTTAATTATTTAGTAATCATTTATTTTGCACAGTAAATAGTTCTGATTATATTACGTCTATAATTGTAATAACTTTCAAACAAAATGCGATTATGGACATATTTAATCTAAATGAAAAAGTCAATGGTCTTGTTTCTTATTTACAAGACACCGGTTATTCAGCCATGTACATAGACTATGTGAAGAAAATGGCTGAGTGGCTATCAGGAAATGCTAACCATTACAAATGGCAGAGTCTCACCGACGTTGAACCGACACTAAAAGTATTGTGGTCCAACAAGTATACTTATAGGAACAAGGTACGCCTGTTACGTGTAATCTGCCAATATATCGAGAATGGATTATTACTCGATGGTCGTAAACACTATAGTAAACCGCACCACTACGAGTTGCTCTGCGCAGAATACAAGGATGTAACAGACATGGCTTTCAACACGGCAGGTAGATGTTGCAAATTTTCAACAAATGTGAAGTATGCACTATCTTCGTTCTTCTTCCGGCTACAGGAAATGGGAGTGTACTCATTAGAGTCAATAACAGGAAATGCGGTATTGGAAGTATTTTCCAAAGACGGAAAACCGAATATGGGCCATTCGCTCAAATATTCGGTGGAATATGGACTGAAAGCCTGTTTGCCCCACTATGGCAAATCCGTTGAACGTATAATCGCATATCTGCCGGCTATACCCAACATGCGGAAGAACATTCAATACCTTACGGATCAAGAGCTTACTGCTATCAGGCATACTTTAGAACACGATGGCACAATATCCCTACAGGACAAAGCCATCATAACCTTGGCCATGTACACGGGATTGCGTGGGTGTGATATCTCTGCACTCACGCTTAACAGTTTCGATTGGGAACACGACCTGATAAAAATCACTCAGGTAAAGACCGGACAGCCACTGACATTGCCACTCCGTGCCGTGGTAGGAAACGCTGTATTTGATTACCTGCTCAAAGAACGTCCCCGAAGTTCGGAACCATATGTTTTTCTCACAGTACACGTGCCATACAGAAGGCTTCATACAAGCAATCTCGATGCCATATGCTCAAAAGTCATGTGCAAAGCAGGAATAAGACAAGGTAAAAATGAGAGAAAAAGTCTGCACCTATTCCGCCATAATGTGGCGACGACTCTGTTGCAAGGCGGTGTGCAGCAACCTGTCATAAGTGCCACCCTCGGTCATGCGTCCCCAGATTCTCTTGACCGTTACCTTAGTGCGGAATTCAAGAGGCTGAAGGAATGTTCATTGAGTATAGAACACTTTCCCATAGGAAAGGGGGGGGTGACGTATGAAGACAATTTCATTCCTATCCAAAGCTATAGAAGGATATGTAAAATACCGCAAGGCTTCCGGGCGTTACAGTTATAGCTATATCAAGAACATAATACAGTTCGACCATTTTTGCGTAAGGGAATATCCAGAGCAAACCGAACTTACCCAAGAAATCGTTGACAGGTGGTGTAGGCAACGTCCAACTGAATGCACAAACTCTTGCGTGTCACGTGTCTATCCTGTTTTGGACTTCATCAAGTACATGAAAAAGCGTGGAATGACGAAAATTGACTTGCCGCAAGTGCCAAGGTCTGTACCGAGAACTTATACGCCGCATCCTTTTACACACGATGAATTGAAACGCTTCTTTGACGCTTGCGACAACATAAAGCCAAGGCGTGGCAGACTCGCGGCTATCCAGCGCATGACACTGCCGGTGTTCTTCCGCTTACTGTATAGTCCAATGCCAGATTGATGTTCCGTGCTTCGGCACTCTTGCCTTTGGCTCGGTTGCCTTTCGCATCCCAAAGGGTTTTCGGGATGGTCTGCTTGCAACTGAACTGCGCCACAGTACCGTTGATTGTCACTCGTCCCATGATGGGGACAATACCGTCTTTCTCCTTGCTGCCGTTCACGTAGAACAGCACTTTGAATGTACTTCTTGCCATACTCGTTTTTTTGTTTGCAAAGTTAAATATCAACGAGTTAGACCTTGATACGCAAATCGGTGACAAACGGTGCAATAGCATCTCTCATATGTTAAATCTTACTCTTTTACGGGTAATGATTTGCAAACCATTCTTCTTCTTAAATCCGCTTTTCTTTGCGTTTTCCGATTTTTCGGCTTGTCATCATTTGACATCGTAACGACTCTGATATTAAGTCGTTTAGCGTCATTTCTCCCGTTTTTCGAGGTTATTCCAGAGATTTTTCGTAAGTTTGTCCACGAAGAAAAATGATCATATAAATACACACAATTTGAAACATGGCAGACGACAAGAAAATTATTTTCTCGATGGTAGGCGTAAGTAAAGTCTTTCCGCCTCAAAAACAAGTATTGAAAAATATTTACCTGTCCTTTTTCTATGGAGCAAAGATCGGGATCATTGGTTTGAATGGTTCTGGTAAATCTACATTGCTAAAAATTATTGCCGGCGTCGAAAAAGAATACCAAGGAGAAGTTGTATTCTCACCCGGATATTCTGTCGGATATCTAGAGCAGGAACCGAAACTGGAACCGGGCAAGACTGTAAAGGAAGTCGTACAGGAAGGCGTACAAAATATTGTGGACACCCTCAAAGAATATGAAGAAGTAAACGAAAAATTCGGCGATCCCGAAATACTCGAAGATCCAGACAAAATGGACGCACTGATCAACCGGCAGGCCGAATTACAAGATAAGATAGATGCAACTGACGCATGGAACCTCGACAGCCGCCTGGAAAGAGCGATGGACGCTTTACGTTGTCCTCCTGAAGATCAGGTGGTCGATACGCTGTCGGGAGGCGAACGCCGCCGTGTGGCTCTCTGCCGTTTGCTGTTACAACAGCCGGACATCCTGTTGCTGGACGAACCGACCAACCACTTGGATGCTGAGTCGATCGACTGGCTGGAACAACATCTACAACAATATACGGGTACGGTTATCTGCATCACACACGACCGTTACTTCCTCGACCATGTGGCCGGATGGATTCTGGAACTGGATCGCGGAGAAGGTATTCCTTGGAAAGGGAACTACTCTTCTTGGCTAGATCAAAAGACCAAACGTATGGCACAGGAGGAGAAACAAGCAAGTAAACGCCGTAAGACACTGGAACGCGAACTAGAATGGATCAACATGGCCCCGAAAGCCCGTCAGGCAAAAGGTAAGGCCCGTCTGAATTCGTATGAAGCCCTTTTGAACGAAGACCAGAAAGAACGCGAAGCCAAACTGGAAATCTTTATCCCGAACGGTCCGCGCTTAGGGAACAAGGTGATCGAGGCCCAGCATGTAGCAAAAGCATTTGGCGACAAACTGTTGTTTGATGACCTAAATTTCATGTTGCCGCCGAACGGAATCGTCGGCGTGATCGGTCCGAACGGAGCAGGTAAGACTACACTGTTCAAGATGATCATGGGAATGGAAAGTATCGACAAAGGTTCTTTTGAAGTGGGCGAAACGGTAAAGATCGGTTATGCAGACCAGACACATAAAGATATCGACCCGAAGAAGACCGTTTATCAGGTTGTTTCCGGCGGACAGGAGTTCATCCGCGTAGGCGGCAAGGAAGTCAACTCCCGCGCTTACCTCTCCAAATTCAATTTTGCGGGAGCCGACCAGGAAAAACTTTGCGGCGTACTCTCCGGTGGTGAACGGAATCGCCTGCATCTGGCTCTAACGCTGAAGGCCGAGGCGAATGTGTTGCTGCTCGACGAACCGACCAACGATATCGATGTGAACACACTCCGGGCACTCGAAGAAGGATTGGAGAACTTCGCCGGTTGTGCGGTCGTCGTTTCTCACGACCGTTGGTTCCTCGACCGTATCTGTACGCATATCCTTTCGTTCGAAGGGGATTCGAATGTCGTGTTCTACGAAGGTTCCTATTCGGAGTATGAAGAATACAAGCGCAAATTGTTGGGCGACGTAGAACCAAAACGTGTCCGTTACCGTAAACTTATTGTTGATTAATCGTATAAATAATTAATATTATAAGACCATGAAAAAAAGAATGTTATCGATGGCAGTAGTAGCTGCCGCCTTTTTGTGTTTCGGAAGTGACGCGAGTGCACAGAAAACAACCAAGCTGTTCAACGGAAAAGACCTTTCCGGCTGGAACTTCGTTGTCGATAAGAACTCCGTCCCAGCCGAACAGGTATATTCCGTAAAAGACGGTGTCATCAACATCACAGGACAGCCATTCGGATACATGTACACGAAAGAAAAATACGGAGATTATAAACTGCATGTAGAATATCGCTGGCCAAACGGCAAGGAAAAGGCGAACAGCGGTATCTTCCTGCTAATTGAAGAGCCGAAAAACCCGTTTCCGAACGGTATCGAATGCAACCTGATGCTTGATAATGCCGGCGATTTCGTCCTGCTCGGCGGTTCGGATCTGGCTGAATACCAGAATAAGCCAGGCCAACCCCGCCCCTCTTTCCCGAAAATCCAGAAGGCGAATCTAGACAGCGAGAAGCCTGCCGGTGAATGGAACGAAGCTAATATCTTCGTGAAAAACGGTGTCATCACGGTCTATATCAACGGCGTTTACCAGAACACCGGGACAAACAAGGTAAAGGAAGGTTACATCGGACTGCAAAGCGAAGGCAAGGAAGTACAATTCCGTAATGTGACAATCACTCCGTGGTAAACAACTATACTTATTTTAAAACACCTATGTTTTGCATTCAAAGCATAGGTGTTTTGCATTCAAATCATATATGTTTTGGAAAGGTGTTCCTTGGGTTTCCATAAAAACATATCGTTTCTTTGCTATCTTTGCAACATTCTCACGGATATTCCGGTTCTTTTTTAAATTATATCACTATGGATAATCGTTTCTTGGACCTTATAGAGAGAAGCATGAAGGAGCATTGGGATCTCCCCGCCTTCTCCGATTACAATGGACATACCTTCCATTTCAAAGACGTCGCACGGCGGATAGAAAAGTTTCACATCCTACTGGAACATGCCGGTATCAAGAAAGGCGACAAAGTGGCCATCGTCGGACGCAACTCCTCCAACTGGGCAATCTGCTTTTTCGGAATATTGGCTTACGGGGCTGTTGCCGTGCCGATCCTGCATGAGTTCAAACCCGACAATATCCATCACATCGTCAACCATTCGGGAGCAAAAGCCGTACTGGCAGGCTCCAGCAACTGGGAGAACATGAACGAAAAGATGATGCCGGATGTCAAGCTATTCATGATGCTGGACAACTTCTCCATTATCGATTGCAAGAATAAGGAGGTACGCACCATACGCGACCGTATCAACGAATATTTTGGCAAGAAATATCCCCGTTCTTTCACCGCCAACGATGTGAAATATCATATCGAAGACCCGGAGGAATTGGCTGTTTTGAACTATACGTCCGGCACGACCAGCTTCTCGAAAGGAGTCATGATCCCCTACCGCAGTTTGTGGAGCAACACACAGTTCGCCTACGACCGTCTTCCTTTCATACATCCAGGGGACAACATCGTCTGTATGTTACCGATGGCGCACATGTACGGGTTAGCGTTCGAAGTGCTGAACTCCGTCAACAAAGGCTGCCACGTTCATTTCCTGACACGCACGCCGAGTCCAAAAATCATCGCAGAGGCATTTGCGACGGTTCGCCCGGCGCTGATCCTTGCCGTGCCACTCATTATCGAGAAGATCATCAAGAACAAGGTCTTTCCCGAACTGGAAAAGCCATTGATCAAATTGCTGTTGAAAGTGCCATACATCGACCAAAAGGTACGCGAGAAGATCGCCCAAAAGCTGGAAGTCTCTTTCGGTGGGAACTTCGGCGAAATCGTGATTGGTGGTGCAGCCATCAATAAAGAGGTAGAGACATTTCTCAAATCCATCGACTTCCGTTATACGGTTGGCTATGGGATGACGGAATGCGGCCCACTGGTTTCCTACGAACAGTGGGACACGTTCAAGCAAGGCTCGGTGGGCCGTGTCGTCGACCGCATGGAAATCCGGATCGACTCGAACGATCCGGAAAATGAAGTAGGCGAAATCCTGGTTCGCGGCATGAACGTGATGTTAGGCTACTACAAGAATCCAGAGGCAACAAAAGCAGTGATGCTACCCGACGGCTGGCTACGGACAGGTGACTTGGGAACACTTGACAAAGACGGTTTCCTTTACATCCGCGGACGAAGCAAAAGTATGATCCTAAGCTCCAACGGACAGAATATCTATCCCGAAGAGATCGAAGACCGCCTGAACAATATGCTGTACGTGGCGGAGTCGTTGATCATTTCTCAGGGAGGTAAACTGGTCGCCCTGATCTATCCGGACTGGGAACAAGTGGACAAGGCAGGCATCCAACACTCCGAAATCGAAGAGCTGATGCAGCAGAACATCGACCAACTGAACACTGAAATGCCCGCCTACAGCAAAGTATCTTGCTTCAAGCTTTATCAGGAAGAATTCGAAAAGACACCGAAACGGAGTATTAAACGATATTTATATCAACCCGCAGAGGAAAACTAAGTAAATAAATCGTACCTTTGTTTTCTGTTAATTTACAAACAGCTCATATGAACAAAGGGAAAATTACTGTTGTCGGCATTGGACCGGGAAATCGCGATGACATAACGCCTGCGGCATTATCAGCCATCAGGCAGTCGGATGTGATCATCGGATATAACTATTATTTCCAGTTTATACAGGATATAATTCACCCGGATACCCAATGTATCGATACTGGGATGAAGCGCGAGAAAATACGTGCCGAAGAGGCCTACAAATACGCTTCGGAAGGTAAAACAGTGACAGTGATCAGTTCTGGTGATGCCGGAATCTACGGGATGGCCCCGTTGATATATGAAATGCGGACGATGAAAGAGGCGCCGCAAGTGGAGATCGAGGTAGTGCCCGGTATCAGTGCGTTCCAAAAGGCGGCTTCGCTTCTGGGGGCACCTATCGGGCATGATCTCTGTATCATCTCCCTCTCCGACCTGATGACTCCCTGGTTACGGATTGAAAAACGCATACAGGCCGCCGCCATCGGCGACTTCGTGACAGCCGTCTACAATCCGAAAAGCGAAGGACGCTACTGGCAGCTGTATCGCCTCAAGGAACTTTTCCTCGAAGAACGTGCGCCCGAAACACCGGTCGGTTATGTCCGTCAGGCCGGACGCGAGGAGCAGGTCGTCAATCTAACCACGCTGGCAGAGTTCGACCCTGAGCAGGTCGACATGTTCACCATTATCCTGATCGGGAACTCGCAGTCGTACGAAACTGACGGCAAGTTCATCACACCACGCGGCTATTACGGGGAGATCAAGATGAAAACAGATGTCGGGATTGGCCAAGACATCATGATCCGCAGCTTCCACACTATCGAAAAAGAACTCAAGAACAAAGAAATACCGCTCGACAAGAAATGGGCTTTGCTCCATGCCATCCACACGACAGCCGATTTCGAAATGGAAAATATTCTACGGATCGACGATCATGCGGTAGCTTCCCTTTACGGAAAATTCAGCCGGGGCGAGGTACGCACCATCATCACAGACGTCACAATGGCCGCTTCCGGCATCCGCAAGGGAGCTTTACAGCGTATGGGGATCGAAGTGAAATGCTATTTGCAAGACGAGCGCACCGTACAACTTGCAACAGAAAAAGGGATCACCCGCACACAAGCTGGCATCCGGCTTGCCGTACAGGAACATCCCGGCGCTTTATACGTATTCGGCAATGCGCCGACCGCATTAATGGAACTTTGTGACCTGATAAGGAAAGGGAAAGCCATTCCCGCCGGCATTATTGCTGCTCCTGTCGGTTTCGTACACGTACAGGAATCCAAACACATGGTAAAGCCGTTTGTCTCTATTCCTAAACTCATCATCGAAGGACGGAAAGGCGGTAGCAACCTCGCCGCGACTTTGGTAAACGCGATTTTATGCTACAATGATGCAAAACAATTAAAACCAGGTAGAGACGTATGAGAACTCAAGAAATTGTAGAAGCTTACGGCAAAACGCACATCTATATGATCGGGATGGACGACAATCCACAGCCTAAGCATATAGAAGTCATTATCAAAAATGTCAAACACGACAACATCTTCTCCGGAGGGAAGCGGCATTACGAAATTGTGAAGCCATTCCTGCCCGCCGATGCGGTATGGATCGAAATCAAGGCTCCGATAAATGCCGTCCTTACGGAATACAGCCGGTTGATCCAGGAAGGCAAAGTGATCGTCTCCTTCGTTTCGGGAGACCCGTTCTTTTTCGGCTTCGCTTCCACCATCCGGAAAAACCTTTTAGGAGTAGGCATGAAAGTGTTTCCCTACTTCAACTCATTGCAGATGTTCGCACACCATGAACAAATTCCGTATGAGAACATGCACGCCGTGTCCGTTACCGGACGACCGTGGCACGAACTCGACCGGGCATTGCTGGAATACCGACCGCTGATCGGTGTGCTGACCGACCGTGTCCATACGCCCAGGGCTATAGCCAAGAGGATGATGGAATATCATCTGGACAGAGATTACACCATGTGGGTAGCCGAACATTTAGGCAACCCAAAGAAAGAGAAAATCTATAAAATCTACTCGATCGAGGAAATCAGCGAGATGAGTTTCACCAATCCGAACTGTGTTCTGCTAATGAAGGCTCCGAACTGCGCATTACAACGACCGGCCTTAGGCATACCTGACACGAAATTTATCTTGCTGAACGACCGGACAAAAATGATTACCAAAGCACCGATACGAGTGATAGACCTAAGCCTGTTAGAACTGCATAACAGCCGCTACTTCTGGGATATCGGCGCCTGTACCGGCTCGGTTTCAATCGAAGCGCGGCGCCAGTATCCTCATCTAAATATCCAAGCTTTTGAAGTGCGGAAAGAGTGCGAGAACATCATCCGGGCAAACACACGGCTGCACAGCGCTCCAGGCATAGACCTGCGTATTGGTAACTTCCTCAATCTGTCAATCGAAAAGAACACGATTGTCGATGCAGTCTTTATCGGCGGTCATGGTGGCAAGCTGAAAGAAATCATCCGCAAGGTAGCTTCCCACTTGAACAGTCTGAACGGCAAGATCGTTTTTAACTCCGTTTCAGAAGAAAGCAGCAAGCTGTTCCGGGAGGCGGTTGCAGAAAACGGTCTGAAACTACATTCAGAAATAAACATTACGCTCGATTCCAATAATCCTATTACAATCCTTTGCGCAACGGGTAAAAATTATGTCTAAAAATACACTGAATATTCTTGTGGTTTCGGCAAGAAGTCTGTCGTTAGCACGCAAAATCCGGGACGAATATCCGGGCAAAACTGTCATCTATTGTAGAGAAGCAGATAACGATGTCGAACCATTCACCTCTTTCAAAGAGCTGACTGGCAATCTTTTCGATAAATCGGAAACGATTGTGTTTATCGGGGCGATGGGTATCTGCGTACGGAGTATCGCTCCCTACATCAAGAGCAAGTACACGGACCCGGCAGTCATCTGCCTCGACAGTACCGGCAAATATGTCGTATCGGTACTGTCCGGTCATATCGGTGGGGCGAACGAACTGACACATGAATTGGCCCGCATACTGGACGCCGAAGCGGTTGTCACGACACAGAGTGACAACCAGGGACTTTGGGCACTGGACACCTTCGCGAAACAATATGGCTGGGAACAGGATGTCTACAACCCACAGGAAGGCATAATCAGTTTCTTCCAAACCGACTTCGAGAAGATAGACGAGGAAACGTTCAATGCATCGAAGGAAAAGGCCATGAACGAATGTGTCGCCCGTTTCGTCAACTGTCGACCGACCGCCCTCCTGCTCGATATCCGCACGGAGGAGACGGACTATATGAAGGAAACCTGTCCCCCGCACGTCGATATCTTCTATAAATATAAAGATATCGACCTCGAAAAATACGAGCTGCTGATCACGGTCAGTCCCACTTACTACCACAAATCCCCTATCCCCTGCCTATCATTCTTCCCGAAAGTGCTTCACTTAGGTATCGGATGTAAAAAGGGATTGACAGACATGAAGTCCGTCCTCACGGACCTGTATATCTGCTCCATTTTCTACAGGTTCAACCTGAAGAGCATAGCCGACGTCTCCTCCATCGACCTAAAGAAAGAAGAACCGATATTAAAGGAACTGGCAGACACCTACCTGCGCAGCCCGTTCAAGACCTATCCTGCAGAGGTACTGGACAAAATCCCCGTACCCCATCCTTCTTCCACAGTAAAGAAAGCCACCGGGTCGGGAAGCGTCGCGGAGGCAGCGGCCATCCTGAGTGCGGAAGGAGGCCCATTATTGGTGGGAAAACAAAAGGGGCAGACGAAAGACTTCACTTATGCGATAGCCATCAGCAAATCGGCAATACGGGACGAAAAAGATAGTCAGCAAAAAGGGAAACAGGGACATGGACACATCGAAATTGTCGGAGCCGGACCGGGCGATCCAGAACTGATCTCCATCCGGGGCCGGCGGATGCTGGAAAATGCAGACCTGATCCTCTATGCCGGAAGCCTCGTCCCCAAAGAACTCACTCTATGCGCCAAGAAAGGATCGACGATTCGCAGTTCTGCCGACATGAACCTGGAAGAACAATTCGCCCTTATAAAAAAGTTCTATGACAAAGGGAAGTTCATCGTACGCTTGCACACAGGTGACCCCTGCATCTATGGGGCGATACAAGAACAGATGGCATTCTTCGACCGCTATGGCATGAGTTACCATATCACACCGGGGATCTCCTCGTTCCAAGCTGCTGCTGCAGCTCTCCGTTCCCAGTTCACTATTCCTGAAAAGGTGCAAACCATCATCCTGACGCGTGGCGAAGGACGTACCCCCATGCCGGAGAAAGAGCAGCTGCATAAACTAGCCGCCAGCCAAAGCACAATGTGCATCTTCCTGAGCGCCGGCATTGCCGGACAAGTCCAGAAAGAACTTCTGGAACATTACCCGCCAACGACACCGGTAGCCGCCTGCTACAAGTTGACCTGGAAAGACGAACGCATCTACCGAGGCGAATTGAAAGACCTGGAACAGATCGTAAAAGAAAACAATCTGACACTGACGACCTTGTTAGTCGTCGGTGATGCCATAGACAACCGTACGGGGGTATCACGTCTCTACGCCGAGGAGTTCAAGCATCTGTACCGCCGTTAGCGAGGGGCCACCTCCTACCTATGAGGCATGATACCTCATAAGTAGGAGGTACGGAACCTCATAGCTATCAGGCATGAAACCTCATAGCTGCCAGGCTAGTACTCACCAGAGAGGATGCCCCCCTGCGATATTACCGGTAAAGACAAGAGAACAACAGAAGCATTATGATACTGATCTTAGGAGGAACAACCGAAGGCCGCAAGGCTGTACAAGTCGTCGAGAGCGCTGGCAAACCCTACTACTACTCGACGGTCGGCAACGAACAGGCGATAGAAGCCGTTCATGCCATCCGCCTCACCGGTGGTATGGACGAAGAAAAGATGGCACAATTCTGCCGCGAGAAAAAAATCTCGTTGCTAGTCGATGCCGCCCACCCTTTCGCCATCCGGTTGCATCGGACGCTTGCAAAGGTTTCCTCCCGTCTTCGGATTCCGGTCGTCCGGTTGGAAAGGCAATACCCCGCACATGACAAGCGGTTGATATGGTGCACGGATTATGCCGCCGCCATCGACCGCCTGCGTGCGGACGGGATCTGCAACCTGTTGGCCCTGACAGGCGTCAAGACCATTGCGAAACTGCGTCCTTACTGGGAGCAGACGCCCTGCTGGTTCCGTATCCTGAACCGGAAAGAGTCGCTTTCGCTGGCTGAATCCGACGGATTCCCAAAGGAACGGATTATTTTTTTCCATGAAGGAGAAGACGAGAAGAAGCTGCTGGACCAGCTTCATCCAGATGCCGTACTGACAAAGGAAAGTGGGGAAAGCGGATATTTCAAGGAAAAGGTCGAAGCAGCACAAGCCTGCGGCATTCCCGTTTATGTCATACAACGCCCTCCCCTGCCTGACAGTTTCACCTTTGTGCAAGGCATGGAAGGACTTCGTAAAGCCATCGAACGCCTCGCTCCCGGTTTCTTCCCGCTCCGGAGCGGTTTCACGACCGGCACATGTGCTACGGCTGCCGCCAAAGCCGCCTTAGTTGCCCTCCTGAACCAAACGGAACAAACCGTTAGTTGCATCACGCTCCCTTCCGGGGAAAAGATCATGCTCCCTGTCGCCGCTACCGAATGGGCGGACAACGCCGCCCTATGCACGGTTATAAAGGACTCCAGCGACGATCCGGACGTGACAAACGGCTGTTCCGTTATCGCCCGTATCGAGTTACAGGCTGGGCAATCCCCTACCCCCGTCTTCCTGTTCCGGGCTGGTGAAGGAGTAGGAACGGTGACGCTTCCCGGCCTCGGCCTCGAAATTGGAGGACCAGCCATCAACGCCACTCCCCGCCGCCTGATTACTGGAGAATTGACAACAATACTGGAGGAAAACGGACTGTCCGGCAAGATAAAGGAGGTAGTCGTCACGATCTCCGTTCCGGGAGGGAAAGAGTTAGCTGCCCGGACATTCAATCCGAAGTTGGGAATCATCGGCGGAATCTCGATCATCGGGACATCCGGCATCGTACGCCCTTTCTCGAACGATGCCTTTCTCGCCTCGATCCGGAAAGAAGCCGAAGTTGCAAAAGCAATAGGATGTTCCCGCCTCGTCATCAACTCAGGAGCAAAAAGCGAACGTTTCCTGAAAGGCTACCTGTCGGAACAGCTGTCGGAAGAACTTCCTCCGCAAATGTTTGTGCACTACGGGAACTTCATCGGAAAGACACTGAAAATAGCTGCCGAACTGCAATTTGACGAAGTCGTCATGGGAATCATGATTGGCAAAGCCGTCAAACTGGCGGAAGGAGCACTGGATACGCACAGCAAAAAGGTCTTCATGAACAAAGCCTTTCTGAAAGAATTGGCTGCAAAGGCGGGGTGCAAACCAGAGTCCGTACAAAAAATAGATTCCCTGACGCTGGCCAGAGAACTATGGGAACTGTTCAGCAAGACCGAACAACAAAGTTTCTTCCCGCTTCTGTTACAGAAATGCCGAGAGCATTGTACCCCCTTGCTTCCCGTTGGGAAGCTATCCGTTCTGCTGATTTCGGAAAGTGGGGAAATAACCTTTCAAGCGTGATTATTCAAATGTAACATCTTTGTTCTGCACGTAGGAGACATCGATTTTTCCCCCCGCATCACCGTTGCTCTCCTGTAAAGGAAGTTCCCTGACACGGCTCAAGAACAGGGTTCCTTTGGTGGCAGAAGTCGGATTCGTAAAGTTTAGCGTGATGGAGGTCGCGCCTTCCTGCGTATTGTTGATATCATAAACGCCGCCGTTGTAGGTCAGGTGCACCTGGACATACTCGTCCTTCCCGATCGGCTTTCCTACCCAAGTGATAATGGTTGAGCCATTGCCTTTGACGGATGTCAGGGATTCGGGAAGAGCGATTGGATCGACATCGTCGATAGAGGCCTTGTTTGTATAGACCTGGTCTTTCCAACGGGAAAAGGTGAACGTGACCGGGTCCAGCCCGGATTCCGACAGCATATACATATAAGTTCCCATTCCTAAAAAGTCCGGCACTTTTCCGTTAAAGAGAATGCCTTTGGCCGGCAGGCGCAGATTGGCCCCTTCGCTGTTATATTTATTGAAATTTGCGCCTATATGGGTATGGTTCTGCGTAACATTATATTCGACACCCAAATTCTGATAGAAAGGGATCGAGGGGTCGATCCCGTCCGAATCATCGTTATCGCAAGCGGTAAACACGCCAGCGAACAACAGGCAAGCATAAAGGAAATACTTTCTCATATCATTTAATCTTATCCGAGTTACGGAAAGTATAGGATAATTTACCAATTGCTTCTCCGAGGACTCTATTATTCTTCTTTGATAGAAATAACAAATGAAGTGGGAAAAGTTTTTCCTTTTAGGCTTTTTTGTCAAACAGAAAGCTCCTGCAAGAGAGATTCTATGGTATCGGCCGCCTGCGTACGCCCGTCAAGATGGTGGATCAGGAATGCGGAACCGACAGACAGATCGCCCGTCTCGATCCACACAGGCGATTCCACATGCCGATCGGCACGTATACCGTTCCGCTGGAGTGCTTTGCGGACCATCGCATATTTCTGTCCGTGCCCGATCAGGCGTATTTCTTTCGAATACCGGTTATCGATGCGAAACAAGCCGGTCTCCGTGTCGAACACGATTCCCTTGCGGGCGAAGAAACCGCTCAAGTGGCCGCTCAGGGCGAGGTCTTCGGGCGTACCGGTCGTAATCCCGTTCGTCCGGTCCATCAGCCAAATCTTGTCGGCGATCTGGAGCGCCAGTTCGAGGTCGTGTGTGGAGAGGAAAATCGTCTTATTCGCGCTTCGTGTCAGATGGTGGAGCAATTGCATGATCTCCACCTTGCTCGGAAAATCGAGGAAAGCGGTCGGTTCGTCCAGGAAGATCACAGGCGTTTCCTGGGCCAGCGCCTTGGCGATCATGACCTTCTGCCGTTCCCCGTCCGAGAGGGTATGCACCATGCGGGAGGCCAGGTTCCCGATCCGTACCAAGGCGATCGATTCTTCCACGACCTGCTTGTCTTCCTTGTCCAACCGTCCCCAGAAACCGGTATAGGGACTGCGCCCCATCCCGACCAATTCCCGCACAGACATATTCCGGATATCACATTTCTCCGTCAGGACCACACCGATCGTCGTACTCAGTTCCTTGTCCGAATAATTGTCCACATCACGCCCCAAGACGGCGATCTCGCCTTCCAACTTCGGCTGGAAAGCCGACAGCGTACGCAAGAGCGTCGACTTCCCGACTCCGTTCGCTCCTAAGAGGCAGGTTAATTCTCCACTATAAATCCGGGCCTGTATATGGCTCGCCACCAACTTGGTATCATTCTTTGTCCGATAACCGATAGAGAGATCGTTTATATGAATCGTATCTTGTCTCATCATTCGTTCAGTTCGTTTTTACGTTTACGGAATAGAACGGAGGCCACTACCGGAGCACCGATCAGGGCAGTCACCGAGTTGACCGGCAAAGCCCCTTCGAAGCCGGGCATCCGGGCAATCAAGTTGCAGACGAGTGCCAATGCGGCACCGGCAAACAGGACGGCAGGCATCAGGACCCTATGGTCGGATGTTTGAAAAATGGCCCGGCACAGGTGCGGGACGGCCAGGCCAAGAAAGATGACCGGTCCACAATAGGCCGTCACGATCGCCGTCAGCACTCCTGCCGAGGTGATCACCAAAAGACGTGCCCGCTTGATGTTCAATCCCAAGTTACGGGCATAGCCGTCGCCAAGCAGCATCAGGTTCAACGTCTTGATCAACAGGAACGACAAAGGGATCAGAATCGCCATGATCGCAACAAACAGCATCATCTGGTTGCCGGAAACACGTGAGAAGCTGCCTAACCCCCAGATCACATAGGCGCGAATATCCTCCTCCACGCTGAAGAACTTCAGCACGCCGATCACCGCATTCGCCACGTAGCCGATCATCACGCCGATGATCAGCAGCGTCACGTTCCCCTTCACCTTCTGCGACACATATACGATTAACGCCATCACCGAGAGCGAACCGATCACGGCTGCTATCGAAAGCGCGATTTCTCCCATAACCCCCAATTTACTAAGCGCAACCCCTCCGAGGCTACCGCTCAGCAGTACCACAAAGGCCACGCCCATGCTCGCACCGGAGCTGATCCCCAGCACGGAAGGTCCCGCCAGTGGATTCCGGAAAACAGTCTGCATCTGCAAGCCGCTTATCGCCAGGCCCGCTCCCGCCACCAAAGCTGTCAATGCCTGCGGAAGACGTGATTTCCAGACGATATTCTGCCAGGTCACCGGCTCGTCTCCCAGTCCGCAAATAATGTTCCAGACAGACTTCAACGGGATAGACACCGATCCTAACACCAAATTCAGGAACATCAGGACCAGGATAGACGCTACGATGAGCGACATCAGAAAAGTAGTGGAATGTCTCATTCGTGCAGCTTATTTGAGCCGTGCATAATAAACAGGTGTATGATCGGGCAGCAGGTCCGGATGGAATATATGCAGCAGGTCGGCCAGTACGACTTCCGGCTCGGTCGGCATACTTTCGTAAAAAGGCGTATCTTTCATGTTGCAATAGATGATCCCTTTCTCTCTGAAGGCACGGAAATCGGCATAACGCGGGTCCTGCTCCTTCAATGCCTCATAGCTGAACGTACCCGGATAGCTGTTCACAATGCGCCAGTAATCGGCTTCGTCACCCTGATTGTAGACAGTTTCGAAATCAAGTGTCACACCTCCCGAACGTTTGTCGTTTTTGAGGAAATAGTCAGCACCGGCGTCCTTGAAAAGTTGGGCGAGAAAGCTCTCCCCCCCTACGGCATACCAGTTACCGCCCCGCATCTCGCCGCTCAACACGACCGGACGTTTCTTCACTTTTCCTTCCGCCGTCAGCTCCTTCAATTCATTGTAACGGGCCGCGATGGCGTCGAATGTCTCGTTTGCCTTTTGCTCCTGTCCCACCAACAGGCCGACGAACTTCACCCATTCCGCCTGTCCCAACGGCGTCATCTCCTTATAGCCTAAATGCGGGATCAATGGGATACCGACATCCTTCAAGGTCTCATATCCGCCCCGTTTAAAAGGCGAAACAAGGATCAGGTCTGGGTTCATACTCATGATCACCTCGTTGTCGAAATTCCCTTCTATGCCGATTTTGACGGTCTTCCCGCTCTTGAGACGTTCGTTCATCTCCCTATTGAACAGATGCCGGGTACTGGTCACCCCTACGACCTTGTCCAGTTCGCCCATCTTGATAAAATTGGACAACTGCAAAGATGTCATACAGACAACACTTCTGATGGGTGTCTCGATCACAGTATACGATCCGGGGATGCCGGCCGGTTTCGTTCCTCTCCTGACAAGCGCATAATGAAAAGTCGTACTTTCCTCATTCTGCGGGTCCTGGATATCCAGCAAGACATACCCGCTCCGATAGGATAATTCGAAACCACGGGCATACTCGGGTACAATATGGACACCGGAAAACGCGCTTTCTTCCGTCGTTTCCACCTCATCGGTCCGTTGATTGTTTTTGGTCGTACACGAGGATGCGACACACAACGACATAAGCAGGCAGCACCCTGCCAGGCATTTTTTCATATTCAATATTATTTTATTATAACCGGGCGAGCGTTGTCCACCCCACGAGGACGAGACTCTTCAAAACCGAAACGGCAGGTCTTCTGACTTACTTCCATCCCCGGACACCTTCCCGATCCCCCGATCAGTGGCATTGAGTATTGCCGGTATGTTACCGAAGTTTCACAGCAGCGTGGTCTGTCCGGGATTCCCACCCGGTTCCCTTTTCATCCCTGTCCTGTAAGGAGGACAGGGAAACCTGTTTCAAAGGGCAAATATAATAATATTACTTTTTCTTTCAAGAGAAAAGTGGCAGACAAATCAGTTTTTCTTACGAGCCGCCAGATATTCGTCTTCCGGCATGACTTTCAGCACATGGCCGCTTTCGTCGAAAGCGACAACCAGATTCCGCTGATCAGTCGTCTCGAGAGAGACCTTATACTGGATAGGGCTGCCGCTACCATTCGACTTGTACACCTCTTTGATCAAGCAATTTTCATAAGCGTTGTAAATCGCTTCCTGTGCGGCAAGATCCACATCGACGATATCGATCGCATAGAAATTTTTCATACTCAACATATCGATATCCGTATTCCCATCCCGTCCAGTCTGCGCATGACTGTTTTGAGCCATACAGACACACGAAACCACCATAGCCACCATCAATACAAACTTCTTCATAACCTAAAATCTTAAACAATCTATTTACCTTTTTCTAATCGTTCCATCAAGTACAAATTGCATGCCAAAGAATAAAAAGCGGGCTGTGGAAAAGGCAGTGTGGAAATTATCCCCACAATTGTGGAATGCAGATTTGGAAAGTTCCGCAATTTTCCTCACTTTTGCGCACCAAATAATTCTAACGCACATGTCGTACCCCATCTGCTTCGTATCGCTCGGTCCGGGAGACCCCGAACTGATCACCTTGAAAGGCTTGAAAAAACTCCGACAGGCCGATATCATCTATTGCCCCGCCACCATAAGCAAAAGCGGACAACTACTCTCCCGTGCGGCCCGTATTATCGAAGGACTGGAAATCGAGAAATCTGTAGTCCAGTTCTTCACGCTCCCGATGAGCAAAGATCGGACCGAAGTCTGGAAAGTCTACGATACCTTGTATGAAAAGGCCATATCCGCCAGGGACAAAGAGAAAAAGGTGGTCATTGTGGCGGAAGGCGACGCAGGGTTCTATTCTTCCATACAATATATATACGACAAATTCAAAGAGAACCGCATCGAAGTGGAACGAACCGCCGGAATACCAGCTTTCATTGCAGCGGGTGCTTTAGCCGGCTTGCATATTGTCAAGCAGGAAGAACAAATCATCGTCATACCCGGAATGCTGACGGCGGAAGAATTGTCGAAAAAGATCAAGACCGGTAATGTGATCGTCATCATGAAGCTGTCCCAATGTGTGGAGGCCGTCCATACCTGCATCCGGTTGCATCCGGAAACGAACTTCCATTATTTTGAGAATGTCGGGACCGGAGAAGAGTTTTACACCTCCGACCGGAAACAAATCCAGAGGAAAATATTCCCATACTTTTCCCTTATGATCATCCAATAGTATCTAAACTACCTGACTTTTCATTTTGTTATTATACAAAAATATATTTACTTTTGTTTTCCACTTAAACTTACATAAGACATGAAATCAGACATAGAAATTGCAAGAGAGGTTTCTCTGCGCAAGATAAAAGAAATCGCGACCGGATTAGGTATCCCTCGTGAAGAAGTTCAGAATTACGGCAGATACATCGCCAAGATACCTATCCATCTGATCGACGAAAAGAAGATCAGACAACACAATCTTATCCTGGTTACAGCCATCACTCCTACGAAAGCGGGTATCGGTAAGACGACCGTTTCAATCGGGCTGGCTTTAGGATTGAACAAAATCGGTAAAAAGGCGGTCGTTGCCTTGCGCGAACCATCATTGGGTCCATGCTTCGGCATGAAGGGCGGAGCTGCCGGAGGCGGATACTCGCAGGTGTTGCCGATGGAAAACATCAACCTGCATTTTACGGGGGATTTCCATGCGGTTACTTCTGCCCACAATATGATCACGGCATTGCTGGACAATTACATCTACCAGACGCGTAATACCTGTGAAGGTCTGAAAGAAATCAAATGGAAACGCGTACTGGACGTGAACGACCGCAGCCTGCGCAACATCGTTTCCGGCTTGGGCGGATCGGCCAACGGTGTACCGACGGAGACAGGTTTTGACATCACACCCGCTTCGGAAATCATGGCGATCCTTTGCCTGGCAACGGACATCGAAGACTTGAAACGCCGTATCGGCAACATCCTGTTGGGATATACGAACGATGACAAGCCTTTCACTGTAAACGATCTCGGTGTAGCCGGAGCGATCACGGTATTGCTGAAAGACGCTCTCCTGCCCAACCTGGTGCAAACAACCGAAAACACGGCCGCATTCGTACACGGAGGCCCATTCGCCAACATCGCACACGGCTGCAACTCCGTTCTAGCGACCAAGATGGCGCTGACGTATGGCGATTACGTCATTACAGAGGCTGGCTTCGGTGCCGACCTAGGAGCTGAAAAGTTCTTCGACATCAAATGCCGCAAAGCCGGACTGACACCGAAACTGACAGTTATCGTGGCGACGGCCCAGAGCTTGAAGCTGCATGGAGGCGTACCGGAAAACAAGATCAAGGAACAGAATATTGAAGGGATGAAAAACGGTTTCGAGAATCTGGACAAACATGTCGAGAACATGAAACGCTTCGGCCAGGAAGTGATCGTGACTTTCAACAGGTACGCATCCGATACGGACGAGGAAATCGCACTGGTCGCAGAACATTGCCGCGAGATCGGTGTTGGTTTCTGTATGAACAACGTATTTGCTGCCGGTGGCGAAGGAGGTGCCGAACTCGCGAAACTGGTGGTCGACACAATCGAAAAGAAACCTTCCACCCCGCTAAAATACATCTACGAGGACAACGAACCGATCCGTAGCAAGATAAAAAAGGTGTCCGAACAGATCTATGGAGCAGCCTCTGTTGTCTATACGACATTGGCGGACAAGAAAATCAAGCAGATCGAAAGTCTCGGAATCTCCCACTATCCGATCTGCATCGCCAAAACGCAGTATTCGTTCTCTTCCGATCCGAAAGCCTACGGGGTAGCCAAGAATTTCGAGTTGAAAGTGCGCGACATCATCATCAACAACGGTGCAGAGATGATCGTTGTCATCATGGGCGAGATCATGCGCATGCCGGGACTGCCGAAAGACCCGCAGGCAAAACGTATCGACATCGTGGACGGCGTGATTGAAGGGTTGAGCTAAAAGACAAGCCACCATATCCCTATATATGCAAAACACCGGTGTTTTGAAAACGAATCACCGGTGTTTTGATATTAGGCTATACCAGCCTAATTCTTTCCCTTGTTTTTATCGAAAAATTTCTTAAAGAACAGGATTTGGTAGTCGATCGAGTTCTTCCAGTATTCACCGTTATGTGATCCGGGACGAACAAGGAAATCATGGTCGATCTTATATTTCAGCAGCTTCTTATGGAAGTCGTTATTCACTTCGAAAAAGAAATCGCTGTAACCGCAATCGAAGATAATAGCCAGTTCACCGTTCTTGATACGGTCAATTTGCATGATTGCCGTATGATTGTTCCAAACCTCCTGATTGTCGCTCTCGTTTCCGAGCTGCTTGCTCATCTCCCAATTATTGGGGAACGGTCGGATATCGACTCCGCCACTCGTACTACCGGCCGCACCAAACACATCCTTATGACGAAAAGATAGCCACATGGCTCCGTGTCCGCCCATACTCAACCCAGTAATAGCACGACCGGAACGATCTTTCACTGTCGAATATTCAGAATCGATATATTTGACTAATTCGGAGGAAACGAATGTCTCATAACGGTAGGACGGATCTTTCGGGCTGTCCCAATACCAACTATTCTTGCCATCGGGACAGACAAAAATCAGGCCGTCGCGATCTGCAATATCTTTCAACTCCGGCTTCATGGAAAGCCAGGTTTTCGCATTTCCTCCATATCCGTGCAACAGGTAGACAACCGGTTTCGGCACATGATTATTCTCCGGAGAAACGACAACGACTTGGACATTCTTTTTCATCGCCTCACTGTAAACGGCCAACGTATCGACAACCGCCCCCTTCACCGATATGGCAACCAGGATAAAAAGAGCTAAAATGGATAATTTAAGTTTCATGGTATCAGACTCTATAAACGCTATTTTTTGTTCTTTTCCATTTTAAGTATATCGCTGTCGAGGAGCTTGTCAACTCCGTTCTTCAAATTCGAAAGTCCTCTACGGGTTGCATAGGTTGCTTTCAGTTTGGTAATCTCTACCTGCTCATCTATTGTCAGTTCGGAACTGAACTTCTCATAACGGTCACCAGTAAAAGTTTCGAACTTTTCATCGGCTTTCTTCCAATCTTCTTCTGTATAATCGCTTCCGGCTGCTTCCACCTTTTCGATAAACTTCTTGAAATCTTTCACATACGATTCTTTGGAATCGCTGCAACCATTAAAAACAAACAAGGCGATAACCGCCACAAACATCATCAATCTTGTTTTCATATCTTTTTTATTTTTATTACAATGATAGCAAATATACGAATAAATCTTACACTATACAGCAGGACTTCAGGGCAACTGCACCAAAATCACAATCAACAATCTTCTATCGGCAGCCTTGCAAACAACAATTTACTTCTTCCAGAATAACAGGTCATCTTTTTCTTCGCTTTTCATCGCTGCCATGACATGTGGAGACAAGTCAACTTTTCAAATGGACGTCATCTCCTTCCATCGATTACCAAAACTTGTTATTCTCTTGACTATACTCGAATCCTGCACTCTTCAGTTTCTGGACAAGCATCTCTTTTTGAAGATGCATATCGTCACACAGTTCATCAAGAGAAGAATAATTATCACGTAATTTCATATTGATGAAGCTGAAAAGCATCATCGGATCTTCCGGAAGTGTCATAGTTCATCATCTTTTCTAAATCAGGTGCAAAGATAATGGCTTATTCCATAATCTCGTCTTCCCGATTTTAAAAAACAGACATTTGTATCCGACTTTCTTTTGAAAGCAACTAATCCGGAAATCACCAGATGGAACACTGTACAGGAGGTTCAAAAGAAATTAAATTCAATATCACCTATCGTGATAAGTTGCTCCGCGAAAACATCACCAGAACCGTCCTGCAAAAAGAGGACAGCCACTCGGACGACAAGACGGAAAAACAGCAAACCCCGACTGCCGCATGGAAAATGGGCTGTCGGGGTCATTATCATAATCAGGGAAATCGCGGAGTTCGCAGGCCCAACCGGTATTAGCGGTCTGCAATAGGGAGATACGACTGCTCTTCGAGGACGTTCTTGTAGGCCGGACGGATGATGCGCTTGCCTTCGAAGTTCAACTCTTCGATGCGGTGGGCGGTCCATCCGACGATACGTGCCATCGCGAACAGAGGTGTATAGATTTCCTGCGGCAATCCGATCATTTCATACACAAAACCGGAATAGAAATCAACGTTTGAGGAAACGCGTTTCTTCGTCCCTTTATGCTTGGCGAAACACTCGATGGCACGTGATTCGAGCAATTCGAGGAAAGCAAATTCCTCTTCACGCCCTTTTTCTTTCGCGAGATCACGTGCCAGTTCTTTCAAGACGACGGCGCGGGGATCGGAAATCGTATAGACAGCGTGTCCGATACCGTAGATCAGGCCGGTCTTGTTATAGGCTTCCTTGTTCAGCATCCGCATGAAATAGGTATCTATCTCGTCTACATTTTTCCAGTCGGCTATGTTTTCTTTCAGATGATGGAACATATCAACCACCTGGATATTGGCTCCCCCGTGCAACGGACCTTTCAGCGAACCGATACCAGCGGCTATGGAAGAATAGGTATCCGTACCGGTCGAGCTGGTCACGCGGACTGTGAACGTCGAGTTGTTACCTCCTCCATGTTCGGCCTGGAGAACAAGCAGTAAGTCGAGCGTACGAGCTTCCAGATCGGTAAAATCTTTTTTCAGCATATGAAGGAAGTTTTCGGCGATCGAAAGATTTTCATGCGGGTGGCGGATATGCAGCGAACGACCTTGCTGGCTATGTCGGTAAATGTTGTAAGCATAGGCGATGATGGTCGGGAAACGTGAGATCAGCTCGATCGACTGGCGCATCAAGTTGTCGCGAGAGGTATCATCGGGGTTCGGATCGAACGTGTACATTTCGAGGACGCTACGGGCCAGGATGTTCATGATGTTCTGTCCCTCCAGATCCAGGATGTTCATCTTCGTCTTCTGTTCGAGCGGCATATTGTCACAGATCAGTTCCTTGAAACCTGCCAGTTCTTCTTTATCTGGCAATTTACCGGACAAAAGCAGGTAAGCGACCTCTTCGAAACCGAAACGTTTCTCCTTGATCAACCCGTGTGCGATGTCTTCCACATCGTATCCGCGGTAAAACAGTTTTCCAGGGATCGCTTTCAGTCCGCCTTCAGGCAGACGCTCGTAACCCACCACATTACCGACTTTCGTCAGTCCGACCAGCACTCCTGTACCGTCTTCGTTACGAAGCCCACGCTTCACATTATACATTGGGAACAGTTCGTTGTCGATCTTGCATGCTTCTTTGGATGCATCGGACAATTTATAAATGATATATTCTTTTTTCATGACAGTAAATTTTAATTTATTCAACTCCTATGCCGTTACAAGATCGACATGACATATTCACCAAACTCCTTAGTGCCGAGAGGCTGTCCATTCTGCATAAAGCGGGCCAAGTCACGAGTGGCCTTCCCTTCGGAGAAAGCGTGTTCGAGTGCGGCGGTTATCAGCCGGCCGACCTCGTTCCATCCCATATATTCGAGCATCATGACGGAAGAAAGTAAAAGCGAGCAGGGATTCACGACGTTCTTGCCGGCAATGTTGGGTGCCGTCCCATGTGTCGCCTCGAAGATCGCATAGCCGCTGTCGTAGTTGATGTTGGCTCCCGGCGCGATACCGATACCGCCAACCATAGCCGCCAACTGGTCGGAGACATAATCACCATTGAGATTCAGCGTGGCAATCACCGAATATTCTTCCGGCACAAGGAGGGTGTTCTGAAGAAAGGCGTCGGCAATCACATCTTTGATGACGACCTTTCCGGCAGCTTCGGCATCCAACAGAGCGGTAGCGGCGGCATCCTCTCCTTTTTCCTTTTTGATCTTCTCATACTGGGGCCACGTAAAAGTCTTATCGGGGAATTCGCGTTCGGCCAACGCATATCCCCACAGTTTGAAGCCGCCTTCCGTAAACTTCATGATGTTTCCCTTATGCACCAACGTGACACTGGGCAAGCGGTTGGCCAAAGCAAATTCGATGGCGGCGCGAACAAGACGTTCCGTACCTTCGACCGAAACGGGTTTCACGCCGAAGGAGGAAGTTTCGGGAAAACGCACCTTCGTCACACCCATCTCTTCCGTCAGGAACTTGAGGAATTTGCGAGCTTCGGGCGTCCCTTGCTGCCATTCGATGCCGGCATAGATATCTTCAGTATTCTCGCGGAAGATATACATATCAACTTTTTCCGGCTCTTTGACAGGTGTCACAACTCCGCGGAACCAACGTACCGGACGGAGGCAGACATAGAGGTCAAGGGTCTGCCTAAGAGCAACGTTCAACGAACGGATGCCACCGCCGATAGGCGTTGTCAGCGGGCCTTTGATCCCGATCATATATTCGCGGAAAGCCTCCATCGTCTCGTCGGGCAACCAACTGCCGGTCTGCTTGAAGGCTTTTTCGCCTGCCAATACTTCCTTCCATTCGATCACTCGCTGGCCGCCATACGCCCTGCCAACCACTTCATCGACAATGCGCTGGCAAACAGGTGTAATCTCCGCACCTACTCCATCTCCCTCTATAAAGGGAATGACGACTTTATCGGGGACAAGGAGGGTCCCGTTTTGTTTTGTTATCTTATTCATAATCTTATTCTTTATTTTTACAAATGATGATTTAACAGCCTTGTTCCCGCGTCAAGTGCGGGAACAGGACAGTTTTAATTCGCCCATAAATCAATAATTTATCATCGGGCTGCATTCAACGCTGCTCCCGCTTTAAACCATTTTATCTGCAACTCATTATAGGTATGATTCACCGCGAACGATTCTTCTGTGCCGTCGGCATGGTAAAGGATTGCCGTCAGCGGCTTTCCGGGGGCGAACTCTTTCAAGCCGACAATCGAAATCTTGTCTTCCTCGCGTACTTTCTTATAATTATCCTTATCGGCAAAAGTGAGGGCAAGCATACCCTGCTTTTTCAGGTTCGTTTCATGGATGCGGGCGAAGCTTTTGGCAAGGATCACTTTTACATTCAGGAAACGAGGCTCCATAGCGGCATGTTCGCGAGACGATCCCTCACCATAATTTTCTTCTGCTACGACGATAGATGAAATTCCCTTTGCCTTATACTGTTTGGCGACGGCCGACACAGCCTCATACTTGCAGTTCAGCTGATTCAGCACGCTGTTTGTCTTGCCGTTGAAAGCATTCACAGCCCCCATCAGCATATTGTCCGAAATATTCTCCAAATGACCACGGAAGCGAAGCCACGGACCAGCCATCGAGATATGGTCGGTCGTACATTTGCCTTCAGCTTTCAGCAACAGCGGCATTTCGATCAGCTCTTTGCCGTCCCAAGCGGCGAAAGGCTTCAAGACCTGTAAACGGTTGGAGCCGGGATTGATTACCACTTCGGCGTCCTTCCCCGTCGGGGCAACATACCCGTTGTCTTTCACTTCGAATCCTTTCGGCGGGAAGTCGGTGCCTTCCGGTTCTTTCAGTTTCACTTCGCGGCCGTCGGCGGTTTTCAGTGTATCGGTCAGCGGGTTGAAACAAAGGTCTCCGGCGATGGTCAGCGCGAGCGTCAGTTCCGGGGAAGCAACAAAGGCATGCGTGTTCGGGTTGCCGTCTGCTCGTTTGGCGAAATTACGGTTAAAGGAGGTAACGATGGAGTTTTTGCGCGTATTGTCGTCGGTATGCCGTTTCCATTGCCCGATACACGGACCGCAGGCGTTGGCCATAACTGTCGCGCCAATTTGCTCGAAATCTCCGAGGATACCGTCCCGTTCGGCCGTATAGCGTATCTGTTCGGAGCCGGGGTTGATAATCAGCGGAGCTGCCACCGGTATCTTGTCTTCGGCTGCCTGGCGGGCAATTGAAGCGGCACGGCTCAAATCTTGGTAGGACGAGTTCGTACAAGAACCGATCAGTCCAACTTCCATCTTGCGGGGCCAACCATTCTCCTTCACTTTGGTAGCAAACTCGGAAATAGGCGTTGCCGCATCCGGCGTGAACGGGCCATTGATATGCGGTTCCAATTCGGACAAATTGATTACAATCACACGGTCATAAAAAGAATCCGGTTGAGCCTGCACGTCCATATCGGCTTCCAAATAGTCGGAAACGGCTGTTGCCCACTCGGCCACATCATCACGTCCCGTAGCACGCAAATAAGTGGCCATGTTCAGATCGAACGGGAAAAGGGAAGTCGTGGCACCCACCTCGGCTCCCATATTACAGATCGTCGCTTTCCCCGTCGCAGACAAGGATGCGGCACCGGGACCGAAATATTCGATGATGGCATTCGTCCCACCCTTCACAGTGAGGATTCCTGCCAGTTTCAAGATCACGTCCTTCGGAGATGCCCATCCGCTCAGGCTACCAGTCAGTTTTACACCTATCAGTTTCGGCATTTTCAACTCCCATTCCATACCTGTCATCACATCCACTGCGTCAGCGCCGCCTACACCGATGGCAATCATCCCCAGACCACCCGCATTTGGCGTATGCGAGTCCGTACCAATCATCATACCGCCGGGAAAAGCATAGTTCTCAAGCACTACCTGATGGATAATGCCGGCTCCCGGTTTCCAGAAACCGATACCGTACTTGTCGGAAACGGATTTTAGGAAATCATAGACTTCGCTGTTGCTCTGCGTAGCCGTTACGATATCCGTCTTAGCTCCCATATTCGCTTGGATCAGGTGATCGCAGTGCACGGTGGCAGGAACGGCCGATTTGGATTTTCCTGCATTCATGAACTGAAGCAACGCCATCTGCGCGGTCGCATCCTGCATCGCGACACGGTCAGGACGGAAATTCACATAATCTTCACCACGGCGGAAAGGACAGATGTCCGATTCTTCATACAAATGTGCATATAATATTTTTTCAGCCAGGGTCAACGGACGGCCAACCTGTTCGCGGGCTGCATCCACCCGCTTCGGGAAATTAGAATAAAAGCTTCTCAGCATGTCAATGTCGTACACCATATCTATTCTTTTTATTAGTTAGCAATGTAGGCTGGGATAAAAATAGTATTTATATAAATACCTTTTATTCAATAATTTCTATCGACTGATAAAGGGTATCTATGAGAACGGGCTCCCTATACGTTCAATAATAGAACGTAGCGGGAGCCCGTTTTGTTCAAAGGCTTTGTTTATTCCTTCAACGATTCTTTCCATTTATCCGCATAGCTGTGCAAAATGGAAGCGATTCCTTCCCCGATACGGACATAATCTTCACGTTTCAGATTGGCTAGCGAACAGCGGATGGACCACTCTGGCGCATCGAATCCGCCACCGTTGAGCAATACCAGTGAAGTTTCTTGTGCCAGGCGGAACACGACGTCTACCGGCTCGTAATTTTCCTGTAAGTAGACAACAAAATCATCTCCGTAAAACTTCTTCGCCCAGACCAACATATCAATCTCGCTATAGTAGCCAGCACGCAACGGATCGTCGAGCAATGTGAAACCGGTGCTTTCCCAAAGCGTATGAAGGCGGTCGTGAATGATCTGCTGCATCTTCGCCTTATAAACATTCTCGCGATCCAGCAGAGAGAAGGAGGCAAAGAGCGCCATTTGCGTCTGCTGCGGCAGCGAAAGCCCGGCGGTATGGTTCAAGGCGACCTGACGGCTGTCGGCAACCATACGGTCGATGAAATGAATTTCCTCAGGATGGAGCGAAATACTGCTATAGCGTTCGTTCAACTGCTCTTTCCGCTCTGCCGGCAATTCCTTCAGCATCCGGTCGTATATATTCTCTTCGTGCAACGCGACAACGGCCAGGCGCCAGCCTGTCGCTCCGAAATATTTGGAGAAAGAATAGACGCAGAGGGTGTTCTCCGGCAATTCCGCCATAACCGAGCGAAAATGGGGAATGTAGGTCGCATAGACATCATCGGTAATGATCATCAGGTTCGGATTGTCATTACGTACGATATCTACAATACGTTTCATCAAACCATCTGTCAAACCGTACGAAGGCGGATTGCTCGGATTGACGATAAAGGCGGCCTTGACAGAAGGGTCTTTCAGAATGTCCAGGTCTTCTTCCTTGTACTGCCAGGTATGATAGCCGTCTTTTGTCATTTTACAAGCGTGGATTTCGGTTACATCGAACAAGTAGCGGGCTTGTTCCGGTATCTCTATATAAGGAGTGAATACCGGGGCGAACAGGACGATCTTGTCACCTTTACCAAGAAGGAAATTTTGTTGCAGAGAATCGAATATATAGCACATCGCGGCGGTTCCCCCTTCGGTAGCAAAGAGATCGAACTTCCCTTTGGGCGGGCGGTTGTCGCACAATTCCTGCTTCAGGTAGTCTTCGACCAATACTTCCGTATATTTCAGGATGCGGTCGGGAACGGGATACTGGTCCCCGATGACGCCTTCCGCCCATTCGTATACGAGGTCGTTCTCATCGACTCCTTTCTCATTCACAAGATAATCGTAGGTGTCTTTCAGCAGTGCCATACCGGGAGAGCCGGCGTGCCTCATCAGGAATTGCGTGAAACGGGTGGCGATACGTTTCTTTTCGGGGATACCGGCCAGTCCGACCATTTCCTCGCCATATTCGGAGGAACGGGCGCATTCTTCCAGTCCGAACTGGCCGAGCAGGAAAAAGGCTTCGCGGGGTACAGTACTGATCCAGTTCGGATTGCCACGCCCTGCGTTCAGCATGATATGCGTACTTTTACGGGCGCTTTCGTCCGCAAGGTCTATCAGGATATTTTTCAGTTCGAAAGGACTGATTTCTGACATTTTCTTTTCGTATTCACGAGTGATTTTGTGTGTCATAGAGAAATAACTTAATTGAATATAATGAGTATATAAAAACAATGCTTCCAATACCCTTCAGGTCATCAAGAGGACGATCACGACTCCCCAAATGATCAACAGGGTATTACCCACCGCGTATGTCACCGTATAGCCTAATGCGGGTGTCTGGCTCTCCACGGCATCTTCCACAGCACCTAAAGCTGCGGTGGTCGTACGCGCTCCAGATGTACAGCCCAACGTAATGGCCGGGTGGAACTTAAAGACATATCTTCCCAACAGCACACCGACGATCAATGGGATAGCGGTAGCCAACGCACCGATGAAGAAGAGGCTGACGCCGACCTCCTTCAAGCCGGTGACAAAGCTCGGTCCGGCCGTAATGCCGACAACGGCGATGAACATGTTCAACCCGACGTTGTTCAACACCCAAAGGGATGGTTCCGGAATTCGTCCGAAAGTCGGATGCTTGGAACGCAACCAGCCGAAGACCAATCCAGCAATCAATGCCCCTCCACTCGTACTCAAGCTGATAGGTACACCTCCTAAATGGATCGCTAAGGCCCCCACGACACCTCCGAGAAAAATTCCGAGGCCGACGAAAATCATATCCGTCTGGTTCGTCGGGCGGTCGGCATAGCCTAATGTATCGGCAGCCGCATTCACCTCCAATTTTGTACCAACCAACTCCAACATGTCGCCGGGATCGATCGTCGTCGCGGCTAAAACCGGAATGTTGATACCAGCACGTTTGATGCTCTTGATGCTGACACCGTGCATAACTGGTAATTTGCGTAGTTTAGCGACTGTCATGCCTGCATATTCTTTGCGGGAGATCAATACGGGCAGGGTTTCGGCCGGAAAGTCCAACAATTCGATATCATTTACTTCATCGCCGATCCAGTCCTCTTCTCCGATCACAAATTCACGACGGCCGCTGAGCACGACTTCATTTCCTTTCAAAAGCATTTGGTCGGATTTCGCCTCCCGAATCACACCATCAATACGGACCCGTTCGACGAAAAGGCGTCTTCCTTGTCCCTCCAAATAATCTTCCAGCTCTTTCACGGTCTTTCCCGCGCCGAACCAGCCATTGTTGATCTTGTAGGCGCGGAACGTGATCGGACGGGCGGCAGGCATGAAGCCGGGTTGCTCGCTTTCGTCGTCCGAACCCATTTTGGCTTCCAGTTCGCGACAAGCTTTCTTGACCGACTCGATCCCTCCCAATAGACGGGGAGCAATATCACTCATGATCCAGGCGGAACCAGCCGTACCGAAAATATAAGAGACGGCATAGGCTACCGGCATGACATTGATCATATCCGTTTTATCTGCCACCGGTATTCCTAATTGGTTAATCGTATCTTCAGCCACACCGAGTACGGCTGATATCGTCTGCGAACCTGCCAACAGACCGGCTGCCTCTCCGGCAGAATAGCCCATGATCTTTGCCAGCACAAACGGGGCCAACAGGCAGAACAGGCACATCACGACGGCAAACAATACCTGTGGCAATCCCTCCTTTTTCAATCCTCGGAAGAATTGCGGACCGACACTATACCCTACGGCAAACAAGAACATCAGAAAAAATACCGATTTCAACGGAGCTCCGATATCGATATGCAATTGTCCGATCAATACACCGACCAGCAAGACGCTGGTTACCGTTCCTAACGTGAACTTTTTAATCTTGAATTTACCGATCCAAAAGCCGAAAGCCAGCGTGAGAAAGATAGCAAGCTCCGGGTAATGCCGGAGCAAATTGGCAAACCATTCCATATATCTATTTTTTTGGCGTTAATAAAATTGATAATGAAACACGGCAGACGAAAGAGTTGTTGTGTTAAACCGACTGAAACCGGAGTTAAATTTATAGTTGGTATATCAAAACATATTATCCATCTTTTAGGACAACCGCATCAAAATTTTCCAAGGTTGTGATCTTCATACGAAGTTTTCTACAAATCCTCTATCACTCTATCACTACGAAAGTTGTAGCTATTAACATTCAAGCGTTAGAGGAGTGATACAGGACGTTTTCCTGTATCACTCCTCTATCACTTCTGAAACATGGCATTTTTGTTTATGAAACAAGCACATAATTCCGTAAACACCCCCATGTTGCCATCCTTTACATCCGGGTGTAGGGAGCCGGTACACCCGGATGTAAGAGGGAGCAACAGGGGGATGTCCGGCAACTAAAGTACCTTGCCGAGCAATGAAAACCACCCGGTTTTACCTATTTTATAGCCGTTTTTACATAAAATAATCGAGTGATTTGTAGGGATGGGAATAGGGTGTTTATCGTTTATATCATTTATAATACACTTATATACAGCTATATAAAAGCAAAACACCTATTATTTATCTGAATTGCCAGTGATAGGGTAGTGATAGAGAAAACAGGCATATATCACAAATAAAACAAGCTGAATATCAATTGATAAAAAGGAATCAGTGATACAGTGACAGAGGAAATAAAAGACCTTCAATTATCCCCCGATCATCGTTTCGATCCCGTAGCAGGCGAATATCTCCCGGCAACGTCCGAGTGTCTCGTCCGAAGGGGCGGCGAAAGCATATCGATCCGGATTGTAGACCGTACCTAACTTCTCGTGTTTGCTCTTGCCGATGTCATGATACGGGAGCAGGTTCACAATCCGGTGCTCCCACGGCAACGAAGCCAGAAAAGCGGCACTGCGTGTTATATTTTCTTCATCGGCATTCACGCCTTCGATCAAGGGAATACGAAGATAGAAATCGTGTCTGGCTTCTGCAACCATCCGGAGATTGGACAGGATCAATTCGTTCGGGACACCGCAATATTTCGTATGCTCGGCCGAATCCATCTGCTTCAAATCGACAAGGAGAAGCTCGCAATTATCCATCACGTCGCGTACGATCTCCGGCCGGGCGAACAGCGTCGTATCGACAGCCCGATGTATCCCCCGTTCCCCGCAACGGCGTAACAAGTCCAGTAACGGTCCGGGATGCAACAACGGCTCTCCTCCGCAAAACGTCACACCTCCCTCCGAACGATCCATGAAAACGATCTCCTTCTCAATCTCCTTCATCAAGGCTTCAGCCGAATACTCCGTGCCCGATATCTCCATCGCCAAAGCCGGACACACCTCGGCACAAGTTCCGCACAGGGTACAACGCGCCCCATCCGTCACGATCCCCTCCGGCGTGAGTGTCAATGCCTGCTCAGGACAAGCCTCGACGCATGTCCGGCAACCGATGCATTTCTTTTTCGTATAGAGTTTTTGCTTCCGGCTGGAGATTCCTTCCGGATTATGGCACCATACGCACGACAGGGGGCATCCTTTCATAAAGATCGTAATCCGGATACCCGGCCCGTCGTTGATGGCATATCGTTTTATATCGAAAACAAACATCTTTTTTCAATTGCTAAAACGTTTCCTGTTCCGTCCGCATGATCACGTCCGCCTGCAGATCGGCATTCATGTCATTGAAATAATCGCTGTAACCGGCTACGCGGACCAGAAGGTCGCGATAATCTTCCGGACATTTCTGAGCAGCATAAAGCGTCTCCGTATCGACGATATTGAACTGGATGTGATGTCCGCCCAAAGCGAAATAGCTGCGGATCAACGAAGACAACTTGGAGATATCCTCCTCACGCTTCAGCAGGCTCGGCAGGAAACGCTGGTTCAGCAATGTCCCCCCGCTCTTCACCTGGTCAAGCTTGCCAAGCGACTTGATGACGGCAGACGGCCCGTGCGTATCGGCACCATGAGACGGAGATGTGCCGTCCGAGATGGCACGCCCGGCCAAGCGTCCGTTAGGAGTCGCCCCCATCACCTTGCCGAAATATACGTGACAGGTGGTAGACAGCATATTCAGATGGAAACATTCGCCTTTCGTATTCGGCTTTCCTTCGATCGTATCATAGAGATCGTCGAACACCTTCACAGCAATACTGTCGGCATATTCGTCATCGTTTCCGAAGAATGGCGTGCGGTTCAGGATCGTCTGTCTCATCGCCTCAGCTCCTTCGAAATTATCGGCCATCGCTTTCAGCAGTTCGTCCATCGACCAGCGTTTATCTTCGAATATATGTTTTTTCAGCGTTGCCAGGCTGTCGGTAATCGTACCGAGCCCCGTACACTGGATATAGGTCGTATTATAGCGCGGACCGCAGTTGTAATAATCCCGTCCTTTCGCTATGCAATCGTCGATGAAGAGAGACAGGAAGGTGGCCGGTGCATACTTGGCAAACATACGGTCGATATAGTTGCTGACACGCACCTTCATATCCACAAAGTAGCGGACCTGCTTCATAAAGGCGGCATATAGTTCGTCATAGCTGCCGAAACTGCGCGGATCGCCCGTCTCCAATCCGACCTTACGCCCGGAAACCGGATCGACACCGTTGTGGAGCGTCACCTCCAAGATCTTCGGCACATTCAGGTAACCGGTCAGCACATACGCCTCCTTGCCGAACGCCCCGACCTCGATACAACCGCTGCACCCGCCTTCGCGTGCATCCTGCAACGATTTTCCCTGGCGCATCAACTCCTGGATATACACATCCGGATTGAAAACAGACGGATAGCCATGCCCCTGGCGGATCACCTTGCAACCGGCACGCAGGAAACGTTCCGGCGTACGGACACTGATATGGATAGCACTGCCGGGTTGCAGGATATGCAGTTCTTCGATCGTTTCGAGCATGATATAGGAAACCTCGCTCACCCCGTCGCTGCCATCGGCTTTTACACCGCCGATATTCAGGTTCGTAAAATCATTATACGTACCGCTTTCCTTAGCCGTGATGCCGACTTTGGGAGGAGCCGTGTGGTTGTTCACTTTGATGAAGAAACAGGACATCAATTCTTTTGCCTCGTCGCGTGTCAACGTACCGTCGGCAATCCCCTTTTCGTAGAACGGAGCCAGATGCTGGTCGAAATGGCCGGGATTCATCGCGTCCCAACCGTTCAGTTCGGTGATCGTTCCTAAGTGGACGAACCAATACATCTGGATCGCCTCCCAATAGTCTCGGGGAGCATGTGCCGGAACCCAACGGCAAACTTCGGCGATACGGCGCAACTCGGCCGCCCGTTTCGGATCTTTTTCCGTCAGCGACATTTCATCGGCGAGATCCGCATGTCGTTCGGCAAACAGGATGGCGGCGTCGCACGAGACGGACATGGCAGTCAGCTCCTCCTGCTTGTCGGTCGCTTCGGGATCGTTCATGAAATCGAGCCCGTCCAGTTCTTTCCGGATACGTTCTTTCAAATCCAATAATCCGTACTTATACACCTTTCCGTCCAAAGCGGTATGTCCCGGAGCACGTTGTTCCATAAATTCGGTAAACATCCCCACCTCATAGGCCTCCTTCCACTCCTGAGGCACATGGCTGAAGATACGTTCTCGCTGGGTACGCCCTTTCCAATAAGGGATCACTTCGCGTTCATAGGTGTCGATGTCTTCCTGGCTGATCGTATAACGCTGCAATTCACGTGTGTTCAAGACATGCAGGTCCTCCACACTATGGCAGGTCAGTTCCGGGAAAGTCGGCACACATTTCGGTTTCGGTCCGCGTTCGCCCACGATCAGTTCGTCCTTGCCGATATAGATCGTCTTCTGCTTGCAGATCTCATAAAAATTCATGGCCCGAAGAATCGGAATCGGATATTTTCCGTAGTTTTCCTTGTAGAAACGAGTTTCTATCAAAGCGCGTTCAATAGACAGGGAGGGCTCGGCTTCGAACGTCTCTTGTCGAAGACGTTTGATCCGGTCATTCATTCCATAGGCATTTGCCTCTACTGTGGGGGCGAAATTAGATGCACTGTGCGGTGCACGCTGAGCTGTGATTATAGTCATATTATATAAAAGGCTATTTTTATTCAATTATTTTGATCTGATAAATTCCGGACAAAATGATGCAGAGATAAAACCACCGACCCAAGCCAATGACTTCAGATACTAATGCAAACCGAAAGAGCTCTTACCCGAAAACGGTAAAAGAGAAAAGGAAAGAACACCTGTCAAGAAATCAGGCAATTGAATAGTCGTCTATAAGATTTAACGAACATATCGTAACAATTTAAAATCAACACTCAAAATCAAGTGTATGATTGCAGCAAATATAGACATTTTTCCATAAAAACAAAAGAAATCATATTTATTTAATAGAACCCAAGCCCCCTATCTTGTAAAAAGATCAAGCAATCCCATACGCTTTCAACTTATTATAAAGCGTTTTGCGGTCAATACCCAACAGTTGGGCTGCTCTGGTCTTATTGTTACCGGCTTCTTGCAGGGCACGTTTGATCATTTCGCATTCGTGCGATTCATTTTTCAACTGGATATTGACCGGAGCGGAAATCGGGTCGGCAGTCAGTTCTTCTGGAAGCTCGTTAGGGGTAATATAGCGACCGGTCGCTAACAGGGTAGCATACTTGATGGCGTTCTTCATCTGACGCAAGTTACCCGGCCACGAATAAGACTGGAAAATCCGGATCACGTCATTATCAAAGCCAATAATATCTTTCTGCAATTCTATATTGGCTTGATCCAGGAAGTTGTTGGCAAACAGCAAAAGGTCTTCTTTCCGCTCCTTCAGATCAGGGATACGGACGGTAAACTCGTTGATACGATGATATAAATCTTCACGGAAATCTCCCTTATCAATCGCAGAACGCAAGTTCTCGTTTGTCGCGGAGATAAGACGGACATTGATCGCGATCTCCTGATTGCTACCGATCGGTTTTACTTTCCGCTCCTGCAAGGCACGAAGAAGCTGTACCTGTACCTCATAGGACAAGTTACCGATCTCATCCAAAAAAATCGTACCACCTTGGGCGGCAACAAAAGCACCTTCTTTATTATCGATAGCTCCGGTAAACGAACCTTTCACATGCCCGAAAAATTCGGATGCGGCCAAGTCTTTCGGGATCGCTCCGCAGTCAACAGCAATAAAAGGGGCTTTCTTACGATTGCTCTGTTCATGAATACGGCGAGCAACATACTCTTTCCCTGTACCGCTCGAACCGGTAATCAACACAGACATATCTGTCGGAGCAACCAGACGTACATGCTCGTAGAGCTGGTGGGCAGCTTGGCTCTGTCCCTCCACATACTGGCTACGCGTTCCTCCCGACGGTTCGGGACGTTTGGCTGAACGTGCAGGGCGTTCCAGTTCGGTAGCAGAAGCAACCGGACCTGTTTCCGTCTTTATCACATCCTTGATTTTGCCTAAAAGTTCTTCCGGGTTCAACGGTTTGGCAATATAATCGGACGCTCCTAACTTGATGGCTTGCACGGCGGTTTGTATCTCCGCATAACTGGTCATCATAATCAGGGGAATTACAAAATTATTTTCTTTTATCCATTTCAACAGATCGATTCCATCCCCGTCCGGCAAACGCAAATCAGACAAGATCAAATCGAAAGAGGCATCCTCTATCCGGCTTCGTGCATCCGAAACCGATGATACCGAACTGACTTCGAAGCCTTTCCTTCCCAGCCAGGTTTTCAGCATCAACGAGAATGTTATATCATCTTCTAAAATCAGGATAGACGGCATATTATTCTTTTTTGTTTCGTACACAAAGATAACTAAGAATTGATAATTGACAATGGACAATTGACAATTAAATACCGCTTGCCGCAATTATCAATTGTCCATTGTCAATTCAAAATGCCCAAGTTGCCTTTTTCCACGCCCCCTCGAACGGACCTTGCTTGAATTTCTTCAACCACCAATGGCAGAAACCTAACTGGAGGATGAACAACAGGACGCCGACTCCAAAGCTGGCTGTCGTACCTAAAACATTATAAAGTGACAAACCGTAACCGAAATAGATAAACGATCCTATAATAGACTGTGTCAAATAGTTAGTTAAACTCATCTTTCCATACGGCACCAAACCGTGCAGCATTTTATGGGTCGAAACTTGTTGCCACAGGAAGACAAAACAAGCGACCAACACACACATGAAAGAGAAATTACGGAAAGAGGAAACCACCGTGTTCATCGGAGTCAGCATCGCCTTGTTGGAGATCATATCCGGAAGGGAAGCCGTAATGAAATACAACGGGACAAAGCAGACCGCACCGATAACCAGCGTCCGCATCCAAAAAACCCGATGTTCGGACAGGTTGGCAAACAACTGTCTGCGTCCGATCAGCATACCCAACAGGAACAAAGAGGCAGTCTGGAAAAAACGTCCGTACCCCCATGCCCACAACAGACTGAACAACTGGCCGTCCCAAAGGTTAGACTTGACCATCGCCCAGAAATCCGGCTGCGAAAGGAACGGATACATACGTTGGCTATGAACACGCCAAACGCCGGCTGCCGGCACATAGTCAGGATTCATCATCGCATAGAAAAACTTGCCGAGTTCGAGCGGCTGGAGCATCAGGATAATAGCAGCAATGAGGACCGCCCGGTCGCTCCATCTGCAGACTAACACGAGCACCACGCCAATTATAGAATAAAGGACTAATATGTCGCCGGGGAAAAACGCCCCGTTGAAACAGCCGATAATGAACAAAAGGAAAAGCCGCCACAGGAAACGCAGACGGAAGTCTTTACCTTTCTTCGCCTGATTGTTATATTGAATAAAAAAACTGAATCCGAACAGCAGGGAGAAAATCGCGTAAGCTTTCCCGGAAAAGAGGAAAAACAATGTTTCCCATATTCCTCTATCCATCGCCTCCATAAAAGCCGAAGAAGCTGTCGGGAAATCATAAAAATTAAAATGTTCGATGTTGTGTAGTAACATAATAGCCATAACGGCAAAACCGCGTAGTGCATCCACCACCTCGATACGAGGCGACTTAGCCAAAAGTCCATGCTCCATTGATAATGATTTATGATTTTTAATTTATGATTTTACGAAAGACAAAAGTAGATAAAGAAGTCATATAAAACAAAAAAAGCACCATTTAGGCGCTCTTTTTGTTTGCAGACTTAAAATAGATACTCGAACATAGTAACTTTAAAACGGTTTTTTAATGTAGAAACGTCCACTTCCGCTTCTTGCTATAAAAGAAGCGAATATCGTGCCAAACTCGGCCTGGCACACGGCCTGTTTTTTGTAAATTCCTCTATTCTAACAGATAAGTCACCCAGAATGTTTTACTGAAGCTATTTATTACAACGTCACGAATGGGGAATTGTGGATATATATGGGGAATTTTTCTACAGATACCGTTCCACAGCCTGGCCCACAACAACACCCGCCTGTCGGATCACTTCAAATAAAAGCCGCTTCCAACCTTCGTCAGTCAGTGCCTCGTCGTTCTTCTCAAGGATTCTCAGTTGGGCTACCAAATCGGAAGCTCCCAACATGGTGAAAAGCGGGATTAGCTTATGGGAGATTTTGGCAGCCTGTGCACGGTCGGTCTTCTCCAAAGCTTGTTGTAGCAACGAAACGCTCTTGTTCGTCTCCTCGGCAAAAGTCCGGATAATGGAAGCGGAAGCTTCTTTGTCTTCGCCGGCAAAAGCAGTAAGCGAATCAAAATTGAATTCAGGTGACACCTCGGCTTGTATATCCGCTTGCAACAGGTTATTCAACAAAGCGATCAACTGCTTAGCCGTGAAAGGCTTATTTAGGAATCCGGTGAAACCGACTTCCAAATAATGTGTATTCTCGTTTTCCACACTGGCCGAAAGCGCGATGACAGGCACAGTATCTGTACCGGGGACACCCGACGAACGAATGACATTAAGCAGGCCGTACCCATCCATACCCGGCATCTGTATATCGGTTATGATCGCGTCGAAAGAACTATTACGCAAAATATCGACCACGGCAAACGGATTTGAACAACTGGTGACCTCTACATGGTTCCGTTTCAAAAACTCTTCCGTCAGTGCCAACTGCAACGGATCGTCATCGACCAGCAAACAAAAGATTTCGCGCCCTTCGAAGCTCCCGGTCTCCGTTTCGTCTTCCTCCTCTATGGTAGGCGTGGCATGCAACGTCTGCACTTCCGATTCCCGCAAAGGCAGGACAATCGTAAAATCACTTCCTTTTCCCGGAACACTCTTTAGCGACAAGGTTCCTCCCATCAGTTCTATCAGCTTGCGGGTGATGGAAAGCCCGAGACCGAAACCTTCTTCCTTTTCGGTTCCCGACAGACGGGCAAACTCGCCGAAAATTTTTTCCTGTTCTTCTTCCGGAATCCCGACACCGGAGTCGGAGACAGTAATTGTCAATTGAGAATTGACAATTGACAATTTGACTATCAGAACGATACGACCTTCATGGGTAAACTTGACAGCGTTAGACAATAGGTTGCTGACTATCTGGCGGAGGCGTATCGGATCACCAGAATAAATGCGATCCATCCCTTCCTCCTTCATATTCAGAACAAAAGCAAGTCCTTTCGCCTCGGCTATCGGGCGGAAACTCCCGTATATTTCATTAAAAAGCGTACGTACGCTGAAAGGTACGTTCTGTATCTCCATCTGTCCCGATTCCAATCGATGAAAATCAAGCAAACCGTTCACCAGCGAAAGGATATGATCGGCCGATCCAGTCATATTTTCCAAATAATAACGTTGCCTTTCGTCCGGACGACGGCGCAGCAGCAGTTCTATATAACCGATTATGGACGAGAGCGGTGCACGGATATCGTGGCTGATCGTCAGCATCAACTTCTCCCGGCTATGGAGCAGGTCTTCGGCATATTGCTTGGCTTTCTCCAATTGCTGCCGGTAATACTGGCTCCTGGAGATATCACGCGTGATCAGAATGATAAAGACCACCACGATAATCAGCGACAGGATAGCGATGCCGCCAATGAGATAAGAGGTTTCGCGCAACACCTCCTGTTTCTTCACGACACGCTCCATCGACGCGTTCATCTCCTCTTCTTCTATATCGCGCAACATCTGGTTGATCCGACTTGTGATAATGCTATTATTATAACGCAAGTTGGCGGCACGCTCCAAAAGCTGGTCGACAAGCTGCTTACGCTGGTCGGCCACACTGTCCTGCAAATTTTTCAGGACAGTCACGATCGTGTCCGCCGGGTTGAAGGAATTCACCAACGTATCAGTCACGATCTGCCGGGTCGTATTCACAATAACGGTCGAATCCTCTTTAGGCGGTGAGAATACATCGGCGAGGCGGCGGAAAAAGCCACGGTGCTTATGGGGTTGGGGAGTTTTCACGGAATCCTGGTGCACGATCACGCGCTCCTGTATTTCGACCTGCCGGATCATCGTATCTTGCCGGGCGATCACCTTCTCGATGTTTTGGGTGTACAGATGTTCCGCGTTCGTCTCGCGCCAGGTTTCCAACAGGCGGCGCGTGTTCCAACGCTTCTGCTCGATCAGCATATCGATCGTGTCGATCTTGGGATATAGCGCGGGATTCGACACTAATGTACGCAAGGAATCCATATTCTGCAAAGCCTTGTTCAGCGTGCGGTTGAAATGCTTGATTTCTCCCTGCGGAAACCCGACCATTTGTCCGAGCGCTTCGCTTTCGTAGAGTAACGACAGAGTGTTGGTCACGAGATAGACCTTCTCCCTCGATTTGTTGTTCGGGTCGTCTTCGCCAGCAAACTGTTCGATAATGTTATAAATATAAACGACCGAACACACGGCTATCAGGATCAATAACAGGTATCCCAATATGACTTTACTTGTAATATGCCCATTCTGTGCGCCCATCAGTCTTTCTTATAGGCCATTTTCCATTTGTCCAACATAACGAAATCCGCTTTCTTCAATCCAACCTTCCAGAACGGAACCGGTTCGTCGTGATCACCGAGAAACATACGGTCACGAACGGCAAAAGCAGGGTTGGTCAGGGCCAATGTGGAATCGGATACCGAAGTCCGGACACCGGCAATATCCAATACCGTATGGAACACGCTGTTCGTGCTGACCGGATAAGCCCCGTGAGACATCGCCGTCCGGTATTTCTCTGGGAAAACGGCCCGATAATCGTCCGAAAACCAAATAATATACGGGATATGGAGCTGATAATAAGTCGGTATAGGCGAAGCATGCAGGTAACGGGCACGCGCATCATCGAAAATATCTTCTCCGTGATCGCTCAAATAAAGCATCGACGCACAAACCTCCTTCTTTTTCAACATGTCGACAATCTCTCCCAAGACATAATCCGTATAACGTATCGAATTGTCATAAGCATTGCGCAGTTCCTTCTTATAGGACTGGCGGATGCTTTCGGCCTTATCCGGCGTATAAATCCGGAACTCGGCCGGATACCGCTCATGATAATTGAAATGCGACCCGTATGTATGGAGGACGATAAACATATCCTCGTCCGATTTATCCAGTTCCTTTTCCAAATACGGCAAAAGGGCGGCATCGTGCAACGAGGTCAGATACGATCCGGTGTTGAACGTACTCATATCAATAAATGTATCGGCCTCCCGGTAGAAAGCCCCGATCATCGAAGTGGTCAGTTTCTGGTTGGCAATGACAAGCGTACGGAAACCGGCTTCCTTGAAAGCGGTGACAATGCTTTTCTCATCATATATCACGCCATAATTTTCCGCGCTGGCGGCAGACAGGATGATCGGTACACTTTTGTGCGTATTGTTGGATTGCGTCACGACATCCGTAAAATGTACCAGACCATCGAGTCCTTCCATACGCGGAGTCGTATTGCGTTCATATCCATACAAGCTCCATTCCATAGCCCGCGAAGTCTCTCCCACCACAAGCACGTAAATCTCGCGCTTGCCATCCGCCTGTCCCGTCCGGACCGAGTTGAACCTGAAATCGGCAGAAGAGATGGAATAGTTGGCGTTTTTGTTCGATTTGGTAATCGCAAAATAGAGATTATAAAGCGCATTGACCGGATAAACATCGTTCTTGAGCGAGAAACTGTGCTTTTGCCAAGAAGGCAGGAAACAGAGCAGCACCCCCACTCCGAAAAGCCCCAAGCTTCTGAACGCCCACCGCTTGCGGAACACGGCAGTCAGCCTGTCTTTCATGCGGATCGAACGTGTAGCCAGCCACAAGGTAGGAAGCGTATAAAAGAAAAAGACGCAAACAATAACAAGAAAAATATTCCCTAATAATTCGCTTGCCTCGGAAGCATTCGAACTTGTCAGGTTCAGGAACATGTCCACGGCTATCACCGACTCGCCGAAAAGATACAACAGGACCAGCTGGCCTCCGTCCAGTATGATTTTCGGCAACAAACACCAGACCACCACTCCGGGTTTACGCGCCAGCAGCTGAACTCCCATCCAGAACGCCAACGGCATGACGATAGAAGCAAGGCCCACCGGAACAGGCAAAGGCTCTGTGAACAGAAAAACACAGTTCGGAATGATGAAAAGCAAGCCGAACAAGAAATATAAGTGTTCCTGTGAAGATATCCAACGCAAAATATTAGTAAAGTACCTCATCGATTTTTGCCTAAAAAGCCTAATTTTATCAACTATTCTTATCATTATTTCACAACAGTACTGCTGTAATTGGCAAAAATAAGCGTTATCCATCACATACCCATACAGAAGAAGCACAAAAAAAGTTATTTCAATGTCTGCCTTGCCCAATATCATTTCGTCAGCAAAACAGCCACTCCCCAGTCCTAATAGAAACGTTAAAAAATATTACCCGCTATAGTAATTCCAAATACATGGGATACTAATCCGATTTACATGAGTTCGTAATGATATTTTGATATTTTAAAAATCATGCAAATGCTTTCAATAATCTTGCAATATGCCGGTAGCTGAACTTTGTTGCTTCCGACTGTCGCTTTTTATTTTTAATTTCGGGCAACCGAAAAAGGGGAAGATTATTTAAAATCATCAATAATAATTAAGGTAAAGACGAAATGAAAAGACAAATCATGCTGCTATCGGCTTGTACGGTTGCTTTGCTGAGTGCTTGTTCGTCGAACAAGCGCATCGCAAACGAAGTATATGTCCCTGCTGCCAAAAACGAATTACGGGCGCCGGCAACACCGCTGGTAACGATCGACCCGTACACCAGTGCCTGGTCGTTTGCCGACCGCCTGAACGAAGAAAGCGTGCGCCACTGGACCGGCCGTAACTTCCCGCTGTTGGGAAGCCTGCGTGTAGACGGTGTTTCATACCGGTTCATGGGAGCGGACAAAGTAGAGGTGACGCCGGTTATCGGTACGGCGGCTTCCGGCTTATGGGAGGCGACCTACACATTCGGGCAGCCGGAGGGAGAATGGACCGCCGTCGATTACGAGGCAAAAGGCTGGAAAACAGGTAAGGCGGCATTCGGGACAGACGATAATCCGTATCGCTCCACTCCCTGGCAAGACGGCGACATCTGGATACGCCGCTCGTTCGACTGGCCTGAGGGGACGGATAAGGAAGATCTGTTCCTGCAATATTCGCACGACGACAACATCGAGTTGTACATCAACGGCAAGCAGGTGGCCGTAACCGGCAACGGGTTGGATTACGACCTGCTGAAGGAAATCCCGCAGGAAGTGGCCAACACGCTCAAACCGACGGGCAATATCCTGGCTGCCCACTGCCGCAACAACGGAGGAGGTGCCTACGTGGACATGGGAATCATGAAGAAGGTAAAACGGGGAGACACGTTTGACAATAAAGCGGTCCAGACGGCGACCACCGTCATGCCGACACAGACATACTATACGTTCGAATGCGGCCCTGTCGAACTGGATTTGATCTTCACTGCTCCGATGCTGATGGACGACCTGGAGGCCATGACCGCCCCGTACAATTATATCACGTATCAGGCCCGTTCGTTAGATGGTCGGACACACGAAGTCCAGTTATACCTCGAAGCGACCCCTCAATGGGCTGTAAACACGACAGATCAACCTGTCACCTTCGAAAAGATCGAAAAAGACGGGTATGTCTATCTGAAGACCGGCTCTGTCGACCAAGAAGTTTTGGGCAAGAAAGGTGACGATGTCCGCATCGACTGGGGTTATTTCTATCTCTCGGCTGCACAATCTCCGGATGTGACAGTCGCTATCGACGAATATTATGCAGCCAAGAAAGCATTTATGTCCGACGGCAGACTGTCCGGCAAAGCGGACAACGTATCTCCCGATATGGAAAAACAGATGACGGTCCTCGCCTACTCCGACAACTTAGGCAAGGTAAACGGAAAGACCGTATCAGGACATCTGTTGATCGGATATGACGATCTGTATGCGATCCAGTATTTCAATGACAACCGGATGGCCTACTGGAAGCACGACGGACAGACGGACATTTTCGATGCCTTCGCCAAAGGTCAGAAAGAGTATGCCGGAATGATGAAACGGTGTGCGGATTTCGACAGGCAACTAATGCAGGAAACAGCGGCTGCCGGCGGACAAAAATATGCCGAGCTGTGCGCCCTGGCCTATCGTCAGGCTATCTCCGCCCACAAGTTGGTGGCAGACAAGGAAGGCAACTTGCTATTCCTGTCGAAAGAGAATTTCAGCAACGGCTCGATCGGAACGGTCGATATCACCTATCCTTCGGCACCGATGTTCTTATGCTATAACCCCGAGCTCCTGAAGGGGATGATGAACCCGATCTTTTACTACAGCGAAAGTGGCAGATGGAACAAGCCTTTCCCCTCACACGATGTCGGCACGTATCCGCAGGCTAACGGACAGACCTACGGCGGCGATATGCCGGTCGAAGAATCCGGCAATATGCTGATCCTCGCGACAGCCATTGCGATAATCGAAGGAAATGCGGATTATGCGGCCAAACATTGGGATGTTTTGACAACCTGGGCCGATTACCTGAAAAAAGAAGGGCTTGACCCGGACAACCAGTTGTGTACGGACGATTTCGCCGGTCATTTCGCTCACAACACCAACCTGTCCATCAAGGCCATCATGGGTGTAGCCGGCTACGGCAAGATGGCCGGAATGTTGGGAAAGAAGGAAATAGCGGATTCTTATCTGGCGACAGCTCGTGAAATGGCTGGCAAATGGATTTCGATGGCAAAAGACGGGGATCACTATAAGCTGACCTTCGATAAGTCCGGTACATGGAGTCAGAAATATAATTTGGTTTGGGACCGCTTGTTAGATCTGAATATATTCCCTTCGGAAATAGCTGAAACAGAAACAGCTTACTACAAGACCAGACAAAACAAATATGGTCTGCCGCTGGACAACCGCGAAGATTATACCAAATCCGACTGGATTCTGTGGAGTGCCTGCCTGACCGGCAATACGGCCGATTTTGAAACGTTCATGCTTCCGGTCTGGAAATACGCCAACGAAACGACCTCACGCGTCCCGTTGAGCGACTGGCATTACACTTCTGACGGAACACAACGTGGATTCCAGGCCCGTTCAGTCGTCGGCGGCTACTATATGCGATTGCTGGAAAAACGGCTGAAGAAGTAATTATGATGGTAGCGTGTCGAAACTATCCTGTTCCCGCGCTTGACGCGGGATCGCATTAAAACTGGCCCTATAAAAATCTGATTGATAAGGTCTGTCCTTTTGCGGCCCCGCATCAAATGCGGGGACAAGGAGGTTTCGACACACTTCCATCATAATTCTCCTCACTCCCTCGCTACCTTCTGTATGATACCAAGAAACTCTTCATTCGTCATCCGGATATCCGGTTCTTTATAATTCACGTAATCTTCAAAATAATCGCTGGCGATATCTGCCACGATCTCAGAGCCGTCCAACCCGAAAGAACTCACCAACTTCTCCACCTTGCCACGAATCTGGCGGATCACCTGCAAGCGGTCTTCGTAACGGTCCGGTTTTTCCAGCTCCGTCACATGCTCGTTTCGGGCAATCAGATAAACGGTCGTATAAAACTTGTCCACATCTCCGAAAGCCGGGATAAACAGAGCTTTCTTTTCCTCTGGCAACGCAACCAGTGTTTCCTGAATTTTTGTCATTATTGTGTTTATTTTAATTGGTTGGCGAAGATAGTACATTCCGTTCATAGATAAAGTCTATCCCGCGATAAATAATATGCATTTCATTCTATGAACAAATTTCGAGCAGGGAATGTTAGAATAGTAGAAACAACATAAAACAGATTGATTATGCTTACATTATGTCTCAGTTTATTATTGTTGATAACAAATAATAGTAATAATAGTCAAATAACAGATAAAAAAGAAAAAGTTATGAAATTTGAATTAATCCAGTTACCCTATGCAGCCAACGCGCTGGAACCGGTTATAAGTAAAGAAACGATTGAGTTCCATCATGGCAAACATTTACAGACTTATGTAAATAACCTGAACAACCTCATTCAGGGAACCAAGTTCGAAAACGCTACATTAGAACAGATCGTGGCAGAATCCGACGGTGCTATCTTTAACAATGCCGGACAGACGCTTAATCATAATCTGTACTTCACCCAGTTCTCCCCGTATGGCGGTGGCAGACCGACCGGCGCCCTCGCCAAAGCGATCGACGCGACTTGGGGATCGTTCGAAAACTTCCAGAAAGAATTCGTAGCTGCAGGAACCGGTTTATTCGGCTCAGGATGGGTATGGCTGGCTAAAGATAAAGACGGAAAACTCTCAATTACCAAAGAAGCTAACGGTAGCAATCCGGTTGCTCACGGATTGAAACCGATTCTGGGATTCGACGTGTGGGAACATGCCTACTATTTGGATTACCGGAACCGCCGTCCCGATCATTTGAACGCCTTATGGAAGATCATCGATTGGGATACCGTTGGCAAAAGATACTAAAGCTCTTTAAACTCCAGATAAAAGCCGCCCGGCAACATACCGGACGGCTTTTTTATTTACAAAATGACTGTAACTCAAGCAATATAGTAATATTTCCAATTATAAGGGAAAATGTCCAATAACGGAATGGAATAAATAGCATACCTTTGTTATATAATCAATAAACAAGAATATAAACCTCAATTAATAAGGAGAATAAACATGAAAGTACAAGAATTGACAAAAACGGAATTTCTGAAAAAAGTAGCGAACTACGAAGCCAGCCCCAACAAGTGGGTGTACGAAGGAGACAAACCTTGTATCGTGGATTTCTATGCCACCTGGTGCGGACCTTGTAAGATGGTCGCTCCTATCTTAGAAGAATTAGCAGAAGAATATGCCGGAAAAATCGATATTTATAAGGTAGATACGGAAAAAGAAGAGGGATTGGCCGCCTCTTTCGGTATCAGAAGTATTCCCTCCCTCCTTTTCTGCCCAATGAACGGGCAACCGCAGATGGCAAAAGGGGCAATGGGAAAGGCCGACTTCAAAAAAGCTATAAATGAGGTACTTTTGAAGAAAGAATAACAATATCCCAACATAAACAGGAAGCCCTCTCCGAGTTCCGAACAGAGCTCGGAGAGTTTTTAGAAAAAAATATTACACATTATGCCACCCAAACTATTGCATATTAAAAAATAATACGTACCTTTGCAGCCGCAATCAAGAGAGATTGATACTGATAAAAAATGAATGCCTCTTTAGCTCAGTTGGCCAGAGCACGTGATTTGTAATCTCGGGGTCGTTGGTTCGAATCCGACAAGAGGCTCAAAAAGGGGCAGTTACCAGAGTGGCCAAATGGGGCTGACTGTAACTCAGCTGGCTTTCGCCTTCGGTGGTTCGAATCCATCACTGCCCACAAAAAAGGGGCTGTCCGACTTTTTGGACAGCCCCTTTTGTTTTTTACTTATTTCTGTAGGATTACTTCTCGAAAAGTAATAATTGAGAAGACCAAAGATGTTTTAAATATAAAAATGGATAATAAACGGGCAGCATAACAAAAAAAGAAGGCAGCCTTTTCAGACACCTTCTTTTTTGTTTTAGATTCTTTCGTACCCTTTTTAGAAACTCTTTTAATTTTTTCGTCTCATGATTTGAAATATATTTTGGGTCAGATTTTCAACAAAAACCGGCCTCCTTCAAACGAGTCTTTCTCTCTTCCGTTAATTTTCCATTTTTATAATCACGCCGTTGAACAGCACACCAACACCCCAACGATCCTTCCCGACTATAGGGCCAACGACCATATTCACGATAAAAATTACAAACTGATTGTAGATTCTCTTGCCATAGCTGATCCGGAGACCAGATAAAACCTATTTCATCCAACAACTCGACTCTTTCTTCCGAAATACGGTTCTGCCGACGCATCTTTCTTTGTGTGGAACACCATTCACCTAATTGTCCCTCGGACGATTTTGGGAAGCGGTTATGTTGTGCTAAGAACCGTTTCAACTTCTCATAGGTCTTTGTCCATTCTGTTTCCAGATCTTGGCTCCAGATAAAACCTATTTCATCCAGTTTACGAATACGTTCTTTGGTCAGCTTCCCGCTTTTACGCATCTCGCGTTGTGTGAAACACCAACAAGCAACCGTTCCATCTTTACGTTTAGGCCAACAACCGTTTGTATCCAAGAATGTTTTCAATGCCTGGTATCCTTGCATCCAACGGGAATCCTGTTGACTCCACTCAAAACCGATCGTATCTAAAAGCAAAATTCGTTCTTCCGGCAGCTTACCTTGCTTATATGCAACCCGTTGCGTATTACACCATAGTCCTAACTTTCCTTCTGTCACAGATGGCCAATCTTGCTCTTTATCATGAAAATCGACCAACCGTTCATACATCACCTGCCAAGGTTCCAACTCGGCAAGAATCTCTTCTACACGCAACCTTATATCCGACAAAAAACCCATCGTTTTAAAATCCACAATTTTCTCAAAGCCTTCCGGAGACGGTACTCGTGACAGTTTCTCCAAATCCGTAGTCATCACGTCATAGACTGACTTGCCAGACAGGTTATTCACAAAATCCAGAACTACAGGATTCCGTCCCGCTCCTGCATTCAAACAGCGCCCCAGCTGCTGTAAGGTGACAATATAGGATTCCGTACGTCTCAGAAACAGAACTGCATCCACCCCCTCAACATGCAATCCTTCTATTAGCATATTGATGGAAAAAAGAAGGTGTAGCTTATCTGTTGTTTCCCGAAAATCCTCCAATGTTTTCCGGTTCTCCTTTTCGCTTTTTCCATGATGTATTTCAAATACACACGTTCTATACCCAGCCTCGGTCAACCAATTGTTTACCTTCGGTTTCATCTCTTTCAGATGAGAGAAATCTCGGCAAAACACCAATAGTTTATGCACCGATTCAGGCAAAAATTTCCGGATTACTTCAGAGACACCCAAGGCTCCATTAAAATCAATCCGAGCCGCATCCAATTTTTTTTGTATTTTTCTCCGATGTCTGTCAGAGCAGCCGCTACGATCCAGCTTTCGCTGCAAACGGTTCAATTCGCCATCCAAACCGTAAGCACTTTGGACAAGTACCGGTACCGGCAATATACCATAGTACCAGGCTTGAGGCAATGTCAACTCATAAAATAAATTTCCTTCAAAATACAGATCGACGGTATCAATCATCCCTTCCGGCCGAACCGGCGTTGCAGAAGTCCCCAAAACATAAGCTTCCGGATTCTCTTCTATCAGTTCCTGCAGGGCATCTCCCCAAACTTCCGCGCCAAAATGATGGAATTCATCAATCAGTATATGATCTACCTTATGTATTTCGTTTAATCCCCGTCTTCGTGTCAATGCCTGAAAAGTCATGTACTCCACTCCTGCTGCCGGAAAACCGACCGCTCTTCGTATTTCATCCAATATTGTAATACCCGGAGCTATGACCAATATTCTCTCTCTCGGATGCCTGGAAATATACCGGGCTATCAAATAAGACTTTCCCGTACCGGTAGCCTGTACCACTGTTCCGATACGATGCGAAGCAAATCCCTGTTCGATTGCCCTGTAAGCGGCTTCATTATGTGGAAACAACTCTACGTGCCGACCCGATACAAGACTTTCCAGATAGGTTTCATCAGAAACTGTCAGACCATACAATTCATACTCCAATGCTTCCTTAAGAAAACCACCATGAGATACAATCCTAAAATAACAGCATCCATATCTCTTACCTACTTCAGATAGTTCCGCATAATAGCCCGCCATATCCTGACGGGTAAGCGGTGAAGTATTCCATACCTCCTTGACCAACATATCAACAGCACCTACCCTGAAACCGACCAGCAGGTAATCTGCAGATTCCACAACGGAATAACCGGCGGTACTAAAACAAACCGACAGGCTCAAGTCCATATTATTTCTTTATCCGCGCATTCACCACAGTGAATGATTATTCTCAAGTAATGCCTTTAACTGTTGTTGTTCTGTCCGTGTTAAAAGAAGATGCTCCACAGTATCTTCATACACACCTAGCCAGTGCAGGTCAGAACCGGCATAGTCATAATATTCATTCTTCAATAAACGATGGGAGACCTGAGCTGCCCTACGGCCGTAAATGCCATGAAGTGACATCAAATTCAACTGAAACTTATATCCTCTGTCCTTCAATACTCGATAATCCTCATCCGCCATATACAGATATCGCTCCGGATGAGCCAATATCGGCGTATATCCGTCCAAAGACAAATCATACAGCATATTCAGAAAATCCGGAGGAGCCGACATATACGAAGTCTCAACCAATACATGTCGGCCGTTCATCACCAGCAAGCCGGTTTTCCGCTGTTTCTCAAAACAGGAGTCCAGCATGTATTCACCCGCCAGCCGAAGTTCAATCCAGTCCGGACAAATGCGAGCGAAAGCATCGAAGCGTTCTTTCAGATTTTCCGATGTGTTTTTCTCCAGATCTCCCATTATATGAGGTGTCAAATAAAGTCTTGATACACCGATTTCCTGTAAATACTTCAATATACGTAACGCTTCGACTTCATTGGGTACGCCATCATCTACTCCGGGCAGCAGATGCGAATGCACATCTGTCATGCCCCAAAGCAGATTGGACTGTCTTATTGTTTTTCTCGAGCTAAAAAGGGTTAACATCTCAGATTTGATTTATTAATATCTATTTTTTCCCAATAGTTTCTCACTTAAGTGACCTTAATCCTTACTTATTATTCAATATAATAGTTGTGATCAACGAGGCAATAGAAGCCAAAATAGAGACTCCGGTCAGCCATACACTCATTGAGTTGTTTTGGTTGATAGCGCTTTGGTTTCCTTTCGTCTTATTCGGCTCTACATAAACAATATCATTCTGTTGCAGATAGTAGCAAGGAGACTGGAATATATCAGCCGAACGCAGGTCATGAAACAGGATTGTACGTTTACCGTCTGTCTCACGAATTACGGCTACCCGATCGCGCCGGCCATAAATCGTCAAATCACCTGCCATGCTCAATGCCTCCAACAATGTAATGCGGTCTCCCGATATGGAAAAACTACCCGGACGGGCAACCTCTCCCATCACCGATATCTTATAATTCAGAAATTGTACTGTCACAATCGGATCTTTAATCAGATCCTCCTCCATCAGACGCGTCTTTATCAATTCAGTCAGTTGCAGACGGGTCAACCCTTCCACATGTAGCTTTCCTAAAATCGGAAAATCGATATTCCCCTGAGAATCCACCAAATACCCCAGGACCCGTTGTTGACCGGCACTTTCACGACCAACTTGATACGTGACCAACGGCATATTAAACGGCAGTGCCAATTCCGGATTCTTACTGTTCACCATGATAGCCAACAAATCATCATTATGAATGATCACTTCGTACTTCTGCTCGATATCCTGCTGTTTTATAGGAACAACATCCTGCAGATAAACCACTTTCTTATACGAAGTACAAGAAGCCAACAATAATACGGCCAAACAAAAAATTAATTTCAGATTTAATTTTCTCATTTCCTAAAACGTGAATTATTTAATTAATACTTTATTTCGGTTTATATCAGTTTCGTTATGCGATCAATCCGGACTACAGTATCACAATAATCAAGGATACACTGGCGGTGAGTGATAAAAAGCATCGTCCGTTCCGGCAAACCGCGGGTCAGATTTTGCATCAACAATCGTTCTGTTTCGTCATCAAGCGATGAAGTGAACTCGTCAAATAGCAGAACAGCCCCAGGCCTTAAAAGAGCACGCGCTATGGCTATCCGCTGTGCCTGCCCTTCACTAAGTCCGCCTCCCAGCTCTGAGCAGGATGTATCAAGCCCTTCCGGGAAGTCAAAGACAAAATCGGCTGCTGCCATTTCCAGCATCCGGGCCATCTCCTCTTCGGTAGCTTCCGGATTGCCTAATAACAGGTTTTCACGGATCGTCCCACTCCAAAGACTATTCCCCTGCGGTACATACACTAAATTATTTCGGACAGCAGGGGAAACTTCTACCTCTTCCTTATTATTGTACAGACAGATCCGTCCATTTTCAGGTTGTAATAAAGCCAGCATCAGACGAAAAAGGGTAGTCTTTCCCGCCCCCGTCTCTCCCACTATCGCCGTACGGGAACCTGGTGAAAAATCATGGCTGAAGTGATCCAATATGACACGCTGGCCATCCGGATAAGCATACGTCACTTGCTCCAACCGAATACCGAGGCCGCCCGGCAAGGTCACTGGTTCAATGTCCGTTTCTTCTGAATCGTCTTCCAATTCTATCAAGCGGTCGACCGATGTCATTGCATGTAAAATACCCGGCAACTGTTGTCCCATCTCTACCAATGGTCGCTGAATCTGTCCGACCAATTGCAGAAAGGCAGTCATCATACCGAATGTGATCGTCCCTTTCTGAATACCCTCTACTCCCCAAAGAAAAGCAACGGCATAGCCAACTGAAAAAGCGGAATTAACCATCGCACGGGAATACACAGACAAACGGCTCCGTTCCATCACCAACCGATAAAGTCCCTGCTGTATTCCATATAGCCGTTGTTCGACCCAGCTTTCACGTTCCAGGGTTTGCACCAGAACCAGATGCTGCAGACTTTCTTGAATATGGGACTGCACCTCTCCGTCTCTCTGGCGAATCTCCGACGTCAAACGCCGGATCCGGACAGCAAACAATCTGGCTATCAATAAACATACCGGCATAATGGCAACTACTGAAACCGCCAAAAGAGGTTCCAAATGTGATAAGAAAAGAAAAGCGGCAATAAACTGCACCACGATGGAAACCAACGAAGGAACTACCCGCCCCAAAAGATTGGCAACCACTCGGACATCCTCTCCCAAGCGGTTCAACACATCTCCGCTATGCCTTCGGAAGCGACCGTCAGGAGTCACCCCCATCAACCGGACTAACAACCGCCTGCGCAGACCGTTTTTCAAACGGACCTCACTCTGGCTTAACAAACGAACATTCAATCCGGCAAGCAGAAGACGAAGTCCTACACAAGCAATCAATAATATTGTATAGAGGCTGCCAGCCAAAGAAGAAACGCCTGTGGCAATATCTACCAGTATTTTGCAGACATACACAAAAAACAGCGATTCACCCACTAACAGCAGCCTTATTCCTGCACTGATCGCGACAGACCGACGTATACCGTCAGATATGTTCCATAGCCAACGAAAAGATTGCTTGCACATAGTTATGTCAGCAACGATGTAGCAGAGTTGTCTTAAATTTATGCTTAAAATAATAGAAGAAACTCATACGTCCCACCCAATACGGGTTCAGACGGAATATCCGTATTCTCCACCCCATCCTTTTCCCAAAAACATATAATTTGCCCTTATCCCTCAAACCTTTTTCAGGCAGGACATGATGTCCAAAATTTCCAACAGACAAGATACCAGCCACCACATCTTTGGCTTGAACACGGCGAAGAGCGTTATAACCAGGAAAACCATCCTGTGGCAAACCCAAATAATCTACAGCTATACAACCGAATATTTCCCACAGACGCAACATGCCTAACGCCCGGACATCCTTCAACAATTGCTCCTTGTCCACCTTGTCTGCGTATGTATGCAGACAAAGTATCCAATCACAGACCTGACGCAAGCCGATCCCCACATAAATAAAATGTTTTGCCAAATGATAAAAGAGATAACAAGCATCAAACTGGGCAGGAGGCAACAACAAAGTTGAATCATAGTGCCTTTCATATCCTGCATATCCGTCTACCAGATATAATTTTACCAAACGTTGCAAATATTTGTTGACGAAAGGATCCGGTGAATGAGTCGCCAACTTATGAAGTTCGACAGTGACTCCATTCCGATTAAAGTGGTAATGTTGATAACTCTCACTCTCTTTCCCACTCTTTTCTCCATAAGCAGATACAACCTCACAAGCTTTAGTGTATAACGTCTCTCCTATATAGAGATCAATATCCCCACACTGCCGTTGCTCCGGATAACGGTACAACCGGGCAACACCTTGCCCTTTCAGCAGAACCGGACGGATTCCCCGGTCCAGTAACAGTTCCGTCACCTCCTTCAACGTTTGGTTCAGCAACAGATGGCTTTTCCTTATTTTGAATATCTGACTTTGTAACCACTGCGTATCTTTTTTGGATGGACGGCTTTCCGACGGCAGCTTGGCGATGCCGTCTGCCAAAACGCCTAATACGGTCTGCTTACGCCCCATTTCCAAAATGGTCTGCCAGTCTATCGGCTCTTCAAACAAGGAGGTATCCACATCCAAGTCCCACAAACCGGCACGCAATAAGGAAAAAAATTGTTTTTCTACCCATTTCATACTTCTACAAGACCGGCATCCAGCCAGGTTTTACAAAGAGAAGTGGCATCTGAAAAGGCCTGCTCTTGCCCGATTCCGTATTTATCAACCAACAGACCGGCCAATACGTCCGCATCAAACTCACGGCCTTCCACTCCCTGCCACAAATAAACGGCCGACTCGTTCAGATGAATCAGCTTATTGAAATCAATTAATTCCAAACTTTCAGCCAATACGATATAATCCCCACACATTTCGCGGAGCATAAATCCTTCTTTTATTTTCATGATACTATTCTATATATCTTCAACAACACTCTTCTCAACGGCAATAGCCTCACCCAAAAAGCAGAAGCCCACCGATAAGAACGATTTCGACAATCGATCACTTTGCCGCTACGGATAATTTTTACGACCTTGCCTATAACATCTTCCCGATTACAGGATTCCGTACCATACAGATTACCGTCGCCCATCAATATCAAACAATCACCCTTCTGACGGATCAGACGATGCAACACGTACTGTCTTTTTGAGACCTCACACAACAAAATGTCTCCTTCAGAAACTGCCGTCGGCCTGACCAGATAAACCTCATCCTGTCCCCCACGTATGAAAGGCAGCATGCTGTTTCCCTTTGCCTTAAACACGACTGGCACTCCTTCGGCCAGCAACTCCCGAATGCCTTCAACAAACAACTCGTTCGATTTCTCTCTGAGCACGCTTATCTCTCATGTATGGTTTGACAACACAAACGGGCTGCCTCCTCATCGGGCAAACATTTCAAATGCAGCAATCGGCAATGTTCCGTTACCGCCACAATTGTCTGATGAATCGTATCTGCCATCTCCCGCTGCCAGCGCATCCCTGAACAGGAAGGAGAAAAAGCTGCGTATGCCTGAATACCTCTCAACCTTATGATTTTATTCTCCGATGCCTGTTCTAACCGTACGACTGCTTTCAAGCGGGCTTGTTTGTTTTTATAACAGGGTGTTTTACCACTCCAGGGTGAACCGTAGACAATCACCTCATCATCCATAAGACGGATAATCGGATGGTCGTCATTCAGTAACTCATATCCTTCCAGGTAGCGCAACCAGAGTTGGCTATGGGTGCTCTTACCTGTTCCGCTCTTACCTAAAAAGGCATAGCCGTTTCCTGCTTGGGTCACCACTGAGGCATGAAGCATTAAGGTATTCAATGTTGTCGTATTCAATACATATAGCAACTTCAAACAGCTATTAAAGTAAAGCATATCTTCATATCCCGGATTTCTCTCCGGCAGACAAAGGATGCCTTTGGCATAATCAGCTTCGGCGCGAACCAGGCTACTGAGACAGTCCTTTCTTATCGACAGACCGTATGTATCATATGTATCGTTCATCCATAGATAAGGCGGTTCTTCATTAAACCGGTGCATCTCCTGCCGGACTTCCCGAAACAATGAAGTTGCGCATGTTTTTACTTCCAATGTAAATAATGGTTCAACCCGCCGTTCTTCCCGAAAGGGCATGTAAGGAGCAAGCCATTCTGCCACCGGATAACGTTCCGGTAATAAAAGTTTAAATGTATGACCGGCTACCGTAAATAAATGTTCCATATTGATCCTTTTTAGAAGTCAGGAGACTGTATCAAAATAGAGAACTTCAACACAGTCCCTGAAAAATCAGCTAAAATCAATTTTCATCTTTTGTGATTTTAACCGGACGGATAGGCAAATATTCAGCATACTCATCAATACTCTGCTGGAATTCCCAATGGGCACCGTTAAAGGAGCCGGGAATATTATGTGTATGAAATTCTGTTTGTTGTAATACCTCATTCAATTCATCCTTTTTCAATTGAATATAAGGAGCATACCACAAATTATAGTGTGCTTCAGGAGATACAACAGGATTAAGTCCTTTTACAGTTGTAAAGCAAGCCTTAAAATCATCCAATATATCTGTCTTGATACGATAAACCACACCAGCTTCTGCTTCACAATTTGCATAAGAGGCTTTAATAGCACCAAAGGATTCACCTGCGATACCACCGCTGAATGTAGCTGTAGCTTTACCATAAGCGACACAACCCACAATAATACCATTATTAGCACCAGCTATACCACCGGCATAACGACCATCTGTACTGACATCCACATCATTTGCCGAACAAACCAAAATATCTCCATTGTTTGTTCCAACGATACCACCGGAACGAACCTCGTATCTTTTATCGTTCTGCTTAATTGTGGCATTATGACTGTGGCAGTCTACAACATCACCTTCTACGTTACCAACAATACCACCCAGGAACATAGCGCCACGCACTTCTCCTTGAAAATTGCATCTGGAAATAACATCTGCACCACCATAAGAACGGCCTAAGATACCTCCAACATTTTCACCGCCGGATACCATTGCTTCTGTCACATCGCATTTATCAATAACAGCACCAGAATGATTATCTCCAAATTCATAATTCATCATACCGACAACAACTCCGATGTAACCATCATCATCTGGATCGTTTTCCTTTCCTGTATAAGAACTGCGGACAGACGGATTGACAAATTTGATGTTAGAAACTTTCACATTCTTATCTTCACGTCCCCGAACCGGTCCCAATGCACCAAAGAAACCTGCACATTCATATTCGCCATCAACTCTTAAGTGACGCAATTCACGTCCATTACCATTAAAGACACCTTCATAGGGATGTTCTTTCGTTCCAACCGGAATCCATTTACGATTTTCTGGATCTTTGTCAAAATCAAAGCTCGCCATTAATTGGCAATCCAAATCATATTCACCATTGTTCACACGTTCAGCCCACTCATATAAACCATCCAATGTATGGACATAGAAACAATTTTCCAGTTCAAAATCCTCTCCATATTCAAATGTACCCGGCATGACATTACTAATTGAAATCGACTTACCCGGTTCAAGCGTTGCCGGGCTTGTAATAACTCGCTTCCAAGTAAGTCCGTCTTTGTTGACAAATGTCACAGTCACACCTTTCTCAAATGTTTGAGGTGGCAATATGAAGTAATAATATTTTCCCTGATAAAAATGATCCTCTGTATTCATTACAATTTTTTTAGATGCCTTTTCCGAATCACACACAGTAATTCTTGCATCATTCCCCAAAGTGGTATCAATGGTTACGTCACCAGCCAATAATTCACCATTATTACCCTCCAAAACCATTCCTGTAATCGTACCGGCATAATCTTCAGAAATACTGATCCGTACCCAAGTACAAACATTATGAAAAAAAGCCGTTTCACCTTGTCGGGTTTTCGCAAGCAAAATATTTCCTCCGTTATAAAAACTTCCTGGCTCAGGGTATTGTACTGCCGATAGTTCAGTAGAGATAATATTGCCTTCCAACCTTGCCCCCTCATTAAAAGGATAAAGGACATAAAATTCCCCTTCTACATCATTATATCCTTCAAAGCGAGTTACCTTACCTCCGTTCGCCGTTTTAAATTTCTGCGGAGAACCATTCTGAGTAAAAACCCCCAACATATCATTGGCATTCCAATAAATCTCACCACCTTCGCGCATCATGGAACGAGTGTTTTTCACATCAATTTCTCCGGCATCTTCCATATCAATAGTTTCCGCATCAAAAAAGACTTCCCTCATCTCTCCCAACGTTGGACTGGAAGATTCTATTTTTTCTTCCGTACAAGCGACAGCACCGATTAACAGTGCTGCGCTTAATAAATTAAGATACTTCATAAAACTTTTTTGTTTTCAAAATTTTAAAAATCATCTTCATCGTCATCTCTTCTCCTGGAGGAGCGTCCCCATTCTTCTCCTCCGTCTCCTCCTTCTACACTTCCGATAAGAAGATTACCTTCCCCCATCATCTCAACCACCTCACATTTGGGTGCTTCATACACCCCAGTTGTGAGCAACTGTTTTTCATTGTCCTTGTTCATAAACTTTAAAAATTTAATAGATTAATAAATCAAATCCGGCTCTTCAGAAAAAGGGCCAGTTCTTATTTCAGTTGTTGTTTCTTAGTTTGTTTAAGTTTAGAGAGGTAGATGATTACCGCTTCTTCTTTTTATCATCGGCTCCGTAACCATAGCCGTAACCATAGCCATAGCCGTAACCATAGCCACCCAAACATTTGGTCCCTATACAGTTCAGGACAATCGACATATTATGGAACTGTTTGGTTCGATAAAGACGTTCCAGTTCCGGCAACTGACGACGATCCATTACGCCGGCACGCACTACGCAAATTGTCAGGTCAGCCACACGGTTCACAATAGAAGCATCAGCCACTACACCGGCCGGCACATTGTCGATGATTACATAATCATATTGCGCACGCAATTCGTCAATCAGCAGATCCAGACGATCACTCAACAACAACTCGGCTGGGTTGGGCGGGACAGGACCGGCATTCACCATATCCAGACCTTCGATCAGGCCGTCTTTCTGAATAATTTCGGATATAGAGTCAACCTTCCCGGACAGGAAGTGAGTCACCCCTTTGCCCGTATGTGCTGTACGTCCGCTCAGCGTTCCCTTACGGATATCCAAGTCGACAAGTACTACTTTCTTGTACATCAGTACAAGACTGGCAGCCAAGTTAGACGACACATAGGTCTTTCCGGCCCCCGTATTCAAAGAAGTAAAGACAATCACCTGTGTTTTTTTCTCTTTTACCCGCATGAAGTCCATATTCGTACGAATAATACGGAAAGCCTCCGACACGGCATCGCGGCTACCGCTCCGAACCACCAGTTTCTCTTTGTCCTTCTTGCTCTGCATCGGGACTTCCCCCAAGAACGGTATCGTAGTGGCGTCCTGTATCTCCTTTCGGGTATGTACCTTCGTATCCATTGCCATCAACAGCCATAGGATTCCTGCCGGTATACAACAACCTATCACCAAAGAAGCCATCAATATCATTTGCGATTTAGGCGATACAGGGCTACTGCTCCCCATAGCCGAATCCAGGATACGAGTGTTGCTTTCCGTGATAGCCTGCGACAAGGCATTCTCCTCCCGCTTGTTCAACAGATAGAGATACAACTCTTCTTTGATTTTCTGCTGGCGTTCAACAGTCAATACATATTTCTGCTGTGAAGGAACGGCCGCAATACGTTTGGCAGTCTGTGCCTCCTGCATCTGTATGTTCTTGATGTTAATCTCCAGCCCTTTAATCAAATTATCTACCGAACGGATAATGGATTGCTTCATTGCACTGAGTGAATTGTTCAAATCCATTACCACCGGGTTTTTATCGCTGCTGTTTGCGATAAAATTGTCACGCTTCAACAACATCTCATTATAAGTCGAGATCTGCTGCTCCACCTTCATATCGGTAATCGTATTGGCCGGTATCAGTTCAAGTGCCTTCTGCGGATCTGACAAGTAATCGCGGATGTATTTAGCAACAGCTACCTGGTTTTCCAAACTCAAACCTTCTTGTTTGTACTGGCTGGTATTCTGCAAGTACATGCCGGTTTCCGATTTGATGTCGGTCAACTGGTTTTCCCGTTTGAATGTTTCGATATTGGCATCGACACTTCCCAGTTCTTGTTCGATAATAACCAACCGGTCGGCGATAAATTCCGACGTACTGACCGTTACCCGGTTCTTATCTTCAATCGCATCCTCGTTGTAAACGGCAATCAATGTATTCAGGACATCCTCCGCACGTGCAATCGAAACATCCGACAAGCTCAGATTAATGATGGTAGACATCTTATCCGCCAGTGTACTTTGCAAAGCCGACTGATACCGTTTAGCGACCGATTTCAATCTCGATTTCGTTACCTGAATCGGTATATTATAGTAATTGTCCGCGTAATAGAGGCTTGGTACCACTACAACACGCCCCACCGGAGTCTGTACGGTATCATTCAAAGCTACATCCTGAGCTTTCTTGATTTCAACTCGCTGACCATTACTGTCAGCCATAATGAAATCCGAAAGCCGTACCTTCTCCTTGGAGAGCGGAGTCACCTTTAAAGCGAACGACTGTGACTCCTCCGTTTCCGGAAAAGACAAGACCACCGGAGAATGAGTGTACAACTCCACCATGCGCAAGCCGCGTTTTACCTGGTAGCTCACATCCAGATGCAGGCGGCGGGCTACCATCTCCATCAGCCGGTAGGCCTTGAAGACGATAACCTCATTATCCACATTTCGCTGCAAACCGAACATATCCAAATCGGTAAAACCATAAGTCGTGGCAGCACGGCTCTTGCGCTGCTCTTCTTTTACCAGAACCGAAGCGGTACGTGTATACACCCGGGGAGCTTGAAGCAGGTATAAATAACCCGCTCCCACACAAAGGATGACGGAGAGGACAAACCAGTACCAGTTCGCCTTGAATATCTGGAATAGGTCCCATAAATTCAAGACACTTTCTTCTTCTATTCTGATATTGTTTTCGGGATTGTATTCCGTACTCATATTTTTATCGGATTATTTTTCAATAGCGAAATTAACTGTCTGATTTCCTTCCATATTGTCAGATACAGCCCCCATATCCTTCACACGTACCACCAGACGCGACGGTTCTATCGAATAACGGTTAATCAAGATATTTCTCACCCGTTCGGCACGCTTGCGGGCCGTCTTAATATCAGTCTGGTAGCTGTTACCGATCACCGCTATCTTATAACCCGCATGTTCTTCCATAAAGTGGGCCACCTCAAAAATATTCACCTGCTGCAACTCTTCATTATAAGTATCTTTATCCGGGAAGAAGACGACAGCCGGAATCAACAACTCACTGCCTGTAGTGGCATGTGCAACAGTACGATGGCCAGTCTTCGAATGTTCAGTAAACTCACGGCGTATCTTCGTCACGCTATTGTTCAATGCCGCATACTGATCTGATGGAATAAGGCGTACTACACGAAATCCCTGCTTGCCAATGCGCCACTTCAAGCCAACCAAACCGGAGAAGAAGGTATCGAACTGGTTACCTTTACCAATCTCGCCATCGAATGTCGCACTGGTAATAGAAGTACCGATTTCCGCATTGATAGCCAGACGGTCTGTTATATTATATCCTGCAATAGCACCCAGACGCAAAGCAATCTTGTTCTCCTTACCCATACCATGCCAACGCATATTATAAAGGTAACCCAAACCTGAATAAGCCTCGAAGTCCCAACGACGGTCAAAACGCTTCTGTTTATGGAACAAGTTATATAAGTCGAGCATCAAATCCAGATTCACTTCCAGATATTTCATCTTTTGCTTGTAGCCATCCTTCGTATCGACTCCCTGCGATTCCAGATATTCACGTACCGGATCTTTTCCATCACTCCAGTTAGCATACTGCTTGTAAATACCCGGAATACCAGTATTCCACCCCGTCAGACGCATACCACCGAAACTCAAACGGATACTCAGATTCGGATTCAAATCCTTTCCGATACCGAGCAAAAATCCCGGAGACAGACGCTTGCCAACAGATAGATGGTTATCCTCTTCACCACACATCACACGACCGGCAAACGAACCCTGTATATAGAAATTGCTCCAGAAAGGGGAAACATATCTCGTCTTATAGTCCACTTCAAGCGTATCCATCATAATAGTTGACTCTACGCGTTTTTTTTGTGCATATCCCCCTGCCGACACGGCTACCAGGAGAAGTATCAATATTATCTTTTTCATCCTTTTACTTATTTTCTGTTTCGTCTTCGATTATTTCCATCACTACGGCACGGTTCCAACGGTAGTCTTCTTCATAAGCTCGTTCGATATCCCCTTTCGCAGAAGTCTGCAAACGGTCAGGGTCGATATTGAACTCTTTCACCAGACAGTCCTTCACGGCTTTTACACGGCGTTCACTCAGCTTCATGTTGTAAGCCGGATAGGCAGTTTCTTTATCGGCATAACCGCTCAGTTTCAGTCTCGCCTTCGGATGTTCTCTCAAATAATCGACAACCAGATGGATGTTCGTCATCTGATCTTCTTCAATCGTAGACTGGTCAATCAGGAAACGAACAGGAAATTCAGTTACCAGTAATTCCGGTTCGGCCGCCGGTACTTCAACCACAATAGGAGCTGGCGTGTAATAAACGCTTTCCAGCACAACCGGATTCACCTTTGTATAACGATTGAATTTCTGTCCTCCAAACTTATAAGTGATACCGATACTCAGACCGCCGTAGCCTTCTACGGTACGGTTCTTTTTAGAAGAAAGACCACCAATCTGCCCGTCAAAAGATTCATCAACGATAGTTCCTTGCAATTCGGCTATCAATGAAAGTTTGTCGCTCAGCTTCACATCCAACTGTGCACCGGCATTCAATGAGAATGAGTTATCCGGAGTGATTCCCTGCTTCTCGAATGTGTGTGAAAAACCGGGCCCCACGAAGAGATAGAAGTTGACAGGTTTCTCATCTCTAGTGAACCAACGGACTACATTGCTCATCAAATTAAACTGGAAGTCCATGTAGGTGAACTGGCGGTGAAACCAAATACGTCCGTCCTTTTCTGAAAAATAAGGCTTAGCTTCTTCAGGAATAACCGTATGGTCAGGAACTTTATCGAACATATTATAAAAATTAAACGGATGAGAATGTCCGCACAACTTTCCTGCCCCCACCTGAAAACGGAATGCCCACAACGGAGAAAACCATTTACCTACTGAAATCTGCCCCATCGGCTGCATACGCTTAATAAAGCTTTCATACTTTCGATTCGCTTCTGCTGCCAAGCCATTCACTCCAATCGCTCCACTGATAAACCAATTGGAAGAACGGCCTCGACCGGCCACAACAATGTCTGTCGAATCGCCCAGTTCACTGACAATGTTATCTAGTTGGGCCACCCGAACGGTATCTGTTTTGACCTCCTGTGCCCTCATTGCATACGGCAATGCGAGCAAGAGTGCTCCAATACAAACTACTTTTTTTACCATACTATTAGTTTTATGTTAGATAATTTTTTAGGCCGAAACAGCCTTTTACCAGGCTATTCCGGCCAACTTAATCAAATTCAAATTAATAAATCGTCCTCTCCCAGCGGCGTATAAGGACCGTCTTTCACTTCGAACAGTACGGAACCGCTTTCCAGCACTTCCAGCGTATGCCATTGGCCCGCAGGGATATGCACACCGTAGTCACCCGTCAGAGGGTCCAATACAGTCGATTCGGTTTCTTCCTTGGCTTCGTTGTAAAACATCACCCGTATCTTCCCTCGCAACAACAGGTAGGTTTCCGCCGTATGCGGATGCCGGTGTACCGGTAATACCGTTCCCGGCTCCAAAGCGTTCAGCAAGCGCTGCGCTTTCGCTTCTAAGGAGGCGTGGAAATTATAATTCATACGCAAGCGAGGCGATTCCTTCGCTTGCGCTGTGACTCCGTTCAATAGATTTGTGTCGATTCGTTGCATCTTGTCCTTCGTTTTAATATTTCCTCCAAACCATCTTGTTCACAACACCCGTATAGCTCTGGATCAGCTTGACGACCTTCACCGAGACATTCTCGTCCACGTAGTTGG